>OIZA01000111.1_pt1 | contig 49334 bp, 54 predicted proteins | sample 1588381 | NCBI WGS metagenome assembly OIZA01 (sample SAMN03283277) | human gut metagenome | biome: human-associated habitat; material: feces | host: Homo sapiens | place: Peru | collected 2012 | reverse complement strand
GTAGCGGTTGTTGGCTGTGAGACAATAAGTCTCGTAGCGGTCGCTATGCTGCTTTATGACATCCAGGGCCTGTGTTCCGATAGAACCGGTCGAACCAAGAATCGCTATTTTCTTCATCTTCCAACCCTCTTTTTATTTTATGAAATAATATGACAGATAGAATATGACCGGTGCCGTAAAAATAACAGAATCAAACCGATCCAGAATCCCACCGTGTCCCGGGATCAGCTTTCCATAGTCCTTAATGTCATAATTCCGTTTGATCGCAGATGCCGTCAGATCACCGACCATGGAGATAACCGCACCAACTGCACAGATTCCCGCCATTGCAAGAATATCATCCATCTCGGCTCCCATTCTGTTCTGGAAAACCAGCCCGTAGATCAGCCCGAGCAGTGCTGCACCGACAATGCCGCCCACTGCACCTTCCCATGATTTCTTCGGAGAAAGCTTCGGTGTCATCTTATGCTTTCCGAAAAGCATTCCAACGCAGTATGCACAGGTATCACAGCCCCAGGAACAAAGAAAGATCAGCCACACCGTGTAGGTTCCGTGAGAAAGCATTCTGGTCTGATAAATGTAAGACAGCATGACTGCCACATAAAACACTCCAAAAAAAGCTGCAAGCATCTGCTCTGTATGATATTTTGGATAAGAAAACACATAAATAAACATCAATACAACCAAAAAACCGATCACAAACATCATCGCATCCGGAATTAAGGTGAATTTTAAGTTGCAGTAAAACAGGATGGCTGCAAGAAATCCTGCAATTCCAGCTATCGTTCGTTCAATATGAAAAATTCGATACAATTCAAACATTCCGATCAGTGAGATCACTGCGGTCGATATGAGCAGCACATTACCTCCGGTAATGATCAAAACGAGCGCAAGCACCACCAGAACGATTCCGCTCAATAATCTTGTCTTAAACATTATTCTTCTTCCTCCTTCAATCCGCCATATCTGCGGTCGCGGCTGCTGTATTCTTCAACCGCCTTTTTTAATTCTTCCGGTGAAAAATCCGGCCACGGAACTTTTGTAAAATAAAATTCACTGTATGCAAGCTGCCACAGAAGATAATTGGACAGCCGCTGCTCTCCGCTGGTACGGATCAAAAGATCCGGGTCCGGTATATCATGTGTGTCCAGATAACGTTCAAAGCTCCGCTCTGTAATTTCCGAAACTGCGAGCTTTCCGGCATCATGATCTGCCATCATTTTTTTCATGGCACGGATCATTTCATCCCGGCTGCCATAATTTAAGGCAATCTGAAAATTCAGTCCGTCATTTTCCTTAGATGCCTCTTCGAGTTCTGCAATCTGCTTTTGCATTGTTTCATCCAGTCCGGTCACATCACCGATCACGCGCACCCGCATATTGTTTTTGGCTGCGGTTTTGATACAGTTCTTTAAATAGGTATTTAAAAGCTTCATCAGCGCGCTCACTTCACTGCCTGGCCGGTTCCAGTTTTCCGTAGAAAACGCATAGAGCGTCAGATAGGAGATTCCCATATCATGTGCTGCCTTGCAGATAACCTCCACGTTCTTTGCTCCCATCGTATGTCCATAATTACGCGGCATTCCTTTACTCTTCGCCCATCTTCCATTTCCATCCAGAATGATTGCGACATGCTGCGGTATCTTCATCTTTGTATCCTCCTCGTTATCAACAGGTCTGTCTGTTATTTTAACACATTTCAAAGAATTTTCCTACTAACAAAGCCATTTTACAGAAAAAGGCGCGGCAAAAATCTCTGCCACGCCCCCAAAATCCTGCATTTTCGGTCAATCTAAAATTTTTGTGAACTTTTAAAAAAACTATACGGTGAGGATCTCTTTGTTCTTATCTTCCACTGCCTTATCAATATCAGCAATATATTTATCCGTCAGCTTCTGTACTCCATCTTCCAGTTCCTTGATCTCATCCTCGGAAACATCGGAAGACTTGGAAAGCTTCTTAAATGCATCATTCGCATCGCGGCGGATATTCCGGACAGCAACCTTTGCGCTCTCACCCTTTTTCTTGATATCCTTTGCGATCTCTTTTCTGCGCTCTTCAGTCAGTTCCGGAAATACCAGACGGATCACCTTTCCATCGTTAGTCGGATTGATTCCCAGATCAGAAGTCATGATCGCTTTTTCAATTTCCTTTACTAAAGATGCCTCCCATGGCTGGATCTGGATCATACGCGGTTCCGGTACATTGATGTTCGCCACCTGCTGTAACGCAGTCGGAGTTCCGTAATAGTCTACCTTGATCTTATCTAATACATGCGGATTGGCACGTCCTGCGCGGATGCCTCCGAACTCTGCAAGCAGATTATCCAGAGATTTCTGCATTTTGCTGTCATATTGTGCTAATCTATCGTCCATTTTATTTCCTCCATAAAAATACTTTAAACTGTAACCTTGGTCCCGTTAAATTTGCCACTCATCGCATTCACTATACTGTTTTCTTCATTTAAACCAAAAACATACATCGGCATTTTATTTTCCATGCACATGATCGATGCAGTCAGATCGACCACCGCCAGTTTCTTTGCAATGACTTCCTCGATTGATACCTCATCAAATTTCCTTGCTGCCGGGTTCAGCTTCGGATCGCTGTCATACACGCCGTCCACTGCTTTTGCCAGATAAATACCGTCTGCATCCATTTCAATCGCACGCAGTACAATTCCGGTATCCGTGGAAAAGTACGGATGTCCGGTTCCGCCGGCAAAAAACACGACCATTCCTTTTTCAAAATATTTATTTGCGCGATCCTTGGAAAATAACTTTGTCATGGAACCGCACTCAAACGGTGTTAAAATCTGTGTTTTCATTCCCACAGACCGGAAAATCTCCGACACATAGATACAGTTCATGACTGTGGCCAGCATACCGATCTGATCTGCCTTGGTGCGGTCTATCGTTTCACTGGTACGTCCTCTCCAGAAGTTTCCTCCGCCGATCACAATACCGACTTCCATTCCACCGTCCACAATCTGCTTTACCTGTTTTGCAACTTCGGTGACCGTAGCCTCATCAAATCCTGTCTTTTTTTCTCCGGCAAGTGCTTCGCCGCTCAGTTTTAAAAATACTCTTTTCATGGATTATTTGCCTTTCTTCTCTCCAAAGAGATTGTCCATATCAATATCCGCATAGCACTGAGAACAGAAACCTTCGATCACTGCTCCATTGTTGATCTGTACAGAACGGGATTTAATGTTTCCGACAACAACTGCAGAAGTATCAACTACAACTGGTCCCTGCACATCAATATCACCTTTGATCGCACCGGCGATCACTGCTGAAGTTGCCTTTACATTACCGATCACAACAGATCCGAGACCGATCTTTACCGTTCCAACGCTGGTGATCTCTCCTTCAATCTTTGCAGAATCTGCAAAAAATTCAGAAGAGTTACTGTTTCCGGTCACTTTACCTGTTACGGAAAGTTTTCCGTTACAGGTCACATCACCGTTTATCTCACCCTGAATATCCAGAGAACCGGTAGATGTGATATTACCTTCAATTTTCATTCCGGTTGTGATCACTGCAGTTTCATCGGTAACTTCCGCTGTATTCACTCCGTTTACTGTGTTTTCGGTTTCAACTTCTGCATTTGTTAACTTTTCTTCCTGCTTGCTGCTCATGATAGCATCCTCCTTGGCATTATCCTTTTCTTCATTTTCATTTTCATTTTCTTCTTCTGGTTCTTCCGGTTCCAGTGATATCTCCGGTAAAACTTCTTCTGGTAAAACTTCTTCCGGCAAAGCCTCTTCCGGCAAGATTTCCTCCGGTACTTCGCTTTCTTTATCTGATATTTCTTCAACCGGTTCCGCTTCCGGCTCCGGCAGTATTTCCGCTTCTTCTTCCGGCAATACAATATCCGGCAACGGCTCCACATCCGCTTCCTTTTCCTCTTCCGTCTCCGGTTCCGGCACTGCAGCCTGGTTTTCTTCTACCGGTAACGGAACAGAATTCTCTTCCGCTTCCCTGCTCACTTTTTCAAGAAGCCCATCTAATTTCAAAAGCTCGGATTCCACATCCACATCGTCTTTCACAGTTCCTGTATCTGCTGCAGAATCATCCGGCTTAACATCTTCCAGTTCATCTTCTTCCGGCATCAGTTCATTCACTGCCTGCGATAAGTCATCTTTAAATTCCTTGAAAAAACTCATTCTTTTACCTCCATATTATATTGCAACACCTATTCAACCGTATCTGCCTTGATATGCTGAACCAGCGTCGTATTCTCGTCAATCGGCAAAATCTGCGCTCCCATACCCTGCAGGGCTTCAATCATCGGTCCAAGCGCTTCAACCGTCGCAGTCTTTGTATTGGAGTCATGCATAAGTACCACGGATGTCTTGTACTTTGTCACATCATTTAACACATTGCCAAGCAGTTCATCTGCAGTATATGCCTGTGACGTTGCATCTCCGCTGGACACATTCCAGTCAAAATACGTCACACCCTCCTCATTCAGGAAACGGATAAATTCCGACATGTCTGTATTGCTCACCTGATTACTGCTTCCTCCAGGAAAACGGTATAGTTTACATTCCCGCCCGGTTATATCATAAAGATAAGATTGGATCTGATTAAAATCTGACTCAAAGGAATCCAGCGAATCATAGACCACGCTGTATTTATGGGAATAGGAATGCATACCGAGTGTATGTCCCTCATTCACAATGCGCTGGTACATCGCCTTCGACTGGTCGTCCGTTTTTCCAACTACAAAAAAGGTCGCCTTGACATTATATTCTGCAAGCGTGTCCAGAATTGCAGCCGTATTATCGCTCGGTCCGTCATCAAATGTCAGATAGACCTTTAACTGGTCATTCTCCTTTGCAAGATTTTCCGAATCCGATTCAACCGCATTGGATACATTGACGATCACCTGCTCGGTAGCCTTCTCGCCTCCCACCGCTTCAGTGGAATCATACGAAAGCACCCCGGACGAATCCGACGTATTTTCACTCATGGTCTCTGCTGCACTCTTGCTCACTGTGGCATCCGAGACAAGCTGCGAAATCTGCTTTTCCAGACTATTTACTTTAAACAGCAGCACTACACACAAAAACATGCATAAAAGCATCCAGATTCCAATAAAAGAAATCAATCCTTTTTTTATCCGGTTAATACGCTTTCTTCTATCCTGCTGTTCTTTCAGGCTGCTTTGGTTCTTTCCTTCCATATGTGACCTCCAGGTCATAACATCTTTTTTTATTGTATCATATTTTTGCAAAATATCATTAAAAATAGCTAAAATAATTTGACTAATTTTTACAATTATTTCTGCATTTTGTACTTTTATAATCCATTATAGCATTAATTGTATATTCATTTCAATCAATTTTTCAAACCTTTTTATTAAAGGTAGATTTTTCCTGTTCTCCAGGCATTTCAAAATATTTATTCTTATCATTATGAGGAAAAAGCATTTCCATATAAAGACTTCCAAGCAGATTTTTTACCCGGTCCGGATTCACCTGACTGACCGGAATCTCCCGCATGCTGCGCAGATTTGAAAGCAGGCGGCTGATCTGTGCTTCCTGTCCGCCATCCCCGGTATGATCCACTTCTTTTTCCGTTTCCTTCGCCCCGGTTTCCATCTGAATTTCTTCCGGCTCCTGCGTCATTAATTCCCGTGTCTCCGGCAGATTATAAATCAGATTTTTACATGTCTTGGTAAAACACTCCGGATCATATTTCGCCAGAAAAGTCAGATCATCCATTGTAAGTGTCTGTTTATTGTATATTTTTACATAAATAGCTGCAAGTCTTGTATTTTGTTCCATCGCCCTTCCCTTCCTTCTTCTTTATTTAAAATAACATATCTGTTTCCACTTTTCTACATTTTCTCCGATTATTTTGCAAATAAAAAACCCGAACCGCATATGCGATTCGGGTTTTATGGCTTTCAGATAAAACAGTCGGATTATAACTGTGCTGCAACTTCTGCTGCAAAATCTTCCTGTTTCTTTTCGATTCCTTCACCGGTCTCATAACGAACAAACTTCTTGATCGTAACCTTTGCTCCAACTTCCTTGGAAATCTGCTCCAGATACTTCTCAACTGTCTGCTTTCCGTCTTCTGCTTTTACATATACCTGATCTACAAGACAGATCTCTTTTAATTCTTTCTTGATACGTCCCTGGATCATACCCTCTTTTACCTTTTCCGGCTTCTGGGATTCCTTCGGATCGTTGTTGATCTGTGCCATCAGGATCTCTTTCTCATGCGCAATGTAATCCGCACTTACTTCGCTGTCAGAAACGTACTTCGGATTTAAAGCTGCAATCTGCATTGCAAGATTCTTTAATGCTTCTTTAACCGTATCGTTTACAACTGCTGTCTCTGCGACAACCAGTACACCGATACGTCCGCCGCCATGAATATACGGAACTACACATCCGTTATCAGCGCTTACTTTTTCAAATCTTCTGATCTTTAAGTTCTCACCGATCACTGCAACCTGCTCAACCAGCGCATCCTTTACTGTCTTAGAAGCGTCTCCCTGCCATTTTTCTTCCATAAATGCGTCAACATCTGCTGCATTTGTAGCCAGTGCCTGCTTTGCAACCTCTGCAACATAATTCTGGAATTTCTCATTTTTTGCAACGAAATCTGTCTCAGAGTTTACTTCTACAATAGCTGCCTTTGTATCGCCATCTACGGCAACATTTACAACACCTTCTGCGGCAACTCTGGAAGCTTTCTTCTCAGCTTTGGCCTGTCCGTTCTTTCTTAAGAATTCAACAGCCTCATCCATATTTCCATTTGTCTCATTCAGTGCTTTTTTGCAATCCATCATTCCTGCGCCGGTCATTTCACGCAGATCTTTTACCATTGCTGCTGTAATAGCCATTTTCGATTCCTCCAAATAATAAATTGAATTTATGCTTCTTCCTCTGCTTCACCTTCTGCAACTTCAAGATCTACATTTTCAAGACCCTGATTTGCTTCGATAACAGCATCAGCCATTTTGGAAACGATCAATTTTACAGCTCTGATCGCATCATCGTTACCAGGAATTACATAATCCAGTTCTTCCGGATCACAGTTTGTATCAGCAATACCGATAAGCGGGATACCAAGTGCATGTGCTTCCTGTACGCAGATTCTTTCTTTCTTCGGATCTACGATGAAGATTGCATCCGGGATCTTCTTCATTTCTTTGATTCCGCCAAGGTTCTTCTGTAATTTCTCCAGTTCTTTCTTTAACTGGATAACTTCTTTCTTAGGAAGAACATCAAATGTTCCGTCTTCTTCCATCTTCTCGATTGCTTTAAGTCTTGCAATACGGCTCTGGATCGTCTTGAAGTTTGTGAGCATACCACCAAGCCATCTTTCATTTACATAGAACATATTACAGCGCTCTGCTTCTGTCTTGATCGCATCCTGTGCCTGTTTCTTTGTTCCAACGAAAAGAATTGTGCCACCGTCTGCTGCAATATCAGATACTGCCTTGTAAGCTTCATCTACTTTTCCAACGGATTTCTGTAAATCGATGATGTAGATTCCGTTTCTCTCTGTGTAGATGTACGGAGCCATTTTCGGGTTCCATCTTCTGGTCTGATGTCCAAAGTGAACACCTGCTTCTAATAACTGTTTCATTGAAATAACGCTCATGTTTCTACCTCCAACTGGTTTTTCATCCATATGCTTCCTTTTGCAGGATAACCTTTCGGCACCCATCCTGCCATCGACATATGTGTCTTTTTTTGCAACTCATCCGGGCGTTTCTCGGATAAGCGCTCTGCAACTTTTGTAGTATATCACAAAAGCCCCTGTCACGCAAGGGCTTTCCTGTTTTTCTGTCTGTTTTTCTGCTGTTTGGGATTATGGCGCTAATATTTTTAAAATATCATCATAGGAAGCGCCGGTTTTGATCTCAAAATTTCCGGTTCTGAGTCTGCTGTCAAAACCTTTACTTACCATATAGCGGTTGAATGCTGTCGCGTCATCGACAAGTCCCGCCTTGTAAAGGTTGAATGCTACCGTATCCGAAGATTCTCCTGATTTTACGGTAAATAACACTTCGGAGGAAGTATCTGCATCCGGGGCAGGTACCGGCTCCTGACTCACCTCTCCAGTAACCTCTGTTCCGGCATTCGTCTCTGTATCCGGCTGCGCATCTGCTGCCGTTTCCGACTCACTTTCCGTTTCCGGCTGTACTTCTGTCGCAGGATCTGTTTCGCTTTCCGTTTCCGGCTGCGTTTTTACCTCTTCTGTATTCTGATCTGAGTTTTTGGTTTCTTCAGTATCTGCCATAACCATTCCAAGCGCTTCTGCCCGCTGTATGATCTCATCGTCCGAAAGTTTTTCTTTTCCTCCGGACAGAGTGACCATCAGGATCAGTGTGGTAATAATGATTCCTATACCAAGCCCTCTCAAATAATACTTTAACTTCACTGTGCTTCTTCCTCTCTGAACAGACCCAATACCAGTCTTACTTCACCAACACCAAGTCCCAGTTCTTTTGCGATTTCTATATCCGGCATGCCCTGTCTGTGAAGATCCAGGATCGCCGCATTATGATTTCCGGATTCCGGCATAAACGTATCTTCTGCCTGTTCCGGATCTGCCTGCTCTTCCACCGGTTCTTCTTCTGTCTCCGGTTCCGGCTCTTCCGTTTCCGGTCTGGTCTGCTCTGCTTTTTCCTCCAGAACAGTGCTTAATTCTTCTTCAAATTTTGCTGCCTTTTCTGCCAGTTCCTGTGAAAATGTTTCTTCACTCTCTGCCAGTTTCTTTTTAAATTCTTCGAGTGCAGCTGTCAGATCCGTATTAACAGATTCCTTTTTGCTGTCCAGTTCTGTTATAAGCTTCTGCAGCTCTTCCATATTCTGGGTCATGGTCGCGTGTTTGTCATTTAACATGCTGTATAAAAACATGATCTCATTGTGCGTTTTATTCATGTTCTCCATCACGGTGTCAGAAAACTCACTGATCGCCATGATCTTTTCATTGGTCTCCTTATCCAGTGCCCGATCCACACGGTCTGATGACTGTGCCACAGAATCTTCTATTGATTTTTCAATCTGCGCGTCAATCTTCTGCTGTGCACTCACAAGCTCCCGGTCCAGAATCTTTCTGATCTCATCCTCGCTGAGTTCCGACACCTTATCCAGCTCCGAGCCGGAAAGCTTTTCGGTGATCAGGAAACTTCCCACCATAAATATTATTCCAACCAGTAAAAGCGTAATTTCTAATCCTGTCATTGCTGTAATACTCCTTTATATGCGAATGTCAAACCCGCCGGACATTCCCTTCGTTTTTATCTTGCCGTCTTCTTTTTTCTTATTCCGCTTTCCGTTCTTTTGCTGTTCATACTGGGAATTTCCCTTCTCTTTCGCATCATAACGGTATTCCTGCTCATTGGCATCATCTGCGTGCACTACCTGTTTCAGCTTCTGCTCTCCCTGTTTGCCAAAATGTGCCTGAATATTCTGCTGGTCCACCATTGGTTTTGCATCTTCCTGCTGTTTTAAAGTACCAACGTCCTGAGACCGCTGTACCATTCCATTTAAATCAACTGGTCGAATTGTCATACTTTTCACCTCTATAATGGAATAATCTTAATTTCCCCGTCCTGTCGTACAAACTGACTGTGCGCACGCTCATTCTTAAGTGTCATCTTCGTATCTGAGATCGAAATGGTCACTCCGGAATATATCGTATTGGCCACCTTGACACGGGCCGAACTTCCAAGTGCTATCGACTCGCTGATTTTTTCAGCCTCCATCTCAAGCGGTTCAACTGTTTCTTTCAGTTGTCGCAGCTGTGTTGCGAGCTGCCGGATATAACTGAGCTGTTCCTGTGTAAAAGTCTCCCCATTTTTTAATTTTCCACTGTAAGTAACTACGATCGGTTTTATCTTTTCAATCTGTCCCTGATAATCCTTTATCTTTTTCTGCAGTTCCATATAGTGCTCTTTTTCCAATGGATCCACACCCACTTCTATCTGTGTAATTGTCTCCATTGCAGAACCGATTGTTTTTGCTGCCACCAGATTACCCGCACGGATAACCCCACCGGTAATAAAGCCTTTTTTTCCGTTGACCATAACATCGCTGTATGCATCCACCTGGCTGTGAAGGATCGCCTCCGCATCCACATACCCTCCGGAAATGATCTTTGCATTTTCTATGAATTTGCAGATGATGTTTCCTTTGGCCTGCAAAACTCCCTTTCCCATGCCGTGAATTCCACGCTTTACAATGATCTGACCACCGGATGACAACACTGCATCTTCCACAATGCCTTCTACTACAATATCCCCTTTTGCATTGACACGAAAACCGCCCTTTACATTTCCACGGATCGTCACACTGCCGTTATACTCAATATTCCCCGTAGAATTGTCGACATCTGCCGGTACTTCATAAACATCTGATACAAAAATCTTTCCGCCCACAAGGCTTGCATGACCGGTGACATCCGAAAAAAGCACCGTTCCATCTTCCGAAATCGTGATATTATTTCCATATGCCAGTTTTCCGCTCTTTACGGAATGTGGTCTGATTTCCTCTCCGAAAACGTTGATTCCCGGCTTGCCCGGATCTTCCGGTATGAGCTGTGCGATCTTCTGTCCTGCTTCCACATGTCCGATCGTATTCAAATCCTTATAATCCACCGACCCGTCTTCATTCCGCTTTGGCCGGAGATTCATATTGGTATTAAAAAAATACTGCACTTTTGCATCATGCCCCTGCACCGGCTCCCTGCCCTGCGCAATCTTATAATCCGTCGCATATCTGCGATCCCGGATAAAAGAAAGGATCTGTGCCTGATCCACTCCCGCTTTGATTCTTTCTTTTCCCAATTCGGAAACAATATCCTGTGGTGTAAGCAGCGCTCCGCCATTTGCAGGCGGATAAAACCGTGCTGTTGCATGCATTTTATCCGGAAATACCGAAAGCTCCATAGATTCATCAATTTTTCCGATGCTCCCGGCTTCTCCTGTTCGGATCAGGGATTTTTCCTCCCGCTGGCAGACTGCCTCATTCAGCTTTTTTAAATCATACTTGTCCAGACCATGTCGATCCAGGTAAGAAGTAACCTCTCTGATGCTAAGAAATTCTCCGTCTTCCTCGGGTGGTATGATTTCCACATATATGCCGTCTTCCCGGGTAACCAGTTCAAAATATGCATTCTTCCCCATAGTTTTCTCTCCACTCATTCATTCACAAGAATGTCCATATATTTTCCCATTTTCCCCCGCATTTTCAGTAACGCCTTGGTATGCAGCTGGGAAACTCTTGACTCCGACACTTCAAGGACTTTACTGATTTCCTTCAATGTCAGATCCTCGTAGTAATATAGTAAGATAACTTTCTTTTCCTTTTCTGTAAGGACTTCAAGCGCCTCTTCCAATACCTGTTTTAGCTCGCGCTCGCTGACAACATCCTCCGGCTGTGAAAAATGTGAATTGCTTCTGGCATCCATCACCGGTTCCTGTCCCTGTTCCAGAAATTCGTTCAAAGACACAACGTTCGTGATCTTCAGTCTTGACTGCCACTCCGTCAGTTCCTCTTTATCCAGTCCGAGTTCTCCGGCAATCTCCTCATCGGTCGCATTTTTCCCGGTCCGCATTTCTATGTTTCGGGTTGCTTCATCAATCTTTTTTTGCTTCTGCCGTACTGTCCGGGGAATCCAGTCCATTTTCCTGATCTGATCCAGAATAGCTCCCCGGATACGCAGGCTGGCGTACGTTTCAAATTTAACATCTTTCTGCATGTCAAACTTGTCGATCGCATCGATCAGACCGAAAATACCATAACTCACCAGATCTTCGTATTCGACATTATACCCGAGATACATGCTGAGTCGTCCCGCGACCACCTTTACCAACGGTGCGTATTCCAGAATAATCTGTTCCCGCATTTCCGGAGTAGGAGATTTTCGATATGTTTCCCACAATTTTTGCTTGTCAATTGCCTTCATAATTTACTATTCATCCCCATCAGACTTTATATTTTCTGTGTCCTCAGCGGCCTTTTCATCTTCTCCTACTTCTTCGCTTTCTTCTGCATTCTCTGCTTCTTCATCTTCCTGCATCGGTACAAAATTTTTATCCAGAATCACTTTAGCAACACAGCCAAGTATATAAAAGCAGATCAGTACCAAAAGTAATAATTTTAAAAATCTCCCAAATTCCATATGTTGTGCAATAGAAATCACACAGGTAATAAAACCTGCTGTCAGCATAACCATTGCCGGCACCTGTCTTGTCTTCATCCACGCCCCTCCACTCTATATGATTTTGAGCGGTTTCCCCACTGACTTTATGTAATAATCTCCGTTGTCACAATGCAGTTCTACCGTCCGACCATAATTCAGTCCTGTGTCCTCCGCAATCAACCGGATTCCAAGTTGTTTTAATTTTGCGCGGGAAGCTTCCGCATTTCTCTGTCCCACATTTCCAATATCCGACAGTCCGCTGACTTCAAACATTTTTGCGCCACCGGCGATTTTTGCCACCAGCCTGCTTTTTACAGCTCCGGCTTTCAGCACACGGCTTAACAGCTCTTCAATCCCGGTATCCGCAAATTTTGCTATATTGGAATTATTTCTCATTTTTGTACTGTCCGGCAGCATGATATGCGCCAGCCCGCCGATCTTGGTCGACGGATCATACAGTGCGATCCCTATGCAGGAACCCAGCCCCAACGTTGTGATGATATCCGGGTCTCTGCATATGTTTAAGTCTGCCATTCCAACCTTAATCACTTCACTCATCCGTATCTCTCCTTATAAAGAAATTCCGAGAGATGATAATATTTTATCGTAAGATTCCAATTCAGGCAATAAAATAAAGTATCCGTTAATCATAACATCATCACCAAACTCTGTTTCTATCATCAGTGCATTGTCGCCATATTTTCCAAACTGTATTGCCGGCACACTCAAAATTGCCGCTGCCATATCAATCGCCAGATACGGAATGGTGGGCGCTATCGTAAGCCCGGTCATGGAGGAGAGCGCATTCAGATACGATCCTGCAATGATGTTCCCAATCTCCTTGATCGCAGAAAGTTCCATCTCATCAAACTCCTGCTTTCCGTCTGCTTCTCTTCCAAGCAGCTTGTCAACCAGAAAATGAGCGGAATCCGGTTTCAGCAAAAACATCATACTTCCATCAATGTCACCCTGCACTTCCAGATATATTCCGATGATCGTTTCATCCTCCGGACAGATTGCGGAGCCCAGTTCCTGAAATGTCAGCAGTTCTACCTTCGGAACACTCATATCGATTCTGAGGTTCAGCATGGTAGAGATTGCCGTAGTTGCATTACCTGCACCAATATTACCTATTTCCTTGAGCACGTCAAAGTAGACGTTATTTACCTCTGCTAAACTAAGTTCTGACATATTTCCTCCTGTTTTCCGGAAAAATCGCATGCATATATACAGGATATAGCAAGACCCATAAGGGCCTTGCTATATCAATATGGTATACTGCTTATTCAAATTCCTCGCCTATAATAGAATTGATATTGAACAGAGAAATCAATTCCTCACCATTTTTGCCGATTCCATTGATAAATGTATCCTGATCCATTTTCTTGTTGTAAGACACCTTATCAATCTGATCTGCTCCAAGTGTCACAACTTCCTTGACTTCATCCACAACGATTCCCAGGGAACCCTGCTGTTCGATTTTTAAGATGATGATACGGGACGCATTTGTGAACACATCATCTTCCAGTCCCATACGCTTGCGCACACTCATAACCGGAACGATCTCTCCACGAAGATTGATGATCCCTTTAAAATAGGTCTGTGCTTTTGGAACTCTTGTGATCTTCTGCATACGCACGATATTGTCCACATAACTGATATCAATACCATACTGTTCGCTTCCGATTTTAACTACAATATATTGTTTTTTCACACTTTCTGTTGTTGTTTCAATTGCCTCTGCCATTTAAAGACACCCCCTGACTACATTAATGTATTAACATCCAGGATCAGTGCAACTTCTCCATCACCGAGAATGGTCGCTCCGCTGATCAGCTTGTTGTTGTTAATATATTTACCGAGTGACTTGATAACGATCTCCTGCTGGCCTATCAGATTATCAACCACAAGACCCGCATATTTCTCACCCTTCTTTACAATTACCACTGTAAGGCTTTCCGGTTCTTCCTCTCTTGGTTCACTGTCTAAGAGCTTGTCCAGACGAATCAGCGGAATAACCAGTCCACGCAGGTGGATGACTTCCTTCGCTTCCACATATTTGATATCTTTTACCGGAATATCTTCAATGTTCTGAATCGATCCAAGTGCAATTGCATATTTTTCATCCCGGATCTCTACCATCAATGCCTGAATGATGGCAAGTGTCAGCGGAAGACGTACCGTAAATGTCGTTCCTTCTCCGAGCTTTGTCTTTACTTCTACATCACCGCCAAGTGCCTCAATATTGGATTTTACAACATCAAGTCCTACGCCTCGTCCGGAAATATCTGTAATCTGTTTTGCCATGGAAAAACTTGGCATAAACAGGAAATCAATGATCTCTTTCTGTGTGAGCTTTTCTGCCTGCTCTTCCGAAACCAGACCGCGTTCAATAGCTTTTGACTTAACACGTTCTGTATCAATTCCGTTACCATCATCCCCTACTTCGATGATAACATTATTTCCTTCCTGAAATGCATTCAGACGGATAGTACCTGTTTCCGGCTTTCCTCTCTCCTTACGTAATTCTGCACTTTCAAGACCGTGATCTGCAGAGTTACGGAGCAAATGTTGCAACGGGTCCCCGATCTGATCGACTACGGTACGGTCAAGCTCGGTATCTTCACCGCTCATAACAAGTTCCATCTTCTTATCCAGTTTTCTGGACAGATCACGGATCATACGCGGGAATTTGTTTACAACACTTTCGATTGGCACCATTCGTACTTTCATGACAGACTCATGCAGGCTCGTTGTGATACGTTCCAGATATTCGATCTGCTCATGGAAGCTCTGGTTCTGAAAATTTCCTCCATCCGATGAACTGATGGATACCAGGCTGTTCTTTGCTATAATAAGCTCACTGACCTGATTCATCAAGGCATCAAGCTTTTCGATGTCAACACGGACTGTACGGCTGGTAACCGGCTTTCCTGCTGTTTTTCCTTTTGCTGCCGTCTTGGTCTCCTTTTTTGCAGGAGCCGCTGCTTTCTGCGGTGCCGGAGCAGCTGCAGGTTTTGCTTCCTCTTCTGTCTTGGTTGCGAAAAGTGTTTCCGTTTTCACTTCTTCACCTACAGCATCCTCAATCTCGGATACGTTTCTTATCGTAGTGAGCACAGTATCCAGATCTGCCTCTGTTGCCAGATAAAAGCTGAAATCATTTTCAAACTTTTCATCCTCAATATCCTGTGAACTCGGACGGTATACATCGATCTGCCCAAGTTCCTCAACCGCCTTAAATACCAGAAAAGCTCTCGCTGCCTTTAACAGACATTCTTTCTGGATATATACGGTAAGGCCATATACTTTGTTTCCCGCTTCCTCTGCCGCTTTAAGGGCTGTCTTTTCATTCTCTGTGAAATCTACATGCAGATACTTTTTCTTGTCTCCATCTCCAGCAGGTGTTTCCTCCTGTTTCGGTGCCGCTGCTGCCGGTGCCTCCGCTTCCTTTCCCTCTGCTCTCGCGAGGAAAGCGTTCAGTCCCTGGATCAAAGATTCATTATCTTCCGTTCCTTCATCAGATGTTTCCTTAATGCAGTCAAGATAAGCCTGAATTGCATCCAGGCAGCGGAATAAAAGGTCGATCATATCACTGGTAACTTTTACCTTGTCACTCCGGACTTCCTGAAATACATCCTCCATATCATGTGTCAGATGCTGCATGCGCTTGAAGCCCATGGTTCCTGCCATACCTTTTAAGGAGTGAGCCGCACGGAAGATCTCATTGATCACATCCTTATTATCCGGCTCCTTTTCCAAAGTCATGATGTTATCACTCAGACTCTGAATGTGTTCACTTGTTTCATCAATAAAAATTTCAAGATATTGGCTTACATCCATTTTACTGTACCCCCACATTCTTAATAATTTCTTGTGCCACCTGTGTCAGCGGAGCAACCACATCAACCGCCCCTGTCTCGGCAATTGCCTTTGGCATTCCATAGACCACACAGGTCTCAGCATTCTGCGCAATGACATAAAGCGGTTTTTTCTCCCGCAGGGAAAGAATGCCTTTTGTCCCATCTGCACCCATTCCTGTCAGCACAACGCAGGTAATCTCATCATAGCCACTGTTGCGCAAAGACCGGTACATGATATCCGCACACGGTTTCAGACCACCGATCGCAGGCTCGTCATTGAGTGACACCCTGTGGTGTCCCTCACTGTCTTTTACGATCTCCATGTGCTTTCCGCCCGGAGCGATGTATACACATCCCTTCTGCAAAACATCTCCGTCTTCTGCTTCTTTTACTGTGATCGGGCTGATCTCATCCAAACGGTCCGCCATGGATTTGGTGAATCCTTTGGGCATATGCTGTACCAAAACCATCGGCGCATTCATATTCTTTGGAAGATAAGGTATCACACTCTGCAATGCCTTTGGTCCTCCGGTCGAACACGCCAGCGCGACAAGCTTGCTGCCTCTTCCCTTCACCGTTTTAGGTATGACCGGTTCACGGGTAACCGGCTTTTCCACGCGATCCACCGATGCCATTCTGCCTGCATACATACGCGTATGTATCACTGCCGTCAGCACATCGGTCAGACGTTTCTTAAAATCTTCCCCCTTCGCTTCTATGATGTTTGTCGGTTTTGTAACAAAATCAATTGCACCCCGTTCCATGGCGAGCAGTGTTATTTCTGCATCCTTCGTAGTTTCTGTGCTTACCATGATCACCGTTGCCCTGATTTTTTCCTGCTGCAGCTTTTCCAGCAGTTCCAGGCCATTCATGCGCGGCATATTCACATCCAGAACCACTCCGTCATAACGTGTAGTCTTCAAACGCTCATACGCTTCCAGTCCGTCTCTGCAGACATCCGTTGCCTGAAATCTACTATCTGAATTAATTATATCACAGATAACCCTTCTCATGAGTGCAGAGTCATCAACGACAAGAATATTTTTCTTCATGCTGAATCATCCTTTTCTATTTCTTCGGGCTTTTCGTTCTTCCTGAAAGATGAATCGAATAATATTTTCCCTTACCCTGCTGTCCTTTAAAATAAATTCAACCCTCTGTTCATATTTTGCGGGGATTACATCTTCTACTTTTTCACTGCTTATCACATGACCGACGATCGGGTACTCTTCCGTCTCTGTTCCTTCGCCAAGTCTTACATATACAAGGATATAAGTGTCTTCTTCCACTATCTCATCCGTCACAAAACGCATACCGCCGCCACTGATATCGCGAACAAATGCTGTCATCTTCGTCAGTACCATATCCTCCTGGCCACGGAGCTTATCCACGATCTCCTCTGTGTTGTCAAGCATCGCCATATCCCTGGTTATTTTATAATATGGCACTGCCATTGCACAGGAAAGCCTGTAATATTCTCTGCGCTGATATTTATTAAGCGGTGTATGGAAAGCAACGCGAAGCATAAAACGGTTGTCCGTTTTATAGCGTTCCTTTACCTCTCCATATCCGCGGTACAGACCGTTTTTTGTGTAAAATACAAGTTCATAACGCAAACCAAGCGGCAACAGGTGAATCTGCCCGTTCTCGCTTGGCATTGATATTTCAATATCTCCATTGTCAAAGAAATCCAAAAGCTGGCTCTTATAAATATGCGGCGGCTCTCCAGTAGCTTCCGCATTTTCAATCTGATTTACAATTCTGATATCAATCTTATCTCCAACTTCTATTATCGTTGTGTACATATGCCTTACCTCATTTATGCTTCTATCTGTTCAGGAAATTTGAAAAAAACTGAGAAATTCCCCTTTTCACAACTGTTTTTTTATGCTCCCCATGGATAAGATTATCTGCAAGCACGCCAAATGCCCGTGCTGCATTAGATGAAGGTGCCACAATAGACACTACTTCCTGCTGCCGTACTGCCTGTTCCAGCTCAAGATCAAGCGGAATCATACCCAGATACCGCAGATCCCCACCCAGAAATTTTGAAACCACAAGCTTTAATTTTTCATAAAGTGCCTCTCCGTCAGCAACAGAAGCCACTTTATTTGCCACAAGCTCAATTTTTGTTTCTTCCGGTCGAAACTCCGGCTGCTGATACAGGATCTTTAATAACGAATAAGAATCCGTAATAGAACTCGGATCCGGAGTCGTGACAAGCAGAACCTCCGGACTGCTGACCACAAACTTCAGCACACTGTCTGCCACTCCTGCACCCGTATCAATGATGATCACATCTGCCAGCTCATCCAAATTTCCAAGCTCCGCCACCACCCGGTCTATCTGCTCCGCTGTAAGATGGTTAAGCCCTGCAATACCAGAGCCTCCCGAAATAAAACCAATTCCCATCGGCCCCTCAGAAACGATCTCCGGCAGAGTCCTGCCATGATAGATCATATCGCCAAGATTATACTTTGGAATTGTACCAAACATGACTTCAACATTCGCAAGTCCTATATCTGCATCGAAAATTATAACTCTTTTTCCGAATTTTCGCAATTGAATTGCCAAGTTAACTGCTAAATTAGATTTTCCCACGCCGCCTTTTCCGCTGGTGATCGTCAGAATCCTGGCCTTCGCCGTTATTTTGGGCGTAACTGTCGTCTTTATGTTTCTTTGCTTAATTACGTTTCGTAACTGCTGTGCCTGGTCCTGCATGCATTATTTTCCTCCCAACAGCTGCTTTACAATTTTCTGGGTATGGAATAATTCAATATCATCCGGCACATTCTGTCCATTTGTCGTATAAGAAAGATCTGCCCCTGAATACAGCCTGATATTCAGCAGATTTCCATATGCCGATGTTTCATCCAGCTTTGTAAAAATCAGCTTATAATCTGCTATATCGTGGTAGACATCTGCAATATTGACAAGATCCTTGTATTTTGCAGTGGCACTCACTACCAGAAAGACCTCTTTTTCGTATTTTTTGTCCAGACTGTTGACCAGCGCTTTGATATCGTTTTTCTGTTCCATGTTCTTATGGGAAAATCCCGCCGTATCCACCAGTACCAGATCACAGTCCGCAACCTGTTCTACTGCCTTATTCAGTTCATCCGGCGCATATACAATGGAAAACGGTGTATCTAAAATATTGGCATATGTCTTTAACTGTTCTGCCGCAGCGATCCGGTAGGTATCCGTGGAAAGAAATGCGACTTTTTTACCCGCATCCAGTTTAAATTTGGACGCAACCTTGGCAATAGTCGTTGTCTTTCCAACTCCGGTAGGCCCAATAAAAAAAACTACTTTTGGTGTTTTCCCGTCAAGCTCAATCGGTCTCGGCTGTCCGAATTTTAAGATCATCTTCTGATAAATGCTTGACAGAATATAATCCACGCTGGACCCGCCACGCACTACCTTTTCAATATCTTCAAGGATCACATTGGCATATTTTTCATTAATCTCATTCTCGAGCATGATCCCGTAGATCATCTTTAAGAATTTCATGCCTTCTGCCTGTTCTTTTGTCATCCTGTCTGTCTTTTCTTCCCGTTTCGGCTGATTTTTTGCCGGTTCCGGCTCTGCCGGAGCAAGTTTTTTCTCAAGCAGATCCTGTATATTCTCGATTCGCTCCTCCAGTCGGTTCTGACTCTCACGCTTCAGAACATCCGCCTGCCGGTTCGTTCCCCGTTTTTCTTCCGATTCAGATGGCGATGGCACGATTGGAATTTTTATGGGTTCATCTGCAGAAAAATTGATATTATCATGAATTGCAAGCCCGGATGGCTTTACGGTCTGTTCCCGTTCTTCCACGGCAGCGGTCACTTCATATGCACTGTCCTTCCGAAAATGAAACAAACCCTTTGTTTTTATCGGTCTGACATTCATAATCACCGCATTCTCCCCGAGCTGCTCCTTTGCAATGCGGATCGCTTCTTCCTCTGTTCTGCCCTGATATTTGTTTATGGTCATTTTATCCTGTCACCATCCCTACTGACTGTAATTCTACATTGGACTCTACTTCGTTATAGGATACAACGATCAGATCCTTAAAATAATCTTCTGTCAATTTTTTAAAGTACATACGCACGATCGGTGAAGTAACAACGATCGGATTTTTTCCAAGGCTTTCAAGTTTTGCCACCTCAGTCTCCACAGACGCCATAATCGCTTTGGTTCGTTCCGGGTCCAGTGTCAGATATGCTCCCTGTTCCGTCTGTTTTACTGATGCCATAATATCCTGCTCCACCTTAGGGTCCAGCGTGATTACACTGGTCGTCTCATTGGCAGGAAAATATTTGCTTGAAATCGCACGTTTCAGGCTCTGCCGTACATACTCGGTAAGTACATCTGTATCTCTGGTCGTCGCCGCATGATCTGCCAGCGTTTCAAAGATCGTAAGCAGATCCCGGATAGAAATCCCCTCTGCAAGCAGATTCTGCAAAACTTTCTGGATTTCTCCAAGTCCGAGAAGCTTCGGTACCAGTTCCTCCACCAGTGCCGGATTGTTTTCTTTCAGATTATCAACGAGGTTCTGTACATCCTGTCTGGTCAGAAGCTCTGCAATATGTGAACGAATCACTTCGGTCAGATGCGTTGCAATAATAGATGGCGGATCTACAACTGTATAGCCAAGACTTTCCGCCTTTTCACGCTGTCCCTCCGTAATCCAGATGGCCGGCAGATGAAACGATGGCTCAAATGTCGGTATACCCGTAATCTCCTCTTCCACATAGCCGGGATTCATTGCCATATAATGGTCAAAAAGGATTTCTCCTTCTGTAACCTGGATACCCTTGATCTTGATAATATACTGATTCGGATTCAACTGAATATTATCCCTCAGACGTATGATCGGCACAACAGTACCGAGCTCGAGCGCAATCTGACGCCTAATCATAACCACACGGTCCAGAAGGTCTCCGCCCTGATTCACATCCGCCAGCGGGATGATTCCATAACCAAATTCCAGTTCGATCGGATCTACCTGGAGCAGTGAAACCACATTCTCCGGTTTCCGGATCTCTTCCGCATCCACTTCGTCTTCGTTTACCTCATCCTCAATTTTCTCCATCCGGATGCCCTTCTGGATCTGCTTTCCGCTGATGATAAAAACAATTCCGAGTCCGACAAACAAATACCATTTGAGCGGTGTCACAACCCCCAAGAAAATCAATGCTCCCCCGACCAGATAAAGCACCTTCGGAATTCCGAATAACTGACGCACCAGTACGGTTCCGAAATCTGCCTCCTTGGAAGCCTTTGTGACCAGGATACCCGTTGCCAGCGAAATCAAAAGAGACGGAATCTGACTACAGAGTCCGTCACCGATGGTGAGTATACCATACTGCTGTAATGCATCCGTTGCAGAAAGTCCCTGTCTGGTTATACCCATGACTGTTCCACCCAGAATATTGATCACTGTAATGATAAGGCCGGATATTGCATCTCCCTTTACATACTTTGTCGCACCATCCATGGAGCCAAAGAAGCCCGCTTCTTCCTGGATCTTGTTTCTGCGTTCTCTTGCTTCTTTTTCCGTAATCGCCCCGGTATTCAAGTCCGCATCAATTGCCATCTGTTTACCAGGCATGGCATCCAGAGTAAAACGTGCAGATACTTCAGCCACACGTTCCGAACCTTTATTGATAACAATAAACTGAATTAAGATCAGGACGATAAATACAATCGCACCGATGATAAGATCACCGCCACCGACGAACTGGCCAAATGTCTCAACGACATTTCCCGGATCTCCGGTTGAGAGGATCAGTCTTGTAGAAGATACATTCAAAGAGATACGAAAGATTGTCGTAAATAAGAGTAATGTCGGGAAAAACGACATATCAAGCACTTCTTTTACGAACAGTGAATTAAACAATATTACAAGTGCGATCGAAATATTGATCGCAAGCATGACATCCAATAAATAATTGGGAATTGGAATAATGAAAAATATAATGGCAGCCAATAAATACATTGCAATCCCCACATCTGCCTTTTTCATGCCAACTCCTCCTTTGTCTTTTTATGTTTTCTTATTCTTATTTATTCTTCAGGTTGTATACCATCGCAAGCACCTCCGCCACTGCCTGATACAGTTCCGGCGGGATTTCAGCTCCAATATCCACATTTGCATAAAGCATTCTTGCGAGCGGTTTATTTTCCACGATTTCAATATGGCATTCTCTGGCCTTTTCCTTGATCTTCTGCGCCAGATAATCTTCTCCCTTTGCAAGAACCACCGGTGCTTTTGCCTGCCCGGCATCATATTTCAATGCGACAGCAAGATGCGTCGGGTTTGTGATGACCACATCCGCTTTTGGCACATCCTGCATCATACGACGCTGTGAAGCTTCACGCATTCTCTGCCTCTGGCGTCCCTTGATCTGCGGATCTCCCTCGGTATTTTTATACTCATCTTTTACTTCCTGTTTTGTCATCTTCATATCGTTCTTAAATTTAACCTTCTGGTATACCCAGTCAGCCAGACCAACGATCAGATAGACAAGGCTTATTTTCAGCCCGGTATTGAGAATAATATTGCCGCATAGAATAACCGCCTGCATCAAAGGTATATCATACAGGACAAACAATGTATTTTCATTGCCTTTAATGCATCGATATGCTACCACTGTGATCAGCACGATCTTTACAATGGATTTCACCAGTTCAAACAGCGAATCCTTGGAAAACATACGTTTAAATCCGCTGATCGGGTTAAATTTCGAAAGATTCGGCTGCAAAGGTTTGCCTGTTATCTTCCACCCTACCTGTACTATACCAAAAACCAGACTTACAATCAATCCTATCAGCAAAAAAGGAGCCATGATCTTTAACATGAAGATCATTGTTTCCTGTAGTAATGCCGAAACGGTATGCAGCGTAATTCCGCCGATACTGTCATCCAATACATCCGGGATTTTATTATAAAACACCGAAAATGTCCCGAAAAAATTTTCTGAAACAAATGACATAAATACTTTCAACACGAGGAATAACACGATCAGATCAACTGCCGAACTGATCTCCCGGCTCTTTGCAACTTTACCTTCATTTCTCGCATCTGTTAATCTTTTTGCTGTTGCCGGCTCTGTTTTTTCTCCACCAGGTCCGTCTTTTGCAAACCGCTGAAGATCATAAGCAAGCAGAAATTTTTTTTCCTTTTCCACCTTTAATGCATTCCCTCTATTACCATTACCACGATTTTTTTTATCTCACCAAAGACGAAATCTGAAATATATGGCAGCAATCCAATTGTCAGAAACATAATTAAAAATCCAAGCAGGATCTTAAGCTGAATACCAATTGCAAACATATTCATCTGCGGTGCCACTTTTGCCATAATCCCAAGTATTACATTCAGGATCATGATACATGCAAATACCGGTAAAACCATCCGGAACGCCAGTATAAAAATATCACTGACCAGTGTGACCATCGTCGTCATCATGCGGTTCCAGTCAATATTCTGGCCATTGATCGGTATTACCTGATAGGAATCCACGATTGCTCTCAAAATATAATGCTGCATATTAGTAACAACTAATAAAAGCAGCACAAGATAATTATACAGATTACCGGATACTGCCGACTGGGTCATCGTAACCGGATCATATTCAGTTGCCATGGAAAGCCCGATATTCATGTCAATTATATTTCCTGCCAGCTGGACAATATGCGTACAGACATTTGCCGCCAGCCCGATCAGCAGTCCGGTCGTAACTTCCTTCACCACAATCGTGGAATACTCCAGCATTCCACCATACGCCAACGCCGTTTTGGGCAATACCTCGTAGACAATCACCGACACACACGCAGCAAATCCAATTTTCACTTTCCGTGGTGTATTCGACATATTAAAGAAAGGTGCTGCCACCATAAAGCTTGCGATTCTGACTAAAATCAGCACAAAATATTCAATGCTCTCCAACGAGAAACTTATATTTATCATCTTCTGTTATCCTAGCTCAAATATATGCCAAAATCATTCCACAATTTTGTCATGAAATCAGATAACTGATTCAGCATCCAGGACCCGCATAAAATCATTCCCACAAAAACTGCAATAATTTTCGGAATAAATGTAAGCGTCTGTTCCTGTATGGAGGTCACGGTCTGAAAAATACTGACAACCAGACCCACAATCAGTGAAATTAAAAGAAGCGGTGCAGATACCATAATGATAGTATAAAGTGCATCTCTCGCAATATCCAAAACCTGTCCCTGTGTAATCACAGCTGCCTCACTCCTTCATCAATAAAATGTCAATACCAGATTCTTGATCACCAGATTCCAGCCATCTGCCAAAATAAACAGCAAAATCTTAAACGGCAGTGAAATCGTAGTAGGCGGAAGCATCATCATACCCATCGACATAAGGACAGATGCCACAACCATATCAATTACAATAAACGGAATATAAATTAAGAATCCAATAATAAACGCAGTTCTAAGCTCACTGATAATAAAACTTGGTATCAGCACAGAATTTGGAATATCCGCTTTCATCTGATCCAGATCTTCACTCGGATCATAGGAAACCTGCGCGATCTCACAGAACATATTGATGTCTTTCCGCTGTGTCTGTCCAAACATAAATTCACGGATCGGTTCCATCCCCGCATCAAAGGCTTCTTCCTGCGTAATTTCTCCCGCGTCAAGCGGTTTTATTGCATTCTCATTCACCTGTGTAAACACCGGATGCATGATAAACAATGTCAAAAACAGCGCCAGACCAATTAAAACCTGATTCGGAGGCGCCGTCTGTGTGCCAAGCGCGGAACGAAGGAAATGAAGTACAATAATAATTCTGGTATAGGAGGTCAGCATTATCAAAATAGACGGTGCCAGTGTTAATACGGTAAGCACCAGAAACATCTTGATATCAGCCGACATATTTCCTTCATCATTATTGTAAATAATATGCAGTCCGTTATTATTATCGCTTGTCGATTTTTCCCCTTCTCCGGGCGTACTTGTCACATTGAGGGAACTGATATCTTCTGCATCCTGACCAGCCGCAGTTCCCGCAGAAGCCGCATATGCTTTGTCCGGACAGTAAAACATCAGTGCCGCACTAATCATCAATGCTGCAAAAACAAAGGATGCAGCACAATATATTTTCTTTAACCTGCTCATTCTAATGCCTACTTCTTCGGTAAATGGTCTTTGAATTTCTTCAGTATCTCATTGAAATTCTCAACTGTACCGGGATTATTTTCCAGTTCCTGCAGGGCTTTCTCATCAAGCTGTTCTCTGGTAAGCGTAGTCAGGAAAGTGATTTCATCCTTCCCGATTCCGATTACCAGATAAGCCTCTCCCGCTTTTACGATCTGTATGTACTTATTTGATGTCAGTTTTAACGTTTCTATCACCTGAAGATTCTTGTTGAAAGAACGCCCCTTCTGATACGACGCAATCCATTTGGTCGTAAAATAGGTCAACGCCAACACCAGGATAAAAATGACCAGTACACCAAGCAGCTGAAAAAAATTGTTTATACTTCCGGTACTTCCTTCCAGTAAAACCATCTTATCCAACTACTTTTTTTACAGCTTCCAAAACACGCTCTGCCTGGAACGGTTTTACAATGAAGTCCTTTGCTCCGGACTGAATAGCCTCAATAACCATCGCCTGCTGGCCCATTGCGGAACACATGATTACACAGGCATTTGGATCTGTTTCCTTGATCTTCTTAAGTGCCTGGATGCCGTCCATCTCCGGCATGGTAATATCCATAAGCACAAGATCCGGTTTTGTTTCATTATACTTTTCAACCGCTTTCTGACCATTTTCAGCTTCTCCGGCAATTTCATAGCCGTTCTTTGTCAGGATATCCTTGATCATCATTCTCATGAAAGCTGCATCATCACAAATTAAAATATTCTTTGCCATATCTGTATCTCCTATTCTTTTCCTCAATTATTATTTTACAATATCAGTAATACGAATACCATAGCTTTCTTCGATTACTACAACTTCACCTTTTGCTACATACTTGCCGTTTACCAGCACATCAATCGGTTCTCCGGCTATTTTGTTCAGTTCAATAATCGTTCCAGGCGCAAAATCCAGAATATCCTGAATAGATTTGCTTGTTCTTCCAAGTTCTACTGTGACCTCAAGCGGCACATCCATGATCAGATCAATATTCTCACTCTGGAATGCCGGATTCAAATCATTGGTAAACGGTTGGAACTGTGCCTGCTGTACATTTACCGGTTGTGTCATCATTGGCTGTCCTGCCATTGGTTGCTGATTCATCATCTGTTGCCCCATTCCCATTGTCTGCTGCGCCATCATCGGCTGTTCTGTCGGCTGCGGTGCCGGTGCTGGTTCCGGTGCTGGTGCTGCATTATTTTCCGTACTCGCTTCCGGTCCCATGTTCTGGGTAATACTGTTACACATTTCCTGTGCAAAAGAAACCGGATACAACTGCATGATCTCGCTGTCAACCAGATCACTAATTTCCATCTTAAAGGAAATCTTTACAAAATCCCCAGTCAGGAATTTTTCAATCTCCCCCTCATCCTCGGTGTCCTGTAAATCTATCAGATCCGCAACTGGCGGGCTGATATCAATCGTTTTGTTCAACATGGAAGATAAAGATGTTGCAGATGACCCCATCATCTGATTCATCGCTTCACTGATCGCACTTAAATGCAATTCGCCCAGTTCTGTATCGGTATTGGTTCCATCGCCTCCCATCATAAGATCGGTAATGACCTTCACGTCATTTTCCTTTAAGACCAGAAGGTTTGTACCATCCAGACCAACAGTATAGGCAATTCGGATAAAAACACAGGGACGTTCATATGCCGCAACCACATCTTCCCATTTTGCCATATCAACTACCGGAGTTGATATTTCTACTTTCCTGTTTACCAGCGAAGACAGCGTCGTTGCCGCCGTTCCCATACTGATATTGGCGACTTCACCGATCGCATCTTTATCACTGTCTGACAGGACTTGAGTACCGCTGTCTGTATTTTTATCCGCAGAGCCCTGATCTTTCGCAAGCAAAGCGCTTATTTCTTCCTGCGATAAAACTCCATCCATTCTCTCACTGCTCCTCTCTGATTATTGAAGTAACCCTTACTGCGTATTCATCTCCTGATGCTCCCGGCAGTGCGGTAAACTTTCTGATATTTCCTACATATACATTCAATTCCTGGTCTACTTTCGTATCCAGTCTTATAATGTCACCTCTCTGTAAATTCACAAAATCATTTACCGAGATCGTACTCTTGCCAAGTACAGCCTTTACCGGTATCTGTGCTCTGGCGATCAGATCCTCAATTGCCTCATGGTACTCTTTGGAATCCTTTTCCTGCATAGATGAATACCAGTATTTTGTATTGAGTTTATCCATGATGCTTTCAAGCGTCAGATATGGAAGACAAACATTCATCATGCCCTCCACTTCACCAATTTTCACATTGATCGTCAAGATAGCGATCATTTCCGACGGAGATATGATCTGTGCGAACTGTGAATTTGTTTCAATTCTTTCCAGACGCGGATGAATATCCGCAACATTTTCCCATGGTTCCCTCAGCAGATTCACGCATACCGTCATGATTCTTTCAATGATCAGCAGCTCAATCTCCGTAAAATCTCTTGGTTTTTCAAGCGGAGCTCCATTTCCTCCCAACATACGGTCCACCATTGCATAGCCGAGATTGGATGCCAGTTCTATAATGATATTGCCCGACAACGGTGCAAAATTAACAATTCCAAGCAAAACAGGATTGGACAGAGCATTTGAAAATTCAGAATATGTAACCGCTTCCGAGTTCATCACTTCCACCTGGATATTTTTTCGCAGATAAACCGGAAGGTTCGTAGACAACAATCTTCCATAATGTTCAAAAATAATTTCCAGCGTTCTCAAATGTTCCTTGGAGAATTTGGACGGCCGTGCAAAATCATAGTTTTTCACCTGCTTTTCGCCGGTGTCTTTCATTTCTTCCACATCCAGTTCGCCGCTGCTCAACGCCTGTAACAAATTGTCTATCTCATTTTGAGATAAGACTTCCCCCATGCACTCTCACCACCTAACTAGTCCCAGTTTTATTTTATTGATAAGTAGCGCTGGAGAATCCAACACTTACAATAAAATCTGAATCAAATAGCTTCTGTAAATCTTTTAATATTGCATCCTGAACCTGCTGCTGATCATCGCGGATCTGATCATAAGTATATTCAGATACGATCGTATTGATCTCATTTTTGATCAGGCTCTGTTTTTCATCAAGTGTCGGCTGATATGTTGCATAATCAGGATCACCCTTATTCAGAGACAGCGAAACAGTAAGCACGGCATAGTGATCTTTTCCGTCCTCGCCACGCTTCAGGTTGATGGTCATGCTGTCCGGAATATCATAGGTTTCGATATCATCAATCGGCACTGTGGAAGCATCTGTTCCCTCGCCGCTTTTCAGTTCCAGATTGATCGCACTGCATACCTGGTTAATCAGTTCATTGGATTTTTTGGTTTCCGGCAAAATCGTAATTGTAAGGACTGCTGTCAAAACAAGATTTACAACAAGTAATGCCAGAATTAACACTGAAATAAGGTTCTTTTTCATCGTTCTTTTCCTTTCTGCTTTTAATTGCCCGAATTATAGGAATTATAAATTTTTATTTCCACACGCCGGTTTCTCGCTCTGCCTTCTTCTGTGGTATTATCCGCAACCGGAACATATTCGCCGCGTCCGGAAGATTTGATGTAAGCCGGATTCAAACTCGTAATACTTCTGATATAGTCAGCGACTGTCAATGCACGGAACATGGACAGCACATTATTATCTGCATACTTCGAACTGTGAATCGGGACATTATCAGTGTGGCCTTCAATTTCTATAATGTTCTGATCATAATTCTGCAAAATTGCTCCTATTTTGTCAACCAGTGGATACGCATCCTGGCGGATCTCCGCCTTGCCGGAATCAAACAGCAGCGCTCCGTTTAAGGTGATCTTAACATACTGCCCGTTAAAATCCACCTCAACCTGATCCTGAATACCATACTGTGCAGCCATCTGTTCAACCTGATCAGCCATCTGCTCAGACTCTTTTAATTCCTGCTGTTCATACAGTTCCACTGCATTCTGTTCTGCATCCGTCTGGGATTCTGTTCCTGACTCCTGTGAATCATCCTGATCCGTGTCACCTTCCGAGGTACCGTCACTGAAGTAAGCGCTCAGTTCCGACAGCTGTGTGATACCAGCCGAAACCGCCTGCCCGTCACTGATCACGGAACTGCCACTGGTCGAGAAGATACTGAAGCTGCTGTGAAACGATGCTACCAGCTGTTCATACTTTTCTGAATCTACGGAAGACATCGCGAACAAAAGTACGAAGAAACACAACAGCAGATTCATCAGGTCAGCAAAGGTATTCAGCCAGCTTGCCCCTCCCTGCGGTTCTTCTTTCTTTTTTCTAGCCACTATGCCTCACCTCCGGCCTGCTCTTTTGACATACCCTCACGCATCTTCGGAGACAGGAAGGATTTCAATTTTTCTTCTATTACACGAGGATTCTCTCCTGCCTGTATGGACAGAAGTCCCTCGACTGTAACCTCTTTTAACATGATCTCTGTATCATTATCCACCGAAAGCTTTGCTGCTGCCGGAGCGCAAAGCCAGTTCGCAATAAGAGAACCATACAACGTTGTAACAAGAGCAACTGACATGTTCGGTCCAACGGTAGAAACATCACTTAAGGTCTTTAACATATTGATAAGACCGATCAGGGTACCGATCATACCCCAGGCAGGACCAAGTTCTGCCCACTTCAGCCAGAAGCCAATTACCTTTTTATGTCTTGCCTCAATACAGTCCAGATCGGTTTCAAGAATACCGCGGACCAGTTCCGGATCGGTACCGTCCACAACCAGCATAACGCCCTTTTTCAGGAATTCGTCTTCAATTCCGTTTGCCGCTTCTTCCAGTGCAAGAAGGCCTTCCTTTCTTGCTATATTCGATAAATCAATTATATTCTTAATCACTTCACCGACGTCCGCCTTTTTATCTTTAAAAACCATTGAAAAGCTCTTCAGTCCGGCAATAAAATCCGATAACTTATGCGACGCAAGTACGCCCGCAAGAGATCCACCGATCGTAATCAGCACAGACGAGTAATCGTACATATTTCCCAGTGCCGCTATACCCTCATCGCCGGAAGAAACTCCGTACACGAACATTACCACACCCATTATAAAACCTGCTATAGACGCTATATCCAACTTAGCCACCTGTCCTTTCGTCCTGAAATTCATAACTCAGGAGTCCTATCCCTGGGCTCCCCCATCCAACTGCCCTTCTCTCTCCTCTGGTTTCAACCAGGTAAGGCCAGTAGTCATACATGCTTTCTTATATAATATTACTAAATTTTTAATGTCTTGTCTACTTTCTTTTACAATTATCTTCTTCCCTGTAACAAACGAAATGACAGTATCCGGCGTTTCTTCCACCGATTCGATCAGTTCCGCATTTATCAGGATTTTCGTTCCATTCAGCTTTGTAACTTCTATCATAACATCACCTGTCGTTCTTAAACATTATACCATATTTTGGGGAATCATGTCATTACAGATTCCCCAAAATACAGTTCAGACAACCTTCATTAACGTTTCAGGTTTACAAGTTCTTCCAGAAGTGTATCGGATGTGGTAATAATTCTTGAGTTTGCCTGGAAGCCTCTCTGAGTCGTGATCATATCCGTAAACTCTGTAGACAGATCTACGTTTGACATTTCCAGCTGACCGGATGTCATCTTGCTTCCGTCTGCAGTGATCTCTGTTCCGATTCCATCAAAATCTCCCGAGTTCAGTGTCGTTGTATAGCAGTTCTCACCGACTTTTTCGAGACCGGATGCATTTGCAAACTGTGCACTCGCGATCTGGCAGAGAAGTTCTGTGTTACCATTGTCATAGGTTCCCCAGATCTTTCCTGATGTGTCTACGGAAAGTCCGGTCAGTGCGCCGAGTTTCTTTCCCTTTCCGGTTGTATCCTGACTGGAGGTACCCGGTTTTGCACTGATCGTGGACTGTTTGTTGTTGTTGTCCATCTTACAGGTGCTGAAATCAACGGTAATATCGGAGAACTGATCGTTCCATTTATTGGCAAGGTTCATGGTCACAGCATTTGTGCCAGCCGCACTTATATAGTCAAATGTACCATCCTCCGGTTTAAACTTCAGCTTCGCTGTTGCAAATACCTGCTCCGGTGTGCCTGTAATCTTTCCGGTTGCAAAGCAGGATGTATTGTTCTGATCAATAATATCTGTCAGGCTTATGGTATAATCACCCTGTTCCTGGGAATTCTTCGCTATGTCAGTTGGAACAATGTTAAATTTCGCTGTATACGTATAACCCAGTTTATCCGTAAAATTCAGTGTCATCGTAAGTCCGCCGTTAGTCAGATCTGCCGTGTTTTTATCCAGAATACCTGCAACATATGCCTTGGTAGTCTCTTCCGGTGCAGAAGTCATATTTCCCGCTGACATTACCTTCAGTGCGGAGACCGTATCTTTTTTGATCGTCTTTTCACCGGTCGTCTGATCGGTCTGCACCTGCCATCCCATAACCGTATATCCGGTGGATGTCATACACAGATTTCCTGATCCGTCCACATAGAAAGAACCTGCTCTGGTAAACAGATTTTCAGAGCCGTTATTTACGATAAAAAAGTTTGTGGAATTTGCATCGGTCAGTCGGATATCAAATGCATTTCCAGTCGTCTGTGCTGCACCGGAAGATGTAATGCTCACGTTCGTTGCACCGGTCGTAACACCAAGACCGATCTGTTTTGCATTGATACCACCGGTTCCGGTTGCTTCATTCGCCCCTGATGCGGAAGAAATCGTCTGATACATAATCTCACTGAATGTTACTGCGGATGACTTAAAGGCAACGGTGTTTACGTTTGCGATGTTGTTACCGATAACATCCATTTTTGTCTGATGTGTCTTAAGACCTGACACAGCAGAATACATTGATCTCATCATAATAAAATGACCTCCTTAAATCTCACGCTGTTATTTGTCTTCTCTGTCATTCAAAGACATAAGCCCCCATAAGGTCCGGCTATACGATCACAGCGCCATCAATATTTGTAAAAACATTTTTTTCTGTCTCTCCCTGATCCATCGCAGTGACGACCGTCTTGTTCGGCACATTTACGATAAATGCCAGAGAATCGACCATTACCAAAGATTCCTGAATTCCTTTTTCACTTGCTTTCTGAACACCGGCTTCCAGACGTTCGCTCTGATTTCTGGAAAGGCTGATATTTCTGTCCTCCAGTCTCATTGCTGCATGCTTGGAAAATTTCAGTTCAAAAGCTTCGGATACATCCTGTTTCCGATTTAAAATTTCCTCAAAAGAAACACCTGATGTCTCCCTTGCGGCTGAACTGCTGTTTGCATTTAAATATCTGTCTGTAACCTGCTGAATGGAAGTGAACTGATTTTCAATCTTGTTCATATGCTTCTCTCCTTTTCAGCCTTCTGTCTTATACTTCGCCCTTGATCTCCTTGATCCTTGCTTCCGCAGCTTCCAGTTTCTTTACATCATCCGAGTTTACATAACCCTTCTGGGTACTCGTCATGCTGTCATAAAGTTTTCGTGCTTCTTTGATCGCAGCCTCATCCGTAAGTGCCAGATTTTCTGTTTCCGGAAGTTCTCCGATCATCTGACTGAACTGCGAAACGACTACAACCGCTTCCTGATACTCTTTTGTTGTTACGGTATCCAGATCATCCAGTGAATAAAGTCCACCGTTTACAGACAAATAGGTTTTGCCGTTCTCATAAGTTACATAATCCACATAACCTGCAATTACATTGGTATTTCCAGTTGCTTTTGATGTAACGTTCAAAAGAACATATTTTCCGATCAGGTTATTTCCCTGCATGTTTTCAACAGTGCCCTGCATTTCTTCGATATCCTGTACCTGTGTAAAGGTAGCAAGCTGTGCAATATAATCGGTATTAGACTGCGGTTCGAGCGGATCCTGATACTGCATTTCGGCTACCAGCAGTTCCAGAAAATCCTGCTGTCCTAACGTGTTGCCGTTTTTGGTTTTTGATGTTGACTCTGATGTTGCGGATGCTGAGGTATCTACCAGCTGACCGTCTTTTACAGACTGTACATATGCCATATTTTTTTCTCCTTTCTTTTGTTTTTATGCTGTTACATCCATCTGATTGCCGTTTTCCTGCATAATCTTTGCTGCAAGACTTTCTTCTTCTGTCATTGTTCCATCCAGACTGTCAATTTCTGCCAGATTGATGTTTCTTCTGCCCGTCGAAGCACGCTGCTCTTCTTCCTGTTCAGCCTTTTTTTGCTCTCTGCCTGCATTTTCCTCCAGGTTCTGCTCAAATTCATGATTTTCAATCGTGACTTCTACTGCATCTACCTTGATTCCCTGCTGATTCAGATTTGCCTTTAAGTCTGCCACCTGTGCCTGAAGTGCTTCTCTGACATTATCGTTTGTTGCAGAAATCTGCGCTGTTATGGTTCCGGCTTTTTCTGTTACATGAATATAGATTTTTCCAAGATTTTCCGGATTCAACTGCATTTCAAGAATATTTTTATCTCCTGCTGTAAAAATCCTTGTATACTCGGAAATCTGCTCCATGATATCCTGCACATTCACATAGGTCTGTGCTGCTGCATGGGTTTCCCCGAACGCAGCCACTCTTACCGGCTGTTCGGTATGCTGTTCCACGGTGATACCATGTCCCTGCACCTGCTTTTCTGCAGCTTCTTTTTCCGATTCTTTTGAAGAATCGTTTCCGGCTTCTGTATCGCCATCTGCTGATTGTTCGGTTTCTACCTGTTCAACAGTCTCTTTCGCCGTCTGTTCCGGCGCTGGTGTTTCTTCTGAACCGGATACTTTTTCCTTGTTATTTTCCGGTATTTCTTCTGTGACACCATCCGCTGCAGTCTCATCTGTAGCTTCTGTCTTCTCCACAACAATCTGTGTATGATTTTCTGTGTCTGTCGTTACTTCTGTCATCTGCGTTTCCGAAACATTTTCATCTTTCCGGGCTGTCGTATCTGTCTGATCCGCCTGACCCGATGCTGCAACCTGCGTTTCGGGCATCTGCTCAACGTTCTGTGCTGCAATTTCATCACATGCCGCAAGAAATTCTTCTTTGGTCATTCCAAGCTCATCCAGAAGCGCACTGCCAATTTCTTCCACGGCGCCCATGACCTTCTGAAACCCTTCGCTTACAAGAAGCTGCATCGGTTCCTCGCATCCGGTAAGTTCTGTTACCAGTGCTGCCAGATTTTTAGAATCCAGCAAATCCGAAAATTCAAGTCCGAGTACTGCCATCGCATTTGTGATCTGGGTTTCTGTAACCGCCAGTTCCTCTTTCAGCACATTTTTTACATCATCAGCAAATTTCCCAAGTCTGTCTTTCATTGCAGAAAGCTTTTCCTGCGAAATGCCATTGTTTTCTGTTGTTTTGATGGATGCTCCGGTCTTGTACTGATACCTGTCATAAGCAGTGTTCTGTGTCTTTCCATTCACACCGGTTGTTGCTGCATTTACATCCGCCTGATATGTCTGCGCAGTATTCTGCCCAGATGTTCCTGCATTCAGAAAAGCGGCAAACTGACTCTGTACGCTGTCATTTTTTTCTGTCTGGCTCACACCTACTGTGTTGTCTGCGCAAAAAAGTGCTGTAATATTCGATATTTCTGATGCCATGCCTTGTCCCTCCTTTCTTTTTCAATTTTCCCGGAAGCTTATGCTCCGGTATCTATTCTGCAGGTTCCATGAGTTCCGTCACCTTTGCGGCTGTCTGGGAATCCATTTTACCGAGAATATTCGCTGCGGACTGTCTGTCCATCTTGTTTAAAATCTTTGCGACGAGTTCAAGATTATCCGTCATAGTATCGAAAATTGCCGCCGCTTCTTTTGGTTTCATCTGGGAATAAGTGCTCACATAGTCATCCAGAGCCTGATCCGTCTGTTCCTGTTCCACCACTTCTTTATACAATTCCTCTGCATTTGCAGGGTCGATACTTTCGTAATATTTCTGATATTCACTGATATCCGGCGCTTTGTCATTGAAAACTACTTCTTCATAAAACTGTGCTTTTTCGTTTTCAAAATCTGCCGCATTCTGCTCATACTGCTGGAGCTTTGCCACCTCAGACTCAAGCTGCGCCACATATGCACTGTTTTCTGAGCTTCCTTCCTGTGCCGCCTGAAGTTCCAGCTCAAGTTCCTTTATGTATGCCACTGCCTCATCCAGTGTCTGATATGGATACTCTGTATCCTCCGTACCAAGTTCTCCGTCATCAGTATCCGGCAATATCCTGTTGATATACGGAACATCCTTTAAAACCGGAGCCAAAACCGTAGAGCCAAAACCGCCAACATCCATTTTTACCAGAAGTGCCAGAATTGCCAGCCATATCACAATGATAATCAGCGTAACAAATACCAACGCCGCCTTGCTGCCGCCGCTCTCCTCCGTATCATCATTCAGTTCCTGCTGCTTCGCCAGTTTTCTTTCTTCTTTTTTTCTTTGTCTTTCCGCTTTCTTTTCCGCTTTGCGTTCTGCTTTCGTATCCAGAACTTTTTCTTTTTCGTCTGCCATTTTTTCACCACCTGTAATTATTCTTCTGTCTTATGATAGGTATAGCTTACAAGTTCATCTACCACTTTATTTTCTTCATATGCCAATTCCTGCTTGAATTCATCAAAAGCATGTTCTCGCAGTTTTTCATGTGTTTTTCGATCTATCATGACTTCCTTCAGTCTCTGTCTTGCCTGTTCCAGATTAGCCTCCGCCCCGTGCACCTGTATCATTTGGGAACGGATCAGTGATTTCATCGTATCAATCGCATGCTTTGTCATCTTTATTTTGGGAAGATCGATCATCCCGCTCATAAGTTCTGTGAGCTGGCTTTCATAATCAGACCGTTGCAGTAACAGCTTTCTGAGTTTTCTTTTTTCTTCCTCTAATTTCGCGTTTGCAAGGCCATAATTAATCTTTTCCTGCTCTTCCAGCTTCCGTTTGATATCCAGAATATTCTGCATCCGATATTGAAATTTTGCCATCCATCATCACCTGCTTACTCTTCAAACAACGCTGCCAGCATTTTTTCTTCCTCTTCAAACCCGAATTTTTCCATTGTGTCCTGAACCAGGAACTCATTTACCGCATCGATCTTGTCAATTGCGTAATCTATATTTTTATTGGAACCTTTTTTATAGGCGCCAATATTAATCAGATCCTCCGCTTCCTGGTAAGTCGCCAGCACCGATTTCAGCTTTCCCGCATCCATCTTGTGTTCTTTGCTGACGATTGAACTCATAACACGGGAAATACTCTGCAGAACGTCAATTGCCGGGTAATGATTTTTATGTCCCAGCTTTCGGTCCAGCATAATATGCCCGTCCAGAATGCTTCGTGCCGTATCCGTAATCGGCTCATTAAAGTCATCTCCATCCACCAATACGGTATACAGCCCGGTGATTGAGCCTTTTTCCGATGTTCCCGCACGTTCCAGAAGTCTTGGCATTTCCGCATAAACGCTCGGCGGATACCCTCGTGTAACCGGCGGTTCTCCGGAAGCCAGACCAATTTCGCGCTGCGCCATGGAAAAACGTGTCAGTGAATCCATCATAAGAAGTACATCTTTCCCCTGATCCCTGAAATACTCTGCAATCGCCGTTGCCGTCTTTGCAGCCTTATTTCGGATCAAAGCCGGTTTATCCGAAGTTGCGACCACGACAACCGAGCGTTTCATGCCTTCTTCGCCCAGATCGCGTTCGATAAACTCCCTTACCTCTCTGCCTCGTTCTCCAATCAGCGCAATCACATTGATATCCGCTTTTGTATTCCGCGCGAACATACCAAGCAACGTACTCTTTCCAACACCGGACCCGGCAAAAATTCCGATACGCTGTCCCTTACCGACCGTGATCAGTCCGTCTACCGCCTTTACACCAAGTGGCAGCACCTCGCTGATAATCTCACGCTTCATCGGATCGGGAGGTGCCGCCTCTACCGGGTATTCTTTTTTCAGTTCCAGTTCTGCCACATCTGTCGGTCTGCCAATACCGTCTAAAGTATGTCCCAGAATATTATCGTCCACAGAAACAGATAATGGATGTCCCGTATTTTCTACGATACATCCAACTCCAAGTCCTTCCATGCTGTCAAATGGCATAAGGAGCAGTCTCTTTTCACGAAAACCCACTACTTCTGCCATGACATACTGGTTTTCTTCTCTATTGATGAAAATGCGGCATAAATCGTTCAGTTTCGCCTCAGGGCCGACCGATTCCACAGTAAGCCCGACAATCTTGACAACCTTTCCCAGACGATCAAAAAATGTATGTTCTTTTAACTCTTCATATTTTGCTAAATTGTATGCCACTATTTCACCCTCACAAGCTCAAGGCTTTTATTTCTTTTATCAGATTTTTCATCTGCACTCCAACACTGCAGTCAAACACTCCCGCTTCCGTTTCAATCATACACTGATCATCCGAAAGCGCAGCATCCTCAATAAGATCAAGCCGTAAATCTCCCCCGACGCGCTCTGCCAGTTCTGCCTTATGTTCGCTGACATTTGCATAGCTGCCCTCTCCTACATGAATCCGGAATTCCCGGCAGCCATCCGCGTTTTGTATCGCATTCTGTATCAAATACAACAACACATTTTTCTGATCGGCAAACTGGATCTGAAACACCTTCTCCACTACATCCGTAATCACATCTACCAGTTGTGGCTCCAGTTCTGCACATTTTTTGTCATAATCATTTTTCAGATCATCCTGCAGGCCCCTCAAGCGGTTCTGTTCATTCTGTATCTCCATAAGAGCCTGTTCCTGCCCCGCTTTATAGCCATCCTGCCTGCCTTCTTCCAATGCCTGTTCACGCATGTGTTCCGCCTGCATCTTGGCATCTTCCAGGATCTGATCCGCTTCTGCCTTTGCTGTTTCCAAAAGGCTCTGTGCCTGTTCTTCTTCGCTAACCGTTTCCACCTGTGGAACATTTTCCACTTCCTGCGGATCTTCCAGTACTTCCACACTCTCTGCATCCAGGCCTTCTACAAATTCGCCATCAGCCAGAGCTTCCTCGCGTTTCATGCGAATGTAGTCTTCCATACATTCCGCCACTTTTTCATTCGAATTGATAATGCGTTTTTCCTTTGTACTGTCAATGACAAAACGGCTTTTATAAAGATTAGACAATGATCTCGTCACCTCCGCCTCTGGAAATAACAATCTCTGCGGAATCCTCCAGCTTGCGGATAATACTTACAATCTTCTGCTGTGCTTCCTCCACGTCTTTCATACGTACAGGTCCCATGAATTCCATATCCTCTTTGATCATAGCTGCCAGACGTTTGGACAGGTTCTTAAAGATAACTCCCTGCACCTCTTCATTAGCACCTTTCAATGCGACTGCCAGGTCATTGTTGTCTACATCACGAAGCACACGCTGGATTGCACGGTCATCCAGCAGAAGGATATCCTCAAATACAAACATCTTCTTACGGATCTCATCTGCAAGCTCCGGTTCTTCAATTTCCAAAGACTCCATAATATGTTTTTCCGTTCCACGATCTACCGTATTCAAAATACCAACGATCGCATCTACTCCACCTACAATCGTATAGTCCTGATTCATCAGTGAAGAAAGCTTTCTCTCCAATACGCGTTCCACTTCCTTTATCACATCCGGTGACGTGCGGTCCATCATTGCTATACGTTTTGCTACATCTGCCTGTTTTTCCGGTGTCAGCGCCCCCAGAATCATCGCTGCCTGCCCTGCCGACAGATACGACAAAATCATTGCTATAGTCTGCGGATGTTCATCCTGTATAAAATTGAGCACCTGGCTCGGATCTGTTTTACGTACAAACTCGAAAGGTCTGACCTGTAACGAAGCAGTAAGTTTGGAAATGACCTCCTGTGCCTTCTCGTTGCCCAGTGCCTTCTCAAGCAGATCCTTTGCGTAGCCGATTCCGCCTTCCGCAATGTACTGCTGTGCCAGACATACCTGATAAAACTCATTCAAGATATCTTCTTTTGTCTGCGGAGATACGCTTCGTGTATTTGCTATTTCAAGCGTCAGTTCTTCAATTTCATCTTCTTTCAGATGTTTAAAAATTGCCGCCGATTTTTCCGGTCCAAGTGCAATCAAAAGGATTGCCGCTTTCTGGACGCCATTATATTCTTCCGTACTGCTACCCATAAATTAATCCCACTCCTCGTTCAACCAGTTACGCAGCAACGATGCAACTGCTTCCGGATTTTCATCAACAAATTTTTCTATCATAAGTCGTGTTTCTGATTTTTCATTGAATCCGATGTCTTCAAGCTGTTCGGATTCCGCTTCTTTTGTTGTTTCCAGCAAAGATTCTACCGACAATTCCGGTTCCACCTCCACTGCTTCCTCTTTTCTCGTACTGCGGAATACAACATATCCAAGTAATGCCAGGATCAGCACCGCAAGCCCGATCTGTAAATAATCCGTCAGTGTCCTTCCGTTATTCTCAGAATACTGGAAAAACGGTACATCGTAAGCAACGATCGAAATATTGTTCTCAGAGATCCCAGTCGCCCTTGACACCATGGTATAGAAATCCTGATCCACATTTGTCTTCACCCGGTCACTGTTTGCCGCCACATACTCATCGAACGTCATATTATCCAGTGTGCCGTCTGCTTTCAATGCATCCTCGTTGTAAACCACATATCTGGTCAGTGCTACTGTGACAGAAGACTTGTCATAATCAATATTACCTACCGATCCCGTCGTAGTTGTGATTCTCTCATTCGGGAGATAATCTTTTGTATAATCCGACACTGTAGAATGCGTCGTGTTGTTATCCTGAATTACATATGTCGTGTCATCGTTAGAATCCGTTCCCGGTGTTGCTGCCGCTCCACCATCCGATTCTGATTCATAGGAACTCTCGCTGTCAAGATACCCCTGAGTCTGCCCGTCCGCAACATAATATTCATGATTGGTTACATCCGTTTTGTTAAAGTCAAGTACAAGATTCAGTCCAACTTCGGCATTATCATACACATCTGTACCAAGCACAACATCCTTCACCTTGCTCTTTACTGCATTTTCCGTTTTGCTGGTCAACGCAAGCTGGCTGTTCGCATTTCCAGTCTGCGAATTAGAATCCCCACCGGAAAAAAGAACATTTCCATCCGAATCAAGAATCAGTATGCTGTCTGTATCGTCATTTCCCACTTCGGTTGCTATGTACTGTGCAATGCCTGCCGCCTGGTCATCCGTCATTTCTCCATTCAGTTTCAGGATCACGCTTGCATAGGTATCCTGTCCCTGGGAAATAATCGTTCCGTCATCCTCCGGAATGGACAATGTGACAGACGCGCTCTCAATGTTTGAAATGGTTTCCAGCTTGTCCGCAAAGGTACTTTCGAGATAAAGCTGGTACTTTTTCGTCTTGTCTGCCTCTGTTGTACTGAAGCTTCCATCAATCGCATCATCGATGCCGTATCCTTCTGACGGGATATTGTTTGAACCAAGCAGAATAGACGCATTTGCCTCATCTTTCTTATCCACTGTAAAAGTCAGCCCATCCTGCGACAGTTCGTAGGAGATAGATTCCCCATCCAAAAGATCTTTTACCTGTGAAGCCTGTGTCGTAGAATCACAGGTAATCAGTGTCACCATCGTCGGCTTGGATACAACCACTCCCAATATAATCAGCGCCACAACCACAACCGCAGCTATGCTTATGATCAGTGTCTTTTGTTTGGCAGAAAATTTCTTCCACCAGTTTCCTATTTTATCTAATATCTGTTTCAGTTTTTCCGGCATTTCTCTTCCCTACCCATTAAATCTGCATATTCATGATTTCCTTGTAAGCATCCACAACCTTATCCCGCACAGCTACTGTAAACTGTAACGCAGAATTTGCTTTGTACTGAGCCACCTGAAGATCATGTGTGTTTTCCGCCTGACCAAGTGCAAATCTGATTTCCTCAGATTCCGCCTTGTTGATGTAGCTGTTGGTTTCATTTACCATGCCCATCGCAGAGCCAAGTGCATTCGCAAAAGTATCTGCTCCTGTCGGTGTTTTTGCTTTTTCAGCTGCAGCTTTAATGTCATCCGCAGACACGTTTGTAAGCGCTGAAATATCCATATTGTTCTCCTCCCCTATTTACCGATCTGCATGCCCGCCTGTGCCATGGACTTTGTCGCATCAAAAGCCGTCGTGTTTGCCTCATAAGCCCGGCTTGCATCGATCAGATTTGTCATTTCTGTTACTATATTTACATTCGGATATGATACATATCCATTTTCATCCGCATCCGGATGAGACGGATCATATTTCATAACATAGTCCGATTCGTAATCCTCTGTCAGCTTTGAAACCTTTACGCCATTTCCAACAAATGCATTTCTGGTATTGGAAAGCACATCCGAGAACGGTGTAATCTGCTTTTCCTGGAAAGTAACAATTTTCCTGCGGTATGGATTTCCATCCCCTGTATTCGTCGTATTGATATTTGCCACATTTTCAGCTATCACATCGGTACGGAAGCGCTCTGCCGTCATTCCCGATGCACTGATATCAAAAGCCTGAAATAAAGCCATTGTAACTACCTCCTGTTATGTTTCCTTAGCTCATAGCTGTTTTCATTCTGGAAAATTCCTGTGAAATGCTATCCGTCAGCATCTGATACTTGATCGTCTCAGAAGCACGTTCCACCTCTTCGGTATCAATATCCACGTTGTTCCGGTCCTCCCGGTATGAATAATTAGCATAATCTGTATAGACGGACGCCTTCAGGTGATTCAGATTTACATTTTTCACCTTCTGATCCAAAGATACGTATTTGTATTGTCCGAGTTCTCTCTCGAGGACGCTGGAAAAGTCAATATCCTGTCTCTTATAGCCCGGAGTGTCCACGTTTGCGAGATTGTTATTGATACATTCGCTTCGTGTCCAACTTGCATCCGCCGCCTTATCCAGGATATTAATATAACTGAACGCATCTGTATTTATCATATGTGTACCTCCAACTCCAATTGGTCTCTACTCTTATTTTATTATAGAAGTTAATGCCAAAAAACACAAGTAGTTTTTGTTGGTTTTTATACAATTCTGCATATTTTTGTCATATCATGCATAATTTTCTATTTTTTGTTCAAAAAAGAGATTTATAGACTGCATTTTCTATAAATCTCTTCTTTTTCCGCACATATACATCATGATTTTTTGCTTTTTATCTGTTGAAGTTCATCAAAAACCACATCATTGACCACTTTGATATAAGTCCCCTTCATACCGGAAGACCGCGACTCGATCACTCCGGCACTTTCAAACTTCCGCAGTGCATTGACTATAACAGAGCGTGTTATCCCGACTCTGTCAGCGATCTTGCTCGCGACCAGGACGCCTTCCCTGCCATTTAATTCATCAAATATATATTTAATCGCTTCCAGTTCAGAAAATGACAGTGTTCCGATTGCCGCGCGCACGATCTGAACCTTGCGTGCTTCCTCCGCTTTTTCCTCATTGACCGCACGCATCATTTCAAGTCCGACCACCGTAGTTCCGTATTCACTCACAATGATATCATCTATCCCAAAGTCACGCTCTCCTCTGTATATAAAGAGTGTTCCAAGCCGTTCTCCCGCAATATCGATAGGGGTAATGATAACGCGGTACGCTTTTGTACTTTCCGAAAAGCCAAGCGTTTCCAGGTTCACATTTTCCTTGGTGGAAAGTATGCCGAGCAGCCTGTCATTCAATGCACCGTCAATAAAGCCGCCGACTTCATCTGTGATCAGCTCCGATATCTGCCGGATCTCCATGCTGCTCCTGCCAAGCACCTTTCCTTTTTTGCTGATAACAAGAATATCTGCATCAAGAATTTCCGTCATGACTTCGCATATATCATTAAATACTACTTTGGAAGAATGATTGTTATGCAAAAGTTTATTGATCTTTCTTGTTTTATCCAATAACTGTACACTCATTGCGTTCCTCCTGTCTGCACTATGCTCCTGCCGTTCCTCAAACCTTCTTACTGTCTCACAGTTTAGCACGTTCTTTTGAAATATTCAATATATTATATGTTGTTCCGTCAATTTATTTATTTTTTTCTTCTGTCTTTTTCTTCTCCTCCACGTAACCGCACTGCTCATCTGCACACACCAGCTTATTGCCTTTTTCTACCATATAGCCGCCGCACTTCGGGCATTTTTTTTCGGAAGGACGCTGCCATGACATGAATCCGCATTCCGGATTGTTCTCACAGCCGTAATATTTTCTGCCCTTTTTGGTTTTCTTTAATACAACATCTTTTCCGCAGACCGGACACGGCACTCCGATCTTTTCCAGGTACGGCTTGGTGTTGCGGCACTCCGGGAAACCCGGGCATGCAAGGAATTTTCCATGCGGGCCGTATTTAACTACCATGTTGCGCCCGCACTCTTCACAGATCACATCTGTCACCTCATCCGCGATCTGCACCTTTTCCAGATTTTTCTCTGCGACCGCAACCGCTGCCGCAAGATCCGGGTAGAAGTTGCTTACCACCGTCTTCCAGCTCACCTTTCCTTCTTCCACCATATCAAGCAGTGATTCCAGATTTGCCGTAAAGTGCTCATCCACAATGCTCGGGAACGAATCTTTCATAATATTGTTTACCGCTTCGCCAAGCTCTGTCACATATAAATTTTTATTTTCTTTTACGATATAGCGTCTCGCAAGGATCGTGGTGATCGTCGGTGAATAGGTACTCGGACGTCCGATCCCCAGTTCTTCCAGCGCTTTTACCAGTGATGCCTCTGTATAATGCGCCGGCGGCTGGGTGAAATGCTGTTTCTCGTCGAATTCCTGAAAATTTAATTTTGTATCCTTATCAATAGACTTCAAAAGCACATTGCTCTCTGCTTTTTCATCCTCATCATTGGTATACACGGACATAAAACCATCAAACGCGATCTTGGAAGCCGATACAGAAAAACGGTAATCGCCCGCTCCGATCTTTACGGAAGTCGTCTCATACACCGCTTCTTTCATCCGGCTCGCCGTAAAACGATTCCAGATAAGCTGATAAAGACGGAACTGATCTCTGGAAAGCGACTCTTTCATAGCCTGCGGCGTTCTTGTGATATCAGACGGTCGAATTGCCTCATGTGCATCCTGTATTTTTGCATTGCTCTTTTTCGCTGCAATCGTCTTTGCCACATATTCCTCTCCGTAAGTAGTTCCGATATAGTCTCTTGCGGCTGCATCTGCCTCCTCGGAGATACGGGTGGAGTCTGTTCTCAGGTAAGTGATAAGTCCGACCGTTCCGGCCCCCTTCAAATCAATTCCTTCATAGAGCTGCTGCGCAAGACGCATCGTCTTCTGCGTTGAAAAATTAAGCACCTTGGATGCTTCCTGCTGCAGGGTACTGGTAATGAACGGAAGCGGAGCTTTTTTTACGCGTTCGCCCTTTTTCACCTCCAGCACCTGATAATCTGCCTGCTTTAATTTATCGATCACCGCGTCCATCTGTTCGCGGGAGGAAATGGTCATCTTGCCTTTGGAATCTCCGGTAAACTTTGCAACAAGCGGCTTTTTTTCGCCCTTTATTCCGAGCAGGACATCCAGGCTCCAGTATTCTTCCGGGATGAAAGCACTGATCTCGTCCTCCCTGTCACAGATGATACGAAGTGCCACCGACTGTACCCTTCCTGCACTGAGTCCGCGTTTTACCTTTGCCCAGAGCAGCGGACTGATCCGGTATCCCACCATACGATCCAGCATTCTGCGTGCCTGCTGTGCATCTACAAGATCCGTATCAATCTCGCGCGCCTGTTTTAACGAAGCCTTCACCGCGCTCTGCGTGATCTCGTTAAAACTGATGCGGTACATTTTCTTGTCATCCAGTTTCAATGCCTTGGACAGATGCCAGGAAATTGCCTCTCCCTCGCGGTCGGGATCGGTTGCGAGATATACCTTATCCGCTTTTTTCGCTTCTTTTCTCAGTTTTGCAAGGATTTCTCCTTTTCCCCGGATGGTAATGTATTTCGGTTCATAATCATGCTCCACATCAATGCCAAGCTGACTCTTCGGCAGATCACGAACATGTCCGTTGGAAGCCATTACTTCGTAATTTTTCCCCAAAAATTTTTTGATCGTCTTTACTTTCGCCGGTGATTCCACAATCACAAGATATTTTGCCATATTCCTACTCCTTCACAGCTCTTTTTTAAGAACGGACGTAATAATTCTTAAATACTTCTTTTATTTTCCCCTTCTGCTGCAGCCCGATCAAAATCCCGCTGACCTCAGAAAGCATCATTCCTGTTCTTTCCATAATCTCATCCAAACTCCTCGGTTCGAAATCTAAACCACTATACACCACCATCTCCCGTTTTTCAAGTAAATTTTTCTTAAAGTTATCGACTTTACCCCTGCTTTGCGCTTCAATTTTAAGATCTTTTATGAAATCTTCCGCCGAAAGGATCACGCCTGCCCCCTGCTTGATCAGCCGGTTACAGCCACCTGAAAGCCGGTCTGTCACACGGCCGGGAAGCGCATAGACATCTTTTCCCTGTTCCATTGCAAAATCCGCCGTAATCAGAGAACCGCTTTTCTCTCTCGCCTCAATCACGACAACAATATCACTCATTCCGCTCAAGATGCGGTTCCGCGCCGGAAAAAAGGCACCGATCGGCGCTGTTTTCGGTGGATACTCGGAAATAATCCCGCCCCGGTTCTGTATTTCTTCATACAGTTTCTGGTTTTCCGGGGGATAGCAGACATCCACGCCGCAGCCAAGTATTGCAAAGGTTGTTCCCCCTGCGCGCAGAGCTCCGATGTGTCCGGCGGAATCAACCCCTCGCGCCATCCCGCTTAAGATTTGAACGCCTTCCTCTGCCAGACATTCCGCAATCTCTCCGGCAAGCGCTCTTCCGTATTCCGAACAGCAGCGGGCGCCCACGATCGCAACCGAAAGTATATTTTCCCCGGGAAGCTTCCCTTTTAAATACAGTGCATCCGGTGCATCCGCAATCTGTGCAAGCCGTTTCGGGTACTTGGGATTTGTTTTTGAAATAAAACGGATGCCCGCCGCTTCAAGTTCCCCAAAAGCGGACTCCGGATCATACTCTCTGCGGTCTGTTAAGATCCGTTTCACATCCCCTTCCGCCAAAAAAGGTATTTTCAGCAGTTCTTCTTTTTTCATCTGAAAGATATCTTTTGCAGTCCTTCCCTCCGCAAGCAGGATCTGCCGTTTCCGAACCCCGATCCCGCGAATCCGGTTCAACCAGTATTCATATTTTTCATTTTCTGTTCCCATATATCCCCCTACGCCTGTCCCCAGAATCCAAGATCCATGCTGCGGTAACACACTGCTTCATTCAGATGCTTTAATTCCACTTCTCTGCTTTCATCCAGATCAGCTATCGTGCGCGCCACTTTTAACAGTTTGTGATATGTCCGGGCGCTCAGGTTCAAGCTGGTATAGATCTGTTTCAGATACTGCCGCTTTTTGTGATCCAGCATACAATATTCCACAAGTTGCGCCTCTGGAAGCTGACTGTTATATAAGAATCCATTTTCCCGGTAACGTTCTCTCTGTATCTGCCACGCAGCCTCCACCCGTTTTTGTATCGTCTGCGAACTTTCTCCGCTTTGTCCTTCCTGTGAAACTTCTTCATAGGTAAGCCGTGGAACCTCAACACATAGATCCATGCGATCCACCAATGGTTTGCTGACGCGCCCGAGGTAACGCCCAATCTCCGCCCGCGTGCAGGAACATTTCTGCCTGTCAGGATAATTTCCACAGGCACACGGGTTCATTGCCGCCACCAGCATAAAATCCGCAGGATAATGATATGTTCCGCTCATCCGAACCAGGTGCACCTGCTTCTCTTCCATTGGCTGACGCAGCGTTTCCAGTGTCTCCTTCCGAAATTCTGTCAATTCATCCAAAAACAGCACCCCGTGATGCGCAAGACTGATCTCCCCCGGCTTCGGAATACGCCCGCCTCCCGCAAGCCCCTGCGGTGTCACCGTATGATGTGGTGCCCGGAAAGGCCGCTCGTCCAACAGCTTTTCACGCTCCTCAAACAATCCGCATACGCTGTATATTTTGGACAGTTCCATCTGTTCCTGCCTGTCCATCGGCGGCAGAATAGACGGAATCCGTTTTGCCGCCATCGTCTTTCCGGTTCCCGGCGGCCCCAGCATCAGCAGATTGTGCATGCCGGATACCGCTACTTCGCACGCACGCTTTAAAACCGGCTGCCCGTGAAGCTCCGAAAAATCAGGCTGTCCCATACGATTGTCAGCGGTTTTTCCGTTATCCGAAAACCTCTGCCTCCTGTCCTTTTCTTTTGTCCCCCGGTCTGCTTTTCCCCTTCGGAAATAGGATATCGCAGCCGAAAGACTGTCTACCGGTATCATCTGAATTCCCGGCACAATACACGCCTCCCTGTAATTTTCCGCCGGAATCATGCACTTTGAGAATCCACGCTCTGCAGCACCGAAAATGACCGGCAGGATACCCTGCACCGGCTGCACCTGTCCGTTTAATCCGACCTCCCCGATCATGAGTATTTCTTTCGTTCGTTCTGCCGGGATGATCTCTAATGCCGCCATAAGCGCAACACTGATCGGAAGATCAAATCCGGAGCCTGATTTGCGCACACACGCAGGAGAAAGATTAACTGTGATCCGTTTTGCCGGAAGCAGATACCCCTCATTCCGAAGCGCTGTGCGTACACGCTCCTTTGCTTCCCGTACCTCTGCGCCAAGAAAACCCACCATTTCAAAAAACGGCATGCCATTACTCACATCCGCCTCGACCTGCACGGGAATACTGTCAATTCCATGCACGATCGCCGTAGATACAATACTGTACAATCTACCACTCCTTTTTTCATTTTGTAAATTTTGTTGAATTCTGCTGCCGATATGGCATCTGATTCTGATTGGATGACAGCTTCTCTGTCCTAAAGATAAAAAAGATGGAATCATGATAACACGATTTCCATCTTTTTTAAATAGCTTTATTCTTCATTTAAGCTTTTTTTTAGTTTTTCGAGCGCATGCTTCTCGATCCTGCTGACATAAGAACGGGATATCCCGATCCGGTTTGCAATTTCGCGTTGTGTCTGGACACGCCTGTTGTATAATCCGTATCGGAGGATAATAATCTCTTTTTCCCTTTCATTCAGCACCTCTGGCAGTTTCCTGTAAATTTTTTCAACATTCCGGTACAGCTCAATTTTTTCAAGTACATCCGGTTCGTCGCTCTCCACAATATCAAGAAGAGAGAGCTGATTTCCTTCCTTATCTGTACCGATTGGTTCGTACAGTGAAATTTCCCGTGATACTTTCCGTTTTGCCCTCAGATACATAAGCAGTTCATTATCAATACAGCGTGCCGCATAGGTGGCAAGCCTGCTGCCCCTTCCCGCATCAAAGGTCGTCACCGCCTTGATCAGCCCGATCGTACCGATGGATATCAGATCCTCCATATCTTCTCCGGCATTCTGATATTTTTTTGCTACATGGGCAACCAGCCGCATATTCCGTTCAATCAGCGTATTTTTCGCCTCAAGGCTGCCTTCTTTCATTTTAATCAGACATTCCGCTTCTTCTTTTGCATTTAGGGGAGATAAGAAAGTTTTCAAAAAAAGCACCTCAAAGCTGATTTATTACATTTTATGAAATTCAGGGGATAAAGTGCCTTTCCCTATTTTATTTTCCTTTGCTGTAAGTTATAATAGCATTTGATTTCATTCCGGAGCCCGCACATCCGAACCTAAAATAAGGCTTTGAGGTATTTTATGATCCGAAAACTTTTGTATCCGATCTCACAAACTGACAATGGAAAAACCGTATTTCAATTTTTAAAAGAGCAGGGCTTTTCCCGCCATATGCTGATCGAACTGAAAAAGCACGAAAACAGTATCCAGAGAAACGGAATCTGGCTTTATGAGCGCGATATTCTTCACACGGGAGACACACTTCTTGTCACTTTAAATGAAACCGGCTGCTCTAAAGGCATCCTTCCTGTAGAGCTTCCCTTTTCTGTGGTATACGAAGATGAAGACATCCTTGTAGTAAACAAGCCATCCGGCATGCCGACACATCCTTCCATGGACAACTATGACAACACACTGGCCAATGCAGTCCTGATGTACTATAAAAAGCAGGGGATTCCTTTTACCTTCCGCTGTCTGAACCGTCTCGACCGCGACACGAGCGGTCTCATCATCGCGGCGAAGAACGACGCGGCGCACCA
>OIZA01000110.1_pt1 | contig 49469 bp, 48 predicted proteins | sample 1588381 | NCBI WGS metagenome assembly OIZA01 (sample SAMN03283277) | human gut metagenome | biome: human-associated habitat; material: feces | host: Homo sapiens | place: Peru | collected 2012 | reverse complement strand
CCGCTATCGGCCAGGTCGGTACGCTGGACGAGCAGGCTGCCGCCCAGCAGCGCCCCGCCAAGAAGGACAAGAAGGCGGACAAGGCCCAGGAAGCTCCCGCTGTGGAGGAGAAGGCCTCCGAGGAGACCGACAGCACTGACGCCGAGTGATTTCTGCATAAAATAAGACCTTCCCTGCATAGGTTGTGGTACAGCCGACAGGGGAGGTCTTTTTATGTCTTGGAAAGAATTGGCGGGAAAGGGAACGTGGTTGGGCATGGCTGCGGCGGCCGCCGCAAAGAACGCCTCGCCCTCGGATATAGCTGAACTGCGCGAGATACTTGATATGCAGGAATTCTACACCGCCAAGGGCGACGCCGACAATATCAAGAATGCCGACAGCCGCTTCCACCGCGCGATATATCGGGCGAGCGGCAGCGTTCCTCTCTGCGACACGCTCACCGACCTGCATAAGAAGATAATCAAATACCGCAAGGCTTCTGTCTCCGACAAGAGCAGAGCCACGGAGTCCCTCGCGGAGCACCGCGCCGTGCTTGACGCGATAAGCCGCGGCGACCGCGCCCACGCAGAGAAGCTGACCGTCACCCATATCCGCAACGCCATGCAGCACATAATCGAAAACTGAAACTCTCTCCCCGAATCAAATTCGGGGAGATTTTTAAAAAATTAATAAAAATATCTTGCCACGGCAGCACATTATGCAGTAATATAGAGGCAGCGCATTCCTGCACCGCAAACCGAGAGAAAGGAGCTTCGACATGGGTGAATTTGAAAATGTAAAGAGGAATTTCGGCTTCGGCTGTATGCGTCTGCCGATGAACGGCGACGAGGTGGATTTTGCGGAATTTTGCAAGATGGTCGATTACTTCCTTGCACAGGGGTTTAATTATTTCGATACGGCTCACGGCTACCTCAGCGGCAAGAGCGAGACGGCCATAAGGGAGTGCCTTGTGAAGCGCCGCCCGAGAGAGAGCTATATCCTCACCGATAAGCTCACAGGCCCGTATTTTGATAAAGAGGAGGACATACGTCCGTTCTTTCAGAGCCAGCTCGAGGCCTGCGGCGTGGAGTATTTTGACTTCTATCTCATGCACTCTCAGTGCAAGGACGTTTTTGAGAAATTCAAGAGCTGCCGAGCCTACGAGACAGCCTTTGAGCTGAAAGCGGAGGGCAGGGTAAAGCACGTCGGCATCTCGTTCCACGACACCGCCGAGGTGCTCGATGAGATCCTCACGGAATATCCGCAGACGGAGGTCGTGCAGCTTCAGTTGAATTATGTTGATTTGGACGACCCGGAGGTTCAGGCACGCAAATGCTATGAGGTCTGCCGCAGGCACGGCAAGCCCGTCATAGTCATGGAGCCCGTCAAGGGCGGCAATCTTGTCAACCTGCCGGACGAGGCAAAGGAGATAATCGACTCCCTCGGCGGAGGCAGTCCCGCTTCATATGCGATAAGATTCGCGGCGGGCTTCGACGGGGTATTCATGGTGCTCTCCGGCATGAGCGATATGAAGCAGATGGAGGACAACGTCTCGCATATGAAGGAATTTAAGCCCCTCGACGGCAGGGAGCGGGAGGCTCTCGACAGGGTACGGGAGATCTTTCTCTCGAAGCACCTCATACCCTGCACCGCCTGCCGCTACTGCACCGACGGCTGCCCGAAGCATATAGCAATACCGGATCTTTTTGCCTGCATGAATGCAAAAAGGGTCTGCCACGACTGGAATGCGGAGCATAACTATGAGGATATCTGCGCCAAGCAAGGCTGCAAGGCCTCCGACTGCATTCAGTGCGGCAAATGCGAGCAGATCTGCCCCCAGCATCTGCATATCCGCGACCTGCTCAAGGAAGTAGCCAAGGAATTTGAAAATAAATGAAAGTGAAAGGTGACTTTTGTGTCATATAACTTTGACGAGATAATCGACCGCCGCCACACCAACGCCCTGAATACCGACGGCTTCAGAGGATATATCTTCCACGCCGATGCGGATAAAAAATTCCCATATAAGGATGAGGAATTCGTGCGTATGTGGGTGGCGGATATGGAGTTCGGCACCGCGCCCGAGATAATCGAGGCGCTGCATGAGCGGGTCGACCGCCGCATATTCGGCTACACCGCACTATACGACGATAGATATTACAACGCATTCTCCGCATGGTGCAAAGGCCACTATGATTGGAGCTTCCCCAAGGAGGAGCTTTGCATAACGCCCGGCATTATCCCGGCGCTCTACAGTCTGACCGAGATACTCTGCACCGCCGACGAAAAGGTGCTGATGAATACGCCTGCCTACGGCTATTTCGCCCATGCGGCGGAGTATGCGGGGGTCGGGATACTGACCTCGCCCCTGCATAAAAACTCCGAAGGCGTTTTTGAGGCGGATTTTGACGATTTTGAAGCGAAATGCGCCGACCCTGCCTGTAAGCTGGTGCTTTGGTGTAATCCGCAGAACCCCACCGGCAGGATGTGGACAGAGGGCGAGCTGAGCCGAGCCGCCGAGATAATCAGGAAATACGATCTTTGGGTCGTTTCGGATGAGATACACTGCGACCTTATCCGCTGCGGCCGCCGCCACGTCCCGATGGCGAAGGCGATGCCCGATTACCCGAAGCTCATCACCTGCATGGCGCCCACCAAGACCTTCAATTTAGCGGGTCTGGCATTCTCAAATATAATTATCCGCGACGAAGCTCTCCGCGAGCGCTTCAAGCGCCGAGACAAGCTCTCGGGCGACGTTAATCCGCTCTCGCTCACCGCCGCAACGGCGGCCTACGAGAGGGGCGGGGAGTGGCTCGAGGCGCTTAAAGCCTATCTTGACGGCAATTTTGCCTTTGCCAAGGAATTCCTTGACAGCGGGCTGCCCGAGGCGGTCATGTATATCCCCGAGGCGACCTATCTTGCGTGGGTCGATCTCGGCAAATGCCTGTCCGAGAGCGTGAATCTGCCGAGCTTCTTTGCAAATAAAGCGGGCGTGCTGCTTGAGGGCGGCAACGAGCTGTTCGTTGGCAACGCGGCGGGCTATATCCGCCTGAATCTCGCAATGCCCCGCTCTATCATCCGCACGGGGCTTGAGCGGATCGTTAACGCTATACACAGCGAAAAAACGACCCTCTGACAAGGAGACTGAACTATGGAATACAGGAAGCCGTTGCAAACGGCATAAACTTCTTTGACCTTTGCGGAGGCGGAGCGGCTGTCTATGAGCCGTTCGGCAAGGCGATCTCAGGGGTGCGCGATAAGGTGTATTTTCAGCTCCGTTTCGGAGCAGTATACGATAAAGAGGGCAACTACGGCAAGCTCGCCGTGAACGCCGAAGCCTGCCTGAGCTGCGGCCATTGCACCGCCCGCTGCCCCTTCCGTGTCGACCAGCAGACCCGCATCCATACCATCGCGGAATATTTCAAATAATTTTTTCAGACATACGTTAAGATAAAACAAAACCGACCGCTCTGCGGTTACACAGAGCGGTCGGAATTTTTATTTCTATTGGTTATTTGTCGGATCAGTTATCCTTCTTGGTCTTAACGACTGCGACGGTGCCTGCTGCGAGAGCGAGGAGGGCAACGGCGGGAACGAGGATCTCACTGCCGGTCGAGGGGATAGAGCTGTCAACCTTAGCGGGAGCCTTTTTGGTGGTTGCCTTGGTGCTGTTCTCGGCGGGGTCAACATAGTTGGTCTGGCTTGCGGGCATGGTCTTGGTTACGTCAGCGGAGGTAGAGGAAGTTGAAGAATTCTTAGCATCTTCTTCAGCCTTCTTGGACTCTTCAGCCTTCTTAGACTCTTCAGCCTTCTTGGATTCCTCAGCCTTCTTGGACTCTTCTGCCTTCTTGGATTCTTCAGCTTTCTTGGATGCTTCAGCCTTGGATGCTTCTATTGCTGCGGGGTCATCTTTGGGGTCGTCCTTACTATCTTCGTCTTTTTTGTCTTCTTCCTTTTTACCTGCATCAGCAGCGCCATCTTTGTTTGCGTCAACGACTCCTGCGTTGGCATTAGGAGTCTTGTCGTTATTCTCAGCAAAAGCGCTGATAGCGAAAGTGCATACGGCTATAGCAGCAAAGAGAACTGCAAGCACGAGTGAAATTGTCTTTTTCATGGTTATTACCGTCCTTTTTTGATTTTTATAGAATACAGATATATTTATACACGCCGACGGTGCTTTTGTCAAGCGTTATAATTCCCAAATACGATATTAAATGAAATTTAACATTTGTATATTTTGAATTAAAACGCCGCCGACGCAGAAAATAAAATAAATCTATATGAAAGGAGCATAGAAGCTATGCCCGATAATCTTCAAAAGAAGAAAAATGATAAGAATAAAGCGCAGTGGCACTTTAAGAGTAGCAAATCCGAGCGAGGCTATGAGCTGAACGACCCGGATATCCACACCGACGTGCTGGGCAGCTATACGGGCACTCCGTATGACGGCGTGCAGCCGGTGCAGGATGCAGACGATCTCTGATCCGATTAAGGGAGCTTGGCTGAGCACGATGTGCCTTCGTGCTCAGCCGCACTGCCATCTTTGTCCCCCTATGTGCGGCTTCTTTCCCCAAAGAAGCTGCAAGGAGTCTATGTGGAATCCACTTTGTGAGCCCTTCCATCCGATTCAGGTGCGAGTGGATATTCCGTCGGATCATTTGATTTTTACGCTTGAGAGCACGGAGCAGTCCTTTATGGAGAACGCAACGGCTTTCTCGCCGGAAATAGTATAGAGATTGTCGCCTATCGCGGCGGCCCTTGTTGCCGTATCGCCGACAGCCTGAGCGTCGTGGTTATAAGCGCCGACAGGAGTTATCTTGCCGTCGGCAACGCTGAAGAGCATGTAGCTCGACACGCTCGTGCCGTCTGCGGCGTTCACGCTGACAACGGGGATGCCGAAGGTCTCGGTATCCGCTATGAGCATGATCCCCCTGCTGTCGTCCGCCGAGGGCAGACGCATCGTCGACTCAAGAGCATAGCTGCCGACCTCTGTGGGTTCGTTGGGGTCGGTGACGTCGATAAGAGTTATCGTCGCGCCGCCCGCATCCGAGAGCCTGATGCCTATCAGCTTGGTATCGCTGACGGAGAAAAGCTCGCCGGAGAAGCCGACCGTATTGATAGAGCCCGCGACCTTGGGCGATCTCGGCTCGGAGAAATCGACTATCTTTGTCTTGTTGCTGCCGCTTTCGACTACATAGGCGTTCTTGCCGATAAATTTAACGCTTTTTGCGCCGCTCTTACACACTCGCTTAACGCCGCCGACATACTCCATCTTGTCGTTGAGGACATAGAAGTCAACGGAGCTGTCGTCCGACGCCGCGATATGCAGCAGATCGTTCTCCTCATCGACCGAGAGCCCCTTGAGCACGGAGCCTTCCAGCGTATAGGAGCCGGAGAGCTTGACGCTCGTGCCGCTGACGGCGAATCTGTAGATCTCGGTGAGATTCTTGTATTCGGAGCCTTTATCGGTTGAGACGAATTCCCTCGAAATATAGACCGCCTTGGGCGAGCAATATATCTCGCTGCCGCTGCCTAATACGGCGAGCGAGCCGACCTGCGACTCGAGGGCATCAAGGTTGGTGACCGTAATAAAGAGGTATGAAGCCTCGGGTGAATTGACCGAGATGAATACGTTATCTGCGCTGAGCGCAGTGACCTTACCGTTTATCTTAAGGCTCGGCAGCAGCTTCTCGGCTGCGCCCGCCGCCTTAACGGCAAGCGAATTGTTGATGGATTTGGCGGTTATTATGCAGAGCCTGCTGCCGTAGAGCTTGGAGGTGATATATGAGCCGTCCTGCACATGCTCCCTTATCTTGACGGGAGAGGTGGGGTCGGAAATATCATAATAGACCGCAACGGTCGAAAGCTCGCTTGCAGCGGACGAACCGGTCATCGAGTAATCATAGCGCTTCATCAGGGCTATCAGCTTGTTGCCCTTGAGGTATATCTCAAAGCATTCGTCCACCGTCGAGGAATTCGACGGATCGGAGAGCACCACGGTCGACACGACCTTCATGTCGTCCGCCGGCAATGCGCTGACTATCTTAATCTGCTCAAGCGGTCTGCCTGTTTTGGCGTCAACGCCTGCGGTGACGATATAGAGATATTTGCCGTCGTTCTTGACTATATCCGCTGACTGCGAATAGCTCTTGGTCGATTTCTCTGAGGAATCCGACACATCGGATTGACCGAGAAGCACCGGAGTCTCCGGCACGGCGGCCACATACACGCTCGTCTTACCGGGGCTTGAGTCGTTGTTTTTCTCTGTCTTGCCCTCTTGGAGAGTTGCCTGCACGGTCGAATTCTCCTGCTCGAGGATCTTGCGCACCGCCTGCTCGACTTCGTCATAGCTGCTGATGCTTTTTATCGGCTCCTCCAGCTCGAAGCCCTCGTATGCAGGGTCGTGAACTACCGTCTGAGGGCCTCTGTTTGGCTTCATCAGGAGCACAGCTCCGATGACTATCACAAGCATTGCCGCCACGGCGGTTATACGCCTGAGCACGATAATGTTATTGTCTTTATACCCCGTTTTAGCGGAAAAATCCTTTTCGCTTTCGCTCTTTTTGCTCTCATTGAGCATTGCAACGATATTGTCTTTTTGCAGTCTCTCTGGCACCTTGACCTCGGAGGCGGCTTTGTTTAATTCCCCTTTTAGCTGCTCAAGCAGTTCCTTATCCTTTTTATTCATCCCGTTCGCCCCCTTTCTCATGTATCTCCGCCCATGCGGCGGCGCAGCTTCTCAAGCGAACGCTTGAGCTTTGAGCGCACCGTCGAGGACGGGCAATCAAGTATCTCGGCTATCTCGTGACTTTTATAATCACTGACGACGCTGAGCAGGACTATCTCCCTCTCATCGGGCGCAAGCGCCTGCAAGGCGTTGCGAAGCTCGATAGAGATGTCGAGATCGTCGAGCACGCTCGGCTCGTCAAATCCCCTGTTTTCGTCATCGAGATAGACGACGGATTTTTTCTTTTCGTTCTCGGTGTAATACCTTTTGCAGCTGGCGCAGAGTATCTTAAAGAGCCATCCTTTGAACGCTGCGGGCTTGCGAAGAGACCCAATCTGCTGAAAGGCGGAAAGCACCGCGTCCGAAACCGCGTCCTGCGCCAGGCTTTCGCTGCCCGTAACGTAGCACGCATAGCAGTACATATCTTTATAGTATATTTCATACAGCTCGCCGAAGGCTTCGGCGCTGCCGTTTTTTGCAAGAGTAACGAGTTCGCTTATCTGAGCGCTCAAGACCGACCCTCCTTACCGCTTCATCTAATAAGTGTGATTATTGTGTGATTTTGTTGCAGCGATCCAATAAAAAATCAAATTTTTTTGAAACGCACGGGAATACTATACATGATTTCAGCAAATAAAGCAAGGTGATTTAATGAAAAAGGTAATTACTATAATTTTGCTTGCCTCTCTTCTGCTGCTTTGCGGCTGCACGGGCAGAGGCACGATGGAGGAGAACGACGCGAATGCGCCCGTCACCGTCGAGGATAAAGGTAGGCCGACCGCCACCGACGCGCCGACAACAAGCGCAGCCGTCACGTCGCCCCTGACGGGCAGACCCGTGCTCGACGAGGTCAGCTTCTCCGTGCCCGACCCCGAGAATACGAGGGGACTGCCGACCGCAAAGATAGGCCACAGCTACGGCGTCGCCAAAAACGGCATTGTCCACGACAATTCAAAGAACGCTCAGAGCTTTTTTGAGTCAAAGGGCTACAGGGCGCTATGCTACGACACGACCCCGGGCACAAAGGCGCTCTATCTGACCTTTGACTGCGGCTGGGAGAACGGCTACACCTCCAAGGTGCTCGACACGCTCCTTGAGAAAAATGTGCCTGCGGCGTTCTTCTGCACTCTGGAGCATATCAAGTCGCAGCCCGACCTCATAGCCCGCATGATAACGGAGGGTCACATCGTCGGCAACCACTCGACCAAGCACCCGGATTTCGCCAAGATATCCCGCGAACGCATGGCGGCGGAGCTGCTCAAATGCGACAATTATCTGCGGCAGAATTTCGGCTATTCGACGGAGTTTTTCCGCTTCCCCGAGGGCTCATACAACGAAAGCGCCCTCGACCTTGTCGGCTCGATGGGCTACACGAGCGTATTTTGGTCGTGCGCCTATGCGGATTGGGATGTGAAGGACACCAAGGGCGGTGAATACGCCTTCAAAACCGTCACCTCACGCCTGCACCCCGGCGCGGTCATACTGCTGCACTCCGTCTCACCCGACAACGCCGCAGCCCTCGGCGACATTATCGACTATGCCCGTTCGCAAGGCTATGAATTCAAGGCGCTGAGCGACTACCGCAGCCCCTCGGCGCAATAAAAAAAGCTCCTTCGGCTATTGCATTAAAAAGCGTATGATGATATACTTTTAAAATAATGCGATTTCGGAGGAGCATTTCTATGTATAAATTAACTGTTCCGGAGGGCTACCGTTCGCTTCTGAGCCAGAGGCAGACTCAGCTCGCCATTAAAAAGGTTAAGGATTTCTTTGAGCGCGATCTTGCCATCCAGCTCAACCTCACCCGTGTATCCGCGCCGCTCTTTGTGGACGCCAAATCGGGTTTGAACGACACGCTCAACGGCGTTGAACGCCCTGTCAGCTTCGACATCAAGGGCATCGACACCGGCGACGTGGAGATAGTGCAGTCCCTTGCAAAGTGGAAGAGACTCGCCCTCAAGCAGTACGGCTTCGAGGCGGGCGAGGGTCTTTATACCGATATGAACGCCATCCGCCGCGACGAGGACACCGACAATATCCACTCGGTGTTCGTCGACCAGTGGGATTGGGAGAAGCACATCAACAAAGAGGACAGGAATGAGGAGACTCTCAAAATAGCCGTCAGGGCGATATACCGCGCGCTGCGCCACACCGAGAGATATGTCTCCGACGACTACGATTTCGTCGAGAAGCACTTCCTGCCAGACAAGATAGCCTTCATCACTACTCAGGAGCTGGAGGATATGTACCCCGACCTCAGCCCCAAGGAGAGGGAGAACCGCATAGCCCGTGAGAAAAAAGCCGTTTTCATTATGAAGATAGGCGGCGCGCTCAAGAGCGGCGGCATTCACGACGGCAGAGCGCCCGACTATGACGATTGGGAACTTAACGGCGATATCGTCGTCTATTACCCCGTGCTCGACATAGCCTTTGAGCTTTCGTCAATGGGTATCAGGGTCGACGAGGAGTCGCTCATGCGCCAGCTTGAGATAAGGGGCTGCCCCGAGCGCAAGGAGCTGCCGTTCCACAAGGCTCTGCTGAACGGCGAGCTGCCCTACTCCATCGGCGGCGGCATAGGCCAGTCGAGAATTTGTATGTTCTTCCTGCGCAAGGCTCATATCGGCGAGGTGCAGGCCTCCGTATGGCCGCAGGGCATGATCGACGAGTGCAAAGCAAAGGGAGTTGAGCTGCTTTGAATTTCAGAGAGATGCGCCGAGTCGGAGAATTTCTGAGGTTGCCGAATGAATAAGCCACAGCCCGATGATAAACTGCTGCTTGCAAGGCTCGAGGATAAGGCTCGCCTTTGCAGCGATAATTCCATGATAACCAACAGCGACTTTCTCGATATGCACGAGCGCTCGCTGGTGAAAAATATGCGCCTGCCGTACCCGGATGTGAAATGCGTATTTTACGGTGCTTTCCCCGACGCGGAGCGCACCGTAGCCGTGTTGCTGCCGCCTTATATCGAGGCGGGGAGCACGGAGCAGCTCGCCGAATATTTTGAGAGCGCCCCCGACTCCGACCCGATAACCGTGCTGCGGGTGACAAAGGATAAATTCTCGCCGCCGCTCGGCCACCGCGACTATCTCGGGGCGCTGATGTCGCTCGGGATAAAGCGTGAAATGACGGGCGATATCCGCGTGACGGATGACGGCTGCTTCATCGCCGTGCTCGGCAAAATGGCGCCGTTCATCGCCGATAACCTCGGCAGGGCAGGGCGAGGCACCCTCTCCGCACGCCCTGCGGAGCCTGACGAGGTACGCGCTCTCTGCTCCGTCGATTCCGCCGAGCAGGGCAGCTTCACTGTCTCCACCATGAGGCTCGACAGCGTTGTGAAAAACGGCTTTGCCGTCTCCCGCACCGCCGCCTGCGACGCGATTGAGCACGGGCTGGTCTATGTCAATGACTGCGAATGCCTTAAAGCCGATAAACGCATCGGCGGGGGCGATAAAATAGTCTTTCGCCGCAAAGGCCGTATCATCGTCACCGATTGCTCCGCCGTGAGTAAAAAAGGCCGAATTATCGTCAATATTAAAAGGTATAAATAAAGACTGCCGCAAATGCTTGCTAACATTTGCAGCAGTCTCTTTTTGATTTATAACTGTTTTAATAATTCTGCCCGCGCAGCTTCGTAGGCTTCTTTGCCTATTTGCCCGGCAGCGTATTTTTCGTCGAGGGATTTGAATTTTTCCTCCATGGGCAGGGTGCTTTTTGGTGTTTCGATCTTAGAGACAATGAAAAGAAGAATAAATAGAGCAGCATTAAGTGAAACAGTAATTAATAGATTAACAATTTGACTGATAGCGAACGAATGCTTCAAATGTTCATTGTTAAATGTGTTTATGGTGTTCATAACTGAACTGTAGCAATCATATAAAGAAGAAGCAAAAAGCACGATTCGCGATATTTTGAGAAGCATTCCCTTGTTATCAAAAAGAGAATAAAAAGTGTAACACGTTGCGGCAACAACTGCTTTAAGAATAAAAAAGTAGTTTGCTATCATGTATTTCCCGAGAGAATCATACAGTAAAAGTCCCAGAGAGTCTTCCAGATTTGCCCATAATAAATAATATGTCAGTACAATAAAGATTATTTGCATCAGGCTTAATACAGCCTCACATAAGAATAAGGCCTTAAAGTAGTTGCCTAAATAACAATTTTGTGACCTGTTAATTATTATAAGGGTTATTACAAAAGGTACAACAGGCAGCAAAAAGCCGTTTAACATCATGGCGTAATCATATGCCGAAGCCTTTTGCTCAGAAAAGAACAGAATATAAGCATTGAGTGAAATTCTTGCAATTACAGCGATTCCAAGCAATACACAGACCCATGTCATCTTTTCCGGATAGAAAACAAGTTTTTTATTCATGTCAGCCTCTCTCCGCAAGTTTTTTCTGATACTCTTCTTCGGTGATGATACCCTGCATTCTCAGCTTATGCAGCTCTGTCAGGTCACGGTTTTGCGGATAGGGAGTTGCGGGGCGGGGATTCTGCTGCGGAGCTTTCCCGTCGGCGATTTTGCCGCTGTTCTCCACAAGCTCGCCGAATCCGTACAAAACAAAAGAAGAAACCCATGATATTAAAGCAACAACCGCAATCAGCAAAACAGCGATAAGCGCAAGATCCTCATCAAAAGATATGAGCGCCAAGCCGGCTATAACGCCCGCTATTATGCCGCCGACACAAACAACGATCGCCAGCCCCTTGATTTTTGCTCCGATATTCGTATACATTATTTAATCCTCCGTCTGCCCCGCCGCATTTCAGCAGCGAATATTTTAATCATATATGACTAATTTAGTTCTAAAATAAACCATATATGGCTAATTGTCAAGCCAAACTAACCATATATGATAAAATTTCAGCGAAAGCAACAAAAGGAGCTCGTTGAAATTATGCAAAAATACTATTATCAGAGACTTCGTGACATAAGAGAGGATAACGAAAAAACGCAGAAAGAAATCGCCGACGTACTCAACACGACATATCAGTATTACAGCGCCTACGAGCGCGGTGTGAGAGATATCCCCAGCCACCATATCAAAACTCTTGCTCAGTATTATAATATCTCCGCCGATTACCTCTTGGGCCTCACCGACGAACCCCGTAAGCTCAAATAACAGGAAAACCTCCGCCTTACAACGGACTTGATTACAATTTAATACTCAATTGCAAAAAACGGGTGGTCATTGACCGCCCGTTTTGCTTTGATATATTGATTAATTGATGGGGATTATTTCTTTTATCTCAGATCCGCGATTTCGAGGATGAGGCGTTCGGTCTTTTCCCAGCCGAGGCAGGGGTCGGTTATCGACTTGCCGTAGACGCCGCCGTCGGGCTTCTGGTTGCCGTCCTCGATATAGGATTCTATCATCAGACCCTTGAGGATGCCGAAGATATCGCCCGAGAGGCGTGAGCTGTGGAGGATCTCCTTGGCGATACGGGGCTGCTGATCCCAGTGCTTGCCCGAATTCGAGTGGTTGGTGTCGATGATAACGCCGGGGTTCTTCAGCCCGCTGTCGGCGTAGAGGGCGCAGAGATGCTGCAGATCCTCGTAGTGGTAGTTCGGCACGGTCTGGCCGTGTTTATCCGCCGAGCCTCTGAGGATTGCGTGGGCGAGCGGGTTGCCCTTGCTCTCGACCTCCCAGCTGGAGTAAACGAAGGTGTGCGGGTGCTGAGCCGCCGTGACGGAGTTCATCATAACGGAGAGATCGCCGCCTGTGGGGTTTTTCATGCCGACGGGCAGGTCAAGGCCGCTTGCGGTGAGGCGGTGGAGCTGATTCTCGACCGACCTTGCGCCGACTGCAACATATGAAAGCACGTCGGAGAGGTAGTGGTGATTCTCGGGGTAGAGCATCTCATCGGCGCAGGAGAAGCCTGTCTGCTCAAGCGCTTTAAGATGCAGCTTGCGTATGGCGATAAGCCCCTTGAGCATATCGGGCGAGCCGTTGGGGTCGGGCTGATGAAGCATTCCCTTGTAGCCGTCGCCCGTTGTCCTCGGCTTGTTGGTGTAGATGCGTGGGATGATGAGGATCTTATCCTTGACCTTCTCCTGCACCCCGCGCAGCCTTGAGATATAGTCGAGCACGGCGTCTTCTCTGTCCGCCGAGCAGGGGCCTATGACGAGCACGAGCCTGTTATCCTTGCCGGTGAAAACGTCTCTGATCTCTTTGTCGTTTTGCTTTTTGCGCGCTGTCATCTCCTCGGTGACGCTGTACATATCCTTGACCTCCTGCGGAGAGGGCATTTTGCGCTTGAATTCCATATTCATATCGTTTGCTCCTTTAATAGGTTACTTAATGTCGAAGTATTCTCTGCGCTTTGCCGAGAGACGCATCATCTCGCGCAGCGCTTCGGTGTCGTCCTGCTCAATGCTGATCCTCAGGCGGTCGAACGCCGCCTCAAACAGCTTCATCTGGGCGAGCAGTTCGGTCTTATTCAGCATGAAAAGCTCGCTCCACATCACGTCGTTTATCTTGGCTATCCTCGTCAGGTCGCGGAATGAGTCGCCCGTGTATTCGCACATATGCTCCGATTCCTTTGATATCATCAGCGCCACGGCGATGCAGTGGGTCAGGTGCGAGAGGAAGCCGACTATCTCGTCGTGCTTCTCGGGGGTCAGGGTGCTGATGTTTTTGAAGCCTATCGCCCTGCCGAGAGCCTTGCAGGCGGCTATGGCCTCGAGCGTATTCGACTCGGTGGGGGTGACGATGTAGTTCGCGTCGGTGAATATCTCTTTCTTTGCGTTGCGGACTCCGCTGACCTCGCGCCCCGCCATGGGATGCGCCCCGATGAATTCAAGGTCGCTCCGCAGCAGCTTCTGCACCTCATAGACCACGCTGCATTTAACGCCCGTCACATCGGTGAGCAGAGCGCCCGGACGGATAAACCGCTGATTTTGCTTTATCCAGTCGATGAAAATATGTGGATAAAGGGCGAAAACTATCAGATCGAATTTGCCGATATATTCGCCGTCCGTGTCGGCTCTGCCGCTGCTTATCCAGCCCTTTTCGAGGGCAAAAGCTATCGAATCGGCGTTGCAGTCGATTGCGCCGACCTCGTAGCCGCCGCTGCTCAGCGCCTCGGCGTAGCTGCCGCCGATAAGGCCGAGACCGACTATCAGAATTTTTGTATCTTTATCAAATTTCATATGACTTTGACCTCCGTTCCGAGGGCGGCAAGGGTTGTGAAAAAGTCGGGGTAGCTCTTGCGGATAGCCTCGGCGCCGTCGATAACGCCGCCCGTCATGCTCAGAAGCACCGAGAGTGCCATGACGATGCGGTGATCGTTGTGGCCGCAAAGCTCGGCATTCGGGGCTGACAGCCCGCCCGAGATGAACGCTTCATTCTCACGGATATCGGAGCTTATGCCGAATTTCGCAAGCTCCCGAGCCATGACCGCTGCGCGGTCGCTCTCCTTGATCTTGAGCCTTGCCGTGCCCGTGAAATGCGCCCCGTGCTTCGCCGCCGCAACGGCAAAAAGTATCGGCGCCAGATCCGGGCAGGCGGAAACATCTATCTGAGCGCCCGGGGATTCGAGCCTGTCGAGCAGCTCGGCGCAGACTCTGTCGCCTTGCAGGCTGAGGGGATTCAGCCCGCTGACCTCAACGCTGCCGCCGAGGTGATTCAGCGCAAGCAGGAAGGCCGCGTTTGACCAGTCGCCCTCGACCGCTGCGTTTGTCGCCATGAATTTTTGACCGCCCTTGACGGCGAAAACATTCGGCTCGCTCTCGGTTATCGTCACGCCGAACTGGGCCTCGACCGCCGCCGTTATGTCTATGTAAGCTCTGCTCTCAACGGGCGGGAGCACACGCACAGTGCTGTCGCCGCCGAGGAGCGGCAGAGCGAAGAGCAATCCGCTGACAAATTGGCTGCTCACATTGCCCGGCAGTGTATATTCGCCGGGAGTAAGAGCGCCGCCGACGGTGATGCCGCCGTTTTTATTTACCGTAATTCCTTTTTCGGCAAAAAGTGTTTCATAAACGCCTATGCCTCGCTCCATGAGCCGCTCTGTGCCCGTGAAAGTGCCGCCGCAGCCCGCCGTCAATGCGACGGGGAGCAGGAAGCGCAGAGTGCTGCCGCTCTCACGGCAGTGGAATTCGGGTTTGCCGCCGAAGCGCCCCGCAATGCCCGTGACGGTCAGCTTTTGACCGCTGAGGCTGCATTCGGCTCGCATGGCTCTGATGCAGTCGAGCGTTGCGAGCATATCCTCGCTCTCGGCGACGCCGTCGATAACGCTTGTGCCGCCCGCAAGCGCGGCGCATATCATCATTCTGTGAGCAAAGCTCTTGGATGGGGGAGCGTTGACCCGCCCGTGCGCCCTGCTCGGGGAAATATTTACTTTCATTTTTTGTTCCTCACAAGATCGGCAAGGAAATCGAGCGCCTGATTGTAGCCGTCAAGCCCCTGACCCGCAATGGTTTTGACCGCCGCCGCGGAAATATAGCTGACCTGACGGAAGCTCTCGCGCTTCGACACGTCGGAGATATGCACTTCGACTGTCGGGATGCCGACACCCTTGACCGCGTCCGCAATGGCGACGCTCGTGTGGGTGTAGGCGGCGGGGTTGAAGACGATGCCGTCCGTATGGGAGAAATATGCGTTTTGTATGGCGTCGACCAAATCGCCCTCGTGGTTGGATTGAACGAATTCGACCTCAACGCCCAGCTCCTCGGCGTGGCGTTTGATGAGCTTTACGAGGTCGTCGTAGGTCTGCCTGCCGTATATATCAGGCTCACGGATGCCGAGAATGTTGATATTCGGCCCGTTGAGAATTAAAAATTTCATTTTTGCAGCTCCTTTTTTATCAGCTCCGCCGCCTCGCCGACCGTGCCGTTTGAGTCGACCGTGATATCGGCCGACGCGGTGTATATCGGGTATCGCTGCTCATAGAGGCGAGCCATTGCTTCACTGTTTTGGGATAGGGGTCTGTCCGCCGTGCCGCAAAGCAGCTCGGGGCGCCTGTCGAGAAATACGAGCACACCGTTTTGCTTTAATTTGCGGACGTTTGCGGGGTTCAGCACCGAGCCGCCGCCCGTTGCGATAACGCAGCCGCTCCTTGCCGCCACATCGGCGATGACCTCGGATTCGAGCTTGCGGAAGCCGCTCTCGCCCTCGGCGGCAAATATCTCGGGGATGCTTTTGCCCGCCCGCTCGGCGATAAGAAGGTCGGTGTCGATGAATTCCCTGCCCTCGCTCTCGGCGAGCAGCCCGCCGACGGTGGATTTGCCCGAGGACGGCATACCGATGAGCACGATATTTTGCTTTTGCAGCTTAGTGCCGAGATATGCCTTGCCGATGAGGGATTCGTCAGCCTCTTCGCCGAGGAAGAGCGCGCGGGCGTATACCGCCTGAGCCGCCAGCATATAAAGCCCGCCGCTGCAAGGGATCCCGCGCTCGGCAGCGTCGGATATCAGCTCGGAGCGCAGGGGATTATATATCGCGTCCGCCACGCCGCACAGACGGGGGAAAAGCGAAATGTCTATCGGCTTCGCCCCGATATTCGGATACATCCCGACGGGGGTGGTGTTGATAATTATCTCGGCATCGGCGCATTTCACGGCGGCTTCGTCATAGGTCACGCCGCCCTCTCTGCCGCTTCGGGAGACAAGGGTAATGCTCGCCGCACCGAGGCTTTTGAGCACGGCTCTCGCCGTTTTTGAGGTGCCGCCCGTGCCGAGGACGAGCGTTTTTTTGCCATTCGGGTCGATGCCCGCTCGGCGCAGCATCGCGGTCATGCCGGCAAGGTCGGTATTGTAGCCGTAAAGCCTGCCGCCGCGGTTGACAACGGTGTTCACCGCCCCGACCGCCTTCGCCGTGTCGGATATCTCGTCGAGCAGCGGCATGATGGCTTCTTTATAGGGAATTGTTACGTTTATGCCTTTGAAATCGCGCTTTGCGAAGAAATCCGCAAGCTCCTCACGCGGTATTTCACGCAATTCGTAGTGATAATCGGCTATTTTTTCGTGTATCTCGCAGGAGTAGCTGTGCCCGAGCTTCTCGCCTATCAATCCGTAAAGCATGAGGGCACCCCCTTAACGAGCGAATCCGTGCCGAAGCGCCGGGCGAGCAGGTCGCAGAGGACTATCGCCGTCACGCTGTCGATAACGGGGCAGATGCGGCGGATTATCGCCGGGTCGTGCCTGCCTTTTATATTTATTGGCGTATTTTCGTTCTTGATAAAATCTACCGTCTGCTGCTCACGGGCGATGGAGGGTGTGGGCTTGACGGCGCATTGGAATAATATCGGCATACCGTTTGTGATGCCGCCGTTTATGCCGCCGTTGTTGTTGGTGACGGTGACGGGCGAGCCGCCCTCGATCCGCATAGCGTCGTTGCATTCGCTGCCGCGCCTGTCGGCAAAGCCGAAGCCGAGCCCGAATTCAATGCCCTTGACGCCGCCCAGGCTGAAAAGCGCGTGGGAGAGCAGACCCTCGACGCTGTCAAACCAAGGCTCGCCGACCCCGCCGGGCACGCCGCAGACCGCAGTCTGGGTGACGCCGCCGACGCTGTCGAGTGCCTCTCTCGCCTTGAGGATGCGCTCGGTCATCTCCTTGCCGCGCTCATCGTCGAGCACGGGGAAGGTCTTGCCGCCGAGGAGCGCAATATCGGCTCCAATATCGTCAAAATCCCTGTCGTTTACGCCGCCGCAGCTGAGGATATGAGTGCCGACGGTGATGCCGAGGCTCTCAAGGGCGGGCAGGAGTATGCCACCGACGGCTACGAGCGCAGCCGTCACTCTGCCTGAGAAGTGGCCGCCGCCCCGATAATCCTCAAAGCCGTGGTATTTGCAAAACGCCGCATAATCCGCATGGGACGGGCGTGCGGCGCCGTATTGATAGTCGCCGCTGCGGGTGTTTTCGTTCGGGATGACAATGCACAGCGGTGTGCCCGTAGTCCTGCCGCCGAAAACGCCGCTGAGTATCTCGAAACGGTCGCTCTCGCGCCTTGCCGTGTCGGTCAGACCCGAGGGACGGCGGCGGGCGAGCAGCCGCTCTATATTTTCATTTTTCACGGGGATGCCGGGGGCAAGGCCGTCGACTACGGCGCCTACCGCCGAGCCGTGGCTCTCGCCGAAGAGCGTTACGCAAACGCTGCTGCCGAATGAGTTTTTCATCTTAAGCACTCCGTTTTTTCGATAATTTCGTCGGCGCTCATTTTAACGAATTCAAATGAGCCGATCTCGTTCACCGTGACGGCGTTCACGCAGCCGCCCTGTACCTTTTTGTCGTGGCCGATGAGCGCCGCCATCCTCTCGGGGTCGATTGCCGACTTGGTGGGGAGAGAGAATTTCTCAAGCACGGGCAGCAGCCTTGCCCTGACCTCTTCGCCGCACATCGGTAGCATTCCGAGCGCAACGCATTCGCCGTGCAGCAGCTTGCCGCTCTCAAGGCTCTCTATGGCGTGGCCGACCGTGTGACCGAAATTCAGCACTCGGCGCAGGCCGTTTTCCTTGGGATCCTGCTCGACCACGTCTTTTTTTATCATCAGCGAGCGGCGTATGACCTCGACTATATCGCCGCGGATGTTTTCACTCTTTGCGATAAGCTCAAACAGCTCCTTGTCGCTCGTCGCCGCCATTTTAATTGCCTCGGCAAGCCCCGCATGGAGCTGACGGTCGTCAAGGGTGGACAGCACGTCCGGGTCAATAACGACCTTCTTTGGCTGATAAAACGCGCCGACGGCATTCTTGACCTTGCCGAAGTCAATAGCGGTCTTGCCGCCTATCGAGGAATCGACCTGCGAGAGCAGAGTGGTCGGGATATTATAAAAATCTATGCCCCTCATATAGCAGGACGCCGCGAAGCCGCTGAGGTCGCCGACAACTCCGCCGCCGACCGCCACAATGCAGTCGCCGCGGGTGAGGGAGAAATTCAGCATTGCGGAGAGCACGCCCTCGAGCGAGCGGAAGCATTTGCTCGCTTCGCCGCTCTTTATGAGCAGCAGCTTTGACTCCTTACACTGCTTTGCAACGCTTCTTGCATATTTTATGGGCACGCCGCTGTCGGTCACGACAAGCACCCTGCGGTCAAGGTCAAGCAGCTCGCCGACTTTGTCGAGCGCGCCGCGCTCAAGGACTATATCATAGCTGCCCTGCTCTGTTTTAACGGGTATTATCATTGTTTATCACCGTCCTGAGTGCTTAGTTTTGAGTAATAAGTGCCCACGAGCTTCAGTTTGGCGCAGATAGCCGAAAGCTCGCGCAGCATATCTCTGCCGTTCTCGGTATTCACATTGCCCTCGGCTTCGATATAGAAGAAATAATTCCATTGCAGATCCTTCATCGGGCGGCTTCTGAGCGAGCGCATATTGAAGCCGTGAGCGCCGATGATATTCAGCGTCTTTGCGAGCGAACCCGCCTCATTCTGAACCGTGAATACGAGGATGAAGCTCTCATCCTCCCTCTTTGCCGCCGCTGCGGGTGAATTCTGCGCCCTTGAGAATGCGGCGAAGCGGGTGGTGTTGTTGGGGTTGTCGTTTATCCGCTCGACTATCGTTTTAAGCCCGAATATCTCCGCCGCCTCCGCCGAGGCAACTGCCGCCACGGTCGGGTCGCCGCCCTCCCTGAAGTGCTTCACGGCGAGCGCCGTATTTGTGTCGCTGACGGTATTGAAGCCGTGCTGCGAGATATATCCGCCGCACTGGGCGAGCGCCTGCGGGTGGCTGATAACGGTCTTTATCGTGTCAACGCTTGCGCCCTCAAGCCCCACAAGGCTGTGTGTGACGGGCATATCAATGACCTGATTGACAAAGAGGCTGCCCGAGAACACAAGATCCATCACCGTGCCGACCTCGCCCGCGTAGCTGTTCTCAAGCGGGAGCACCGTGCAGTCGCATTCGCCGTTCTCGACGGCTCTGTATGCCTTGGTGAAGTCGGGGTAGGATATCAGCTGAGAATCAGGGAACATACGCAGCGCCGCAATATAGGCAAACGCGCCCTCGTCGCCGCAGTAGGCGACCTTCATGCCGCCGAGCAGCTTTGACTGATATTTGCAGGAGAGATCTATGGTGCTTCTGAGGAATCGGACGTAATAGGATTCTATATCCTTGCTCTCGATAAGCGTTCTTGAGCGTTCAATAAGCTCCGCCTCTCTTGCGGAGTCACGCACTGAAAGCCCGTGCTCTTTTTTGTACGCCGCCACGCTCTCACACTGATGCATACGCTCCTCAAAGAGCTTCGCCATCTCTGCGTCAATGCGGCTGATTTCTTTTCTGGAAAGTTCAAGTTCGTTCATTGCTGACACCTCCGTGCGGTCATGTTTTTCAGTATTATCCGTTGCAGAGCGATCAAGCGAAGATCGCTCAAAGCAAAGAAAAAAGCGGCTTCCCGACAAGGGAGCCGCTTGATGACAGTTTAAAAGCTGCTATTATGCCATAGCCGTTTTGCCATATGCGCCCTGTGCGGGAGAAAGATCTGCCGAGCCGTAAAAGTAATAATAAAAAAGCGGTACGCAAAAAAGCGCACTGCTTCGATAAGGGCATAGGACGCAGCTTTGGAGCTACGGGCAGAGTGAGAGACGGTATTGGCAGCTGCGATGTTCATTGCTCTGAGGCTCATATCCGTATCTCCTTCCGTCATTGTTGATAAAAACATTATACTATCACGTTTTGGGCTTGTCAATCCCCGTTTTGCCGAATGCCGACTTTTTTCAGCCGGCAAAATCGGCAATTTTGAACAAATCACGGGGCGAATGAGCGTTATTCGCTCTCTGTCTCTGCGGGATGGTATTTGATGGATTCAAAGAATTCGTTATAGCGCTCCGCCCACTTCGCAACGCCGTCACGGTCGTATTTTGAGGGGAAGAACGGCTCGATTATCGTCAGCTTGCCGAACCACACCACCATGTCGAGCAGCTTTTTGCGCAGCTCGGGCATACCCTTGAGTTGGCGCAGCTTCTCCTTGACCTTGGATACCATCTGCGAATTCAGCAGCGAGCCGAGGGAGCCGGAGTTCAGCTCGGCGAGATCCTCGGTCGTGAGGACTTTGGCGGCGAAAAGGTCGCTGACCTCCTTTGCGGTGAGGTAGGGCAGCAGGTTTTTCATCAGCGCCGTGCGGCAGGCGTCGAAGCCTATCTGTTTGAAGAACGCTTTTTCGTATTCCCAAAGGGTGTCGCAGTTAAAGAGGCAGTCCTCGTCCTGCTCGAGAGCGTTTGCGAGCAGAGTGCCCGCCATGAGCGAATATGCTATGCCCGAGCCCTTGACGGCGTAGGTCATAAAGGCGCTGTCGCCCACTGCTGCGTAGCCGTCGGCGACAAACACCGCGAGCGGCTGGCGCACGGGGATATCGGTTATCAGCCCGCCCCGCAGCAGCTTTTTGCCCATATGACCGTATTGCTCATAAAGCTCGTTCAGCGGCTCGCAGAAGCCGCTCAGATCCGTGCCTTGGAAGCGGGCTATCAGCACGTCGACCGCGTCCTCCTCGGTTATCAGCCACGACATACCGACCGTGCCGTCATTCTTGAGGATTATGTTATAGCGGGTCGCAGGCTCCTGCTCGCCCTCTACTTTTTCGTAATAAGCCCTGTAGGTGTGCAGCACGTCGAATTCGCCCGGCTCATTCTGAATGCGGGTGAATTCCGGCATTGCGCGGCGCAGCGGAGAATGCACCCCGCAGGCGTCTATCACAAGGTCGCAGTAGCGCACTCCGCCTGAGGTGACTATGCCGCCGACTCTGCTGCCGAGCATCACGGGGGCGAGCACCTCCTCGCCGTAGACGAAGCTGACCCCCGCCTCCTCGGCAAGGGATATCAGGTGCCTTATCAGCTCCTTGCGCTCGACTATCAGCGAGCGGGCGTTTTTATCCTCCGGCAGGGTCAGGGGTGCGACCTCGCTGTCGAGAGGAACTATTGTGATTATGTTGTTGGGTGCGCGCCAGCTCTCGGGCACCTCAAGCCCCGCGAATTCCATTGCGCTCTCGTCAAAGGTGTCCTTGTGCGGTAACCCGAGCTGCTCATAGCTGCTCTTTTCATAAACGGTGACGCTGTGACCCTGCTGTGCGAGCTTCATGGCCGCCACAACTCCGCCGTGACCCGCACCGGCAACGATTATATTTGACATTATCTCATCTCCGCAGCCTGTTGATTGTTTTTCAAAAATCTTATCTCACGATATCGACCGACTTGCCCGTCTTGGCGGAGAGATAGATAGCGTCAAGGATCCTCATCAGCTCAACGCCGTCCTCGGCGGGGGCGAGGCATTCCGCTTTGCCCTCAACGCTGTCAACGAAATTTTTCACCTCGCGCTTGAAGTCGCGGGCAAAATCAAAATCCGTCTCGCCGTGAACGGCGATGTCGGCGAGCATATCGTTGCACTCGGTATGCAGCTCAAACGGCGTGAAGCTGAGACCCGCCCTGTCGCCGAAGAATTCAAGGTCGCCCGAGGGATTTTTGAGATTCAGGTTGAAGCTCGCCTCGACATGGAGCACCGCGCCGTTATCAAATCTAATCATAGCGGTCGCAAGATCCTCAACGTCGAATATCGGCTTCTCCACCACGGTCTCACTCTGCCAGTCGCCGGTCTTGATGTTATCCCTTGCGCCTATCTTGTTGAATGTTGCGCCGAAAACGGTGACGGGCTTCGGCTTGCCCATAACATATCTCGACAGGTCGATGACATGAACGCCGAGGTCTATCAGCGGGCCGCCGCCTGAGCGGGACTTGTCGCCGAACCAGCCGCCGGGGAAGCCGCAGCGGCGCAGGTATGACGCCTTGGCGTAGTAAATGTCGCCGAGGTAGCCTTTTGAAATGAGGTCAACCGCCGTGCGGGCGTCGCTGCCGTGCCTGCGAACGAAGCCGAGCATGAGCAGCCTGCCGTTTTTCTCTGCGGCGGCCTGCATTGCGAGCGCCTCCTCGGTGCTCATCGCCATGGGCTTCTCGCAAAGGACGTGGCAGCCCGCGTTGAGCGCGGCTATGGTACATTCGGCGTGGGCGCTGTTCCATGTGCAGACGCTTACGGCGTCCAGCTCGTTCTCGGCGAGCATATCATAGCAGTTGTCGTAGCAATTCTTAACGCCGTATCTCTCGGCGTAGCTCTTTGCCTTCTCAAAATTGATGTCGCAGCAGGCGACGACCTCGACCCTGTCGCCCAGAGCCCTGTAGCCGTCCATGTGGGCGTTGCTTATGCCGCCGTTGCCGATGATTCCGATTTTCAGTGCCATTTTCAAAACTCCTTGCTGTTTGATGTTTTATATTGCGCTTGCATACACTAATAATATACCACATTATTCCGCCGGAATCAACGGTAAAGGGAATCAAAAATTCGTATAGTGTAATAATGTTTTGATAGAACAATCTAATATTTATGTTCATAGTCTTAAAGCAACTGCTTCAGCGCAATTAATGGATATGGCACTTTCAACAAAAACAATCTGATAAAATCGTGTATTTTGACATAATGGAATATAATTGACTTTTTACAAGATTTATGATAAGATTTATTTGTAAAGATAATAGTGTGCAATTACTATGTATAAAGTACAATATTATTTAATTCAATTAAAGGAGTCGATTCCAATGTGGCATTGATATGTTGAAATCTCTAGAAAAGATGTGATAACATGATTGCTAAGTGTTTGTCTATTGTGATGGCCTTATTGTTGTTAGCATTATTGCCATCATGTAATGATTTGAAGTCTGATTATATTTGTACTCCAACCCATAGGGTTCAATGGTAGCTTGAAGATATTAATTGGAACAAAAGGTTAGAGTATGATGGTGAAGGAATTGTTATAGGAGTAATTGATTCCGGAATTGATGAAGAGCATCCAGACTTAAAGGGGAAGTCCGTGTGCAATAACTGTATTTATTAATTACAATAGGTAAGCTTGGTGAATAATAATGAAGAAAATATTATCTTTGCTAATTGCGGGAATATTCGTTTTGCTCGGTGCAGCTTGCGGAAAGAGAAATCCTGATGAATATTTCGTTATGCGTTATGCTTTAAAGCCCATTTCGTCCGTTAAAAATGAGTTCTATATCTTAGAGGAGCCGATAAAGTGTGAGGTTCCCCACGGCAAAGCAGAGGTCAGATATTGTTATTACGCAAACGACACTTTAGGCGTTGTAATTTTACTCGAAACCGATAAGCCGGAGGAAATGCGTGAGAATGCCGATGATCCCGAGTGGGGTCTGTATTCGTCCGTTAAGGTGAATCGCAAAAAGCCTGAGCTTAAAAGCTATAGCTGCAATGAGATTCAGCCGATTGAGAGCAGCGCAAACAATAAGGCGCTCTTTGAATTTATCACAGAGTATCCATGCAAAGTCAAAAGCATCAAAAAGCCCGTCGAGGTAACCTTTGACAGCGTTACACTTGAAATTCCCCTTACATTCAAAACGGGATATCCGGCGAGCTCGATCGAGGGGATGGAAGCACTAAGCGGAGTAACCGCCGAATAGTGAAACAGAAAAAGACCGGGCAGCCGTTAAAAGCTGCTCGGTCATTATTTATGCCTGTATTATCAAACTATACCCTGTGCGTTCATGGCGGTGACCACTCTCTCGAAGCCCGCGATATTCGCGCCCGCCACATAGTTGCCGGGCATACCGTATCTCGCGGCTGCGTCGTCGAGGTTGTGGAAAAGCTCCACCATTATCTTCTGGAGCTTGGAGTCGACCTTTTCAAAGGTCCAGTTGAGCCTCTCGCTGTTCTGTGACATCTCGAGCGCCGAGGTGGCGACGCCGCCCGCGTTGGCGGCCTTGCCGGGCAGGAAGTAAACGCCGTGCTCCCTCAGATAATCGGTCGCCTCGATGGTCGTGGGCATATTTGCGCCCTCGCATACTGCGATAACGCCGTTCTCGACCAGCTTCTTCGCGTCCTCAATGCCGAGCTCATTCTGAGTGGCGCAGGGGAGAGCGATATCGGCCTTGACGCCCCACACGCCCTTGCCCTCGTGATACTCCGAATTCGGGCGGTACTTCTTATAATCTGTGAGCCTTGCTCTGTTGACTTCCTTTATCTCCTTGAGGGCGGCGAGATCGATGCCGTCGGGGTCATAGACCCAACCCGTCGAGTCGGAGGCGGTGACGACTTTTGCGCCGAGCTGCTGCGCCTTCTCAATGGCATATATTGCGACGTTGCCCGAGCCGGAGACGGCGATGGTCTTGCCGCGGAGCTCGATGCCGTTGCATTTAAGCATCTCCTCGGTGATATAGAGCAGGCCGTAGCCCGTGGCCTCCGTCCTTGCGAGCGAGCCGCCGTAGGTCAAGCCTTTGCCGGTGAGCACGCCCTCAAAGAGGCCCTTTATCCTCTTGTATTGGCCGAACATATAGCCTATCTCTCTTGCACCCGTGCCGATATCGCCCGCGGGCACGTCGGTGTCGGCGCCGATATATCTGTAAAGCTCCAGCATGAAGCTCTGGCAGAACGCCATTATCTCACGGTCGGATTTGCCCTTGGGGTCGAAGTCCGAGCCGCCCTTGCCGCCGCCGATGGGCAGGCCGGTCAGCGAATTTTTGAATACCTGCTCGAAGCCGAGGAATTTGATGATGCCGAGGTTGACCGAGGGATGAAGTCTCAGGCCGCCCTTGTAGGGGCCGATGGCGCTGTTGAATTGCACACGGTAGCCTGTGTTGATGTGCGCCTGACCGTTGTCGTCTACCCAGGGCACTCTGAATTTGATCTGTCTTTCGGGGTTGACAAGCCTCTCGAGCAGGGCGTTGCGTCTGTACTCCTCCTCGTGAGCGTCCACCACGACTCTCAGCGAGTCGAGCACCTCTCTGACAGCCTGATGGAATTCCGGCTCCGACGGATTCTGCTCGATGACCTGAGCGATGATTTCGTCAACATATGACATATTGATCTCCTCCTGACGGGAATGTTTTAATGCGAATTAATTATAATAAATGCGCCTTCAGGCGGAGCTACCCTACCCAAAGACGCCCTTGTCTTTATGCCCGTAATTTTACAATAAAAAATTACGCTTGTCAAGTATAAATGCAGTTTTTTGTTAAAAATCCTGCAAATTTGCTGACTTTTATAGCTGATTATGTGCAAAAACGCATTAGATTTGCTGGTTGCCTTGCAAAGGACTTAGCGAGAGGTTATCGGCTCGGCGCTCTTGAGCCATTCGGCAACCTCGCCCTTGCGGGGTATCGAGGCGGCAGCTCCCTGCCGTGAAACCGCGATCGCCGCAGCCCCCGCCGCCGTGCGGCAAGCCTCGCCGATAGCGGCTCCGGAGCAGAGCGAAGCGAAAAGATAGCCCGTGAAGGTGTCGCCCGCCGCCGTGGTGTCGATGACGGAGGTTTTGTAGGCGCAGCAGCGCTCGGTGCGTCCGCCGTGGGAATAAACGCTGCCGCCCTCGCCGAGGGTGAGGACTATATCGGTCAGCCCGCCCGCCTGTGCGATGAAATCAAAGGGGTCGCCGCTGCGCGCGAAGGCGCAGGCCTCCGTTTCGTTGAGTATGACGCATTCGAGCTTTGAGAGGTCGATTCCCCGCAGGCTCTCGTCAAACGGCGAGGGATTCAGCACCGTGCGAAGCCCCGCCTCGGCGGCGCATTCAACGATATACGGCAGCTCGTTTATCTCGTTTTGCAGCAGCAGGTAATCGCCGCGCTCCATTCCCGCCAGAGTCGAACGGATATGCTCGCGGGTGATGCGGGCGTTTGCGCCGGGGTAGATCAGAATGGCGTTCTCGCCTTTTTCGTCCACTTGGATCGTCGCCTGACCCGTCTTGCCCTCCACTGTGAGCAGGCTGCGGGTGTCGGCGCCCGCCTCATTAAGCATACGGCGCAAAAATTCACCGTCGCTGCCGATACAGCCGGCAAATACCGTCTGAGCGCCCGCCCTCGCGGCGGCTATCGCCTGGTTGAAGCCCTTGCCGCCGGGAAATTGATTCAGCTCTCCGACCGCGAGCGTTTCACCCGGTCTGACTATGCTCTTGACGGAATAAACAAGGTCGATGTTGCACGAACCGAAAACAAGAATCTTCAAAACGACCGCTCCTTTTAACCTTATACTATCTAATTATATAGCCTCCGTGCCTGTCCCGCAAGTGATTTGATAAAATTTGTGCAGCCCTTGAGCGGATGAAATTCATTACGCCTTATGAATTGCCTGTTATAACGCAAAAAGCCGCCTCCGGTTGGGAGGCGGCTGAGGGGATTTAGGAATTTAGAAACTTAGGAGTTTAGGAGCTTAGAGAGCGGGGGATTACATGAGGCTGAGGTAGAGCTGCTTGAGCTCCTCGACGCTCGTATCTCTCGGGTTGCCGGGGCGGCAGGCGTCAGCATATGCGCTCTCGGCGAGGAACTGCACGTCCTCGGGCTTGACGATATCCTTGAGGTCTGCGGGGATGCCGACATCGTGGGAGAGCTGCCTTACCGCGTCAACGGCGGCCTTGCGGTACTCCTCCTGAGTCATATTCTCGGTGCCCTTAACGCCCATTGCCCTTGCGATGTCTCTGTATTTCTCGCCCGTGCAGGGTGCGTTATACTCCATGACGGTGGGCAGGATGATGGCGTTTGCTACTCCGTGCGGGGTGTCATAGAGAGCGCCGAGCGGGTGAGCCATTGAATGGACTATGCCGAGGCCGACATTTGAGAAGCCCATGCCCGCAATATACTGACCGAGAGCCATATCTGTTCTGCCCTCGGGTGTATTCTCGACAGCGCCTCTGAGCGAGCGGGAGATTATCTCTATAGCCTTGAGATGGAACATATCCGACAGCTCCCATGCGCCCTTGGTGATGTAGCCCTCGATGGCGTGGGTCAGGGCGTCCATGCCGGTCGCCGCGGTCAAACCCTTGGGCATACTTGACATCATATCGGGGTCGACAACTGCCACGACGGGGATGTCATGCACGTCAACGCAGACCATCTTGCGGTTCTTCTGCACGTCGGTGATAACATAGTTGATAGTGACCTCCGCGGCGGTGCCTGCGGTGGTGGGCACTGCGATGATGGGCACGCTCTTATTCTTGGTGGGTGCAACGCCCTCGAGCGAACGCACGTCGGCGAATTCGGGATTGTTGATGATAATGCCTATCGCCTTGGCGGTATCCATTGAGGAGCCGCCGCCGATAGCGACGATATAGTCGGCATCCGCAGCCTTGAATGCCGCTACACCCGCCTGAACATTCTCGATAGTGGGATTCGGCTTGATATCGGTGAAAAGCTCATAAGCCAGACCCTCTTTATCGAGGATATCCGTAACCTTCTGAGAGACACCGAATTTCACAAGCGAGGGATCGGAGCAGACCAGTGCCTTGCGGAAGCCTCTTGCCTTTGCCTCGGCCGCAACATTGGCGACTGCGCCGCTGCCGTGATAAGAAGTTTCGTTGAGAACAAATCTTTGTGCCATTGTGATTTCCTCCTCAGAAAATTGAAAATTGTAATTTGATTCTGCGGTCACCCGCATTTCGCTTTCAGTATAGCCTAAAAATCGTAAAAGTCAATTAAGAAGCCGTGAATTTTTTATTAATTCGACAGACAAAACATATGGACTTTTCTCAGAAATTATTGTAAAATGAGTTTAACAAATATTCGGAGGTTTTACCGATGAACAAAAAAGGATTGATAGCCGTCTTGCTTGCATTGCTTACCGCTTTGACCCCCATTTTTGCCTCGGCGGCGCCGAATTCGGATTACACTCTCGTTTCGCCCTATAAGGACGTCGATTGGAGCAGCCGCAAGGCATATAAAACGGGTCTGCACACCCACTCCTCCGTCAGTGACGGCAGCGAGACCTTCAGAAACATGATATACGCCGCCTATGAGCAGAATTACGATATCCTCTCATTCTCAGAGCACGGTATAACCGGCAGGGCGTGGGATAAAACACCGTTTATCAGGCCGCTTTATCTCTATTCATATCTGCTCGGCTACGATAAGAAGCCGCTGACCTCGGAGGAGTTTGCCGCCGTGACCGACGGCAGCGCCGCCCTTGAGTCCACGGGCGAGGCGAGGGGCAGGGGAATGTTTTGTCTGACCGGCTCAAACGAGCTGAACGGCGTTACCGTCACAATGAGCCATGTCAACGGATATTTTCTGCCCGAGAATGTCGGCAATATGGATTGGGGCTTTGAGAACGGCTACGATTACGCGCTTTCGCTGGTCGAGAAGCACGGCGGTGTATCGCATATCAACCACCCCGGCGACTGGTCCGGCACGGTATGGGACGATAAAAAAGGCGAATTCAACACCGAAAGCGTCGATCTGCTCACCGACAAGCTGCTGCGTTACCCCTCCTGCCTCGGCGTGGAGGCGGTCAACGGCTTCACCTCGGTGACCGCACACGACCGCGTGATGTGGGACAGCCTGCTGACCCGCTGCCTGCCCTACGGCAAGACGGTGTTCGGCTTTGCGGGCTCGGACGCCCACACGACGGGCAGGCTCAACAGCTGCTTTATGTATTTCATGCTCGACGAGGTGTCGAACGAGTCGATACGCTCCTGCATGGAGAGGGGCGAGTTCTTCGGTGCAACGCACACCGTAATTTCGAGCGGCGCAATAGGCCCCGAGCAGGACGTCCATGCGCCGGAGGGCGTTGATCAGCCGCTTGCAAAGGTGAATTCGCTCACGACCGAGGGTCATAAGATCACCCTTTGCGCCGACAACGCCGACTATGTGCAGTGGATAGCGAACGGCAGAATAATCGCAAAGCAGGAGCTTTCCGACGGCAAGGCAACGCTCGACCTTGACACGCTGAGCACGGCGGATATGCTCTATGTCCGCTGCGAGATTTACAATGTGAACGGCATGGTTTTCTCCCAGCCGATAGTTATCGACAGGGGCAGCGCTCCGCTCAAGTATGAGCCGAATATCCCCGCCGCCCGTAGAGTCGAATTCATCCTGAAGAGCACAAGGGTCTATGTGATATTCAAGGCTCTCTTCGATTTGATCTCCGGCAGCATTAAAAAGTGAGATAAATGCAAAAAGCGCCGCAGGTTTCAGCCTGCGGCGTTCTTTATTTAAGCTCTGCAATGAATTCAATTGTGCGCCCGTCGGGGCTGACTGCCTTTATCGAGCCCTTGTGCCCCTCTGCGATGCTGCGGGCTATCGAGAGCCCGATGCCGAAGCCGCCCGAGCTGCGGGATTTATCCGCGCGGTAAAATCGGTCAAAGAGCTTGTCAAGCTCCGCCGTGTCAAGGCTCTCGCATTCGTTGGAGCAGCGGACGGTAACGCCCCTGTGCGCCTTTGAGAGCGAGAAGCGTATCTCCGTGCCCTCGGCGGCGTATTTGACGGCGTTGTCGAGCAATATGGAAGCGAGCTGACGAACGGCGTATTCGTCGCCGACATATTCGATATTCGGCTCAACGGATATGCTAAGCCCGTGCCCCGCCTCGGCGGCAAAATCTCTGAAGGATTCGGCAGTCTCGCCGACGGCGTCGCTGATATTGAATTTCTCATGCTTCAGCGGCGAATCCTCCTCGTCCATGCGCGAGAGGGTGACAAGGGAATTCACAAGCTCGGTGAGCTTCTCGGTCTGCGCCTGCGCCTTGTCTATCCATTTTTGCTTGCCCGTCTCCATTTCGAGCACCTTCAGGCTCGTAGCTATGACGGTTATCGGCGTTTTAAGCTCGTGCCCCGCGTCGGTAATGAATTGCTTCTGCCGCTCCGAGGCCTGAACCACGGGGTCTATCGCCCTGCGGGAGCAGAGCACGACTATCACATAGACCACCGCTATGCAGAATGCTGCTGCGGCGACCGAGAGCAGCGCAATGGTCATAACGCTCTGCACATCGGCATGGCAGTCGAGGAATATCGCCATGCGGCGGCCGTCGCCGTTGTCGGTTACATAGTATTTATAGCCCTTGCTGTAGCCGTAGCCCTCGCCGTGCTTCAAGGCAATGTCAAGATAGGTCTGCACGTCGTCCTCGGTGACGGCTGCGATATTGTCAAGATCGGCTCTTATCAGCGAGCCGTCGTCGGAGTAGCGCAGCACGAAGTAGCGGGTGGAGAACGGAGTCTCCGGCGTGAATCTGCCGCCCATATTGTCGCCGGGCTTGCCGCTCCCGACAGGGGGCATAGGCGGTAGCCTGCCCTGATTGTCGGTTATCGTCCTGAGCATTTCGTTGAGCTGAGAGTTGACGGATATATAGTTTGCCGTGTTGACGATGAGGGCGAGCATGACCATGACGCAGGTCACGGCTATCATCGTGATGCGTATGAAACGCTTGCGAAGCCGTTTTATCATGACTTGCCCTCCAAAATGTAGCCAAGCCCTCTGTTGGCGCAGATGGATACGCCCGAGCCGACGGCCTTGAGCTTCTTACGCAGATTTGATATGTGGACCCAAACGACGTTTATCTCGGCGTCGCTGTCCCAGCCCCATATCTTCTCCATTATCCTGTCGGCGGAGAAAACCACGTTCGGCGAGCGCATGAACATCTCCATGACCTGGAATTCGCGCCCGCTCAGGCGCACGGATTCATTGCCGCACTCGAGCACGCCCGTGGAGGTATTCAGCCGCACGTCGCCGTAGGCGAGCACGGTGGGCTTGTATTCCTCGCTGCGGCGCAGCATCGCCCGCACGCGGCAGATAAGCTCGTCAGGCTCAAAGGGCTTCGGCAGATAATCGTCCGCCCCGGCGTTGAAGCCCGTGATGCGGTCATCCTTCTGCCCCTTGGCGGTGAGCATCATTACGGGCGTTTTGACGCCCTCGGCGCGCAGCTTTTGAAGCACCTCGATGCCGTTCATCTTCGGCATCATCACATCGAGGATAATCCCGTCGTATTCGCCCGAGGAGCCGTATTCATAGGCGGAGAAGCCGTCGTTCACGGCGTCGACGGAGAATTGATTTTTCTCAAAGAACACCGTCAGAGCCTCCGCAAGGTCAAGCTCGTCCTCCGCAATAAGCAAGCGCATTTTTATTCCCTCCGATCATTCGGTTTAATCTATTTTAGCATTCTTCCGTTAAAAAATCAATGATTTATCAAAGGCTGTCCTTGCCCGTATCCTTGCAGCAGACGATGTTGAGGTTGCCGTTGCGGCAGCGCAGCTCGTCGATGAATTCTTTCGGCACGGTGTCGCCCTTCAGAGTTATGCGGTAGCGCAGCTCATAAAGAGTGCCCATGTTGCTGGTCTTGACCCTCTCAAGCGAGCTGCTCTTGAGATAGGTCTTGAATATATCGTCAAACAGCCCGTCGTAGTCAAGATCCTCGGGTATGGTTATCTTGAGCACACGCTCGGCGGAGTTCCCCTCGCCGAAGCCGAGGCAGGTCAGCAGCAGCGTGACGGCGGCGAGGACAGCGAAGAATATCGCCGCTATCGCCACATAGCCCATGCCCGTCGCAAGGCCTATCGCCATTGCGATGAATATCGAGGCTATCTCCCTTGCCGAGCCTGGGGCGGAGCGGAATCTGACAAGGCTGAACGCCCCTGCGACCGCAACGCCCGCGCCGATATTGCCGTTGACGAGCATTATCACCATCTGCACCGTTGCGGGCAGCACGGCGAGGGCGAGGGCGAAGCTCTGAGAGCATTTTGAGCGGAACATACTGATGAGCGCCGTGCATATGCCGAGCACCAGCGACACGGCGGTGCAGATGAGAAATGACGATAAAGTGATATCCGAGCCGAGTATTGATTTAAGCACAGAAATGCGCCTCCTTTTTGATTTCTTCAACATTTTGCTTTAATATGTGCTCCCTGTAGCAGGTGCCGTATTTTGAGAACGAGGTGGGATAGACCTTTGCCTTTGCGAGCGCCTCGCTGAGCCACAGCGGGCAGGCGCCTGGTATTTTTATCTCCATCAGGATCTTATCCTGCGGGATTATCAGCTCGCCGTAGTCGCCCGAACGCAGGTCAAGCTCTGAGCCGCGCCAGCGAAGGTCGGTGTCAAAGGTCACCCGCAGCTCGGGCTCCTCAATGCCCGCAAAGGCGGTGCGCTCATAGCCGATGAATACCTTGGGCACGGGGCGGTTGAATTCACAAAACCACTCTATCTCCCTACCTATCTGACCGAAGCGTGCGCCCGGGATAAGCCCTCTCAGGAATCTTGCCGCCGTCTCCGGCTCGGCCGTTATCCTGCGCTTATAGACCACGCCGTCGTATTTCTTTTTAAGCTCGACAAAGACGCTGCCGCCCTCATCGGGCACGCCGTAGCTGCGCACCCGCAGCTTCTCTTTATATACGGGCTTCTCTATCGAGGCTCTTATCAGCCGCCAATCGTCGGTGTCATAATAAATGTTACATATTTTATATTTGCCGTATCTGTCGGCGCTCATGCGGCGGCTCATGCGGCAGAGCAGGAATTCCTGCTGAAGCGGAGTTAGGAAGTATTTTTTCTCACAGCGCTCAAAGCTGTATTTGACGTTGCCTGACATAGCGTATCATCTCCTTATTCCGACATGATAAAGCCCCCGCCTAAAGTCTGCCTAAAGGAAATTTAAGTTTTTTCTTTAGGCGGGCTTTAAGTTTGGGGGTTAGAATGCGGTCAAGAAATCCGAAGGAGGCAAAAGCCATGAAGAAATCATACAAAATCATATCATTGATACTCTGCGCCGTGATGCTTGTATTCACGCTCGGCGCCTGCGGCTCCGGCGGCTCGGACGACACCGCTGTGACGGGCGGCGGGGGCGATATATCAAGTGAAATAGAGGATATTGCGGCACCCGACATGACGAATGCGGCGAAGATCACACTCTCGGGCGGCTCCGCAACGGTCAGCGGAGGCTCGGCGGAGATAAGCGGCAGCGAGATAATCATCACGGGCGGCGGGGTATATGCGGTCAGCGGCACGCTCAGCGACGGCAGCATCGTGGTCAACGCCCCCGATGAGGAAGTGACCCTCGTGCTCGACGGCGCGGATATCTCCTGCTCCGACGGCAGCCCGCTCTATATCTACAAAGCCGCAAAAGCAACAGTATACCTTGCCGACGGCAGCGAGAATTCGCTCTCGGACGGCGAAAATTACGCTTTCGGTGATGAATTCTCCTCTAAAGACGACGAGGAGCCGAACGCCTGCCTTTATTCAAAATCAGACCTCGCCATAGGCGGCTCGGGCAGCCTTAAAGTGACCGCCGCATTCAAAAACGGTGTGACGGGCAAGGACGGTCTGCTGATATCGGGTGCAAACATCACCGTCACGGCAAAGAATAACGGCATAAACGGCAAGGATTATTGCAAGATAAAGAAAGCCGCCGTCACGGTGACGAGCGGCGGGGACGCAATACGCTCGACCAATGACAGCGACGAAAATTTGGGATATATCACTATTGCAGACTCAACTTTGGCGCTTACCGCGGGTGAGGACGGCATTCAGGCCGAGACTTCGCTCAAAATGAGCGGAGGCAGCTGCACCGTCATCTCGGGCGGCGGCAGCGGCGGCAAGCTCGCCGACGATGCAAGCGCAAAGGGGCTTAAAGCGGGCAAATCGCTGACCGTCCTCAGCGGCAGCTACAAGCTCGACTGCTGCGACGACGCCGTTCATTCAAACGGCAGCGTGCAGATATCGGGCGGCGAATTCGAGATATCAACGGGCGACGACGGAGTTCACGCCGATGAGAACGCCTCGATGAGCGGCGGCACTTTGAATGTCACAAAGGGCTATGAGGGCTTCGAGGGCGCAACGGTCGATATCTCGGGCGGCACTCTGAATATAGTCTCGAGCGACGACGGTATCAATGCGGCGGGCGGCAACGACGAGAGCGGCTTCGGCGCAAGGCAGGATAAATTCGGCGGCGATTCGAGCTATTATATCAGCATCTCGGGCGGCGTTATCAATATCGACGCCTCGGGCGACGGCATCGACTCAAACGGCGATATTACCGTCTCCGGCGGCGAAATGTATATCAGCGGCGCGACCAACGGCGGCGACTCGGCCATTGACTGCGACGGCTCGGCGAAGATAACGGGCGGCACGGTCGTGGCGGCGGGTTACAGCGGCATGGCGCAGAATTTCGGCAGCGACTCTACCCAGGGCAGCATCATGCTCAGCAGCGCAAACGCTTCGACCGAGACGATAACCCTCAAGGATTCGAGCGGCAAGACCCTGGTGAGCTACACGCCCGCAAAGAATTACAACAACGCCGTCATCAGCACCCCCGATATCGTCAAGGGCGGCACTTATTCGGCGAGCGTCGGCGGCGAGACCACCGAGGTTACAATGGATAGCCTTATCTACGGCGAGGGCTTCGGCATGGGCGGCTTCCCCGGCGCAGGCGGCATGGGCGGTATGCAGCCCGACGGCGATCCGCCGGAGGGAATGTCTATGCCCGAGGGCTTCACAAAGCCCGACGGAGACCCGCCCGCAAAGCTGAGCGGCGACCCTCCCGAGGGGATGACAAGGCCGCAGGGCGACCCTCCGCAGCGCCCCGAGGATAGCGGTAACGCATAAAATCAAGCCGTCGGCTCGGTAAAATCCGAATCGGCGGCTTTCGATATATTCTGTTTATTGCGGCACAGCTTCGGCGCAGGCAACGACTCTTGCGGCGGCGATCGAAGCGGCGGCAAGGCAGTCGGCAACGCCGCTCCCCGAGAGATAGGAGTGCAGGAACACCGCCCCGAAGCTGTCGCCCGCCCCTACGGTGGAGACGACCTCGGCCTTGACCGCGCCGCAGCGATAGAATTCTTTGCCGCGGCAGTCATAGGCAAATGCTCCGTCGCTGCCCCTTGTGACGATCATCAGCTTGCAGCCGCCGAATCCATCGGCGAGCTGAGCTGCGGCGTCCTCGGCCGCGGGGCATTCCCTGCCGAAGACGGTCTCAAATACAGTCGGCAATTCCTCGTCGCTGAGCTTCACAATGTCGGCGTTCGAGAGGGCAAATCTCACCGTCTCGCTCGTGTAAAACGGCGGGCGGATATTCATATCGACAAATACCGTTTTGCCTCCGCATTTTTCAAGCAGACGGCGCACGGTGCATAAATTTTCGCTGCTTCTGAGCGCCAGAGTGCCGAAATACATCACATCGAAATCGCCGCAGTCCTTTGGCGACGGGATCATGTCATAGGCGACTCTGCTCAGCAGGTCATAGGTCGGCACGGAATTCTCATCGAGCGTGACGAGACAGCGCCCTGTCGGTGCGTTCACCTCGGCAACGCAGCCCGTGCCCACTCCGAGACGGCGGATGCCCTCGAGCGTTTCGGCGCAGAGAGAGTCGTTGCCCACAGCGGTTATGATGTCCGCCTCGCCGCCCGCCTTGACGAAATGCGCCGCAAAGTTGAGCGGAGCGCCGCCGAGGCACTTTTTGTCGGGATAAATGTCCCACAGCACCTCGCCGAAGGATAATAACTTCATACCGCACCCCCGAATTCCGTAATACAACATAAGTATACCATCATCACCGCCGAATTTCAACCCGCCGAAGCAGGTTGGATTCGGAATTGTCGACATGGTTACTGTGAAGCGGAGGTTTGTTTAATTTTAATGTGGTGCATGGAAGTTTTAAAAAGAAAGAAGCACCTGCATATGCAAGTGCTTCTTTTGGCTGGGGAATAGGGATTCGAACCCCAACAAACAGAGTCAGAGTCTGTCGTGCTACCGTTACACTATTCCCCAATGCAACTCAGCGTGTGGGCTACGGATATATATTATACACGATTCGCCGTAAAAGTCAACACCAAATTCCGAAAAATTTCTAATTTTTATAAAATTCTTTGCCGCCGCTACGTCGGGGCACTCGGCAATTGATTTTGTGCGGGCGGCGTGCTATAATATATACATTATTATATTATGTCGGAGTGATACGGTTGAAAAATCTGATCAAAAAGCTCCTGTCGCCGAGGGCGCGCAGGCGCATACTTGATTTCCTAAATCACCTGTGGTGCGGCTTCTGCAAGCTGCTGCCGCTGCGAAACAGGGTGCTTTTCTATACCATACGAGCGAACGGACGGCTGCTTGACAACAGCCGCGCGGTCTATGACGCTTTGGACTGCAAAAAGGTCGTCTTTGCGCGAATGCTGCCGCACCCGGAGCGGATAAAGCCGCTCATCTATTATTATCTGCTCACGAGCCGTGTGATAGTCACCGACGACTATGTGCGCTATATGCGCGCGGTGAAGCTCAGGCCGCAGCAAAAGCTGATACAGATATGGCACGCCTGCGGGGCTTTCAAAAAGTTCGGGCTGGACGCCCCCTCGCGCCTGACAAGGCGGGAGGAGATCGCAACGCATTCGCAATACACCGCCGTCGCCGTCACGGGCGAGGAGTGCCGAAAAGCCTTTGCCCACGCTTTCGGAGTGAGCGAGGATATCTGCCTGCCGATAGGTCTGCCGAGGACGGATCGGCTGCTGCAAAATGCGCCCGAAATGCGTGACGCCGTGAGGAAACGGCACCCTGAATTCCGCGGCAAGACGGTGTATCTTTATTGCCCGACCTTCCGCGAGGCGGGGGGCAAGCAGGTGAGATATGACCCGCGAATTGATTTCGCCGCTCTCAGCGCCGCCCTCGGCGAGGAGGAGATATTCATCGTGCGCCGTCACCCGATAATGGATTACGAGCTGCTCGACGGCGAATATCCGAATATTCTTGACCTCTCGGGCGAATCCACGCTTGAATTGACCGCCGCCTGCGACGTGATGATAACGGATTATTCCTCCGTGATCTATGACGCCTGTCTGCTCGACGTGCCGACGGTGTTCTATTGCCCCGACTGCCGTGAATACGAGCGCGGCTTCTATCTGAATTTCCCCGATGATCTGCCGGGCGAGATGATAACCGACCCCGCCGAGCTGCTCGATGCAGCCCGCAGGGCAAAAAAAGATCCGCCCGTTGGGCGGATAGCGAGCTTCCGCAGCGGGCAGATGGGCGCTTGCGACGGCCACTCTGCCGAGAGGGTCGCCGAGCTTATCAAAGGTTATTTGAAATGACTGCGTCAAATATCCGCTTGCGGCTGCCGCAGTCGATATAGTCAAAGTTGAAATCCCTGAAACGGCGCAGCTGAGCCTGCCCGTCTCGGGGGTTTTGTATTTCGTCGATGACTTCGCCGAACTCTGTGACGACTCTGCCGGGCACATAGCCCTCGTAGTCGTAATAAAACGAGCGTTCCTTTTGGTATTCGGCGAGGTCGAAGGCGTAGAAGATGCAGGGCTTGAGCAGCAGGGCGAAATCCATACAGACAGAGGAGTAATCGGTCACAACGCAGTCGCATATCATCGTCAGAGCGCCGATATCCTCGTTTGTGACGTCAACAGTGCCGTCAAGGCTTGCACCCGAATTGAGCTGCGGGTGCAGCTTTATCAGCAGGGCGTGTGTGCCGCCGAGCCGCCCGTTGAATTCGGCAACGTCAAGATTTTTGAGCAGCTTGCCGTCGTATTCGGGATCGTCGCGGAAGGTCGGGGCATAGAGCACGAGCTTTTTGCCGGCGCATTCGGGGTGCTTTCGGTCGAATTCGCATCGCAGCTCGTCGAAGTCGTGCCTGCCGAGCAGGATATCCGTCCTCGGCGAGCCGAGGGGCAGCACCTTGCTCTCATCCACGCCGAAAGCCTCGGCATAGACGGGGGCGACATTTTTTGATGAGCAGATCACATAGTCGAGCCTTGCGGAGCACGCCTTTTCACGCCGCCTGACCTCATCGGTCAGGGGAGCGGACAGCCCGAATTTCTTGAATGCGCCCTCGGCGTGCCAGAGCTGGATGATAACGGCTTCGTCAGAGAAGTGCAGTGACGCCATGGGCATGAAATTGTCGTTGAGGAAGATGAATTTTGAGGTCGCAAGGTTCTTTGCGCCGACGGTGAAGAAGCGCAGCGCACGCACGCAAGAGCGCAGGAATGCGCCGCCGCCCGAGCGGTCAAGCCGCAGGTCGCTGCCGCTGACATTTACCGTCTCAAAGCCGCCGACACTTTCGATATACCGCCTCATCTCGCTCAGGGAGTCGTGCCCGCCGCCGTTGTGGGGCGCAACGAAACAGACCCTGCGGCGCTTTACGGGCAGAAGTCGGCAGAGCGCAAAAATGAACGCATACAGCTTGTAAAAAAACTTTTTCAAAATATCACCTAAATTTAACGCCGTAGACAGCCGTTGAGGTGGTCTGCGGCGCTGAATCTATTATTTTTTGAGCTTTAGGAAGAGCATTGCGCCCCACTTGATGGCGAAATCGGGCAGGAAGCCGAATTTCGGCGAGGTTTTGAGCAGCACTATCACGCGCAGAAGCCTCGGGTCGAGCGGCTTTTTGCCGCTGAAGCGCAGCTTTATCTTGCCCCTTGCCTTGCTGCCGACGTTGAAATTCTCAAATTCGGCGAATTCGGGGTCGCTCTCGCGGCTGATGACCTCAAAGAGCGGCATCGACTGGGCGTAGAGCGAGCGAAAAAACGCTTTCGTCGCGCCTTTGCCGACGGTTATGCTGACCGTCGGGCGCTCTGCGGCGGCTCTGCGGCTCGCAAGCGGCGAGCCGAGCTCACGGTTTGCGCCGTCAAGGCGTTTGAGAGTGGCGGGGGTCATGCGCTTTTTCAATTCGCTGCATTCGGCGCTGATAAAGGCGAGGGCCTCGTCGTCCGCCCCCCAAAGCAGGCGGTAGAATTCGTTTTGCAGCGTGTAATAGGTCTTATAGATTATCTCTTGCAGGTAGTCCTCGCCCGCGCCGACAGCCTCGGCGGCGGTATAGACTATCTCCAGAGAGGTGCGGAAATTCTGAAGCAGGTCAACGCTTATCGACTGCGTGACGGATTTGCCCTCGTCGGGCTGATGGCGGCGGTACTTCATCACGGCGGAGTAAACGCCGGTTATTTTCGGCTTCGCCGTCAGTATGAGCGGCAGCCAGAATGCGCCGTCCTCGCTGTAGCGGGTCGAGGGGAAGCGCACGCCCGAATTCTTCAGCAGCTCGGTTCGGCAGCATTTGTTTGACACAAGGAAGTTCCACAGCAGGCGCTTGTCGAAGCAATCGATGACTGCCTCCTTTGTGAGAGAATCGACTATCGGGTTATACTCCGTGCCGCCGAAGCCGAAGCGCATACAGCGGCAGAGCGCAAGGTCGCTGCCCGTATTCTCGAGGGCGTTATACATCTCCTCAAGGGCGGTTTGGCTCAGCAGATCGTCGCTGTCGAGGAAGAGGATATATTTGCCCTCGGCAAGCTCGATACCTTGGTTGCGGGCGGAGGAAACGCCGCCGTTCTCCTTGTGTATCGCCGTAACGCGCTTATCCTGCGCGGCGAAGCGGTCGGCCATGGCGGGAGTGCCGTCGGTCGAGCCGTCGTCCACTATTATAATTTGTATATCTTTAAGGCTCTGAGCGAGCAGGCAATCGAGCGTCTCGGGCAGGAAGCCCTCGCAATTGTATGCGGGCACGACTACCGACACTTTCGGAGCGGTTTTTATTTCATCCATTTGAGCACCGTTTTGCCGAAATGACGGCTGATATCCTGTGAAAACGCCTCGTGAATATCCGCAATGGAGCGGATCTCAACGACGCTGCCTATGATATTCTCAAGATATGCGGGGATCCTCGGGTGATCGTGCAGCAGCTGCATCGTGCGCTGAAAATCGGCAAGGCCGCTCCTGCTTGAGCCGAAGAGGACAAGCCCCTTCTCGAGCACCATGCGGGTGTTGATGCCTATAAAGCTCTCGCTCACGCCCATGAGGCCGATGCTGCCCTCGGGGTTGATGCGGTCGATTATCTGCGCTATGGCGAATCTCGAAGCCTCGCCGCCGACGCACTCAAAGCCGTGGTCTATCCGCAGGTCGTCGGGGATGTGGTCGACGTGATAAACGCCGTCCGCAAAGGCGAAGTAATTCAGCTTCTCATAGACCGTGCCGAAAATATAGAGCTTGGTGTCGGGGTAGAGCGCCTTGAGTATCAGCGAGGTGATGAAGCCGACGTTGCCGTCGCCCCACACGCCTATCGAATTCTTGCGGGAGTGGGAGAATCTCTCAAAACGGCTGACCGCATGGACAGCCACGCTGATAAGCTCGGTGAAGGACGCGACCTTGAGGTCAAGCCCCTCGGGCACGGGCACGAGGCGGTCATAGGGCATATCTATATAGTCCCTGAGGAAGCCGTCGTAGCCGCTCGAGCAGAAGTGGCTCGTCGGCAGGTAGTTCTCGGCTATCACGTCGTCATGCTCGGTCGGCATATTCGGCACGGGCACGACCAGATCGCCGGGCTTGTAGTGACCCGTCGGGTCAAAGACGACCCTTGCGACGCATTCGTGTATCAACGCCATGGGCAGCTTTGCCTTGAGAGCCTCGCGGCTGCGGTTGCCGAGGTAATAGCGCTGATCCGCCTTGCATATCGAGAGATACTCGGGGCGCATGATAACATTCTTTTTAAGATCCGGCTCGGTGCAGGCGATGTCTATCATCCCCGGCGCCACAAGCCTGTAAACAGCGTTAATCATCGCAGTCCTTGCCTTTCAGAAGCGTTTTGGCGACCTTGAGGTCGTAAGGGTAGGTTATCTTGATGTTGAATATCTCGCCCTCTACCATGTAGACGGGCTTGCTTTTGATGGAGAATATCTTGCAGGCGTCGGTGAGGATAGCTTTCTCACCCTCGGTGAGGCTTGAGAGCACTCTCTCAAGCTCCTTGAGGCGGAATGATTGCGGGGTCTGACCCTGATACATCTTGCTGCGCTCGGGGATGGAGCTTATCATGCTGCCGTCCTCGCTGGCGACGATGGTATCTGTTGCGGGTATGACCGTGTCGCAGGCGCCGTATTTCTCCGCCGCTTCGACATTCTCGCAGATTATCCTGTGGGTGAGGAACGGGCGCACCGCGTCGTGAGTGACGATTATAGTATTCTCGTCGGTCTCGCAGTTCTCCTCGATATAGGCTATGGCGTTCTCGAGGGTGCCGTTTCTGGTCGCGCCGCCCGCAATGACGGTTATCTTTTTGCCGTCGGGCAGGTGCTTTGCGACGAGATCCCTCGTGTGGGCGACCCACGCCTTGGGGCAGAGCACAAGGATCTCATCTATCTTATCGTTGATGAAGAATTTCTCTATGGTGTGGATGATAACGGGCTTCGTACCCAGCTCGAGGTATTGCTTCGGGGTATCCGAATTGCCCATGCGGCTGCCGATGCCGCCTGCGAATATCGCTGCGATTACCATTCTGATCGTCCTTCCTTATTTCTTTTTGACCATTTCGTTGTATTGAGCGCATATCTCCTCGGCGCTGCCGCTCGCGATGAGTCTGCCGTGGTCGAGGATTATTGCCTTGTTGCAGATGTTGAGCACCTGCTCCACGCTGTGGGAGACAAAGAGCACCGTGATGCCCTTGTCAAACATCGAGCGTATCTTGGCCTCGCTCTTCTTCCTGAATTTTGCGTCGCCGACCGAGAGCACCTCGTCGAGGATAAGTATCTCAGGCTCAACGGCGGTGGCTATCGCGAAGCCGAGCCTCGCCCTCATGCCGGAGGAATAATTCTTGACCGGCACCTCGATGAAATCGCCGAGCTCCGAGAATTCGACTATCTGGTCGTACTTCGACTCGATGAATTTCCTCGGGTAGCCCATGGTAGCGCCGTAGAGGAAGATATTCTCCTTGCCGGAGTAGTTCATGTCGAAGCCCGCGCCGAGCTCAAGCATCGGGGCGATGATTCCGTTGACCCTGACCCTGCCCTCGGTGGGCTTGAGCACGCCGGCAATCACCTTGAGCAGGGTGGATTTGCCCGCCCCGTTGAAGCCGAGCACGCCGACCCTGTCGCCCTTCTCGACGGTGAAGGAAATATCCCTGAGCGCCCAGAATTCGGTGAAATGCAGCTTGCGTGTCACGAGCTTTATAAAATATTCTTTAAGGTTATCGACTTTTTCTTTGTTGAGATTGAACATCATGCTCATATTCTCAACCACAATTGCGGGTTTGCCCATAAGTCTTTCCTTTCGTCAGATGTGAAGAATGAATTTATCCTGCTTCTTATAGAAAAGCACGAGGCCGATTATCACCGTCAGCAGCGCAAAGCCGAGGGAGTAGACAAGGTGATGAATGTTTATCATCTTGCCGTAGAGCACGCAGGAGCGGAACATCTCGGTTATCGAATAGAGCGGATTCGCCATAAGCGCCATTTTGATGACCTTGCTCTGAATTTTCAAGCCCTCGATATTATAGAATATCGGGGTCATGTAAAACAGCAGCATACAAAATACTTCGTAAAGATACTCGATATCCTTGAAGAATACCTCGAGGGTGCAGAGGATAAGACCCACACCGACTGAGAGCATCAGAAGTATCAGCACGGGCACAAAGGCCAGGAAAATATACGGCGTGATGTGCGGCGGATTCTTTGAGAAGAAGTAGAAATAGACTATGAAGCAAACGAGCACCAGCAGCGAGATAAGGAAGGTCACAAACGTCGAGATGACGTTTGACAGCGGGTAGATGTACTTCGGCACATAGACCTTCTTTATCACCGAGGAGCTGTTGCGTATCGAGCGCATCGCCCGCTTGGTGGACTGGGAATAGAACTCATACAGCAGCCTGCCGCAGAGCAGGTAAATGGGGTAGTTGACCGTCTGCGACGATCTGCCGAAGGGGCCGCTGAACACGGCAACGAGCACTATGGTGGTCAGCAGCGGCTGGAGAAAGGTCCAGAATATGCCGAGCACGGAGTTGCGGTATTGCAGCTTTATGTTTTTGCGGACTATCTCATAGAGCAGATAGCGGTATTTATAGAAATTATTCAGGTATTTTTTCATGGCGTTTTTCCTTTATTTCGCAAAGCCCCATTTGGAGTAATAACGGAGCATGGAATTGATCTGGATCAGCTTGAGACGGAAATTCTTTTTGGATTCCCTGCCCCATTCGTGATAGACCGTTGCGCCGGGGTAATAGACGGTGCGGCTTCTTGCGTTGACCTCGCGGGTCAGGTCGCAGTCCTCAAAATACATGAAGTACCGCTTGTCAAATCCGCCTATCTCACGGAAGAGCTCCGTGCGGATAAACATGAAGCAGCCCGTGGCGTTCTCGATATCGACGGGCTTCGTGAGGTCACGGTCGAGCATTGCGTATTCGCGCAGGGTCTTGCCCGGCTCGCCGCTGCCCCTGAGCCTGCTTGCGATGAGGTAATGCAGGGCGGGGCACTTCTTGCCGAGGATCTGAAGCCTGCCGTCGGGGAACCTGATCTCGGGCGAGAGCATACCGATATCGGGGTGCTGCTCCATATAGTCGCCGAGGATGGATATAACGTCGTCCTTGACGATAATGTCGGGGTTGATTATGACGTGATAATCGGAGTCGAGCCTGTCCATTATAAGGTCATGCCCGGCGCCGAAGCCGACATTGGAGCCGCTTTTGATAACGGTAACTTCGGGGTAAGTCTTTTCTATATGCTCCGTGGTGCCGTCAGTGGAGCCGTTATCGACCACATAGAGGCGGAACGGAGCTTCGGTGCATCTTAAAAGCGAGCCTATGGCATTGTCGATGGTCGCAATGTTATTATAGGTCACGATGCAGCCCGTTACGGTTTTATTCATTTATTACGATTCCTTTCCAAGGCACAAATTGGAAATTTACACTTTCAGCAGCGCTGATATTATTCTCAGCCGCCAGAGCAGCTTTTGCTTCGCCGTGGTGCTGCCGCCGGTCACATTGTCGCCGTGGCGGCGCCAGAGTATCAGCGGCTCGCCGACAAGGGCGACCTTGCGGCGCCTCTTGAGCGCGACAAGGGCTATCCACCAGTCGTGCATCGGTATCCCCTCGGGGAAAGGGAGAGACTCGAGCATGACTTCTTGAGTGAACGCCATGCAGCAGCCGACGAAGGAGTTTTTGACGATATTGCGCAGGTATGAGGCGTTGGAGCCGTGGAGCGCGAAGTAGGAGCGCTCGGTCACGTTGAGGCGCGAGTCCGTGACGCTTGCGTCATGGAGCACGAGCTCCGCTCCGCCCTCGAATTCCCGCATGACCCTCTCGACCTTGCCGGGCAGCCACACATCGTCCTGATCGCTCAGGAAGATGACGTCGCCGGTGCAGCGGCGTAGGGCGCTCTCAAAATTTGCGATAACGCCCTTGCCGGGGCCCTCGAAGTAGCGCACCCTGCCGTCGCTCTCGATAAAGGGGAGGACTGCGGCCTTGGTGCTGCCGTCGGGGCGGTCGTCGGAGACTATCACTTCGTCGTTTTCGCCGAGCTGACCCAGGATGGAGGTGAGCTGCTCGGCGATATATTCACCGCCGTTGTAGGCGGCGAGTGCGACAGAGATCTTCATATCAATAGAGCTTTGCGCCGGCGGGGATGTGGTTATCCACCATCAGCAGGTGGAGCTTCTCCTCGCCCTCCTCCTCATGGATGGCGCTGAGCAGCATTCCGCAGGACTCGATGCCCATCATCGCTCTCGGCGGGAGGTTGACAATGGCGATAAGGGTCTTGCCGATAAGCTCCTCCGGCTCATAGAAGGCGTGGATGCCGCTGAGGATCGTGCGATCCTTGCCGGTGCCGTCGTCGAGGGTGAATTGCAGCAGCTTCTTGCTCTTGGGCACTGCCGAGCATTCCTTGACCTTGACGGCTCTGAAATCGGACTTGCTGAAAGTATCGAAATCTACAAATTCTTCAAAGAGAGGCTCGATCTTGACCTTGGAGAAGTCGATGACCTCCTCCTCGGCGGGCTGAGCGGCTTCTTCAGCGGTTTCGGCAGCCTTTGCAGGGGCCTTGGGGGCGTCCGAGCCGCCGAGCGACTTCATGGTCGGGAAGAGCAGCACGTCTCTGATGGCTGCGGAGTCGGTCAGCAGCATGCAGAGCCTGTCGATGCCGTAGCCGATGCCGCCTGTCGGGGGCATACCGTATTCGAGAGCCATGAGGAAGTCCTCATCGGTGGTGTTGGCCTCTTCGTCGCCCTTGGAGAGAAGTATCTCCTGAGCCTTGAAGCGCTCTCTCTGATCTATCGGGTCGTTAAGCTCGGAGTAGGCGTTCGCCATCTCCCAGCCGTTCATAAAGAACTCAAAACGCTCGACGTAATCGGGATCCTCGGGCTTCCTCTTGGTCAGCGGCGAGATCTCGACGGGGTGATCCATGACGAAGGTGGGCTGGATAAGATGCTCCTCTGCGAACTCCTCAAAGAAGAGGGAGAGGATATCGCCCTTGCCGTGCCTCTCTTCATACTCGACCTTGTGGGCGTCGGCGCAGGCACGGGCGTCCTCAAGGGTCTTTATCTCGTTCCAGTCAACGCCGGCATATTTCTTGACGGCGTCGACCATCGTGATGCGCTCAAAGGGCTTGCCGAGATCCATCTCGATGCCGTTATAGGTGATCGTGGTGGTGCCGAGCACGTTCTGAGCCACGGTGCGGTAGAGATTCTCGGTCAGATCCATCATACCGTGGTAATCGGTGTAGGCCTGATAAAGCTCCATGAGGGTGAATTCGGGGTTGTGCCTTGTGTCAAGACCCTCGTTTCTGAAAACGCGGCCGATCTCATAGACCTTCTCCATGCCGCCGACTATCAGTCTCTTGAGGTAAAGCTCAAGGGAGATGCGCAGCTTGAGATCCTCGTCCAGAGCGTTGAAATGAGTCTCAAACGGTCTTGCGGCTGCGCCGCCGGCGTTGGCGACAAGCATCGGGGTCTCGACCTCGATAAAGCCCCGGGCGTCAAGGAACTTCCTTATCTCACGGATTATGAGCGAACGCTTGACGAAGGTATCCCTGACCTCGGGGTTCATAATGAGGTCGAGGTAACGCCTGCGGTAGCGCACGTCGGTGTTGGTAAGGCCGTGGAACTTCTCGGGCAGCGGCAGCAGCGACTTTGAGAGCAGGCGCAGAGCCTTTGCGTGAATTGATATCTCACCCCTGCGGGTCTTGAAAACGAAGCCCTTGACCTCGATGATATCGCCGATATCCCACTTCTTGAAGTCGGTAAATACATCCTCGCCGACCTCGTCTATCTTGACATAGACCTGCATTCTGCCGTTGCGGTCGCGCACGTCGATGAAGTTTGCTTTGCCCATGTCGCGGCGGCTCATCATCCTGCCGCAGATGCACACATCTTTATTCTCCAGCTCCTCGAAGCGCTCGGCTATCTCGTTGCTGTGGATATTCTGGTCGGCCGTGGTGACGGTGAAGGGATCCTTGCCCGCCGCACGCATGGCGTTGAGCTTATCAACTCTTATCTGTCTCAGCTCGTTTACGTCCTGCTCCTGCTCGGGGGCGGCGTTTATCTTTTCTTCAGCCATTTATTTCAATCCTTTCTTTGATGCTTTTTAAAAGCGCAAAAGCGATAGGCGGAGCCGACGGCTCCGGTCCCCATCGCTGATTATTTACGATCTTACTTGGAGATAGCAAGTATCTTCATCTCAATGACCTTGCCGGTCGGGGTGTTGACGCTCACAACGTCGCCGACCTTCTTGCCCATAATGGCAGAGCCGACGGGCGAAAGGTCGGATATGATGCCGTTATCAATATCGCTCTTGCCGAGGATCTTGTATTCGACTTCCTCTTCATAATCCATGTCATAGAGCTTGACCTTGGAGCCGATGTGGATGGACTCGGTGGTGAGCTCTTTTTCGTCGAGGATCTTGGCGTTGCGAAGGTCGGCCTCGAGCTTGGCTATCTCAGCCTCCATCTTGGCCTGCTCGTTCATCGCCTCATCATATTCTGCGTTCTCGGAAAGGTCGCCGTGTGAGCGGGCTTCCTTGATCTTCTCGGCGATATCGTCTCTACCCTCGGTCTTGAGCCTGTTGAGCTCGGCGCTGAGTTTGTTATAATCTTCACGGGTAAATACTGTCTGCTTTTCCATATTGACATATCTCCTTTGATTTAAGTCGTCGTCATTCCCATATTATATATAAAATATATATAAAAGTCAAGGCTTTATTTTACAATGAACCCCCGCAGGCAGGCGGCGGGGTCGGCTTCGGCGCGGTCACGCCCGCCGAGCTCGATATCGGGGCACACGGCTTTTGAGTATTCACCGCTGCCGCACAGCTCCGAGAGAGCGCCCGCAAAGTCGGCAGGGTCGACCCCCGAGGGTATTATGCCCCGATGCTCGGGCAAAAGCTCAAGCCCGCCGCAGGTGAAGCAAAGGCGGCTTGCAAAGCGCTTTGAATAGAGGAATATCGCCGAATTCTCCATATCGGGCGAGGTGCAGCCGTCGGCGCAGACGGCGATATCCCGCCCCGCCGTCGGCTCATATCTTTGCCGCAGCAGCACGCTGGCGCCGTAATTCTCAAAGGCGTCGGCGCAGGCTCTCGCGTATCGCTCGGGGCGGTTCGTGACGACTCTGACCGTCGCCGAGAGCGGCAGCAGGCGGCTCAGTTCGGCGGGCAGATAAGCGTTCCTGTCGCAAAGGGTCAGGCTGAATCGGTCGCTTCGGGGCGCGGCATCCCTAAGCACTGCGACGGCAGTGTTCAGCGTCAGCACGGCGGGCAGGCGCGCGGGCACAAAGCGGCGCAGTCCGCGGATATCGGGAATGGTCAGGTCGCGGGGCGCAATGATGCGTGAGGCGTATCTGCCGCATTTGGCGGCGGTTGTTTCCCAGTCGATCCCGTTTTTGCCGCATGGGACATTCAGCAGGAAGAACGGCAGACCCGAGCGGGAGCGAAAAACCGACGGTTCGGAGCGGGCAAATGCCTTTGCCTGCCGCCTGCGCTCAAAATATCCGCCGCTCGTCTCAACTGGATTTAAAATAACAAACACACTACCGCTCCTCTCGCTTGCATAATAGTAACTTATGCGCGGTACGGTGCGGTAATGTGTAAAATTCTATCGTTAAATTATTCGTCGGTGAAAACGAGAGCCAATTCCTCAGTGGTCAATTCGCGGCAATCGCCCTCCGCTAAGTCGGGGTCGAGGTGCAGCGCCCCGATACGGGTGCGGCGCAGGTGTTCGACATGATTCCCGAGGGCGGCGAACATCCTTTTGACCTGATGATACTTGCCCTCTTTAATCTTGATTTCGGCAGCGGGAGCACCGCCAACTGTAAAGGCTTTGACCTTTGCAGGCAGACATTCCGTGCCGTCGGCAAGCGTGATCCCGCTCTCAAGCAGGGCAGCGTCCGAGGCGCTTATCGGCTCCTTCAGAATCGCTTCGTAGGTTTTGTAAACATGGTGCGACGGGCTCATTATACGGTGAGCCAAAGCGCCGTCATCCGTTATAATTAAAAGGCCCGTGGTGTCTCGGTCGAGTCTGCCGCAGGGGAAAAGCGAGCGTCGCTTAAGCTCCGGCGGGATGATGTCTATGACCGTCTCTTTCCTCGCGTCGTTGGTGGCGCTGATGACCCCCTGAGGCTTGTTGAGCATGATGTAAATATGCTTCTTTGCTGTAAAGTTATAGCCCTTTACAGCTATATCGTCGGTCTCAATGTCCACCAGCTCCTCGGCTCTGAGCACGCAGCGGCCGTTCACCGTCACGGCGGCGTCCTTTATCAGCGTGCGAGCCTCCTTGCGGGATACATTGCAGTTGAGCGCTATCAATTTGTCAAGCCGTTTCAGCCCCATGGGCAGCCCTCCCGAGATGAAAAAAGAGGTCGGCAGGTCGCCGACCTCTCTTGAAATTTCAGTGATTACGCAAGCTCTGCGAAATACTTGATGGTTCTGACCATCTGGCTGGTGTAGGAATTCTCGTTGTCGTACCAAGAAACGACCTGTACCTGATAGAGGCCGTTACCGAGGTCGCTGACCATGGTCTGGGTAGCGTCAAAGAGTGAGCCGTACTTCATGCCGATAACGTCGGAGGAGACGATAGGATCGGTGTTGTAGCCGTAGGATGCGGAAGCAGCAGCCTTCATAGCCTCGTTGATGCCTTCCTTGGTGACGTTGTCGCCCTTAACGACTGCGGTGAGGATAGTGGTGGAGCCGGTGGGAACGGGAACTCTCTGAGCGGAGCCGATGAGTTTGCCGTTAAGCTCGGGGATAACAAGACCGATAGCCTTTGCGGCGCCGGTGGAGTTGGGAACGATGTTTGAAGCGCCTGCGCGAGCTCTCCTGAGGTCGCCCTTTCTGTGAGGACCGTCAAGGATCATCTGATCGCCGGTGTAAG
>OIZA01000108.1_pt1 | contig 50125 bp, 43 predicted proteins | sample 1588381 | NCBI WGS metagenome assembly OIZA01 (sample SAMN03283277) | human gut metagenome | biome: human-associated habitat; material: feces | host: Homo sapiens | place: Peru | collected 2012 | reverse complement strand
GCGATGTAATCGGTGATCTGAACTCCCGTCGTGGTCGTGTAGAAGGTATGGAAGACATCGGCGGTGGTAAGATGGTTAAAGCTTTCGTTCCCCTTGCTGAGATGTTCGGTTACTCCACAGACCTGCGTTCCAAGACCCAGGGTCGTGGTAACTATTCCATGTTCTTCGATAAGTACGAGCCCGTTCCTAAGAACGTTCAGGAAAAGGTTCTTGCTGCAAAGGCGAAATAAGCACTGAATCAATAAAAATAACTTGAAAAACCTCTGATTATTTAATATAATCAGAGGTAGCGAGTTAAAAAAATAAAACTACGAAACTGTTTAATTATTTTAAGGAGGACTTAAATAATGGCTAAAGCTAAATTTGACAGAACAAAGCCCCATTGTAACATTGGTACCATCGGTCACGTTGACCATGGTAAAACCACTCTGACCGCTGCAATCTCCAAGGTTCTTTCCGAGAGAGTACCTGGTAACGAGAAGGTTGACTTCGATAACATCGATAAGGCTCCCGAAGAGAGAGAGCGTGGTATCACCATTTCTACCGCTCACATCGAGTACCAGACCGAGAAGAGACACTATGCACACGTTGACTGCCCGGGCCATGCTGACTACGTTAAGAACATGATCACCGGTGCTGCACAGATGGATGGTGCTATCCTCGTTGTAGCTGCTACTGATGGTGTTATGGCTCAGACCAAGGAGCACATCCTTCTGTCCCGTCAGGTAGGTGTTCCTTACATCATCGTATTCCTGAACAAGTGTGATATGGTTGACGATCCCGAGCTGATCGAGCTGGTTGAGATGGAAGTAACCGAGCAGCTGGAAGAGTACGACTTCAACGACTGCCCTATCATCAAGGGTTCCGCTCTGAAGGCTCTGGAAGATCCCAGCAGCGAGTGGGGCGACAAGATCATGGAACTGATGGATACTGTAGATACTTATATCCCTGATCCTCAGCGTGATACTGATAAGCCTTTCCTGATGCCCGTCGAGGACGTATTCACCATTACCGGTCGTGGTACCGTTGCTACCGGTCGTGTAGAGCGTGGTGTTCTGCATCTGAATGATGAAGTTGAAATCGTTGGTATCAAGGAAGAGACCAAGAAGACCGTTGTAACCGGTATCGAAATGTTCCGTAAGATGCTGGATGAGGCACAGGCTGGTGATAACATCGGTGCTCTGCTTCGTGGTATCCAGAGAACTGAAATCGAAAGAGGACAGGTTCTGGCTAAGCCCGGTACTGTTACCTGCCACAGAAAGTTTACCGCTCAGGTATACGTTCTGACCAAGGATGAAGGTGGACGTCATACTCCTTTCTTCAACAACTATCGTCCTCAGTTCTACTTCAGAACCACCGATGTTACCGGCGTTTGCGAACTGCCCGCTGGTGTTGAGATGTGCATGCCTGGTGATAACGTAGAAATGACCATCGAACTGATCCATCCCATCGCTATGGAGCAGGGTCTTACCTTCGCTATCCGTGAGGGTGGTAGAACCGTAGGTTCTGGCCGTGTAGCTACCATCATCGAGTAATTAATAGAATCACAGTAAATTCAAGGCTTCCAAGGTTTTCCTTGGGAGCCTTTTTACGGTGCGCCTGGCGGCGCACGTTTCTAGGCAGTAAAGTCTGCGTAATCCGCCCGGTAGTGGGAAGGATATAGCCGAAGGCAAGGGTGTCCATCGCGAGGTGGAATCTGAAGGAAGCCGGATGTGGGGAACATATTAACCCATGGGCGAATCTCTGGTCTGACGAACAGAAATCACATAAGAGGCTATTCACGAGGGTAAGGTTGCCACACAAGCCGAAGCCCAATAACTACACGGAATCGTGGATGGTAAATGTGGCAGATAGATGGAGAGGAAAGAAACGTGTGGTACCCAGGGAGGTCTGTGTGAAATGCTCCGAAAGGAGTAACCACTGCACAAGGAAACGAGGCAGTGCTGAACACGCAGAAGTCAGCAAAGGTCATAGTAGCCAAACGGAACAAGTTCCGTTCGAGGTGAAGGACCGAATCAATAGGAGTCTTTAGTACAGCCGGGAAAGGAGGAAGGACAAATGGATGCAGAAAACAAGGAAAGCTACTCACAAAAGAATAGTGCGGAACATGAAGGATATGTGAGAGCGCATCGCTCCTTCAACCGGATATGGAAGGAAAGAGACAGTGCACAGCCAGAGCTCTTGGAAAAGATACTGTATAAGGATAATCTAAACAGAGCTTTTAAGAGAGTAAAGGCGAACAAAGGAGCACCCGGAATTGACGGGATAACTGTTAATGAAATAGGTGCATATCTAAAGGAAAACCAACAGAGTATTATTGCAAAAATATACAAAGGAAAATATACACCCGACGCAGTAAGAAGAGTTGAAATCCCAAAACCGGGCGGTGGAATACGTAAGCTTGGTATTCCAACAGTCAAAGACCGCATTTTCCAGCAAGCCATTACACAACAGCTCATGCCTATTTATGAACCGTTGTTCTCGGATAACAGCTATGGCTATCGTCCGGGAAGGTGTGCAAAAGATGCCATTAAGAAGATAAAGGAGTATGCAGAACGAGGATACACTCATGCGGTGACACTTGATTTGTCGAAATACTTTGATACACTCAACCACGAAAAGCTCTTAAATCTGTTACGTAGAGATATAAAAGATGAAAGAGTGATACAGTGGATTAAGAGATATCTGAAAAGTGGTGTTATGGAGAACGGAGTAGTCATGGAAACAGAAGAAGGCTCGCCACAGGGTGGAAATATCTCGCCATTGTTAGCGAACATCTATCTGAATGAGTTCGACCAAGAGTATGAGAAACGCGGAGTTAAATTTGTCAGATATGCAGATGATATCGTTCTTCTTGCAAAGAGTGACAGAGCCGCAAAACGATTACTTGAAACAAGCACGAAATATCTTGAAGGAACACTGAAATTAAAGGTGAACCAAGAGAAAAGTCGAGTGGTCAGTGTGTTTGCAATCCGAAATTTTAAGTACCTTGGCTTCACATTGGGAAAGAACGGAAAGGGTATCTATATCCGCGTTCATGGGAAGTCATGGAAGAAAATGAAGTCAAAGCTGAAAGAACTTAGTTCCCGAAGGTCTTGTCAGAGTATACGCCCATCACTACAAGAGATAAAAGAGTATATGCGAGGGTGGCTGAATTATTATGGGGTTGCAGATATGAAGAAGAAAATAGATGACTTAAATAAATGGCTATATCACAGAATCCGAATGTGCATCTGGAAACAATGGAAGAAACCGAAGACAAAGATAAGAAATCTGCTAAAGATGGGAGTACCAAAGGACTTGGCATGGCAAGCAGGAAACAGTCGCAGAGGATATTGGTTTGTGACTCATACAATAGCGGTCAATTTAGCAATGACAAAAGAAAGACTGATAAACAGTGGCTTTTATGATTTAGCCACCGCCTATCAGTCTGTGCATGTCAACTATTGAAAGCGCCGTGTACCGAACGGTACGCCAGACTGTCTAACGATTAATATATGGCAGTCTGATTGTACGTTTTTTAATATTTTGATATAATTTAACGCGATATTGGATAAATATTTTGGATTATAGATAGGTTTACCTGTATATTTATCCGAATTTTTTGATTAATTCCTGTGTTGAAAACATACTTAATAATCGCTTAATGTTATAAGCGATAAACATGGAAGATGCTTCCGCATCTACGTTATCTATTTGTTTACGTAAAAAGAAACTGTATCCAAGAGTCCTCTTAACTGTCCCAAATGGATGCTCAACAATGCACCTACGTTGTTTATATGTATTATTATTGTCCAAAGTCACCCGGCGAACAGCATCTAAAACATCTTCATGTTCCCAACGTTGTATAGTACGTCCTCTGGAAGAGGATGTACATGAATCTTTGTATTTACATGTATTACATTCAGTGCATTTATATCGTCTATATCTTATCCCGTTTTTAGAAGTGTTCTCAAAGAACAATAACTGATTGCCTGCCGGACAAACATATACATCTTTTTCTTTATCATATACAAATTTTTCCTTGCGAAATTCGTTTTCCTTCGTAGAGTTATTGGCTCTTGCCTTTTTTATATATACTGTCATTCCATCATCTATACAATTTTTTATTTCTGTTCCATTGTAATAACCTGTATCAGCTAATACTTTTTGTTTTTCCGTACCCAACAAATCGGCAGCATCCTTAGCCATAACATAAAGTTGATTTTGGTCGTTTATATCATTTGTGGTCGAAATATCAATAACGAAATGATTCTGTGCATCTACAACTGATTGTACATTGTAACAGATATCCAGCGAACCATTATTTTTCATGCGTCGTGAGTCGGTATCGGTCAGACTTTTTTGTTCTAATCCTTCATCCTTTAAATCTTGCTTTTGTTTTAAATACTCTTCCTTCAAATCTTGATAAGCCTGAAGTTTTTCTTTGAGATTTTCATTCAAAGAATCTTCTTTTTCCATTGCCATAAGATATGCATTAATCTGTGCCTCTGCATACTCTATTTTCTTATCCAATCCACTTTGAGTGATACAATTATGCTTGCTGTTTTGTGCTTTTATTTTTGTGCCGTCTATAGCCACAAGTTTACCATCAATTAATCCCCATCCTTTAAGAATAAGTGTTAAATTACGCAGAGTATTATGGAAAGCTTTTTTGTTTTTCTGTACAAAACCTGCGATTGTTCCATGGTCTGGTGTTACTGAATTGATCAGCCACATAAGCTCTAGGTTCCGTTTAGCTTCTACCTCTAAAGCTCTGCTTGATCTGATTTTGTTTAGATACCCATAAATATGCAGTTTTAACAAATCAGAACGACGATATGGCGCTTGACCTCTGTTTGAGCCACTATATTCTGTAAATCCTAACTCTTTTAAATCGAGAGATTCGACATATGCATCAATAACTCGAACCGAATTATCCTTATCGATTAGATCATTTAATGAAGTAGTTACCATTCTTGTCTGATTTCTATCTAAACCAACGATATATGCCATAAGCAAGCACCTCCTATGCCAGATGTTGTACCTTTATTATAGCATATATCATAATCGTTAGACAGTCTGACGCACGGTGCTGTGAGAGGACGGGAGTTAGTCACTCCCTCCTACTCGATTCTGAATAACAGTGAAAGTGTGGTCTATAATGTGGAATTTTGCCACAAGGACATAAAGGCAGTATATCATGAACTATTTGACGAAGCTCTGGAAAGGTACAATGCGAAGCAAAAGCGGAGTGACAGAAAGATTGACAATTATTATGAGAAAACCCGGCAGGGAAAGCAGGAAAAGCTGTTCATGAAGTGATTTTCCAGATAGGCAATAAGGATGATATGAATGTGCGAAGTGAGGAGGGGCAGTTGGCAAAGCAGATTTTCTCAGATTTTATGGCAGACTTCCAAAGCCGGAATCCGAATCTTCATGTATTCTCGGCACATCTGCACATGGATGAGGAAACACCGCATATTCACATTGATTTTGTCCCAGCTATTACCGGGAGCAAGTGGGGACTTGATACAAGAGTGTCACTGAAAGGGGCATTGGCAGAGCAGGGATTTGAGGGTGGCATCAGAGGAGCAACAGAATGGAATCAGTGGATAGAATCGGAGAAAAAGGAATTGGCGGCAGTCATGGAGCGGTATGGTGTCGAATGGCTGCAGAAGGGTACGCACAATAAACATTTTTCGGTGTTGGATTATGAGAAGCAGGAGAGAGCAAAAGAGGTTGCGGAGCTTGACAGTCAGCTTGCACAATCAGAACGGGCATTGCAGACAGCAAGTAAAATGGTAGACAATCAGCTTGCTCGTGTGGAAGAATTGGCAGAGATGGGCGATAAGTTTCAAAGACGGAACGAGGAAATCAAGGCAGATAATACAGAACTGGAAAAAACGTATGTAGATACAAAGCAGAGTTATAACAGTTTGTTGGCAAAAAACAGTCAGTTGATTTTCGAGAATGAGGATTTGGAGCAGGAAAAGGAAAGGCGGTTGTCCGGCAACCGGGAATTAGAAAAGCAACAGCAGAAGCTTCAAAAAGAACTGGAAGCTATGGCAGGTTCTAAGGTCGCTTTGGAGCGTAATGTGAGAGCCTATGACGAGGACAGACAATGGCTGCTTCCGGAGCCGGGAGTGGTGCAGTCGGCAAAAGCCTTTCGTGAAAAGGTGGCATTACCATTGATTACAAGGTTAAAAGAGCTTGTAAAAAGCCTGACAATCAAGTGTGTTGGTCTGATGGAGCAGGTTAGAAAACTGACTGAAAAGGTAAATCAGCAGGAAGATGACATCGCATGGTACAAGAATAAAATCAAGGAACAGAATGGCACAATGGAGCACTTGCAGGAGAAAGCAGAGGATTTGGAACGAGTGAAGCAGTATGTCGGTGCAGATAAGGTGCAGGGTATTATTGACAGCATGAAAGAAGTGGAACGGTTACAGGCAGAGCAGAACCGACTGCAGAGAAGCTACCAGAACAGAATGAGCAGATAAAGGAGATTGATGGATATGACAGATAAAATTAAGAAAACAGAAGTATTGGAAAAGCACATTGTAGGAGAAAACGAAATCAGTTACACTTTGGGAGAGGATGGTTTGTATTACCCAGATCTCCGGCTCCCGGAGGGAACGCATTATGAAATTGGCAGATATGGACGGATGAGGGCTGAGTATCTGAAAGAGTACCATAGAGCATTGTATCTGGAGATGCTGTTAAGTGGCAAATTAAATGAATATCTGCACCAGACGGATGAGGAATGTTATCAGATGATGGAACGGTTGGTGGAGCAGATGAAGGAATAATGGAGCAGATGAAGTCAGAGAACCAAATGCAGTGGGTGGGAATGATGAACAATATTCGACACTGTGCGGAAGAAGTGTTAATTAGTGAAATTCTTTATGTATAAAATACTTTATTAATCTCTTGCGAAACGGGAAAATAAGTGTTATATTATATAAAAAGAACATATGTTTGCAAAAGAAAAAGGCAAAGGTATAAGAAAATAGATATAATGTATATAATAATGAATTTTTGATTGATAATTAAAGAAGAATGAAATAAAATCAGATATGAGAGCAGATATGAGAGCTGAGTTAAGAAAGGTTGAGGAGGAATAGGATTTTGTTCTGTTATGATAAATTGTGGAAAATATTAATTGATAGACATATGAATAAAGTTGAGCTTAGGGATGCAGTGGGGATTACCCCAGCAACCTTAGCTAAAATGGGGAAAAATCAAAATGTGAGTATGGATGTAATTGGAAAAATATGTGCGGTGTTACAATGCAATGTGGGGGACATATTGGACTATGTAGGAAATGAACAGGAGGAAAAGTAATGGCGGAAAATAAATTTTATGACTATGCAACAGGCAAAGAAGTCAAGAGTAATCCAGAAGAAGCATATAGACAATTATTTGAACATATTCTAATAGATGATTTGGGATATCCGAAGTCACATATTGACATTGAGGTCATACTTCAGAGAGGCGCAAAGCGTAATGCAGAAGAAGTAGATATAGTTGTATATAACAGCGACGTACATAAACAAGAAAATGCTTATATTATTATTGAAATAGAAACACCTAAGAAAAAGTATGATTTACAGGCGTTTTCTTATGTTACAGCGACAACAGCTCCATATTGTGTATGGTTTGCTGGATTTGATAAAAATAGTGAGGGACCTTTCTATAATTACAGAGATTTATTTACTGATCCTACAAAATTTATGCCTATTCCTACCTTGCCACGCTATGGGGAAACGCAGGATACTATTGGACAATATAGAAAGCAGGATTTAAAACCTGCGAAAGCTTTAAAATTGTTGTTCAGCCGTATGTATTACAAATTGTATGGGAATGGACCGATTAAAAGAGAAGAAAATATAGCAATAGAAGTTATAAAAATGTTATTCTGTAAAATCATGGATGAAATTAGCCCAGATGATTTATGTGAATTTAGAGCTACACCGATTGAACTTGCTTCGGATGAAGGAAAGAAGGCTATTAGAAAAAGGATAGAAGTTCTTTATGAAAAATTACTAAAAGATCCTGATTTTGGTAGTATGTTCAAGGGCGAGCGAATTGAATATGATGATGAGTGGGTTTCGTATATAGTCAGTGAATTACAGGGAATTGCTCTTATGCATGAAGAAACTAATACAGATGCGTTAGGAGATGCATATGAAATATTGCTGCCATCCACATTGAAAGGTGAAAGTGGACAGTTTTTTACGCCACGAGAGATTGTCAGATTTGCGATGGATGTAATAAGTCCGTCATATAAAAATAATGAACTTGTATTAGATACAGCATGTGGCTCAGGTGGATTTTTGTCAATAGCAATTGAAAAACTTAGAAAACAAATTGAAGAATTGTATAAAAATAGAGGATTTTCGAAAGATAAATTAAACTCTATGTTGAAGGACTATGCAGATAAATATATCTACGGATGTGATATTGACCCATTATTGTATCGAATTTCCAAGTCTTATATGGCAATTGTTGGCGATGGAAAAAGTAATATATATAATTTTGATTCACTTGAACCATATGAGAGTTTAAATGAAAATTTCAAGAAACGCATAAAGCCAGGAACTGTAGACGTAATAACAACTAATCCGCCGTTTGGTACGAAGATTGATGACACGAGAGATTATGTCTTAGAAAAGTATGAATTGGGACATAAACTGATAAATGGAGTTCCAACGAAAACATTAGTAGATGGACAAGATCCAGATAAGCTGTTTGTCGAGAGAGATATTATGTATCTTAAAGATGCTACAGACACAGAAGATGGAGGGAGGATGGTTATTGTTCTTCCAAAACAAAATTTGTCAGGTGCACAAGAGGAGAGTGTTGAATTCAGAAAGTGGTTATTAACGAAAGTACAAATTACTGCAATTATTGATTTGCCAAGGGAAGGATTTCAACCGCATACTGGTACCAAAACATCTCTTGTGTTTTTGAAAAAAGTAAAGAATATTCCAGAAAATTATCCTATCTTTATGGCTGTATCCGAAGCAGTGGGACATGATAGAAGAGGAAATCCTTTGTATAAAAAAGATGCATCAGGAATGAATTTGTTAGATGATGAAGGTAAAGAAGTAATCTGGAATGATTTACCACAAATTTACGAACAATGGGTAAATTATACGTTGTCTGGAGTTGTTGAAGATGTACAAGGAGATAGTGTGCCAAGTTGTTTTGTAGTAAATTCAAAACAGATTTTGGATGATGCATCGAGAAGAATAGATGCTTGGTATTGGGATCCTAATAAAAATAATCTTGCAAAAGAATTAGAGGAATCTATTGGACAAGATGTGACAGAAATTGTTCGGTTAGGAGACTTAGTTGTTGAACATGGTATTTTTTATCCGGGACGTCACAAAAGAAATTATGTTACTGCTGGAGAAGAAAGCGTTCCATTTTATTCGGGAACTCAAATCTTGCAAGTTCGTCCATTTGACTTGAAATATACTCCTAAGGATTACAAACCAGCAGCGAAGCACTTTGTTGAGAAAGATTGGATTTTAATTACTCGTTCTGGATCCACAGGAAGAGTTGTTATGGTTACAGATAGCATGGCGGGTACAATGGTTTCTGAGCATGTTATTAGGGTTATTTGTGATGAAACAGTAATAGATCCATATTATGTTTATGCGTATCTCTCTACTGATAATATTGGAAAAATTTTGTTAGAAAAGGGAATATATGCATCGGTTGTAGATCATATAACTCCAGATTTTGTGGCAACTATTCCTATTCCGAGATTGAAACCAGAAAAAGAAAAAGAAATTGCTGATAAGGTTCGGGCGGCGGAAGCAAAGAGAGATGAGGCAAATAAAGTGTTTTGGGACGAACGTAATCAAATCGAAAATATGATGTTTAGTAATATTAATAAAAATAATATTGATGAGTAATATTTGGTAAAAAAGGTAGTAGTGACGGTCACATACTATCTTTTTTGCAAGTATAAATGAGGAGGTAGAAAATTATGCAATTGTATTCATTAAATATTGAAGGATTTAGAAAGCATTTAAATACGAAAATTATTTTTTCGGATTCAACATTTTTGATTGGGGAAAATAATGTTGGAAAAAGTAGTATATTATATGCGTTGGAGTATTTGCTGGGTGCTAATACCACTATCCCGATTGAGGAGTTTTATGCATTGGAAGAGAATGGAGAGAAAAGAGTTGCTGTCGATAAAATTATCTTAACGGCTGAATTCCGGAAGATTCCACAAGAAGCCAGTTCATGGAGAGGATTTAGAGGTAGAATATTAGATTATGAACCAGATGACAACGATCCAGGGGATACAGGTAAAAAATTTATTTATAGAAAAACATATCCTAAGGGTGGAAAAGTAAAAATTGAAACCCTAGAGAATCCGAGGGTTATAAAGGCTGAATTTAAAGACTGCTCTTGTGTCCAGGATTACTTAGATGCAGGGTTACCAGAAAGTGAATTATCAGATGATATAAAGAAAATAAAATATGACAAGAAATTAGTAGCAAAAGAAAAAAGCCTTTTTGATAGTTTGGAATATATCTATGATATAGATGAAAGCCAGGAGTGCTGGATTGAAAATCCAGGTGGGATTCCTCAAAATGTGTTGAGCAAGCTTCCTAAATATTTGTTAATACCGGCACAAGATAGTGAAGGTGAGATTTCTGGAACATCTGGTACGTTACAGAAGACATTAAATGAATTGTTTAATGAAGTCCGAGAGAAATCGGAGAATTATAGATTAGCACAAGAGTATCTGAATAAGTTAGCAAAGGAGCTAGACCCAGCTGATGAAAATACAGAAATATCAAAAATGATAGGGGAATTGAACGCTATTATTTCAGATGTATTTCCTCATACTGGAATAAGTGCAGCAGCAAATTTAAGTGATGCAGATAAGGTTATAAAGCCAGCTTTTGACATACAGATGAGCAGTAATGTTGCAACACCATCGAATCTGCAAGGAACGGGGTTGATACGTTCTACGGTTTTTGCGTTGCTACGTTATAAGGCATTACGTGATAACCGAAAGGACACAATTAGCGATAGGCAGTTAATAATTGGATTTGAAGAACCTGAAATATATTTGCATCCAAATGCTATAAGCAAAATGCGTGACACTATTTATAGTTTAGCGGAAACAGGTAATAATCAGATTGTATGCACTACTCATTCTCCTTACATGATAGATGTAAGTAAAAAACCAAAACAAACATTAAATAGTTTGTTTTTGAAGAATGTAAAACTGGATGAATGCAATGCTTTGACTGTAGGAAGTATACCGTTTAATATTACGAAAGAGTTCCTTGAGTTGCAGGAGGATGAAAAGGACTATATTAAAATGCTTTTGAGAGTTGAAGATGCGATTGCAAAGAGCTTTTTTGTAAAAAAAGTGCTTATTGTTGAAGGCGATACGGAACAAGTAGTTTTGTCGGAGACAATTAGTAAAATGCCATCCAAGATTCAAAGTGAAATTTTATCAGAATGGTATATATTAAGAGCAAGAGGAAAAGCTGCTATAATTCCATTGATTAAATATCTCAAGGCTATGTGTATAGACATTTATGTTATGCATGATAAAGATGAAAATACACCAGGAGCAGTTGTTTTTAATGAACCAATTAAACAAGCATTAAGTAATGACGAGCATTTATTTGTATTAGAAAATTGTGTGGAAGATGTATTAGGATATCCAGCACCATCATCGGATAAGCCATATAAGGCATATTGCTATATCAAAGATAATTGGACTTCATGGGATGATGTAGGGGCAAAATGGAAAGCAATAATGGAAGCAATTTTTAATGGAGGAAAAGCGATTAAATGATATGGCTTACCATAGTGCACCTGGTGCCAAAACGGTGCCAAGAAATCGAACAAATTGAAATACAGAATGCAAAAACAGCAGTTTTCTGCGGAATTTGCCACCAAAAAGCATAGAAAATACGCAGAAATACGGTATTCAAATAACGTGAGGGTGGTAGAACCGTTGGTTCAGGCCGTGTTACTACTATCATCGAGTAATCTTTGATAGATAGTATATAGCTTTTATTCTGGGGAAGTACTTGTACTTCCCCAGTTTTTTCAATAGATTCCACATTCAGAAATTTCTTTTATAACACTTTTAGGCGCGATTCTGTGCCGAGTATTTCAACGTTTGTTAGATTTAATGGAAAACAATGCAACTCATTTACTATATTTCCCGATGACCAGGAGAACTGAGCATGTATTGGTGAATACATAAGCATAAGAGAAAAATAGAAAGTAAATATGTGCGTGTGAATTGGAAATACATGCGAAGAAAGATGAAACATGAGTTGGGTATGTGGTAAAAGCAGGAAAATACATGTGAGGAGCGTAAAAATGCTGATAAAGTATGTATACCAGTGTGAAGAATACATATGAAAAAGGAGAAAGTATGGCATAAGCATGTGTGAGATGTAGGAAAATACATGTATTAAAGCAGAAAATAGAATAAAAGTATGTGTGTGTACTAAAAAATACATGTGTGGAAAGCGAAAAAGTTGATTAAGGATGTATGAGAGTGAGGGGAGTACATGCGAAAAGATAAAAAGCATGACTTAGATACGTGTATGCATTTAGGAAATTCATGTGTAGAAGATAGAAATGGGCACATGGCACGCACAGTGGTGTACTAAATACAAGTGGGAAAAGCAAAATGGAAAATAAGAAATGTATGATGGGAGGAAAAGGTTATAAAGGATTTACTATATGAAGAATTAGAGAAGAGAGAGCAGCAGCTAAAAGTATTGAAACAGAAGCTGGAAATGGACATACACGATGCACCATCAGGTAATTTGAAAATTATTAACTGCAGAGGAATTGAGCAGTATTATATGGATTCACCTGAGACAAGAGCGGCGTATCCTAATGGGAAATATTTACGGAAATCAGATTCTGAATTGGCTGGAAAGCTTGCACAACGAAGTTATGATGAAAGGTTATTGACAGAGGTAGAAAAACAATTAAAGAATATACAATATACTATTAAAAAATGTGAAAGAAAAGAAATAGTAAAAGTAGAAGTAGAAGGGTTGCGTACATTTTATGAAAAAATGAGTCCTGCCAGGAAAAAACTGGTGAATCCAAGGGTAATATCGGATGCGGAATATGCAATGCACTTGATGGCAAAATCATATTCAGGAAAAGAATTTGTGGAAGGACAAGCAGAACTTTACACAGAAAGAGGGGAAAGAGTCAGATCTAAGTCTGAAAAAATTATTGCAGATATGCTATATCATAAAAATATTCCATATCGGTATGAGGATCCTGTAACTATAAAAGGAGTAGGAAAGATATATCCTGATTTTACGTGTCTGCGTTTGTTGGATCGAAAAGTGATAATGTGGGAACATTTCGGAATGATGACAGATTCGGAGTATTGCAAAAAAGCAATGAGAAAGATAGATACTTACACAAAGAACGGTTTTATACAGGGAAAAGATATTATATATACATTTGAATCAGAAGGATATAGTTTGAACACAATGAGCGTTGAAATGCTTGTGAAAGAAATATTTAGTGTTTGAAAGACATCACAAATATTTTTATCGGACGAAATATGTATGCTATAATATGTACCAAAGAAAGGGAGAAAAGCAGAAGATGCGAAGAAAAAGAGCGATTTTCTATGTGGGAATATTAAGTATTGCCTTATTTTCCGCGTGTGCAAAGTCAGAAACAGAACTATCTGATCAGACAACAGCAGCAAATGGTACGGTATCACGGGAAAGTGTTATGACGGTTACTGGGGAGGCGTATCGGGAAAGTGAAGAGTCCTCAGAAGTATCAATGGAGATAACAGCAGCGTCGGAGGATCAGTCAGCGGCTTCCGACCCGGAATATAAAATCATCATGGTAGGTGATGTGTTGCTTCACACTTCGGTGGAGGAAAGTTGTCTGCAGCCGGATGGAAGTTACGACTACGATTCCCTATTCACTCAGACCAAGGACGAGATTACCGTAGCAGACCTTGCCCTGGTGAACCAGGAGGTAATCATAGGCGGTGCGGACCTTGGAATATCCGGGTATCCCTGCTTCAATGCGGATTACAGTCTCTGCGATTCACTGGTGGAAGCAGGATTCGATGTCATCTGTCATGCCACGAATCATGCCATGGATAAAGGACGTGCGGGGCTGGTAAACTGTGCGGAGTACTGGAGGGACGCATATCCGCAGATCAAAGTTCTCGGCATCCATGATACTGCGGATACTTCCACTTCCTGTGGCGCGGACCCATCAATCATTGAGCTGGGAGACATGCGGATTGCAGTCTTGAACTACACTTATGGAACCAACGGCATTTCCCTCCCGACGGATATGCCTTATGCAGTGGATCTGTTGGAGGAAAAACAGGTGGCAGCGGATATTCAGAGGGCAGAGGAACTGGCGGATTTCACCATTGTCTGCCCTCACTGGGGAACGGAGTACCGCCTGACTCCCGATGCATCACAGGAGAAATGGACGAAGATATTCGCGGAAAACGGTGCAGATCTGATCCTGGGTACCCACCCACATGTCATTGAACCCATTGAATGGGTGACAGAGGAAGAGAGCGGGCATGAAATGCTGGTCTATTATTCCTTAGGTAATTTCGTGAACTGGACCTCCGGCACCGGAGAGGGTGTCGCTAACCGTATGGTGGGCGGTATGGCAGAGGTGACGATTACGAAGAACGAGGATGGGGAAGTGGAGATCGCAGATTACGGGGTGAAGCCTTTAGTCAGTCATGTGACTTTCGGTCCGGGCGGTGTGACGACTTATTTTCTGGAAGATTATTCGGAAGAACTTGCAGAGGATAATGAGATTATCTCCCAGGATCCGGATTTTTCCAGAGAATACTGTGTCAATTTGTGTGATTCCGTATGGGGAGACCTGTGGAAGGCAGAGTAGACAAGTGGCATAGAGTCTGTTACAATAAATGATTTGTTGATACATCAACAAAATGCGACCTATTTTGCAGAATAATCGATAAGAAATATTTTTACTGCCAGCAAGGCAGCATGTTATAATAAAAATACATATAGGGGTACGCAAACGAGAAGAGAGAAGGCAAAGGAGGAGTTACAATGAAACAACAGTTGGAACCGTTGTTTACACCGTGGAAGATCGGAAACTGCGAGATTAAGAACCGCATTGTCCTGACATCCATGGGCGGCACGAATCTGTTAGGATGGATGGAAGTGAACCATTTCGACAAGGATGGTGCGAAATTTATCCTGGAGGTAGCGAAAAATAATTGCGGTCTGGTGCTTCCGGGCTGTCAGCCGGTATACAATCCGATGTACGGACAATGGCTGTACAAGAAGAAAAAAATGTATGAGGATCTGGCAAAGTGGATGCCGGAATTCCACAAGACAGGAGCCAAGCTGTTCGTTCAGCTGACGGCAGGTTTTGGAAGATCTTTTACCGTCAGTGAGATGATGGAGACATTGTATACCAATAAGGCGTTGCGGGTACTGTCTAAACCTTTTATGGATCTGGACAAGATTACGGCAGCACCCAGTCCGTCACCGAACCGCTGGTCAGATAAAGTTCCTTCCCGTGAGATGACCGTGGAAGAGATTCAGGAGTTCATCACCGCATTCGGTAAGACTGCAAAATTATTAAAGGATGCCGGGGTGGACGGCGTGGAGATCCATGCGGTACATGAAGGCTATCTGTTGGATCAGTTTACCTTGAAATATGTGAATAAAAGAACCGACGAATATGGTGGATCTTTTGAAAACCGCTATCGTTTTGCCGTAGAAATTGTAAAAGAGATCAAGAAAGTCTGTGGACAGGACTTCCCCGTATCTCTTCGCTACAGTGTGGAATCCAAGACCAAGGGATTCCGTGAGGGTGCACTTCCGGGAGAGGACTTCACAGAGGCAGGTCGTGATATGGCAGAATCCGAAAAAGCAGCAAAGTATCTGCAGGATGCCGGTTATGATATGTTAAACTGCGATAACGGTACTTACGATGCCTGGTACTGGGCACATCCGCCTATCTACATGCCGGAGAACTGCAATCTGGAGGACGTGGCGCATATCCGTAAATTCGTGGATATCCCTGTGGTCTGTGCCGGACGTATGGATCCGGAGACTGCTGCGGCTGCCGTCGCAGACGGGCGGATCGATGGTGCCGGATTCGCCAGACAGTTCCTGGCAGATCAGGAATGGGTGACCAAGCTGATGAATGATAAGGAGGACGATATCCGTCCCTGCATCCTGTGTCATAACGGTTGTTTCAACATGTGCCATTATAAGGGAGTTCCCAATGATCAGGCATTGTCCGATTCCCTGCATCTGGCACGCTGTGCGGTAAATGCGGAGACCATGCAGTGGGAGAAGCACAAGATCGTACCCACCACCAGCCCGAAGAAAGTACATATCATCGGCGGCGGTATCGGCGGTATGGAGGCTGCCAGAGTATTGAAACTGCGGGGACATGAGCCGATTATTCATGAGCAGACAGATCACCTGGGCGGAACCTTTATTGCCGCCAGTGCGGAAAGCTATAAGGGAAAACTGCGGGATCTGCTGACCTGGTATCGGAAGCAGATGGCAGATCTGGGAATCGAGATTCATTACAATGAAAAAGTGGAGAGCATCGATCCATTTGACGGCGCTCCCGTGATCATTGCCACCGGATCCGTGCCCAGAGTACTGAAAAAAGTGCCCGGTCATGAGAAGATGATCGAGGCTTGTGAATACCTCACCGGTACTCCCGTAGGAGAAAAGGTTGCCGTCATCGGCGGCGGACTGACCGGCTGTGAGATCGCTTACGAACTGGCATTGCAGGGCAAACAGCCTGTCATTGTGGAAATGAAGGATGATCTGATTGCTCAGACCGGAGTATGTCTCGCCAACAGTTCCTACCTGAGAGAGTGGTTTGCCTGGAAGAAAGTACCGGTATATCTGGAGACTACATTGCAGGAAGTAAAGGATGGCAGTATCGTATGTAAGGATGCTTCCGGAAAAGAGATTACCATTCCCTGTGACAGTGTGATCAGTTCCGCAGGATATATTCCCAACCCGCTGGCACCGAAGGGCAGCAATGTCAGCCTGGTAGGTGACTGTAACGGTGTAGGCAATCTGCGAAGTGTCGTATGGCGCGCTTATGAAGTTGCCATGAAGATTTAAGGGGAGGGAAAGGAATGAATTTAACAAAAGAACAACAGGAAATATATGATGGAAAACAGGGAGCAACCCTGGCGAAAGTCATGCAGACGCTGGTGCGCTACGGCGAGCTGTTCGGTGCGGACAGTATGGTGCCTGTGACCAGTAAATACAACCATCTGGTAACATCCTTCGGATTGAAAGCACTGGCACCGGTGTATGAACTGATGAATCAGCTGATCGAATCCGGCAATGTATCCAAACAGAAATTCTCCGCCGATCCGAGACCGCTGGATCCCAATGTCCCCAGCTCTTTTTTACAGGATTTTGTGTTCAAAAATTTCATGTATTCCAAGCAGGATGATTATGAGAAACAGCTGACACAGCTGGGCATCATGAAAAAAGATGCCTATACCTGTACCTGTTACATGGAAGAAGTGGGAAATACACCGTCCGTGGGAGAGGTGCTGTCCTGGTCTGAGTCTTCCGCAGTGGTCTATGCCAACTCCGTACTAGGCGCAAGATGCAATCGTAACTCCGGTATCATTGACCTCATGGGCTCGGTAGTAGGCTATGTGCCCCGTTTCGGTCTGCTGACGGATGAAGGCAGAAAAGCCACCTGGATCGTGAAGATCGAGACTACAAAGAAGCCGGAAGCACAGCTGCTTGGATCTGCCATCGGTATGAAAGTCATGGCGGATGTTCCCTACATCGTAGGACTGGATAAGTGGCTGGGCGGTGAACTGGATGATGCAGCGAAAATCTATCTGAAGGATTTCGGCGCAGCGACTGCTTCCAACGGTGCGGTAGGTCTGTATCATGTGGAAAATATTACGCCGGAGGCTGTAAAATACGGAAAAGATCTGATTGCGGAGGATGCAAAAGTCTATGTGGTGGACGATGCGGAGTTGGAGAGAGTCTATCAGAGCTATCCTGTCATTTGGAAAAAGAAGGATGCAAAGCCGAAGCTGTGTTTCATGGGATGTCCCCATATGAGCTTACAGCAGCTCATTGACTGGACGGAAAAAATCTCTCAGAGCCTGAAAGAAGCCGGCAGAACCAGAGTATGTATTCCTACCGTATTCACAGCGGCGCCTGCAGTACTGAAAAAATTTGCAGAGACCCCTTATGCAGAGACATTAAAGGCAACGGGAGTCATTACTTCTTATATCTGCCCGTTAATGTATATGAACAATCCTCTCAGCGAGAAGATGCCGGTCATCACGTCCAGCAACAAGCTGCGGACTTATACCAGCGCAAGGTATTATACCGAGGCTGAGATCTTAGAGCAGATCACGAAGGGAGGAGCGGACAGATGAAAGAATTTAAGGGAAGAATCGTAGCCTCCGGAACCGTAACAGCCAAGGCACTGGTATCTCACGGAGGTCTGAACACACTGGCATCTTTCCAGAAAGCATTGCAGTTCGGTGATAAAAAAGCAACCTGCGGAGACCAGAATAACCCGGATCTCTACGGCAAACAGATGGCGGGCAAGGCATTGTGCCTGCCGACGACCATCGGATCTACCACCGGCGGACTGGTACTGTACTGTGCCTGCTCCATGAACAGACAGCCGGCATGTATGCTGTTTTCCGAACCCATTGATTCCCTGGCAGCAGCCGGAGCCATTCTGGCAGATGTATGGCTGGACAATGTGCAGATGCCTGTCATTGACAGCCTGGGGGAAGAGTTCCTGGAATATGTGAAGGATGACATGAATATTACCGTAAAAGAAGACGGAACGGTGGTAGTGGAATAGGTAAAAAACTTTAAGAACGGCTTTCGGAGGAAACTTCGGAAGCTGTTTATTATTTTGTGGGAAAAATTTATTTTTCTGCAACCGAAAATACGATATGTTTATCTAATGTATATGAACACAAAATACCTTGCAAGGCATCCGGCAGGATGAAGAACGGGAGGAACCATGGAGAAACTGGTGAGAAAAGCGAAAAAGGGAGACGCCGAGGCGTTCATTGACCTGATGGAACAGAACAGGCAGAGCATGATACGGATCGCCTTTGCTTATCTGGGAAACGAAGAGGATGTTGCCGATGCCATGCAGGAGACTATACTGACAGCCTATGAGAAGCTGGATAGTTTAAGAAAAGCAGAATATTTCAGAACCTGGCTGATCCGTATTCTGATCAATCATTGCATAGCAATGAGACGGAACAGGAGCAGGACGGTTCCCATGGACGAGGCGGGAGAAAATGCTTTTTCCTATGATTTCAGCACAGATTTAGAATTCAATGATCTGTTGAAAAATCTTCCGGAGGAAAGCAGGCTGATCTTCCAGATGTACTATGGAGAACAATTTTCCATAGGAGAAATCGCAGGGATGCTGCATATGAAAGAGAATACGGTGAAAAGCAAGATCCATCGTGGGCGGGAGCAACTGAGATCACAGATGGGTGTATGAAAGGAGAAGCGGCATGACAAACAGTCCATTGATTGACAGAAAAATAGACGAAGCTTATGGAATTATCAGGAAAAATGCAGAAAAGAAAAAACAGCTGCAGTTAAAAAGAAGGTTTGCGCGGATAGGTGCTGCGGCAGCAATCGTGATTGTCGCATTTGCGTTTTGCACAGCAAATCCGGTGCTGGCAAAAGAAATACCTTTCATCGGAGGCGTGATTGGGCGGATACAGGTATTGTTGGGATTCCGGGAGATTCCGGAGGAAGAGATTGTAACACTGGAACCGACAGAGCAAAGGGGAAACAATACTGTGGAGAATGGAGAAACTGTAGGTACCGACGAAAGTGACAAGTTAGGCACGGGCATGGAAAACAAGATAGAAGAAGCGGAACCGGTGCTGTATCAGGCATCAGATCAGGGTTATACTTTTACTTTGACGGATTATTATGCCACGAATCAGGCCATTTTTCTGGGAGTAAAAATGGAGAGTGAAGGTGGTTTTCCCGAGATGTCATCCGATGGAAACGGGGAAAGCGAGATCATGATCGCAACGCTGGAGGAGTATTCCTTCCGAAGCGGGGATCCGGTACATGGAGGCAGGCCGATTCGGGGACAGCTGACAGATGAACATACTTTTCTGGGACTGATTCGGATCGACTACAAATCGATCCAGACGGGAGATCAGGGATATTATGAAGAGATTCCGGAAGGAATGACTTTGCAGTTGGAGATGATCTACTTTTTCCTGTATCCGAAGGGAGCTTCCAAGGAGATAGTGCACGGAAGCTGGAAGTTACCGGAACTTTCTATCTCGCAGAGCGATAAGGGAGTGCAGACAATAGAGATAAACGAAACCAATGCGGCGGGCTTTGGGCTGGAAAAGATTGAGGTCTCTCCGGTGGAACTTACGGTATATGACAGATATCAGGACGATTATCCGGTAATTACGGTAGTGCTGGATAAGAATGGAAGAAAATTGGCATACGCCGGAAACAATACCAACGAGCTGGCCACCAGCGGATACGATATTTCCGAAATCACCGTGTATCTCTATGACTATGAGGAGTATATGGAGATTAAGGGACTGGCGCTGAAGGACCTGACAGCATTCCGGGATACACTTGAGAAAAATGCTCTTTATGAGAAAAAGATATCCATAGAATAGATAAGCCATAGCAGAAACCGGGAAAGTCACAGACGATGGCGAGCAGAGAAAAACGGCCTTCGGAGGTGTTCCGAAAGCCGTTTGTTTTTAAATATTATTTTGTCAGTTCCGCAACGACCTGATTGATCACCTTGCCGTCAGCCTTGCCTTTCAGCTCGCCCATGACTGCCTTCATGATCTGCCCCTTATTTTTGGTAGCCAGGACATCGGCAAATTTCTCTTCCAGAATCGCCTTTACTTCCTCGGCGGAGAGCATTTTGGGAGCAAACTCGCTCATGATCTCATAGCGTTTCTTATACTCTTCCAACAATTCGGTACGGTCTGCGGGGCAGGTATCGATCTGCTCCTTTACGGACTTGATCTCTTTTAAGATTGCCTCGTTTGCCATCTCATCGGGAATATTGTCACGGCAGCCGTTGTCGATTCCTTTTTTCTTTACAGCGGATACCAGTGCGGAGATGGCATCCTTTCTGAATTTATCCTTTGCTTTCATGGCAGCAATCATAGCGTCCTGTAATTCTTTTAATTTCATAGTGGTCTCCTCTCTGGAACAAAATATCCAAATATTTTCTGTGTTTTATTATACTCCTGCCGGTGAAAACTGAAAAGAAGAAATTTACTGATATGTTTTTTACACAAGTCTTACATGACCTTTACCTGCATCCGATGGTGATATAACGAAATTCCGGATAAGATGATTATGGAACAGGATACATAAAAATAAGAGAAGGAAGAAGTAAAAATGACTTACAAAGAGATTAAGAAAAACGAAGAAGTACTGGCATTTATTAAAAAAGGAAATGCGAATCTGGGTGCCATGGGATTCACCGACCATTCGGAGGCACACTCCGGACTGGTGGCAGAGCGGGCAGCAGAGATTCTGAAAAAACTGGGCTACCCGGAAAAAGATACAGAGCTGGTGAAGATTGCCGGATTCATGCACGATATCGGAAATGCGGTGAACCGCAGCCATCATGCAGAGTATGGGGCGCTGCTTGCAAATGATATTCTGAAGAAGACAGACCTGTCCCTGGAGGACCGGGTGCAGATCGTGTCCGCTATCGGACTGCATGACGAGTCTACCGGCGGAGCCACGGATCCTATCTCTGCGGCGCTGATCATCGCAGATAAGACCGATGTCCGCAGAAGCAGAGTCCGAGAGAAAAATAAAGCAATCTTCGATAAACATGATCGCGTTAATTATGCGGTTACGGATACGAAGCTTAAGATCAATGTGGAGAAGAGAGTGATTTCGCTGAATCTGCAGATTGATCCGAAGATCTGCAGCATGTATGAGTATTTTGAAATTTTCCTGGGACGTATGATGATGTGTAAGCGCGCAGCGGAAGTGCTGGAGGCATCCTTTAAACTGACTGTGAACGGATCCAAGGTATTGTAAATTGAGAGTTAGTAAAACAAATCCACGAACGCCCGCGGTGAACGGAACATCCTTCCTCGATGTAAGGTCTCCCGGTGGGAATTTTCTGACGAAAAGTGAGATAGCGGTTCTAATCCGCACGGGCACGGCTCCAGTTGCCATCCATGGCAACGTCCGGATGCCTTGAACGTCCTGTTCGCTCCACCCTGTCTTTCAGCACTTTTCGAGAAAATATTACCACCTCCCGACAAACATCTTCGGAAGGACATTCCGTCCACCGTGGGCGTTCTGTTTACTGATTCCGCTAAAATCCATCAAATAACAGGAAATAGTGGAATTATTGTTTTGGAAGCAAATAATTTTCTCTATAATTACAGAAAAGATTTGATACAGAGGAATTGCTTCTTCTAAAGAACTTTTTTCTACTCAATTTCCACCATTTTCATTAGTTTAAGGCTGTTTTAAAGGAAAACCTATAGCCACAATGCAGGCTACAGAGATTTACCAAATCCGCAATGAGCCGCATCACTTTTCATCTACATCCAGGTCTGTTTTGCATATCTCCGGGGCTTGTGTTACAATAAACAGAAAGCAGTCACCCCAGGAGAGAATTGTATGAAAGCACAGGAATTATTGTTTCAATTGCAAGATAAAGGTTACCGGGATTTTCAGAGCAAGCTGATCCCGACGATTCCGGCGGAGACGATTATCGGCGTCCGCACGCCGGCTATACGGAAACTTGCAAAAGAATATGCCAAGGATCCGGAGAGTGCAGCGTTTTTGATGCAACTGCCGCATACTTATTACGATGAGAATATTCTTCATGCCTTACTGGTGGCGGAGATAAAAGATTACGGCACCTGTGTAAAAGAGGTGGAACGTTTTCTGCCCTATGTGGATAACTGGGCGGTGTGTGACATTTTTTCCCCGAAGGTGTTCCGTAAAAACAAAGACAAACTCATAGACAAAATAAGAGAATGGACAGCTTCGGACCACCCCTACACCTGCCGCTTCGGAATGGAAATGCTGATGACGCATTTCCTGGACGAGGATTTTCGACCGGAATATCTGGAAATACTGGCAACAGTGCATTCCGAAGAATATTATGTGAACATGATGATCGCCTGGTTCTATGCCACGGCACTGGCAAAACAATGGGATGCTACGGTAGGCTATATTGAGAAGAAGCGCTTAGATCCATGGACCCATAACAAGACGATCCAGAAGGCACGGGAAAGCTACCGGATCACTCCGGAGCAGAAAGAATATCTGAAAACCTTGAAGGTGTAAAAGTGTAAACAGAGGAAAAGGGAGAAATGCACATGAAAAAAGGAAACGTTAAAATCGCTGCCCTTCTGGCAGGAGTAAGTCTGGTACTGATGACCGGCTGCGGTAATAAAGCGCAGGAAGCGGCAGGCGTGGAGACGCGGACAGAAATCACAGCGGCAGCCGCCACCGAACAGGCAACGGCAGAAAGCATGCAGACAGAGACAGCGGATCCGGAAACACCGGACTATGCGTATTGCCTGCATATTACGATAAATCCGGAATTTAGACTATATCTGGATGAACAGTCAAAGGTACTGGCGGTCGACTGCATGAATCAGGATGCGGAAGATTTATTTTCCGAAACCGATCTCACGGGGACAGACTTGGAAGAGGCAATGCCCGTGATCATACAGCAGGCAGTGGCAAAAGACTATCTGACAGATGGCAAAAATATTACGATAGATGTGGAGAAAAGTCAGGATGCCGAGCAGGCAGACAGAGTGGAACGGGTAATTGCAGCGGCAGTCACCGCGGAATTAAAAGAACAAAGCGTGGATGCAACATTACAGCTGCAGGATGCCGGTACGCCGGTGGAAACATCGTCTGTTTCGGACAAGAACAATAGTACTGCCCCGAAAAATGGAAACATAGGGAACGGAGAGGCGACAAGTGTTTCACAGAAGACAAAATGTACCGCCTGTGACGGTACGGGAATCTGTCAGGAATGCCAGGGGGGAACAGCACCCTGTAAACGCTGTGGCGGAACCCTGTGGGAGGCCTGTGGCACCTGTGGCGGCAGCGGCAGGCAGACCTGCCCGGGCTGTGGAGGAAGCGGTGTGGATGCCACGGATGGCTTAGCCTGCAGACATTGCGGTGGCTCCGGCGGTAGTACCTGCCAGCAGTGCGGCGGTACCGGCGGTAAGTCCTGCAGCATCTGTAATGGCAAGGGTGTAATTTCCGATGACTGCATTTTATGCCATGGTGATAAAAAATGTACCGTATGCGGCGGCAGCGGAGAACTGTAGAAAATGAAAGAGGATAGGCAACATGACGGATAACATGGAATTTCGCAGGGCAAACCGGGAAGAGGCGGAGGAAATCCTGCAGCTATACCGGTCCCTGATCGGAACGGAATATTGTGTGTGGACGGAAAATTATCCCACAGAGAGGGAAGTGGAATTCGACCTGTCCAGAAATGCATTGTTCTGCTTGCGCGAGATCACACCGGAATCTGACAGGAGGCAGCAGGAGCCACAGGAGATGAGCCCGTCGGAAGCAGAGAAAGCTATGCCGCTGCCAGACAAGAAAGGGAAACTGATGGGAGTGATCTCCATAGATGATGATCCCGAGGTAAAAGCACTTCCCTGCTGGTCACCGGAACTGACTCCGGTAGCGGAACTGTCAAGGCTTGGGGTGTCCGTAGAATATCAGAACCGCGGCATTGCAAGAATCCTATTGCAGGAAGCTATGGCGGAACTGAAGGCACAGGGCTATAGAGCTGTACACATTTTAGTGGCAAAAGATAACGTAAAAGCTCTGCGTTCTTATGAAAAATTGCATTTTACCACGGCAGGGGAATGTGATCTTTTCGGACATACCTACTGGTGCTATGAGAAGGAGTTGAAATAATCTATGGTAACGATCGATCTGATCACGGGATTCCTGGGATCCGGGAAGACCACTTTTCTGAAAAAATATGCAGAGTACCTGATGGATCAGGGACTGCATATCGGGATTCTGGAAAATGATTTCGGCGCCATCAACGTAGATATGTTGATGCTCCATGAACTCAGAGGGGATCAGTGTGAACTGGAGATGATCGCCGGAGGGTGTGATGCGGAGAGCCACAGGAGACGTTTTCGTACGAAGCTGATCTCCATGCGGATGTGCGGTTACGACAGAGTGCTGGTGGAACCGTCGGGCATCTATGATGTGGATGAATTTTTTGATGTACTGCGGGAGGAACCGTTGGACCAATGGTATGAAATCGGCAATGTCATCGCCATACTGGATGCGAGACTGGAGAAAAATCTCTCACAGCAGGCGGACTATCTGCTGGCATCGGAGGCTGCCAATGCCGGAAAAGTGATCCTGAGCCATGCGGATGCAGCCACCAGGGAACAGCGTGGGGACACGGTGGCACATCTCAACCGGGCACTGGAACAGATCCGCTGCGACAGGAGAATCAACCCCAGGAAGGATATCTTACAGACAAATCTCACGGATCTGACAAAAGAAGATTTAGAGGAAGTATCCAAATGCGGTTATCGTCTGGAAAGTTACCGCAAGATGGATTTAGAGAATGGGCAGAGCTTCGACTCTTTATTTTTTATGGAAGAGAAGATTACAGCGGAGCCTCTGGAACGGGCAGTGCCCAGACTGTTTGCCGACAAGTCCTGCGGAGAAGTATTCCGGATTAAGGGCTTTGTAAAAAACGGAGCAGGACAATGGATGGAATTGAATGCTACACCGGACAGTCATACGATGCAGTCTGTCGCAGTGGGGCAGGAGGTGCTGATCGTCATCGGAGAGCATTTACAGGAAGATAAAATCAGAGAGATTCTGAAGGAGGAAGAGACATGTCAATCTTAAGTCAGTTAAACAGTGTACCGATGTACCTGATCTGTGGAGGGATCATTGCTTTTGTGGCGGTGGTCTGTGTGATTTTTCTGGTGAGGGCTTACCGTACCGGGCAGGCACTCGGTATGGATACCACGAAAATGAAGCGTACGATCATCTCCAGTGCGACCTTTTCCCTGTTGCCCAGTGTGGGGATTCTGCTGGGTGTCATCGCTCTGTCGGGAAGTTTGGGAACACCCTGGCCGTGGCTTCGACTGTCTGTGATCGGTGCCCTGCATTATGAGACCCAGGTGGCACAGGCAGCAGCGGAGCAGGCGGGAATGAGCACATTGTCTGCTGCGGAAATGACACCACAGGCATTTTCCACGATAGCACTGCTCATGAGCATCTGTATTATCTGGGGCATGATATTATCTATTTTTCTAAATAAAAAATACACACAGAAGCTGACCTCAAATAAAAAATCCGGCAAGCCGGGCTTCGGAGATATGGCCATGACTGCCATGTTCATCGGACTGGTCAGCACCTACATCGGAAGATATCTCGGCGGTTTTGTATCGGAGAACGGATTGTTTACGTTTCACGGAGATTACATTCCGTTAGTGGTAATGGCGGTATCGGCACTGGTGATGGCAGGGTTTGTATACCTCATTGAGAAAAAAGGAAAAGCCTGGGTGGACAGTTTTTCTATTGCCGGAAGCATGATCATCGGTATGACGGCAGCGGTGCTGGTGGGATTGCTGTAAAGGCTGACGTGACAACCTTAAAAATTGATTCGCAATTCCTCCAACGGAAGGAATCGTCTGCGGAATGGAGATTAATATGAAAGAGGATAGCATGACAATAGATAATAAGGAACTTAATAATGGAGAAGCAACAAAGGAGCAGACCGGGCAGACTCCGGATACCTGGCAGGCCTACACGAAGAAAACACATGTCATCGGGCGGATTGTGAGCATCATTACGCTGGTGATGTTAGTGGGAGCACCGTTTCTCATCGGTAAGCTTTTAGGTGCGTATCCGGATCTGGGGGCTGTTGGCAAGGGTTTCCTCTCTGTGGGAATCGTATGGCTGGTCAGTAGTATCGCGGAGTTTTTGATCTACACACCGATGCTGGGAGCCGGCGGCGGATACCTGGCATTTATCACAGGTAATCTGATCAATATGAAGATTCCCTGCGCGGTCAATGCGAGAGATATGGTAGGAGCGAAGACAGGAACCCCGGAAAACGAGATCATCTCCACGATTTCCATCGCCACATCTTCCCTGGTGACGATCCTCGTCCTGGCACTGGGCGTGTTATTGATGGTGCCGTTGCAGCCCGTGCTACAGAGCGAAGTATTGCAGCCGGCGTTTGAAAATGTGGTTCCGGCGCTGTTCGGTGCCATGGCGTACAAATATTACCGGAAAAATATGAAGATCGCCGCACTGCCGCTGATTCTCATGAGTTTGTTGTTCATCCTGGTACCGTCCCTGATCGGATCTACCAGTTTTATGATCGTTCCTTCCGGCGCGATTGCCATCGGTGTGGCATATCTGCTGTTCCGTAGGAAAAATACGCAGAGTCCGGAAAAGACAAAAGCTGCCCCCAATCGTGCAAATACCGGGGCGGAATAGTCAGAAGGCTATACGGACAGAACACAGATGAATAGAAAAAGGGCAAAACCTGCTGGATTATGTAAGTCATAAAGAGAGATGCCCGGAAAAGAGGAAAATATGAAATACGTAGGTTTCGTTTTACTTGCAGTGGTTGCGGTTATTATATTACTGCTGTTGATCGCGGTGCTACGTACCTTATTGATGCCGTCGAAGACTTCGACTTATGTGGCAGACGAACCGGAGGAGGAAGCACTAGCACTGGCCCAGAAGCTGTCGAAAATGATCCAATATGACACCACCTCCTATGCCAACGTGGCAGAGGTGGAGAAATTTTTAGGCTTCCATAAGGTGCTGGAGGAACTGTTCCCTCTGGTACATGAGAAGCTGGAGAAGACAGAGATCGACGGTAACCTGTTATTTTACTGGAAAGGAAAAAGCTCTGAGAAGCCGATCCTGCTTATGAGTCACCAGGATGTGGTGCCGGCGGAGGGTGAATGGGTTCATGCACCTTTTTCCGGAGATATTGCAGAAGGAAAAGTATGGGGCAGAGGTGCATCCGATACCAAGTGCTCCGTGATGGCATTTTTCCAGGCAGTGGAAGAACTGCTGGCGGAAGGTTTCGTTCCGCCCACCGACGTCTATCTGGCCAGCTCCTGCACGGAAGAGTGGGGCGGTGATGGTGCTCCTAAGATCGTGGCAGAGCTGAAGCGCAGAGGCATTGAACTGTTCCTGGTATGCGATGAAGGCGGCGGAATTATCACCGAACCCATCGGTGGCATTCACGGTAATTTTGCCATGGTGGGTGTATTTGAAAAGGGCAAGGCGGATGTAAAATTTACCGCAAGGAGCAACGGAGGCCATGCCAGCGCACCGACGAAAGGAACGCCCATTGCCAGATTATCCGCTTTTGTCAATGAGGTGGAGACCCATTCCCCGTTCCGGAAAAAGCTGCTGCCGGAGGTATCGGCGATGTTCACAGAACTGGCGCCCTATGCCGGATTTGGAATGAAGCTGGTATTCGGCAATTTGTGGCTGTTCGGACCGGTATTAAAAGCGGTCATGCCTGCGATCAGTGCTCAGGCAGGTGCAATGCTGAAGACGACGATCGCTTTCACGGTGCAGAAGGGCTCCGATGCCTATAATGTACTGCCTCAGGAAGCCTATGTGGGTGCCAACATGCGTTTTATTCCTCATCAGGGAGAGAAAGAGAGCCTGGAGATCATCAAAAAAGTGGCAGACAAATACGGTCTGGAGACCGAAGTGCTGCATGCCAACGATTATACACCGCCTGTGGATATTCACGGAGAAGCCTTCCATCTGGTGGAGCAGACCATCGCGGATACTTTCCCGGGACTGCCCTCCAGTCCTTATGTGATGACGGGCGCGACCGATGCGCAGTTCTATCAGCCCATCTGTAAGAGTTGTATCCGCTTCGCGCCGGTAGTCTACGGACCGGAACAGATGAAGGGAATGCATGGACTGAATGAGAATATTGAGTATAACTGTCTGCCCGGAGCAGTCCGTTTTTACAAGAATCTGATCCGTGCGGAAAAATAAGGAGCAACACTTATGAATACCATGACGACTTATTCCGGCAGAAAATTCGATCCCATGCAGATGACACCGGGGGATGTGTATATCGAGGATATTGCTCATGCGCTGAGCTTACTGTGCCGGGGCGGAGGACAGCTGACCTATTTTTATTCGGTGGGGCAGCATTCGCTCAACTGTGCCGCGGAAGCAAAAGCCAGAGGGTGGTCTAAGAGGCAGCAACTCGCCTGTCTGCTCCATGATGCCAGTGAAGGATATATATCGGATATCATCCGCCCGGTGAAAATCCATCTGTCCAACTATCTGGAAATCGAAAGTAAGATCATGGGAACAATCCTCACACATTTCGGACTGGATGATCTGACGGCGGAAGAGAATCGGCGCTGGAAGCAGATCGATGATGAGATTTTGGAACTGGAGCTGAAGACACTACTTCACGGAGAAGAGGATAGAATGGTGCCGAAGCTTTTTTCGGTACCGGATCTGGCGGAGCATACGCCGGGAGAAATCGAGGCCCGGTTTTTGCAGGAGGCAGAGCGACTGGGGGTATTGGTGAGTATTTTTCTCAAATAATGGGAATAAATACTGAATATATGAAAAAAGTTGTGGAAAAGTCTGACAAGTGTGCTATAATAAATGTAAGTACTTACATGAACTTGTATCATAAATGAAATCAATGACATATGTTCCGGGAAGGCATGGTATATTTTAGAAGGGCAGATCGTCAGATCGGAAAGGGAGGCTATTTATGGGATTTTTAACAGGAAAGACAGCAATCATCACCGGCGGAGGAAGAGCCGTATTGAGTAACGGAGAGTGCGGATCCATCGGTTACGGTATTGCAACAGCTTATGCGAAGGAAGGTGCCAATCTGGTGCTGACCGGACGTAATGTACAGAAGCTGACCGACGCGAAGGAAGAACTGGAGAAAAAGTATGGTATCAAGGTGCTTCCCGTACAGGCAGATGTCAGTGCAGGTGCAGACAACGAAGCAATCGTACAGAATGTGGTGAAGCAGGCGATTGACACTTTTGGCAGAATCGATGTACTGATCAACAATGCACAGGCTTCCGCTTCCGGCGTAACCATCGCAGATCATACCACCGAGCAGTTTGATCTGGCCGTATATTCCGGACTGTATGCCGCTTTCTACTATATGAAAGCCTGCTATCCTTACCTGAAAGAGACCAAGGGTTCCGTAGTGAATTTTGCATCCGGTGCAGGTCTTTTCGGTAATTTCGGACAGTGTGCCTATGCGGCAGCCAAGGAAGGTATCCGCGGACTGACCAGAGTCGCAGCTACCGAGTGGGGCCCCGATGGCATTAATGTCAATGTGGTATGCCCGCTGGCATGGACCGCACAGCTGGAGAAATTCGAACAGGCATATCCTGAAGCTTTCAAGGCAAACGTCAAGATGCCTCCCATGGGACATTATGGTGACGTGGAGAAGGAGATCGGCCGTGTCTGTGTACAACTGGCTTCCCCCGACTTCAAGTATATGAGCGGTGAGACTCTGACGCTGGAAGGCGCTATGGGACAGAGACCGTAAGCAGCTGGAAAATAATTTTAAAATTAAGGCTTGAAAGAAAGAAAGATATTATAATCGAGACATAAAGAGAAGCAACCGCCCACAAGTGGTTAGCCTCCCGGTGGTGATAATAAACCTACCTGTACTGGCCAAGTGACAAGGTAGGTTTATTTATTTACGCGTATAATGAGTCAAAGTCCGAGCTTGCTCGAGACCTTGACGAATATCGCGATACTGTTGGGAACACGCAAGGCGTGTTTCCAACGGTTCGCTTGTTGATCCTACTGTCTATGTAGGCAAGCAGTGCAATGAGAAATGTACCACCTAAAAATAACAGGTTTAATACTTCATACATATCCATTAGCACCACCTCCCTTCTTAGTTAGAAATATAAGCCGGGAGGCTACCACCTTGCAACACGATTGCTTCTCAAGAAGTGTATCATGCAGAGTAGGGTGTTTCAATTCTTATATTTCCTATACAATTCCACAACAAAAAAGTGCACAATACCATATTTAGTAGTCAGAGGAACAAAGAGAAATTTTTATGGACTATATGTAGATAAAAAGAACGTTGACTCGGAACATGTTGAAAAGTTTTTTCTAAAGAAAGGGGTGGATTTTGTTATTTAAAACCGGGACATTTTCGCCAGGTCTTCCGTCTAATAGTCATAAGAGGTACACTTATGAGGAAGAAAGGAATAAAACATATGGGAGAAGTAGAACAACTGGTGCGCAGGGCAAAGAAGCGGGATCCGGACGCTTTCACGAAGCTGATGCAGCTTCATGAGCGGGATATGTACCGGACAGCCAGCGCAATCCTGCCGCAGGATGCAGATATTGCGGATGCCATACAGGAGACGATTCTCACCTGTTGGGAGAAAATAGACACATTACAGAAAAATCGGTATTTCAAGACCTGGATGATCCGGATCCTAATCAATAAATGTAAGGATATTCTGCGTTCCGGAAAGCGGATGGTCTGTGTAGAGGAACTACCGGAACAGGAAGCAAAGGGCACGGTAGAGGCGGAGGCTAACCTGGAATGGAAGGAAGCTCTGCGGGGACTGGAGGAAAAATATCGTCTGATCGTGGTGTTGTTCTATGCGGAGGGGCTGCGGACGGCAGAGATCGGAAAATTGTTACAGCTGCCGGACAGCACGGTGCGCACAAGGCTTGCCAGAGGGCGGGAGCAGCTGGCGAAGTATTATGCGGAGACCGAGGAAGGAGGCGGGAGAAAATGAGACAGACACAGGCAAAGCGGAGAGTACAGGCAGTGAGCGGAAGCGCAGCAGAAAAAACGGAGAAAACAGAAATACGCGGACGAATGGAAAAAATGGATGAACTGGATAAAATAGAAATAGAACTTCCACAGATCGTGCTGGACAGGGCAGATGCAGCCTATGCACGGATCAGGCAACAGACGGCGCAGAAAAAGAGTCAGACTATCAGTGCCAACGGGAACAGATACCGACAGGAGCATGCCCCCGGAAAGCTATCGGACAGAAGAAGCAGGAAAATCTGGCGGACCACGGGCAAGAGATTACCCCGGGCAGCAGGCATCCTGCTGGCTGTAGCAATACTCTCCGTCACAGCAGTATCCGCCACCGCCGCCGGAATCGTGGGATACCGCCGCTATCTGGCAGAACGCATGACGGATATTAGTACCGAAGAGTTGGGACATCTGGAAATGGTGGCAGAACAGGGCAATGTTTCGGCAGAATTTAACAGAGAACTGACAGCCAGAGAACAGAGTGTCTATGAGCAGCTGACCCGGGAATATGAGGAAAACGGCAAATATCCCACGGGGCAGATCCGGGAACTGACCGAAGACGAGAATTATTTCGGCAGCGGCGTGGCTGTCCGGAGCACCCCCGGGGAAGAATACGGCTGTCTCATCTATCTGCCCAATACCACGATTACCGAAGAGGAATGGCTGGAAGTCATTGAATATGTGCACAAACTGGATTACAGTATGCAGGAAAAAATATGGCAGCAGAAATATTCCGAGAGCTCCTATTTTGACCGCTACGAACAGATGTCGGATGCAGAGATCGATGAACTGTATGCAAGGCTTTCCTCCGCACCGGTGGATGTCTGGGGGAGAGACAGCCGTGACCTGACAGCGGAGGAACAGATCCGTTATGAAAAGTGGACGGAAAAATATGAAGGGGAAAATGTTTATACGGACACACCCCTTACCGTGATTACTTATCCGGAGGAATACGACGGACAGGGACTCGCCTACTGTATTGCAGATGCACAGTTTTATTACCCGGAACGCGCGCTGACAGATGAGGAAATGCTGCAGCTGATCGATCTGGAACACAAGAATCTTTATATCTACGAACGGATCCAGAGGGAAATCGATCGGGGAGAACGTACAGGCTGGCCGGAAATATATGACATCCAGCGGTAGCTCTTACAGTGATAACCATGAAACAGCGGAAAAAGGAAAAAGAAAAGCCCGCAGCAGATACTTGACAATAGAGACCACATGCTGTAGTCTGTAATTAGACCACAACATGTGGTCTCTATACTTTTGCAAAAGTAAACCAGAAAAATTAAAAAGAAATCTATGTCATCAGGAAAACAGTAACAGGAGGAAACAACATGGCAGAAATTCAGTTGGGTGTGGTCGAGGCACGATATGCGGATATGATCTGGGAGCACGAACCGGTGTCTTCTTCGGAACTGGTAAAGCTGACGGAGGAAGCATTTCACTGGAAGCGCACCACGGCGCATAATGTACTGCGCAGACTGTGTGACAAGGGTCTGTTTCGCAATGACAACGGGACGGTGACTTCCCTGATCTCCAGAGAAGAGTTCTATGCGATGCAGAGCAGACAGTTTGTGGAGGATACCTTTGAAGGGTCTCTGCCTGCGTTTCTTGCGGCCTTTACAAAAGATCGGGCGCTGACTGCAGAGGAGGCGGCGAAGATCCGCAAGATGATCGATGAAGCGGAAGGGGGAGCGCAATGAACCGTATTTTTTCAACATTGCTTACGATGAGCATTGGCGCGGCATGGCTGATCCTGATCGTAATATTGCTCCGACTTCTGTTAAAACAGGCACCGAAATGGGTGAACTGTGTGCTTTGGGGATTTGTGGGTCTGCGTCTGGTATGTCCTTTTGTGCCGGAGAGCCGGTTCAGCCTGATGCCGGGAGCCTTCCGGATGCAGAACCGCTATGGAAGTGCGGCGGATCTGACGCTTGCGCAGACACCGGTCAGTGGCGGGAAGCTGTCACAGACTGTGGTGGATGGTGCCGGGGCAGCAGGACTGACAGGAATCCAGACAGGTGCCGGGACAGTGACAACAGGCTTTCGGGGAGAATGGATCCAACAGATCCTGTCCGTGGGAAGCATTCTCTGGCTGATCGGTGTGATCGTGCTGCTTGGCTATGCCGTATACAGTTATCTGCGGGTACGAAGACAGGTAAGTGAGGCAGTCTGGCTGCGGGAGAACTTCTGGGTATGCGACCAGGTGAAGTCTCCATTTATTCTGGGATTGTTAAGACCTAAGATCTATCTGTCCTCCAGCATGGAGGAAGCACAGCTTTCCTATGTCATCGCTCATGAACAGGCACATCTGCGCCGGGGTGACCAGTGGTGGAAACCCCTTGGGTTTGTGCTCCTTATGATCCACTGGTACAATCCGTTTGTCTGGGTGGCGTACATCCTGTTCTGCCGGGATCTGGAACTGGCCTGCGATGAGAGTGCGGTGAAGGATCTTACGTTGGAACAACGCAAGAACTATTCCTATGCACTGCTTTCCTGTAGTATGCAAAGGCGGCTGGTGACAGTATGCCCGCTGGCCTTTGGGGAAGTAGGGGTGAAAAAGAGAGTGAAAGAAGTATTGAATTATAAAAAACCGTCCTTTTGGATCCTGCTGGCGGCAGTGGCAGCCTGTGTGATCGTGGCAGTATGTTTTCTGACGGATCCGAAAGAAGGAACGACAGTTGTTTTGACCAATGAAGCGGGGAACAGCGAAGCCGGTGAGGAGGTCGATAGTGCGGTAGCTGCCGGGCAGGAGAAGGAATTGATGGCCGCGGAGGAGGCAAAACAGCAGGAGGCACTTGCAGCATTGCAGGCAGAGCAGGAGGCGATTGACGCAAAGCAGGCAGAACTGACTGCCGCGGAACAGGAGAAGGTGGCTGCCGCAAGGCAGGAGAATACCGCCTGGATCTATCTGGAGAACAGTTCCTATGTTGGTTATTTTGCCGCAAAAGGGTATGTGGCGTATGCACAGGCGGAAATGGACGGTACACCGATTTTCCTGATATCCGATGGATTCTATGAGGATGGAGACCATACTTACGCAATGTCCTGTGATGTCTACCGTGTGGGAGAGGATGCAGCACCACTGAAGCTCGGCTCACTGGAGAGCGCGGGAACAGCGTATCCGTTATGTGCCGGAGCGGATGGTTTTTATGTGACTTCAGGTCACAGCATCGAGGTGTATAACATGGATGCCGCAGGCAGTCAGCTGGTATTGACCCAGTCCCATACGGAAGTCTATGATGAGAACGGCAATGCAACCTATTACCGTTTGGACAGCCGGGGACAGAGCGTGGAAAGTACCGAGGAGGAGTACCTGGAGGCCTGGGACCGATATGATGAGGAGGCGTCACCTATAGAATTTACTGTACAGAAATAGGAAAAGCGAATACAAGCAATAATTAAGTTGACAAACAGAACAAGCGTTCTATATAATGTATTTGGGCGTTAGCCTTAAGGTGCTGCTTCACATTGACGTGAATGGCGGTTCACTTTTTGCTGTAATTTATAATAAAATTGATTTATAAAATTACGAACAAAAGATACCGGGGGGACATATGAAGAACAGGAAGGTATTCGCAGGCTGTATGATACGACACGGCGGGCTGCTTCTGGCAGAGGCAATTCTGGCATTGGCCGTCAGCGTGATTCTTGTACAGGGAAATAAAATCATCAGCGACGTGATCGATGAAATGCTGTCAGGCAGGCAAGTCCTGTTTGGCAGCTTTCTGCTGCAATTTTTGACCTATACGGTGGTGGGCACCATTGCCGCCTTTTTGCAGAGTGCGGCAGCCAGCCGGTATGCGGTGGCGGTTTGCACGGAATACCGTGATCTGGTGGCGGAGAAGCTGTACCGGACGGAGTATAAATATTTTGATGCGAACTATTCCGCCACACTGCTCAATAAAGTCATCGGAGACCTGGGGGAGATCGCCAGCTTCTTAGAGACCGTGCTGCCGGACATGATCGCCAGCTTCATCGGTATTTTTACCTATGCGGCCTACATCGGAGAGACGAATCTGGGGTTACTTATGGTCATCCTGATCACCTATCCCCTGATCTTTTGGATCGCCGGGAAGCTGGTAAAACGGATCCGTGGTCTGCAGGCGAACTACAGACAGAAGACAGACGTGATGGCGCAGATCGCCCAGGATGCGGTCAGCGGCATTTTGGTACTGCGTTCCTCCGGCATCGAAGAGGTCTTCCGCAAAAAGATGCACAAAGCGTCGGTGGAACTGGTGGAGAATGAGGAGAAGCGCACCCAGATCACCAACACGGCCATCGTTGTAAGAAAGCTGATCCAGTGGCTTCCCAACATTATCAGTGCTGTTTATGCCGTGTGGCTGGTCAGCCGAGGAGAGGTCAGTCTGGGCGGACTGGTAGGATTTATCCTGATCCTGAGCAAGTTCGTGGATGCCTATACCGGACTGCCCTTTGCCATGGTGGATGCGTCCACCGGAATGGTCAGTGCGGATCGTGTGGAAAAGATCCTGTCCGCAGAGGAGGAACCCTCCGGCGAAGGATGCGCAGATGCAGAGACCCGGGCGGCAGAGAACGTGATCGCATTTGAAAAGGTGGATTTTTCCTATCAGGAAAACGTACCGGTATTGCAGGAACTTACTTTTTCCGTGAAAAAGGGAGAAAACATAGCGTTTGTGGGAGAGTCCGGCGGCGGAAAGAGCACGATCTTCCGCATCCTCTGCGGCTTTTATGAAAAGACGGGAGGGGAATACCGTATTTTCGACAGACGGATCGAGGAATGGAACAGGGAAGCCCTGCGGGAGCAGATCGCGCTGGTGTCCCAGAATGTATTTCTGTTCCCCACGACTATTGAGGAGAACATTGCCTACAGTAAGCCGGGAGCCACCGGAGAAGAGATTGTGGAAGCCTGCAAAAAGGCGCAGATCCATGATTTCATACAGACATTGCCCGAGGGCTATCAGACGATGGTGGGAGAACGGGGAGCCATTCTCTCCGGAGGACAGAAACAGCGGCTGGCCATTGCCAGAGCGGTTCTGAAGGATGCTCCGGTGCTTTTGTTGGATGAGCCGACTTCCGCTTTGGATGTGGAGACGGAGAGCGGGATCCAGGAGGCTATCCGCTCCGTGATGGCAGGGAGAACCTGTATTACCATTGCCCACCGACTGTCTACCATACAGAATGCGGACCGGATCTATGTACTGAAACAGGGACGGATCACGGAATGCGGCACCCATGCGGAACTGTTGAAACAGGGCGGAGTCTATGCGGCAATGTACGGAGAGGAGGCAGACCATGGAAAATTATAAGTTATTTATCCGCTCCATGCGTGTCATGGGGAAAAAGCGGTTTGTCTATCTCGGTTCCATCTTCGTTATGAGCGTGACTTTTGCGTTGTTCGGGATCATGAGTTCCCTGTTGATGAAATGCGTGGTGGACATCGCACAGACCGGTGAGTATGAGAGACTGGGCTATTCCATTGCAGTCATCGTGGCAATAGGTGTCGTATCGCTGCTGGTCTACCGCGTGGCTACGATCCGTTACAACGTGGAGGCAAAAAGAGTCTACGGTGATCTGTCGGAGAAGGTGCTGGATGCAGAGATGAGCCTTCCCTACAGCTATTATGAAAAACACCACAGCGGCGAGATCGTTTCCAAGGTGTCCTATGATCTTACCAAAATGGGTGACATCTACGGTTCCAGACTGCGGAGAGTGGTCATGCCTTTTTTACAGGTGGTGGCCTATCTGGTTCCCATGTTTTTGCTGAGCTGGCAGCTGACGCTATGTCTGCTGGCGGTCAACAGTGTGATGATGGCCATTGAGCTGTTATTGTTAAATCCTATGCACCGCATCAGCAGAGAATTGTCGGGAGTAAGTACTGCCATGACGAACCGGCTGTCGGATATGTTGCAGGGAATGGAGCAGGTGCGGATGTTCCGGGGCGGCCGGGGAACCGTGGCAAAGTTCGGAGAAGAGAACCACCGCTATGAGAAAAAATACGGCCGCAAGACGTTGTATACTGCCTGTCTGGAGGGCAGCAGCAAGGGCTTTGAACTGTTGTGTTCGCTGGTGTTTTTAATGCTGGGAATTTATTATGTGGACAAAGGCTACACCACACTGGGAGCGCTGGCTGCGATCTACACCATGTATGCTTCCTTCTCCTTCCAGTTTTTACAGATCGGAAGATACATTCCGGAGCTGGTGGGGTGTCTCGCCAATGCCCAGAATATTTTTGATTTTCTCGATGAGGCGAGAGAGCCGGCCAACTGGTATCGTGAGAATGACGGAGAACAGACCGCGAAGACAGCGCAGGCCCGGACGCCGGCCGGACAGACCGGACGAAAGGCACCGTCAGAGACAACCGCGGAACAGAACGTGGCGGAAACACAGATACCTAATGCTGTGGAGATCCACGCTATCCGCTTTTCCTACACCGGAGAAGAGGATGTACTCCGCGATTTCTCCTTAGAGGTAAAAAAGGGAGAATGCGTCGCCATCACCGGTGCTTCCGGCTGTGGCAAGACAACCTTGTCCAAGCTGCTTCTGGGACTGTATCCCCTTGGTGACGGTGACATCCGGGTGAACGGAGCGTCCATGCGGGAAGAGAATCTGGCAGACCTGCGCCGTCAGATCGCCTATGTCCCCCAGGAGCCGTACCTGTTCCAGGGCTCCATTGCGGAGAATATCCGTATGGGAAGACCGGATGCCACAGAGGAAGAGATCGGGGAAGCGGCAAAGCAGGCGCACGCCCATGAGTTTATCATGGAATTCCCGGAAGGGTATGATACGACGGTGGGCGAGCGGGGCAACAATCTCTCCGGAGGGCAGAGACAGCGGATTGCCATTGCCAGAGCAATCTTAAAAGATACTTCCATCATCCTGCTGGATGAGGCAACCTCGGCACTGGATAACGAGTCCGAACAGGCGGTTAACGAAGCTCTGCGGAACCTCCAAGGACAGAAGACGATCCTCATGATCGCCCACAGACCCTCCACCATCGAACTGGCAGACCGGGTGTGCACGATGGTGCGGGCTGAACTTTAAAATAAGTTTTCCCTCTTGACAGAAAAAAATAATGTGTTTATATTTATAACAGTGTTATATAACACTGTTATAAATATTTGGAGGAAAAAGTGACAAAACCGATTGAAGGAGTTTCAGAGAAAATTCTGGCCTGCGCAAAAGAAGAATTCCTGGAGAAGGGATATTCCGAAGCATCCCTGCGGACCATCGCGGCGAAGGCGGACACTACTACCGGATCCATCTATTCCAGGTTCCGGGATAAGGAAGGACTGTTTGGTGCCATTGTGGAGCCGGCGGCAGAGGGACTGATCCGGATATTTCTGAAGACGCAGGAAGAATTTCATGCCAGGGAGGCAGAGGTTCAGCCCAAGGTGATGGAGACTTATGTGGTTTCCGGAATGGACGAAATGTTGGATTATGTCTATGACCATTTTGAAGAGTTCCGGCTATTGCTGGATGCGTCCTACGGTACCAGGTACCAGGACTTTGTGGAACATCTGGTGGAGATCGAGACGGAGTACACCTACAAATATATGGAGGCGACGGCGTCCCTGCAGGACGGCAGTGAAATTACGGAGGAGTTCGTACACATCACAGCGAGAGCCATGTTCGACAGTATGTTTGAAGTCGTTCGTCACCGCATGGACAGGGATACCGCCAGAAAATACCTCCACATGCTGGAGAAATATCATTATGGTGGCTGGGGTGCCATCATAAAGCTGGGGTAATGGGAAGACTAAGCCTCCGAAATACCTGGAAAATCTGAAACGAAAAGACTGCTTCTGAAAGCTGAGGCAGTCTTATAAAAACCGATGCGGTTAGTCTTGACTAATTCAAAATAAGCAGTGTTATGTCAAAATGCATAAAAGGAAAGAGGGAAAAGATCACATGAAAAAAGAAAGTACTATGCATAAGCTGTTTACCTATGCGGGCAGCTACAAGTATCTGACCATTGCGTCATGGATCCTGTCTGCCGCCAGTGCCCTGATCGCATTATTGCCGTTCTATTACATATGGCGGATCATGCGGGAAGTGGTGATGGCAGCGCCGGATTACAGCAAGGTGCAGAATCTGTCGGTGTTAGGATGGAGTGCTGTGGGATTTGCACTGCTTTCCATGATCATTTATATCTGCGCACTGTTGTGCTCCCACATTGCAGCCTTCCACGTGCAGGCGAATATGCGAAGCACGCTGATGCGTCATATTCTGACGCTGCCCATGGGATTCATGGACAGTGAGGGCAGTGGTAAGATCCGCAAGATCGTCAATGAATCCACCGCAGCCACCGAGACCTATCTGGCACACCAAATGCCGGATAAGGCAGGCGCCATGGCAACGCCCGTGGGACTGTTGTTACTTTTGGTGATATTTGACTGGAAACTGGGATTGTTGAGTCTGGTGCCGGTGGTATTTGCATTTCTCATCATGGGAGCCATGACCGGACAGCGCATGAAGGATAAAATGACGGAATACCAGAATGCGTTGGAGGAAATGTCCAGTGAAGCCGTGGAATATGTCCGCGGTATCCCGGTGGTGAAGACCTTCGGACAGTCGGTATTTTCTTTCAAGCGGTTCCAGACCTCTATTAAAAAATATGAAAAATGGACCATCGCCTATACCAAAGAACTGATGTGGCCCATGGTAGGCTTTACTACACTGATCAATGCGATCTTCGCCGTTCTGATCGGTGCCGCATACTGGTTTGGCGGAGCAAGCGGGGATCCTGCGGTGCTGATCAACCTTCTGTTTTACATCATTATCACTCCGGTATTGACAGTGACCTTAAGTAAAATCGCATACAGTGGAGAAAATAAAATGCTCGTGGAAGATTCCCTGAACAGAATCGAAGATATCTTAAACAGGAAGCCTCTGCCGGAAGCAGAAAAAGAACAGAACATCAAGGATCATTCCATTGCGTTGCAGAAGGTATCCTTCCGCTATGAAAATGCGGGAAGAGATGCCCTGCATCAGATCAACCTGGAGATCAGAGAAGGGGAGCATGTGGCTTTCGTAGGCCCCTCCGGTGGCGGTAAGACCACCCTGGCCAGCCTGATCGCCCGCTTTTACGATACCACGGAAGGAAAGGTCTGCATCGGCGGTGTGGATGTGAAGGAGATCCCTTCCCCGCAGCTGATGGATATGGTGTCCTTCGTATTTCAGGACAGTAAGCTGCTGAAGATGTCCATTTATGATAATGTTCGTATGGGCAAAAAGGATGCCACCAGAGAGGAAGTCATGGAAGCTCTGAAAAATGCCCAGTGTGAGGATATTATTGCAAAGCTGCCGGAGGGCGTGGATACCGTCATCGGAAGTCAGGGCACCTATGTATCCGGCGGCGAGGCACAGCGCCTGTCCATTGCAAGAGCTATGCTGAAAAATGCACCGATCCTGATCCTGGATGAGGCTACTGCCTTTGCCGACCCCGACAATGAGGCAAAGGTACAGAAGGCATTTACGAGGCTTTCCGCAGGCAAGACCGTGATCATGATTGCCCACAGACTTTCCTCCGTCGTGGAGGCCGACCGTATCTGTGTGCTGAAGGATGGAGGAATTGTGGAACAGGGAAATCATGAAGCATTGCTGGCCCAGGGCGGCCTGTATGCCCACATGTGGGAAGCGTACAACAAATCTGTCAGCTGGAAAGTAGGAAAGGGGGAGAAATAGAATGAGTAGCTTACAGGCAAAATTGCAGCATAAATACGCACTTTCCGAAAAAGGTGCGAAGGATATGATAAAGGCATTTGTATCCGTAACATGTTCCGATCTGGTGTTGATGTTCCCGGTATGGATGCTGTATTTTCTGGTAAGAGATTATTTACAGGGCACTATGGCAGGCAGAGGTGTGTTCTATATTGTGGGCTGTCTGCTGTGTCTTCTGCTGATCGCCCTCACGACACTGGTACAGTACCGAGCTACATTTCTGGCGACTTATGTGGAGAGCGGAGTGCGGAGAATCGCATTGGCAGAGCAGCTTCGTAAGATCCCCTTATCCTTTTTCGGAAAAAAGGATCTGTCCGATCTGACCAGCACCATTATGGCAGACTGTGCCACTATGGAGACCGCATCCTCCCATTTCATTCCGGAACTGGTTGGTTCCGGTATCTCCACCACCCTGATTGCCGTCAGCATCTTTTTCATGAACTGGAAAATGGCTATCGCGGCATTATGGGTACTGCCCGTATCCTTCCTCATTGTGGGCTGTTCCGGCAGGGTACAGAAGAGCCTGAGCAAGAAGCAGATGAAGTTAAAAATGGACTGTGCGGACGGTATTCAGGAATGTCTGGAAACGGTACGCGACCTACGGGCCAACAATGCACAGGCAGAGTACATGGAAGGATTAGAGAGTAAGATCCGTGCAGTGGAGAAACATGCACTGGTGACGGAGCTTGGTACCGCAGTATTTGTGGGAAGTGCCCAGATGATCTTAAAACTGGGCATCGCTACCGTGGCGCTGACCGGCGGCGTGTTGTTGGTAAGGGGAGAGATCGATATTCTGACCTTCTTCGTATTCCTGCTGCTGATATCCAGAATGTATGATCCCCTACAGGTGGCATTGCAGAATCTGGCGGCCATTATCAACAGCAGTGTGCAGAGTGACCGTTTGGATGAAATCCTGTCCCATGACATCCAGACCGGTGCCGATACCATGGATCCCAAGGGGTATGATATCGAATTTTCCCATGTGGGATTTTCCTATGACAGTCAGGATACTGTGCTCAAAGATGTGGACTTCACGGCAAAACAAGGCGAAGTGACAGCGCTGATCGGTCCTTCCGGCGGCGGTAAGACCACCGTGTCCAGACTGGCTTCCCGGTTCTGGGATATTAATAAAGGCAAGATCACGGTGGGCGGCATGGACATCTCCACCATTGATCCGGAGTCACTGATGTCCCTGTATGCCATTGTGTTCCAGGATGTGACCCTGTTCAACAATACGGTGATGGAAAATATCCGGATCGGCAGACAGAATGCGACGGATGAAGAAGTGCTGGCGGCAGCAAAGCTGGCCCACTGTGATGAGTTCGCGGAGAAGCTCCCGAACGGCTGGCAGACCATGATCGGTGAGAACGGTTCGGAACTGTCCGGTGGTGAGAGACAGCGGATCTCCATTGCCAGAGCCTTCTTAAAGGATGCACCCATCATTCTGCTAGATGAGGCGACGGCTTCGCTGGATGTGGACAACGAGACGCTGATCCAGGAATCCCTCTCCAGACTGATCCGTAACAAGACGGTTATGATCATTGCGCACCGTATGCGTACTGTGGCGGAGGCAGATAAGATTGTCGTGCTGAAGGACGGCGTGGTGGCCGAGCAGGGAACACCCGCGCAGCTGGAAGCAAAAGACGGCATCTACCGGCACATGAAGGCTGCGCAGATGGAAGCCGCCGGCTGGAAACTGTAATCATAATTTCATATGCAGAAAAATCCGGGGTTATTTTCAATCCCGGATTTTTTTTGAGTAAGAATATCAGGAAAATACATGCGTAAAGGTTGAAAAAACGATTTGAGTATGTATAATTGTCAGAGAAATACATGTGTAAAAGTCAAAACACAAAATCAGGTATGTAGAAAACAACAATAAATCAGAAACTGAGAGGAATACCATGAAAATAGAAGCGATGAAAAAAGACGATTTCTACCGGCAGATGTTCAAACTGACGCTTCCGATCATCATACAGAATCTGCTCAGTGCGGCGGTGAACTCCGCGGATGTCATTATGTTGAATTATGTGGGGCAGTCCGCCATCTCCGCGGTATCGCTGGCGGCGAATTACTCTAACATTCTATTTATGGTGTATTACGGACTGGGGACGGGAGCATCCTTACTGTGTGCCCAATATTACGGAAAAGGAAATCTGGAGGCCATCCATACGGTGGAGGGCATTACCCTGCGATTCTCCATGGTCATTTCCGGACTTGTGGCACTTGTGGCATTTTTCCTGCCACAATATATGATGCTGTTGTTTACCTCCGATCAGGAACTGATCACCATCGGAGCCTCCTATCTGCGGATCATGGGCATTACCTATCTGTGCTGGGGTATCACGGAGGTCTATCTTGCCATCCTGCGCAGCGTGGGCCGTGTGACGGTCAGTATGGCGTTGAATATGCTGGCTTTCGTATTGAATGTTATTCTGAATGCCACATTTATCTTCGGACTGTTCGGTATGCCGAAGCTGGGAGCTACTGGTGTCGCCATTGCCACAGCCCTGTCCCGACTGGTGGAACTGGTGGCATGCTTCATTGTATCTTTCTTGAGCAAAAATGTAAAACTGCATCCGAAGTACCTGTTCGTTCACAGTAAGGTGCTGACACAAGATTTCATGCGTCTGTCTCTGCCCGCACTTTGCAACGATGTGTCCTGGAGTGTGGCGTTTTCCATGTATTCCGTGATCCTTGGGCATCTGGGAACAGATGCGGTGGCTGCTAATTCACTGGTTGTCGTAGTGCGCAATATCGGCACGGTATTCTGTTTTGCCATTGCCAGTGCAGGTGGTATATTGCTGGGAAATATTATGGGACAAGGCGACCTAGAGAAGTCGAAGAGTTACGCTTCCCGGATGTTGAAGATGACGGTAATCACCGGAGCTATAGGCGGCCTGATCGTACTGGCCATTACACCCTTTGTGTTACGGTTTGCTACATTGAATGACACTGCCATGCATTATCTGAAATATATGCTGCTTATCAATACTTATTATATTATGGGCGCTGCCGTGAATACGGCGCTGATCGCCGGAGTATTCCGGGCCGGCGGAGATACGAAGTTCGGCCTGATCTGCGATACGATCGATATGTGGTGCTATGCGATCCCTCTGGGATTCTTCGCCGCATTTGTACTGAAACTCCCGGTGCTGTGGGTCTATTTCCTGTTATGTACCGATGAATTCGTCAAATGGCCCTGGGTCATTAAGCATTACCGCGAGGGCAAGTGGGCGAAGAATATTACCAGAGAAGAAGTATGATTCTAAGTTAAATTACATGGCCTTTTCCTGTTCTTCCTGAATCTCTGGGAAGACAGATAACATGGGCTTTACGTCTTCTTTTTTAATGATACGTGCCACGTAATTTTTCGTGATCTTCATTACTACGGGAGACAGGGCTATGACACCGATCAGGTTGGGGATCGCCATCAGACCGTTGAAGGTATCGGACAGATCCCAGGCAAGCCCTAAGTTCATGGTGCAGCCGATAAAGATCATCAGTACGAATGCAACCTTGTAGACCATGGTGGATTTCGTACCGAATAAATATTCACAGGCTTTAGATCCGTAGTGGCTCCAGCCCAATACGGTAGAAAATGCGAACAGCAGGATCGCAATGGCGATGAAGGCGGGACCGAAGCTGCCGAATACGGTAGCGAAAGCCTGACCTACCAAGGCGGAACCGGACACATCCACCAGTACGGCACCGGTGTCCAGATCGATCAGTCCGGAGGACAGAACCGCGAAAGCTGTCAGCGTACATACAACCATGGTGTCGGCAAATACTTCGAAGATACCCCACATACCCTGACGCACGGGCTCCTTTACATTGGAACTGGAATGTACCATGACGGAGGAACCAAGACCGGCTTCGTTGGAGAAGACGCCGCGTTTCATGCCCCAGGTCAGCGCCAGCTTCACACCGGAGCCAACGATACCGCCACCCACGGCACGGAGACCGAAAGCCCCTTTGAAAATAGCGGTGAACACGGCACCGACATGACTGATATTTACGAAGAAGATCACCAGCGCACCGATGACATAGGCGATGGCCATAAAAGGAACCAGTTTCTCGGTGACAGCAGCGATCCGCTTTAATCCTCCCACAATGACCAGAGCCCCGATAATCACCAGAACGATGCCGGTGGCGGTAGCGGGAATGGAAAAGGCGGAAGTCATGTTGGCTGCGATGGAATTGACCTGACTCATGTTGCCGATACCGAAGGAAGCCAACAGGCAGAAAGCAGAGAACAACACAGCCAGTACGGCACCGATCTGTTTGCAGCCCTTATAGGAGCCGAGACCGTCCTTCAGATAGTACATGGCACCGCCGCTCCACTCCCCTCTGGAATTCCGGCGTCGGTAGTAGATGCCCAGTACATTTTCAGAGTAATTGGTCATCATGCCGAAGAAAGCCACAATCCACATCCAGAAGATGGCGCCGGGACCACCCGCCACCAGAGCACTGGCCACACCGACAATATTACCGGTACCGATGGTGGCCGCCAGTGCGGTACACAGCGACTGGAACTGGGAGATGGACTGATCCCCGGCCTCCGTGTGCTTCGTTACATGTTTGTCGTGAAAGATTCCGCCCACCGTATTTTTGAACCAGTGTCCGATGTGGGACAACTGGAAAAATCTCGTCAGGATCGTCATCAGAATACCGGTGCCCACCAACAGCACCAGCATGGGGACACCCCATACGAAACCATTGACGGCGCTGTTCACCTTAGTAATGAACTCTACCATATACATTCTCCTCCTTTGCCTGACCAGGCACTTCCGTAAAAGAAAAAGCGCAGACATCCGAAGATGTCCACGCTGACATAGTTACCTGATCTGTATTTCGTTTTTATTTTTTCCCAGTATAACATAGAGATAAAGATGCCGCAAGAGAAAATTTTTCTCAAAAATTTTTAAAAACGGCTATTGACCTAAAGTCAGTTTTAGGTATTGCTACTGTTATTATAAAGCAGCAGGATATAAAAAACAAGAGGGAGACTGGAAGAAAAACAGGCGGACACTTCCTGACAGAATTGCAAAATCGTGGAAGTAGTGATAAAATTTAATTAGTCTAATCTAACTTCGGACGTAACAGAATCGATATGGAAAAGGAGAAAAATTATGACGGTAACAATGATACGAGTAATGATCGCACTGGGAATCATCGGGCATGCCATTAACATGTATTGCGACCGGATCCTGAGTATCTTTCCCAACGGAACCATCAAATTCGACAATATCAAAGAGATCGAAAAGGACGGTGTGCTGGCGGAAATGATGGAGGGGGTACCGGCAGCGGTTCCTCTGCGTTCCGCGGTACTGGGAGCCTTTGCGCTGGTGTTTGAATTTTTCAGCTATTTTGCACTGGCGGTCTATACCTTTGAGCGGTCAAAGATTCTGGGAGGCGTGATGTTCGTGGCCATCACCTGTTCCTGCATTCTGGGAGCCGCTTATCATGTGAAATGTGGTCTGGCAGAGTATGTCTTCCTGCAGCTGGGCCGGGACCGCACAGCCAAAGACATGATGCTGGATCTCTTAAACAATGCGCCGGTTCTGCGGGTCTGCGGTGTGGGATTGTCTGCCTATATTGTGGCGCTGATCATAGCCATTGCCACCGGCATTATCGGATTCCCCCTCTGGGCCCTGGTTTTCACCATTGTACCCTTTGTTCTGCTGCTGTTCCCGTTTAAGATCGTGGGCACCATGCACATTGCCGCCATGGTATCCATGCTGGGATGGATCTTTCTTTTATAAAAATTGGAACTATGCCTAAGGTTTTTCTGAAATTTTCCGATATCATTATATAGGAAAATACAGACACCATGGATGGAGAAAAAGCTACGGATGGCTGCCTCACAGGAGGCGACCATCCGTTTTTATTGGGCAGAGATCACTGTCCGGAGAGGGAGAGTACTATGGCAGTAACAGGAATCGGCTACGGAAGGACATTTGTGTATGAGACACAGAAGAGAGTAAATGCAGGAGAGGTACAGAGTGCGCTGGGAGGTGTGGCGGAGGCGGCAGAGTCCCGTTTCGCAGAGAGCATCGGAGAATCAGCAAGAGAAGACGATACTGTGAAGACCCCGGTGACCCGTGGCGTACAGCTGGCCCGCCATATCGAGGGCAAGGACAAGGTGCCCTATGGGGAAATGGCGGAGGACGGTATCATTGAGTATAACGGAGTGGTCTTTGTCTGCGACTATGAACATAACCGTCTGACACTGGGGGACACCACCAATAAAGAGAACTGCATCAATATCCAACTGTCCGGCGGCGGAAGCCTGTTGGTGAACAGGGATAACATTGATGCTCTGTCCAAGGCCATCGGCATGTTCAGTCCGGAGGATGTGAGGCGGATCCTGGAGGCACTGGCCAGGGACAACAAGATCCGGCAGATGAAGAAAGAACTGGATGACATGGAGAACGGTGACGATGTAGACGACAGCGAGGAGGCTTCGGATACCACAGATGCGGACAAGGCAGCGGGAACGGATCCTTCCGGAACGGCCGGAAAACCGGAAAAAGAGGATTTAAGCCTCATGGCGCAGATCAGGGAGAAAATGCAGGAGATCTACGACAAGTTGCAGAATGGTGACACAGAGACCAAATTCCGGATCGGAAATCAGGAATTCAGCATAGCAGAGTGGGACAACTTCTTAGAGAAGTTCGACAGTGTGCAGGATGCCATCCGGGCGGCGCTGGAGGAGAAGATCGAAAAGGAGAAGGCGGAACGGCTGGAAAAGGAACTGACAGACGTGTCGGAGACTGAAAAAAAGCCGGATGACGTGGACAGTATTCTGGCCCAGAGTGTGAAGACCACGGAAGAGAACAGCGATCCGAAGACCTGGTATATTACCTGTTTTACGGAGGAAGGCATCTGGTGTAAGAAATTCACCGAAGGGCAGGAAGGAGAGGAGCTGTGGCGCATGGAATTCACAGACCCCTCCCAGTATCAGAAGGCGTTAAACTATCTGCAGAGCTTCGCCGAGGGAGAAGAAGTTCCTCACGCGCAGGAAGAGGAATTCTGGAAAAGATTCCTGGAGGAAGACGAGCGGTAGAACCGGAATCAGTCCGGGTTCTTCCGATATTCCCGGGGAGATTTTCCGTATACTTTTTTAAACAGATCTTTGAAATAGTTGCTGTCGTTGAAGCCGTATTCCAGAGCGATATCCGTGATGGAACTGTCAGTGGTGAGAAGCGCCGTCTGGGCGTGTTTGAGCCGCACGTAGTTTAAATATTCCTTGAATCCCATGCCGGTGATCAGCTTGAATTTCTTGCTGAAATAGGTGGGACTTAAGGATGCCACGGAGGAGACTTCCTCCAGCGTCAGGGGCCTGCGGAAATTGTTGTAAATGTATTTTGTGGCCAGCAGGATGTCTGCATCCCGGGAATTCAGCAGATCCGGTTCCTTCTCATTCATGACGGAATGACGCATCAGCATCAGCAGAAGTTCTTCCAGATAGCACCGCTCAAAATGTTCGGAGTAGCGGTCGAACCGGGAATTCTCGGTGAGCATCCGGGTCAGCAGGGAGTGCAGATATTCCTGGTATACCGTAGGAACGCTGCCCATGAAGGAATGCAGCTGCAGCCCTTGCCCGGATATGGAAGTGAGGCTGTCGGCAGACCAGTCCGATAAATGCAGATATTCTTCTTTGAAATAGATCATCACGATCTCACAGATCTCTCCGGCGGAATACAGGGAGTGATGCAATTCTCCAGGGGCAATGAAGACCAGATCCCCTGCTTCCATCTGGTAGACCGTATCTTTTAACAGGAAACGGCAGCTTCCGGACCACAGATAGAAAATTTCATAAAAGCTGTGATAATGATCGGGCTGCAGAGGAGAAAAATCGCCTCTGCGGCCCTTTTCCACGATGATCCGGTCAATATCTTTTCTGCCCCGTTTTCCTTTTTTCGTTGTGATATCCATAGCGGTTCCCTCATTTCCAGTGTATTCCCAGTGTTGCAGTCAGAATACCACAAAAAAACAGTATTTTCAATTAAAACAAGCTATAAAAACAGCAGTAAATATAAATTAATTAAGCTATTATAATAACTGAAAAAGGAACCCGCCTCTTTCAAAAATACTTTTCTCTCTATCCCCCTCGGTATGCTCCCCCCTCACCGAGGGGACTTTTTTGCGCAAAAATCGCGGAAATACGGCAGTCTCGTTACAATGGATTGCACATTTTGCAAAGGATTGTTACCATAAGGGTACGGACCGGCCGGCATAAGGTGCTAAAGCAAAGGTATTTTTATATGGATAAAAAGAAAACGGGCAATCTGATCCGGGAAGCCATCCGTTATTTTTGAACTTTATATGATTCTCCCCAATTCCACATAAAAGCAAGAACCAGTATTAGATTTTCACATAGTTCTGACAATCTGTATTCTACTCTCTGCGATACACTAGAGCATACCCGACGATAATTTTGACATGGCGTTGCCAGCTTCTTTTTAATATTCATTGATTATCAATCAACTCTCTTATCTGTTCAATAAATTTCTCTGCCGCCTTAGAGAATATTGGA
>OIZA01000107.1_pt1 | contig 50209 bp, 62 predicted proteins | sample 1588381 | NCBI WGS metagenome assembly OIZA01 (sample SAMN03283277) | human gut metagenome | biome: human-associated habitat; material: feces | host: Homo sapiens | place: Peru | collected 2012 | reverse complement strand
CGCATCATCAATTTTTCCGGTGTCATCACAGAAAATAATATTGCTGTGTTTTCCCATGATCTCGACGATCAGCGTCTTGTGGCAGAGATCACCGAGCTCGTTTAAATGTTCAACCTCAAAATTGATGATGCGTTCCATATCTGGCTGCCATATTTTTGTGATCCGGCCGTTTGCGATGTGCTTGCGCAGCAGCATGCAGAAATTCGGAGCAGTCATCGGACTCGGCTTGTTTGCCTCGGTCAGATAAATAAGAGGCAGGGAAGCACTTGCTGAGAGGAGCAGACGTTTCTGTCCCTCCTTTCCCTTCAGGGTGAAAAGCAGTTCGTCTGTTTCCGGCTGAGCAATTTTGCTTATTTTTGTATTTAAAACGGTTTCGTTTAATTCATGTACCAGATTGGCAATGACAATTCCATCAAAAGCCATGATAGTGTACCTCCACTTCTTTTGCGGCAAAAATTTCCCGCGCAGTATCTAAACAACTATTATACACGATAGCGGGGAAAAAATACAATGCCAAAGATATGGATTGCCAGAGATGTTTTATGTTATACTAAGGGGCAGGAAAGGAATGAGCAGATTATGGAGAAAAGAATTTCAGATTCAAGGATAGAACAGGTCTATCAGGTGAGACCGGAGCACTTAAACGGAGCGGGCAGACTGTTCGGCGGCAGGCTGATGGAATGGATCGATGAGGCGGCGGGGCTTGTAGGCATTCGTCATTCCCAGTGCAATGTGATCACGGCATCGGTGGATAATCTAAAATTTATCCGGGGCGCTTATCAGAATGATCTGCTTGTGCTGACCGGAAGGCTGACTTATGTAGGGAATACTTCCATGGAAGTGCGGGTTGATACCTATGTCGAGACACTTGACGGAATACGCAGACCGATCAACCGAGCCTATCTGACGCTTGTCGCAGTCGATAAAGACGGGGTTCCGCAGAAGGTGCCATCGGTTGTGCTGGAGACTGAGAGTGAAAAAGCTGAGTGGGAAGCAGGAAAGAAGCGCAGAGAGCTGCGGATACAGAGAAAAAAAGAAGGATTTTAGATATATTGCATAAAAATCATGAATTGAAATTAGATTGATTATACAATATTAAAAAACAGGATTGACGGATGAAAAAAAGGATAGTATGATATAACCATAGAAAGAGAACAGATTGTTACTCATTTGAGGCAAGACTGGGTTATACTTTTATTATGGATTTTTTATCAGTGATAGGAAGTATAATGCCAGCCTTTTTGGTTTTATGCTCTTTTGCAGGCTGATCCATCGGCAGGTGATGAGCTAGTAAGGGGTTTGTGACATGCAGGTATTGAGAGTCATCAATAATAATGTGATCAGTTCACTGGATGAAGAAAAATCCGAAGTGGTCGTGATGGGAAAGGGAATCGGCTTTCAGAAGAAAGCGGGGGATTCTGTTGACGAGACCAGGATCGAAAAGGTCTTCCGTCTGCCGAGGGAACATACGAACCAGTATGAGCGCCTGGTCAGTGATATGCCGTACGAGCATATTAAGATCGCGGAGGAGATCATTCAGTATGCAGCTAAAAATTTAAAGCGTCATTTAAATAAGAATATTTACATTACGCTGACCGATCATTTGAATTGTGCGATCGAGCGCCAGAAACACGGCACAGTTTTTAGGAATGCACTGCTTTGGGAGATAAAAAAGTTCTACGAAGATGAATTTCAGATCGGACTTAGGGCTGTTGCACTGGTGAGAGAAAAAACCGGAGTGGCGCTCTCCGAAGATGAGGCGGGATTTATTGCACTCCACATCGTAAATGCGGAGATGGACGGAGATATCCGCAAGGCAGGCGCTGTACCGGAGATGATAGGGGACATGCTGAATATTGTCCGATATACCTTTGGTATTGAGATCGATGAAACAGAGCTTTCTTACGAACGTTTTGTTACGCATCTGAAGTTTTTTTTGCAGCGTGCCGTTCAGGGTGTCTGCTATGACAACGATGATCCAAAGCTGTATCAGATCATACGGATGCACTATCCGAAGGAATATGCCTGCGCGGGTAAAATGCAAAGTTACATGAAAAAACGCATGGATTATGATGTGGCAGAGGAGGAACTTACTTATCTTACGATGCACATTGCAGGAATTGTCAAAAAAGCCAGAGCGGACAGTGATTCTTAAATGAAATAAAAAGAATAAAGAAATGGGATTGTTACGTTTGGTCGGCAAAACCCGGATGAGATAAATGATGGTACGTTTATTTCGTTCGGGCTTTTTTTGACCAAAAGAAAAAATAATTTTCAGAATGGAGGGAAAAACTATGAAAAGTAAGTATGATGAACTTGCAGAAAATATTCTGAAAAATATCGGTGGAAAAGACAATATCATCAGCCTTACACACTGTATGACCAGACTGCGGTTTGATCTGAGGGATGACCGGAAAGCGGCAGAAGATGCGTTAAATGCCACGGAAGGAATTGCAGGTACAATAAGAAGCGGCAGACAGCTTCAGATTGTAATTGGAAGCCACGTTGCGGATGTCTGCACGGCAATCTGCGGCTACGGCAGTATCCGGGCAGATGAACCGGAAAGAAAATCAACCCCGAAATGGCACCCGGAAGAGATAAAGACGGTGGCAGCTCCGGTATCCGGTCGGGTCAGAGCCCTTTCAGAAATCGAAGATAAGGTATTTGCCACGGGAGCACTCGGAGCTGGAGCCGCAATTGTTCCGTCTGACGGAAAAATATTTGCTCCGGTGGATGGAAGGATCACCACATTTTTTCCCACAGGCCATGCACTCAGCCTGACCTCGGATGATGGTATAGAGATGCTGATCCATGTGGGTATGGATACCGTGCAGCTAAAGGGCGAAGGATTTGCACCAAAGGCAAAGCAGGGAGACCGGATAAAAAAAGGAGATCTGCTGCTGGAGGTGGATCTTGAAAAAATAAAGGCGGCAGGCTGTCCGGTCACAACACCGGTCATCATCACAAATACGGATCAATATGCTGATATTGTTCCAACTGCTTCTCATACAGTAGAGGCGGGCGAAACATTAATAAAAATAATATAAATCACATGAGTCAAAAATAAGGAGGACAAAATTATGGTATCATTCAATTATGTAATCAAGGACGAAATCGGAATTCATGCAAGACCGGCAGGTATGCTGGCAAAAGAGGCAAAAGCTTTTGAATCGAAGATCACAATTGCAGCAAAGGGAAAAGAAGCAGATGTTACGAGATTAATGTCGGTTATGGGCATGGGAATCAAATGTGGCGATGAAGTTACGGTTTCCGCAGACGGCGCAGATGAGGAAAAAGCAATAGAAGCATTAAAACAGTTCTTTGAAGCAAACCTGTAAAAAAAAGGAGAATCCAAAGATGGAAATCAGAGAAGGAAAAAAAGTTTTTCATGGGATAGCGATCGGAAGAGTCCGTGTTTTCGCAAAGACAGAAAATCAGGTAGCCCGCAAAAAAATTGAGGATACCAAAGCGGAAGTGGCACGGTTCGAGGACGCAAAGCAAAAGGCAATTGATCAGCTGCATGCACTGTATGAAAAGGCACTCAAGGAGGTCGGAGAAGTAAACGCCCAGATCTTTGATGTGCACGCCATGATGCTGGAGGACGGAGATTATAATGATTCCGTTCACAATCTGATCGAGGGGCAGAACGTAAACGCGGAATATGCAGTCGCACAGACGGGGGATAATTTTGCAAAAATGTTTGCGGATATGGACGATGAGTATTTCAAAGCCCGTTCCGTGGATGTAAAAGATATTTCCGAGCGCGTGATCGCCATTTTAAATGGTAACGATACCGCATCGGATATCGGAGAGGAACCGGTCATCATCGCAGCGGAGGATCTGGCTCCGAGTGAGACCGTCCAGATGGACAAGAGCAAGCTGCTTGGGTTTGTGACACATCTAGGCTCCGCCAATTCCCATACGGCGATCCTTGCGAGAACCATGGGAATCCCGGCGCTGATCAGCGTGGACATCGATGCTTCCTGGAATGGGAAAATGGCGGTGCTGGACGGCTATACAGGGAAGATCATTGTAGAGCCGGATGAAGCGATGCTGGCAGAATATCAGGAAAAGAAAAAGAAGGATGAAGAACAGAAGGAACTGCTCCTTACTTTAAAGGGAAAAGAAAATGTGACAAAGAGCGGACAGAAGATCAATCTGTATGCAAATATCGGAAATGTATCGGATCTTGCAAGTGTTTTAGAAAATGATGCGGGCGGAATCGGACTGTTCCGGAGCGAGTTCTTATATCTGGAAAAAGACGATTTTCCAACCGAGGAAGAACAGTTTGCAGTATACCGAAAAGTTGCAGAGACCATGGCGGGCAAAAAAGTCATTATCCGGACACTGGATATCGGCGCGGACAAGCAGGTGGATTATTTCAACCTCGGAAAAGAGGACAATCCGGCTCTTGGCTATCGGGCGATCCGTATCTGCCTGACACAGCCGGAGATCTTTAAGACACAGTTACGTGCGCTGTTTCGTGCAAGCAATTACGGAAATATCGCGATCATGTATCCGATGATCATTTCTGTGGATGAAGTGCGCGAGATCAGAAAGATCGTTGCGGAAGTAAAAGAAGAACTGAAAAAAGAGAACATTCCGTTCGGTGAAGTCGAACAGGGAATCATGATCGAGACACCGGCAGCCGCAGTCATGAGTGATGAGCTTGCAAAAGAAGTGGACTTTTTCAGCATCGGAACCAACGATCTGACCCAGTATACACTGGCGATCGACCGGCAGAACAGCAAACTCGACCGTTTTTACAACCCGCATCATGAGGCGGTGCTGCGCCTGATCGAGCTTGTGGTAAAAAATGCACATGCAGCAGGCATCTGGGCAGGAATCTGCGGAGAGCTTGGCGCAGATACGGAACTGACCGGACGCTTCCTTCAAATGGGACTGGATGAACTTTCCGTTTCTCCGGGCTGTATCCTTCCTGTCCGAAAGGCAATCCGTGAGGCAAAATAAGGTACATGATGAAGGAGCATTGCAATGAGTAATCGAAAAAAAGTGATCTTTCTGGACATAGACGGGACACTTGTAGATTTTAACGGAAAAATTCCGGACTCTGCAAAAAAAGCACTTGTTCTGGCAAAAGCGGCAGGCCACCATCTGGTGGTCTGTACCGGCCGGAGCCGTTATCAGATTCCGGAAGAAGTAAGATCTCTTCCGTTTGACGGGATCGTAGGCGGTGCAGGTGCGTTTGTGATCGCAGACGGAAAGGAATTATTTCATCATTATATAAAAAAGGAGCCGAGAAAACGGCTCATTTCTTATCTTGAGGAAAATAAATTTTTTTACAATATACAGACTGACGTTGGAATGCTCATAAATTCCCGGTGCAGAGAACTGATGGATAAAGTCTATTGGGAGATCATGGGGCTGACAGAAAAGCAGCGTGCAGATCTGGAAGGAAAGCTGATGATCCGTGAAGACCTTGTGAATTATGAACGGTCTGAAAAAGTAATCTACCAGTTGGCGCCCTTTTTTGTTGAACAGGTACAAAAAGATCTTGCGCCGGATTTTACCGTGACGGACATGAGTTACAGACAGGCTGAAAAACGCAGCGGTGAGATCGGGATTGCAGGCATTAACAAGGCAACCGGCATGCAGGCCTATCTTGCCCACATCGGTCAGACGAAAGAAGATGCAGTCGCCTTTGGCGATGGCGCAAATGATGTGGAAATGATTGATTTTGCAGGATGTGGTGTCGCAATGGGAAATGCGCTTGATTCCTTGAAAAAACGGGCAGATCTGGTGACAGATGCTGTCGATGAAGATGGTATTTATCAGGCTTTTTTAAAGCTTCATTTAATTTGATTTGACGAATGGAATTTTATCATCTATAATATATCTTATCTGTGCGTGAAGGTAGAAACAAGATAAGAAGGTGAATGCGATGATTGAGAGCATGACAGGATTTGGAAGATGTGAGATTTTGGAGGAAAACCGTAAGATCACCGTAGAACTGAAATCCGTGAATCATCGTTATCTCGACATGAACATAAAGCTTCCGAAAAAGTTAAATCTTTTTGAGGGAGCGATCCGCAGTCTGTTAAAAGAATATATCCAGCGCGGAAAGGTGGATGTATTCCTTACTTATGAGGATTATACAGAGAATAATTATACATTGAATTACAACGAGGCAGTTGCCGCGGAATATCTGGCACACTTAAAGCATATGGCGGAGTATTTTGGACTGGAAAATGATATCAGGACCAGTACACTTTCCCGTTACCCGGAGGTATTTACCTTAGAGGAGCAGGAGATCGATGAAAATACCGTCTGGCCGCTTTTGGAGCGTACGATCCGGGGTGCTGCCGTACAGTTCGTGGATTCACGTCAAAAAGAAGGCGGGCATTTAAAGAAGGATCTGATCGAAAAGCTGGAAGTCATGCTTTCCTATGTGGATTTCATTGAGGAGCGTTCGCCGGAAATCATGCGTGATTACCGGGAAAAACTGGAGGCAAAGGTGACGGAACTGCTTGGTGACACGAGCATGGACGAAGCGCGTATTGCAACAGAGGTCACGATCTTTTCCGACAAGATCTGTGTAGACGAGGAGATCGTCAGACTGCGCAGTCATATTAAGAATATGGAAGAGGAATTAAGGAAGGGCGGATGCATCGGCAGAAAGCTTGATTTTATCGCGCAGGAAATGAACCGCGAAGCAAATACGATCCTCTCCAAGGCAAATGATCTTGCAATCTCAGATACCGGAATCAATTTAAAAACAGATATTGAAAAAGTAAGAGAACAGATTCAGAATATAGAATAGGTAAAAAGAATGGCAAGACTTTTAAATATCGGCTTCGGAAACGTAGTCAATACGGACAAGATCGTTTCGATCATCACGCCGGATTCGGCTCCGGCAAAAAGGCTGATCCAGAAAGCCAAAGAAGAAGACCGCATTGTTGATGCGACACAGGGACGGCGCACCAGAGGAATCATTCTGGTAGATGGAAATAAAGTGATTTTATCAGCCCTCCAGCCGGATACCCTGGCAGGTCGTTTTAACGGCAGGGAAAATGAAACAGAGGAATAAAAAAATGAAGAAAAAGGGAATTTTGATCGTTGTTTCCGGGTTCTCCGGCTCCGGCAAGGGAACTATCATGAAGCAGCTGTTAAAAAAATATGAGGCGCAGTATGCGTTATCCGTATCTGCAACAACCAGACAGCCACGTCCGGGTGAGGTGGACGGAAAGGAATATTTTTTCCGGACAAAAGAGCAGTTTGAACATATGATCGAACAGGAAGAACTGATCGAATATGCAAAGTATGTCGATAATTATTACGGCACGCCAAAAGCATATGTAGAGGAACAGCTCGCGGCAGGAAAAGATGTGATCTTAGAGATCGAGATACAGGGCGCTTTGAAAGTAAAGAAAAAGTTCCCGGATACCCTGCTTCTTTTTGTGACACCGCCGTCCGCAGAGGTTTTGCGGGCACGGCTGACCGGACGCGGTACCGAGGATGCAGTGACGGTTGAAAAACGTCTGGCAAGAGCCGCCGAAGAAGCAGACGGTGTGGAAGCATATGATTATCTCGTGGTAAACGATGACCTTGAGGTCTGTGTAGAGGAAGTACATTCCATCATACAGACGGAGAAGGCACGGGTATCGCGTAATATAAATTTTATCAATGAAATCAAATCAGAACTGAAAGGAGAATAATTTTATGATACATCCATCTTATGTAGAACTTATGAAAGTCGTAAACCATGACGTAGAAATCGGTGAGGAGCCGGTTGTAAACAGCCGTTATTCCATCGTGATCGCAACCGCAAAGCGTGCAAGACAGATCATCGGAGGAGACGAACCACTGATTCCGCATCCGGAAGGAAAGAAACCTCTCTCCATTGCAGTGGAAGAGCTCTATACCGGAAAAGTCAAGATCATCAGTGATGAGGAAAACGAACAGTAAAAAACGCGGAGGGGTGTCCAAAACAATTTGGCTCCCCTTTTTCACGATATGGAGGTTTTATGAAACTGCTTTTTGTTTCACTTGGCTGTGACAAAAATCTGGTGGACAGCGAATATATGCTTGGTATGCTTGAAAAGGCCGGCATTGAAATTACAGATGACGAAAATGAGGCAGATATTATCATTGTCAATACCTGCTGTTTTATCAATGATGCAAAAGAAGAAAGCGTTAATTCCATTCTGGAGATGGCGCAGCTTAAGACAGAAGGGAAATGTAAGGCACTTCTCGTGACCGGGTGTCTGGCAGAGCGCTACCGGGAAGAGATCGAGACGGAGATTCCGGAGGTTGATGCGATCCTTGGCACCAATTCCTATGATGATATCGTAAATGCCGTAAAACAGGCGCTGGAAGGAAATAAATACGAACGTTTTGCGGAGCTTACGGGGCTGCCGAAGGTCGATAGCGGGCGCATCCTTACGACCGGCGGGCATTACGCCTATTTAAAGATTGCAGAGGGCTGCAACAAGCACTGCACCTACTGCATCATTCCGTCTATCCGTGGAAATTACCGCAGTGTGCCGATGGAAGACCTTGTCGCACAGGCAAAGGAGCTTGCGGCATCCGGTGTAAAGGAGCTCATTCTTGTCGCACAGGAGACAACACTTTACGGCGTGGATCTTTACGGTGAAAAGAGCCTGCACCGTTTGCTTGATGCATTAAATGAGATCGCAGGACTGGTCTGGATCCGGATTCTTTACTGTTATCCGGAGGAGATATATGATGAGCTGATCGCATCGATCAAACGAAACAGCAAAGTCTGTCATTATCTGGATATGCCGATCCAGCATGCAGATGATATGATCTTAAAGCGCATGGGACGAAAGACCAGCAGAGAACATCTGGAGCATATCGTTGAAAAGCTGCGCAGGGAGATCCCGGATATTGCACTTCGCACCACACTGATCTGTGGTTTCCCGGGTGAAACAGAAGCGCAGCATGAAGAACTGATGCAGTTTGTAAACGATATGGAGTTTGAGCGTCTTGGGGCATTTACCTATTCCCCGGAAGAGGGAACCCCGGCTGCCGAATTCCCGGATCAGTTAGATGAGGAAACAAAGCTCACCTGGAAAGATGATGTGATGGAACTGGAACAGGAGATCATCTTTGATCAGAATGAAGCGTTAAAGGGACAGGAGATATGGGCATTCATTGAGGGCAGGGTTGCAGATGAAAATGCCTATGTAGGAAGAACCTACCGTGATGCGCCTGGCGTGGACGGCTACATTTTCATCAACACTGATGAGGAACTGATGTCCGGTGCGTTTGTAAAAGTAAAAGTTACCGGTGCATACGAATATGATCTGATAGGAGAGATAATCTAAAATGAATTTACCAAACAAATTAACCATTTTTCGTGTTATTTTAATTCCGTTTTTTGTATTTTTCATGCTGGCACCGTATTTCCCGGATAACGGAAAATACATAGCAGTGGCAATTTTTATCGTTGCAAGTCTGACTGACATGCTCGATGGAAAGATTGCAAGAAAGTATAATCTGGTCACCAATTTCGGAAAATTTATGGATCCGCTCGCAGACAAACTGCTGGTATGCTCTGCGATGATCTGTCTGGTAGCGACCGGACAGCTGGCAAGCTGGATCGTTATCATTATCATCAGCCGTGAATTTATTATCAGCGGATTCCGCCTGATCGCAGCAGATAACGGAATTGTGATCGCTGCAAGCTACTGGGGCAAATTTAAAACGGTGTTTCAGATGCTTATGATCATCGTGCTGATCTTAGACATCCAGAATTCATTTTTCCAGATCCTCGGTGTGATCCTGACCTACGTGGCATTGATCTTAACTGTGGTATCGCTGATCGATTATATTGTAAAAAACAAACAGGTGTTAAAGGAGCAGAAATAAATGACACTCGAAGAAGAAGTCGTAGCGCTGTTAAGAGAAAAGAATCTTAAGATCACGACAGCGGAGTCCTGTACCGGGGGACTGATCGCTGCGACACTCGTCAATGTTCCCGGCGTATCCGAATATTTAAAGGAAGCCTACATCACATATTCGGACGAGGCAAAAGAAAAACTGCTTGGCGTTGATCCGGAGATCATCGAGACTTATACGGTTGTAAGCCGTGAAACAGCAGAAGCAATGGCAGAGGGCGGCGCAAAGGCTGCAGACAGCAACATCTGTGTTTCGGTCACCGGGATTGCAGGCCCGGACGGGGGCAGCCTCGATCAGCCGGTAGGACTTGTATATATCGGTTGTACCTTAAACGGTGAAACTTCTGCTAAACGTTTCGTATTTCCGGGAGATCGTCAGAAGGTCAGACAGCAGGCAGTAAAAGAAGCTTTGTGTTTTGTAAAAGAAAAGATTTTAGAGTTGAATGAGGAAGCAAGATGAGGATTATTGCAGGAACGGCACGGAGTCTGCCGTTAAAAACCATAGATGGTCTGGACACCAGACCGACCACAGACCGGATCAAGGAAACGCTGTTTAACATGATCCAGCAGGACGTGCCGGACTGTTATTTTTTAGATCTGTTTGCCGGAAGCGGACAGATCGGGCTTGAGGCAGCAAGCCGTGGCGCGGCGAAAATATTTTTTGTGGAAAATGCAAAAAATGCAGCGGCATGTATACAGGACAACATGCGTTTTACGAAATTCGATGATGTCTGTACACTGTTACAGCAGGATGTCATTTCAGGACTTCGCATGCTGGAGGGAAAATATCAGTTTGATCTTATTTTTATGGATCCGCCCTATAAGAAAGAGCTTGAAAAAGAAGTGCTTACATTTCTAAGCCATTCGTCCCTGGTAAAGCCTTCTGCAAAGATCATCGTGGAGGCTGCGCTTGAGACCGATTTTTCCTATGCGGGCGAGCTTGGATTTACCATTTTAAAGGAAAAATGCTATAAAACAAATAAACATGTATTTTTACAAAAGGAAAAGTGAAATTATGACAAGAGCAATTTATCCGGGCAGTTTTGACCCGATTACAAACGGACATCTTGATATTATAGAGAGATCCTCGAAAATGGTGGACGAGCTGGTGGTCGGGGTACTGAACAACAGCGCAAAAAATTCGTTGTTTTCTGTGGACGAACGTGTTAGTATGTTAAAAGAGATGACGCAGGATATGCCCAATGTGAGGGTAGATTCCTTTGACGGACTTTTAGTGGATTTTATGGAGCAGATCGATGCGACAATCATCATCCGCGGACTGCGTGCCATCTCAGATTATGAATACGAGCTTCAGATTGCCCAGACCAACCACAAGGTCAATCCCAAGGTGGATACCGTCTTTTTGACGTCGAGTCTGGAGTATGCATATCTCAGTTCAACGATCGTAAAGGAGTTTGCTTCTTACGGCGGCGATATTTCCCAGTTCGTCCCGAAGCAGCTCATTGATAAGATTTATGCCAAATATAACATTACAAAATAAGGAGCGGTGTACATGAGCAGCAGGATGGAACAGATCATAGAGGAAATCGAAGAATACATAGACAGTTGTAAATTTCAGCCATTATCCAGTACAAAGATTCTGGTAAATAAGGAAGAACTGGAAGAATTGCTGACAGAGCTTCGCATGAAGACACCGGAAGAGATCAAGCGTTATCAGAAGATCATCAGCAACAAGGAAGCAATCCTTGCGGATGCACAGGCAAAGGCAGATGCGATCATCGCGCAGGCGCAGGTACAGACCAATGAATTGGTCAGCGAGCATCAGATCATGCAGCAGGCATATGCGCAGGCAAATGAGGTGGTTATGATCGCGACAAAGCAGGCGCAGGAGATCTTAGATAAAGCGACGAGTGATGCGAATGATATCCGTATGGGGGCAATCAGCTATACGGATGAGCTGTTAAAGAGTACAGAGGAGATTCTTTCCCATGCGATTGATTCTTCCCATGCAAGATATGATAACCTGATCAATTCCCTGCAGGAATGCATGAATGTTGTAACTGCAAACCGCGCAGAATTAGTACCACAGGAAGTGATCGAAGGTACACCGGAGGAAGATACAGCAGCAGAAGATGAAAAACAGGCAGAGGCAGACAAAGCAACGTTAAATACGGACATGCTCTCCTGAAAAATGTGCCCGGATAAAGCATGTGACAGGGTGTGATCATCCTGCAACAGAAAGATAGAATGCACCTGCACACATGCTGATCCCGGCAAAAAGCAGCTTTACTTTAAAATAATGTGAGGTGGACAGGCCGGCATCTTTGATCATCGAAGAGGTCTGGGCGAGTCCGCAGATCCCGCCAAACGAGGTAAAGCCGAGTGCCAGTGAAAAACGCAGCGGAAAAAATGAAATACCGGCGGCCGCGTGAACGCCGGTCGTTACTTCAAGGATTCCCGAAAGAAGCGTTTCCGCCAGCATTCCGAAATGAGGAAGCATGCGGATAAAGGCAGTCAGGATCGAAAAGAACATGATATAGCCACCAAGTTTGGTCAGGGTTTCAAACCCGTTTAAAATACCGGCATCAATGATGTTAAAATTTAACTGAGATCGTGATGCCGGTATTTTTTTATCTGCTGTTGAAAATGCGTGGCATTTCCGCAGACCGAAAAAGCCATAGACAAGCGGTGGCAGATAGAGCATGAGAAATCCGACAGGCAGAAGATCCGGCCGCCCCAGGCATTCACGGAACACATAGCTTATCACAAAAACCGGACTTAAATTGTTGCAGACACAGATTAAAATATCGCCTTCTTCTTTCGACAGTTCCTGATTTGCTACAAGGTCGGCGGTAATCTTGCTTCCAAGCGGAAACCCGAATAAGAGTCCGGCAAAAAGCGGAAATACGCCGGAACGGCTGATCGGATAAAACGGTTTTATCACTGCATAGAGATATTTTGTGATATAATGAAAATAGCCGGATGCGATCAGGATGTTTGAGAGGATCCCAAGCGGCAGAAGCGTCGGAAGCAGCGAGGTATACCACAGCAGTAGCCCGTCTGCAGCGGCACGGACGGTCACTTCCGGAAAAAGCAGGATCAGAAAAATAAAAGTAAATATAAAAATGACGGAAATAGTTTTTCTCATACTTCAATATATTTTTAAAGAAGAAATGATATGACAAGTGTGCGAAAATGAAAAAATGCAGATTCCTCTTATTTATCGGAATCCTTTGTCTGGATGTCCAGTTATTCGCTCATGTGGAGCGGGAAGCTGAATTTGCTTACGTGATTGACCGGGATCGTATCATGGAGACCTTTCGTGATGAACAGGTTCCGCTTTCGGTCTATGAGGCGATCGGCGGGGAAAAAGATTCCGAAGTGTTTGCTGACCGGCTGCTTTGCTATTTTGTTACCGGAGACACGAAAAAGTCAACGGCAGATGCTTTAAAATTGCGTCTGGAGCGAAAAAATAATCCCGCCGGCCAGGAATTTGTGTCCTATATCAATGCAGTCTGGCAGGATGTCACCTATTTTCCGGTGCCGTTGCCCCGGACGAATGACGTGAGGACTGTAAGTTATTCCGATTCCTGGATGCAGAGCCGTACCTTTGGCGGAAAACGCGGTCATGAGGGCTGTGATATTATGGCGTCGGTCAATGAAAGAGGCGTATATCCGGTTGTCAGCATGACGGATGGTACGGTGGAGGCAGTTGGCTGGCTTAGGCTTGGCGGCTGGCGCATCGGTATCCGGAGCCCGGGAGGCGGCTATTTTTACTATGCACATCTCGCAGAATATGCAAAAGCATTTGAAATAGGAGAGGAAATAAAAGCGGGGGAACTGCTTGGATTTATGGGCGACAGTGGATACAGTGACACACCTGGTACCGTTGGAAATTTTCCGGTACATCTGCATGTCGGGATCTATGTTAACGATGCGGACGAAAATGAGATCAGCGTAAATCCGTACTGGGTTTTGCGTTCGCTGGATGAAAAAAAACTGGTTTATGATTATTAAAGGGTAAAAATGAAAAACTTGAGACTGGATAAATATCTTGCCGATATGGGTATCGGCACAAGAAGTGAGATCAAAGAAAAAATTAAAAAAGGACTGGTCACGGTAAACGGCGAAACCGCAAAGCGTCCGGAACTTAAAGTGACACCGGGTGAAGATCAGGTCGCAGTAAACGGAGTGGCTGTTTCTTATGCCACATTTTCCTATTATATGTTAAATAAACCGGCAGGCTGTGTATCCGCAACCGAGGATGGCAGACATGAGACGGTGCTCGATCTGATTGATGAGCCGGGCAAAAAAGATCTGTTTCCGGTCGGCAGACTGGACATTGATACCGAGGGCTTACTGCTTATCACCAATGACGGGGAGCTTGCACATCGTCTGCTTGCCCCGAAAAAGCATGTCGCAAAAACTTATTTTGCCAGAGTAAAAGGCTGTGTGGATAAAACAGATGTGCAGAAGATGAAAGATGGACTGGACATCGGCGAAAAGCGTCTGACACTTCCGGCAGAGCTTGTGATCTTAAAGGCGGGTGATATATCGGAGATCACGCTTACGATCACAGAGGGCAAATTTCATCAGGTAAAGCGGATGTTCGAGGCAGTCGGAAAAGAAGTCCTTTATTTAAAGCGGCTCTCCATGGGGACACTTACACTGGATGAAACTTTAGAAAGCGGGCAGTACCGGCCGCTCACAGAAAATGAAATCGAAAATTTGAAGGGAAATCAGACATGTTAAAAAATAAAAAAGCAGTGATATTTGATTTAGACGGCACGTTAGTGGATTCCATGTGGATGTGGAAGGGTATTGATATGGAATTTCTGGCGAAAAAAGGGCTTGCCTATCCCGAAAATTTAGAAGCACAGATTGAGGGCATGAGTTTTGATGAGACGGCAGATTACTTTGCAAAAGCATTTCCGATATCAGAGACAGCAGAAGAATTGAAAGTGATCTGGAACAATATGGCACGTGAAAAATACGAAAAAGAAGTTCCGTTTAAGCCTGGCGCGTTGAAATTTTTGCAGTACTTAAAAGCAAACGGGATTCGAACCGGAATTGCGACCAGCAATTCAAGAGATCTCTTAAATGCGGTTGCCACGGCACATGATCTGTATTCCTACATCGAAGTATTTCAGACATCCGATGAGGTAAAAAAGGGAAAACCAGCGCCGGATGTTTTTTTACGCGCAGCGGAACATTTAAACACAGCTCCGACGGACTGTCTGGTATTTGAAGACATCCCAAACGGCATTCTGGCAGGGAAAAACGCAGGAATGACGGTGTGTGCGGTCGCGGATGAATATTCAAAAGATCTCATCGACACAAAAAGGAAACTGGCAGACTATTATATTACATCCTATGAACAGGTACTGGATCATTCGTATGAGGATTTAAGAAATGAGTAACGGATTTTTACCAATTTCAAAAGAAGATATGGAAAGGGAACACATCACGCAGCTTGATTTTGTGTATGTGATCGGGGATGCCTATGTGGATCATCCCTCGTTCGGACATGCCATTATCAGCCGGATTTTGCAGCTGCATGGTTATACGGTCGGTATCATTTCACAGCCGGACTGGCGGGATAAGGACAGCATTTCGATTCTCGGAGAGCCACGTCTCGGCTTTCTTGTGACTGCGGGAAACATGGATTCCATGGTGAATCATTATTCGGTGTCCAAACACAGACGGAACATGGATTCCTTTACGCCGGGCGGCGTGATGGGAAAACGCCCGGATTATGCAACGATCGTTTACTGTAACCTGATCCGTCAGACCTATAAGCATACGCCGATCTTAATCGGAGGCATCGAAGCGAGTCTGCGCCGGCTCGGGCATTACGATTACTGGTCGGGCAAAGTGAAGCGTTCGATTCTTTTGGATTCCGGCGCGGATATTATCATGTACGGCATGGGTGAGCGCAGTATCGTGCAGATTGCGGAGGCATTAGACAGCGGACTTGCGGTAAAGGATATTACCTTTATTGACGGTACGGTCTATAAGACCAGAAACCGCGAGGATATCTATGATGCCATTGAATTGCCGCATTTTGAGGAGATCAAGGCGGACAAGCGCGCCTACGCAAAAAGCTTTTATACGCAGTACTGCAATACCGATCCGTTTTCCGGCAAGCGGCTTTTTGAAACGTATGACGAAAAATTATATGTTGTGCAGAATCCGCCGCAGAAGCCATTGTCCAAGCTGGAAATGGATCAGGTATATGACCTTCCGTATATGCGGACGTATCATCCGAGTTACGAGAGCGCGGGCGGCGTACCCGCCATTTCCGAGGTGAAATACAGTCTGATCAGTAACCGCGGCTGCTTTGGTGGATGCAGCTTCTGCGCGCTGACCTTTCATCAGGGGCGGATCATACAGGCGCGCAGCCAGGAGTCTATCTTAAAAGAAGCAAAAATGATCACGGAGGATCCTGGATTTAAAGGCTATATCCATGATGTCGGCGGGCCGACCGCAAACTTCCGTGCACCGGCGTGTAAAAAGCAGCTTACCAAGGGCGCCTGTCCGAACAAGCAGTGCCTGTTCCCCAAGCCCTGCGCAAACCTGATCGCAGACCACAAAGACTACATTGAACTGCTGCACAAACTGCGTGCGCTTCCGAAAGTTAAGAAAGTCTTTATCCGTTCAGGAATCCGTTTTGATTATCTTTTAGCGGACAAAGACCGCACATTCTTACGGGAACTCTGTGAGCACCATGTGAGCGGGCAGCTTAAGGTGGCGCCGGAGCATATTTCAGATGCGGTGCTTGAAAAGATGGGAAAACCGCCGGTTGCGGTTTACCGTGAATTTGTGAAAGAGTACAAAGCCATGAACGAAAAGCTCGGGAAAAAGCAGTATCTCGTTCCGTATCTGATGAGTTCCCATCCGGGTTCCACGTTAAAGGAAGCCGTGGAGCTTGCAGAATTTTTGCGGGATCTCGGCTATATGCCGGAGCAGGTGCAGGATTTTTACCCTACGCCGTCTACGATCTCGACCTGCATGTATTACACCGGACTTGATCCGCGTACCATGCAGCCGGTATATGTCGCGACCAATCCGCATGAGAAGGCGATGCAGCGTGCACTGATCCAGTACCGGAATCCGGAAAATTATGATCTGGTGCATGAGGCGCTGATCAAAGCCGGGCGAGAGGATCTGATCGGCTTTGACGGGAAATGCCTGATCCGGCCGCGTAAGTTAAAGAGTGAAAAGAACGGAAAACCACAGGCAGGACCGCAGTCCGGGCGCACGAAGCAAAATCATGTGCCGCAAAAGGGAAAAAATACGCATACGGGAAGTACGGCACACGCGGCAAATCATTCCGGAAATCCGGGCGGCAATTCAAACGACGCGAAGAAAAAGAGTACCGGCAGGAAGCCGATCCGGAATGTGCACAAAAAGAAGCAAAAATAACAAAATGTTGGAGAAATCATGAAAGAATATATTATTGGAAAAAATGAGGCGAATCAGAGACTGGATAAATACCTTCACAAATTGCTGAAAGAAGCTTCTGGCGGTTTCCTTTACAAGATGCTCCGTAAGAAGAACATTACCTTAAACGGGAAGAAAGCCGAGGGGGTTGAGAAATTACAGGAAGGGGATCACGTGAAGCTCTTCCTGTCGGATGAAACATTTCTTAAATTTGCAGGACAGCCACGTTTAAATGAGGATGAACCTGACGTGAAGTTAAAGTCTTTTTCCCTTTCTGTTGTTTATGAAGATGAGGATATCTTAATCATTAACAAACCGCAGGGTATGCTGTCCCAGAAAGCAAAGCCGTCTGATGTCTCTGCAAACGAATATATTCTGGATTATCTGCTTGGCACCGGCGCACTGACGAATGAGGAGTTACGGACTTTCCGGCCATCTGTCTGTAACCGTTTGGACCGCAACACATCCGGGCTTCTGATCGCCGGGAAAAGCCTGCACGGATTGCAGGAGATGGCAGAATACTTAAAAGACCGGAGCATGAAAAAATATTACCGCTGTATCGTAAAGGGAACAGTTGCGGAGAAAAAGAAGATCACCGGCTATCTGAAAAAGGATGAAGGAAGCAATCAGGTTCATATTTATTCGAAAGAAGTTCCGGATAGCAGGTATATCGAAACCGAATATACGCCGGTTGAGACGTTTTCTGACTGTACACTCCTTGAAGTACATCTGATCACCGGACGTTCCCACCAGATCCGTGCGCATCTTGCATCCATCGGTCATCCGCTTGCCGGAGATGAAAAATACGGAGACCATAACTGGAACCTTACGTTAAAGAAAAAGTACGGCATCCGAGGGCAGATGCTGCATGCTTACCGCCTGGAATTTCCGGATGGCAGAAAAGTGACAGCGCCGGTGCCGGAAAGCTTTAAAAAGCTGACGCAGTTGACAGGAAAAACCAAAAGTGGCAAAAATAAATAAGAGAAAAATACCCAAAAGGGTACATGAATGACGGGGAAAAGGACTTGACGGGGATGAGTCAGAAAAATATACTTTTGAGAACAGAACAGAACAGAACAGAACAGAACAGAACAGGCTCGAGGTGGGCTTGATTTTGTTGTAATTTATAAAATTAAAAAGTATTTTTTCAAAAAGCATTCAGATTTGCTGATGTCGTAAGACATCGGTGAATCTGAATGCTTTTTTGCATTTTATGGTTGGAAATGACGATATATGTCTATCCGACTTTGTATGATGTAAATAAAAGAGGGAGTGCATTCAAAAGTTAATAAGGGAATGGAGGAATGTTATGGATGACGCAAACAGAAGCCTGCGGCTGCTTACGATATATTTAGGCCTTTTGAATGGGAAAGTGCTGCGAAAAAAAGAACTGGCAGATAAATATGGAACCAGTGAGCGTACAATCCAGCGGGATATTTCCGATATCCAGCGTTTTTTTGCAGAAAATGCTGTCGAGAGCGGAGAAGTAAATGAAGTAATTTATGACATCAAAAAAGGCGGGTACCGGCTGGAGCAGATCAGTAAAATGAAATTTACCAACAGCGAAGTGCTTGCTATCAGCAAGATCCTGTTAGACAGCCGTGCATTTATCAAAACAGACATGAAGGAGATCATGGACAAGCTGCTGGAGTGCTGTGTTCCGCCGCAGAACCGTGATCTGGTGAATGGTCTGATCCGCAACGAAATGTTTCATTATGTAGAACCACGCCATGGAAAACAATTTCTGGATGATCTGTGGAAGATCGGCGAGGCGATCGGGAATCGGAAAGTGATCGAGATCGAGTATGCGAGCTTAAAAGGAAAAGAGCCTAAAAAGCGGCGGCTTCAGCCACTTGCGATCCTGTTTTCGGAGTATTATTTTTACCTTGCTGCGTTTATTGAAGATATTGATAAGGAAAAAGAATTTGAATACAGCGATGATAACTATCCGACCATCTATCGCATCGACCGTATCGAGAGTCTTCATGTCACCAATGAAAATTTCCGCATCAAGGAAGATAAGGATCGTTTTCAGGAAGGAGAATACCGTAAGAAGATCCAGTTTATGTACGGCGGCAGGGAAGAACGGGTGAAATTCCAGTACACCGGATTATCTGTTGAGACGATTTTAGACCGGCTTCCAACAGCAAAGATCATTAAAGAAGAAGATGGCGTTTACACCATTACCGCGGAAGTGTTCGGCAAGGGAATTGAGATGTGGCTAAGAAGTCAGGGAGAGCAGGTGAAGGTGCTGTCAGCGAGCTGGGAAAAAGGAAACAAATTGAAGTGCTAAAACTTTCCACATTATGAAGTCTATTTCAGATAGGAGAAATAAAGTTATACTATTGTTTTTAGGTTGATTATTCTAAAGTGAAAGGAAGAAAGAATTATGGGATTTTTTGATTATATTGGGGCAAAAATTCAGCAGGCAAATGCAGAAGTATTAGAGGCTCAAATGGAGGCTGAACGTTGGGATGCCAAGACAATCTGTATGAAGTTAAAGAATTGTCATGTGACATCTTCAAGTATAAGAAAATATTCAGGATATATGAAGGCTTTACGATCAAAGTGTGAAGAAATGAATGACTGGGAGTTAAAGGGGACTTTTGATGATGCTTATAATTCGAGAAATGCGAGGGCATGTGATGTAATGATGTCAGAAATGGAACGTAGATATTTAGCTTATAAGGACGATAATGGTAAAATTGTGAGAACCTATAGATATAGATAATATCTATATTTAAATAATTTGTTATTCTAGTAAGTTTGCAACTAGATATTAAAAGAATAAGGCTAATAAAAATAGTGAAAAAGTAAAATGTGCAGGGTAGGAGGATAGATTATGTTTGAGAGTCAGAATGCCAAGACAGAATTAATGATTGTATGTGATGAAAAGTTAATGGAGTATGGAAATTATTTGATGGCTTTAATTGGGCAGAATGATGATGTTGATGATAAGATTGTTGGTACAAGAGATGGTTCTGTTACTGCTGCCATATATACTCCCCAAAATTATAAAGATACATTACCCAAGATTACATCAAATACGCATATTCTATTTATAGGGAGTTTTAAAGGAGCAAAAGAACAAGGAAAAAATGTCGATTTTAAATTTGATAAGTATGGAATGAGATATGGCTGGCTTGGAAAAAGAGCTGTAATGTATGTAGATGATGAAATGCTCAAAAAGGATGACTATGAACAGTTTATTTTATTCAGCGAAAAATATCAGAAAAAATTTAATAAAGCTACAGTTAATATTGTAAATAGTCTTCCAGATGCAGCAAAATGGATAGGCGTTTTTTTACCAGTTGTATATCCGGCAGCTATATATGGATTAATATCAGGATGGATTGCACACAAGAAAATTAAAGACCAGCAGTATAGATGTCTTACCATGGTCGTATATCTTGATGGATTACAGAAATTCTTGGAGGGATAACGAATGGAAGGTTTTGTAGAAGGATATTCATTTTTTGAAAAGAGTTCAGGAAGTTATACAGCTGCTGCTATGGGAGATGCCTATGTATGTAATGTAATAGATGCCATAGATACATTGCATAATGATTTGAATGCTTTTAATGGTTTCCAAACAAAGCCTGATGCATTAAAGGGAGATATTGCAGAGTTTTGGCATTCCGGTACTTTTAATATAAATGCAATTATTAAAGATTCAGGAAGTCGTACCACTGTAGATAGAAGTCACGATTTGGCCTCAGCTGATGTGACAAAACTATGAATTGCCAGATGAGGTAATGCAGGCAGTTGGATTCGAAGTCTTTAAATATGAAGAATTTAGGTATGATGAGTTTGCTCTGGAACAATTTGCTCTTAAGCAGTTTAGAATGGAAGAATTTGAGATGGAGTCATTATCAATAGACTTTTTAAGAAGAGGCGTTATTGGGGTTCAGAAGATTGGCTATGTATAGGATTAATCTGTATGCGCATACAGGATGCTAAAAATTCCAGAGACAAAGAAATTCATCGCGCCAACCATTTGGCGGAGTACAAAAGGCAGGAGATAAGGAGATGATTTGTTAGCTGTACTATTTTGGTTATACACCCCCTAAGGAGGCAGTAAAGCGTCTGAATGAGAAACATGACCAGGATGAGCTGGCTTCCGAATGAATCTGAATAAGAAGTTTTTAGTAGAGCAGGAGGCAGACATATGAATTACGGATTTTTATCCGGCATACCGATGCCGTTAAATGAAGAACAAAAACAGTTTGACAAAAAGCAAAGGAGAGAAAAATTATGAGTAAAATGGATGATCTGGATTTACTTTCACAAAATGTAGCAGAAGGTGGCGACATCACCATGTTCCCGTATATGTATCCGGGGATTATGGCGGCATCCGTTGTGGGAACCGTACTTGCATCTGCAGTGACTGTGATTGCAGCAAAACGGATAGCAAAACAGCTAAAGGCAAAACAGCAGGAAAGAGACAGTGTGGATGAAGAAATTTGAAAATAAAAACCAGAGAAATTGTCTCCCGTGTCTGATTTAATGAATAAAGAATACGCCCGGAGATGAATGGTATGAACTTATATTCTAAAATGGAAAAGGTTGTCACGAAAAAGTGATGACCTTTTTTCGATATATGCTATAATAAATATACCAGTCAGGCAGACAGGCTTTCCTGCTGACAACCAATTATACTCCGGAGGTGACTTTTTATGCACTCAGATAAAGAATATCATTCCTATAAAATCACACAAGACGATTTACATGTGCAGGTTACAAAAGGAGAACAGAAAGTCATTGACACTATGCTGCCAGAGACGTTAAGGAACGATCCGATGAAGCAGCAGCTGTACATACAGCTGATAATAGATGATTATGATCTGAAAAAAAGGGCGGAGGAAGGAATGCAGGAAATTTTAAAAAAGGTTCCGGAAGCAGGAGGTAAAAAATGGATTATTATGAACTGATGCATAAGGACGACCTGGTCTGCATGTTTTCTCTGGAAGATGAAGTCGTTTTAAATATTGCACTGCCGGAAAGTGGTATGGAATTACTGCCACTTGGCTGTAAAGATAAACGGTCGATTTCTGAATGGCTGAAGGCACGGGCAATTCCGGCAACCAGGATTGGCATTGATAAAATTTTGACAAATACATTTCAGGCACTGCTTGATAACTATGGTCTTTCACTGACCGATAGTTACTGGATCAAGCCGGTAGCTGTTGATTTAACCTGGAAAGATGTCAACTTTTATACGAATGACTTTCAGGCGACAAAGATACTCGACGACTTGAGCAGCATTGATTGTCGGGGAAAAACAAATTTTACACCGAGCGCAACACTGAAAGGTGATTTGAAAAAGAAATGGATTCTCAGTGACGGAGAGCGTGTACTGATCAAAGGTAATTATGGTCAGACCGCATTACAGGCGGTTTCAGAAGTTATGGCAACGGCAATCTATGAGAAACAGGAAATTGCGGATTATACGTCGTATACATTTGCGGATATCCAGTCAGATGATCAGGATATTTTAGGGTGCGCCTGCCCTAATTTCACATCGGAGAATCTGGAATTTATACCGGCGATTGATATTGTGAACTCTGTCAAAAAAAGACAGGATCAGTCCTATTATCAGCTCTACATTGAACTATGTCAGGAGCATGGCCTGACAGATATTGAGGACTTCATGAGCGCTATATTTTCCGTTGATTTTATCCTGGCGAATGTAGACCGGCATTTGAATAACTTTGGAATACTGCGGGATACGACAACACTTCAATGGCTCAGACCGGCACCGGTTTTTGATTCGGGTAACAGTCTCTTTTACCGGGCAGCGCCGCATGCAAGACTGCCGGTTGGAAAGGAACTTTTAAAAACAGAAGTATCCTCTTTTACAAAGACGATTGGCTCACAACTCAGGCTGGTTAAAAATTCAAGGCTTGATCTAAAAAAATTACCAACGGATGAGGAATACCTTAAAATTTTAAATAAAGATGATTCCCTGCATGCATTTGATAAAGAACAGCGGATCCTTTTGTTACATGAAACAAAGCAGATCTTTGAAGATTTTTTGAATGGTGCAAAGCCATGGGCATATCAAAGCAGATAGATTTTTTTGTCTATCTGCTTTTTTGTTCTTGAAATGCCATTATATGTCTACCTTTGCCGTTAAGATATATCTGAAAGAAATAAAAATGCAAAGGAGAGATGAAAATGTTTGAAAATGTATTTGATCTGGTGGCGTTCATATGGTTGGGAGCACTGGTGGTTTCTGGTGTCATAGATGTGCTGCTTCCTTTTTTGACCGGGCGGCAGGGAAGCCGGTATTATGACGGCCTGCCTGTAAATTTTAACAATCTGGATGAGCTGCGCACAAAACTGGGAAACTGCAGGAGAGTCAGCGGGATCAAAATAATTGATTCAAATTCTGTAGGAATAATCGGAAAAAAAGGAAAGTATGTGCTGCATCTGACAGATGGTGTGCTGAAGGCAGAACCTGCATATGGATTTATGTACCGTAAGTATCAGAGAACCATAGAGCTAAATTATATTTTGGATCATCTGGCGAATGATGGAAAAGATTCTTTAAAAGCGCAAACGGCATACAAAAAAGCATCGCGGGTATTATTGATTTTTAATATTGCAGTAATTGTCCTGGCAATCGCGACTGTGTCAGCTGTTGGAATGATGCTGAAGGATCAACAGCCGGAAACAAACATTGGTACTGCACATAATACAATATCAGATCAGGAGTCTTTCACAGATGATGTTATCAACCTGTCTTTGGATGATATTATGGATTGTATATGTGCTACGGAAGATTATGAATTTGACCCGGAGGGGACGGCGGCAGAACTGACGGACCATTTCGGAATGGATTTCTCGTATGATTCAGCTTCCAATACTGTTATTTCATGGGATGATACGATATCCCTGTCCGAATATGATGGTACATTCAGTCTGTATATTGATGGGAAAAAATCGGGTGATCATTATTCTATGTTTGGAGTTGTGCTTGGGGAAACCGAATACGATGAAGTAGAATCTTTATTTTATGATGCATGTGAATCAGCGTGGCCAGAATCAGACCCGGTGATCAATTATCATGATGGTGGCGATTATGGAGTAGATGGAAGCTTTTCTTATGAAGGATATCCCGCGAGCGTAGAATTTTACGCTGATTTTGCAGGTGTGATCGATGAAATAGTTGTAACCATTTAAAATAAAAAAACATTTGGAGGAAATTGAAAATGATAAAATACGGATTACTGGCGTTTGTGCTTGGATTCGGGTTCAGTGGAGCATTTCGGGAACTGTTATTAAGCATGGAACTGGCTGATGATAAAAAGGATGCTATCGGGCTTTCACAGGAGAATGCGATAAAGAAGGAGGAGGATGACCATGAAAATCAGTGATCAGATTGCGTTAATGGCAGATATTCTGCCGGCTGTAGCTCAGATTGGAGAGTTTCTGATCATGGTCGGTATCTGCTATCTGGTTGGGATCCGTGTCGGATTGTTTGTGCGGAATCTGCTGGCAGAAAAGATAAATACGGCAGGAATTCCTCTCGATGGATTTTCGATAGAGGACGTCAAAGGCCTGCTGACTCAACGGGAATATGTAGTCAGTGAAACATCGGAAAACTCATTTGCAGCTTACCGCCCGGTGAATGGAAAAGTTTACCCGGCGAATTATTCCATTCGGGAGGACCGCCTGTATGGACAGGTAACGGATGCGTGCCCGCCATATATGTGTGAGGAACTGCTGCTTCATGTATATAATGAAGCAGTTTACCGGAAATCCCATGAGGATGATGTCACGAATTTTTTTGATCTGGAAGGAAGAAACGATTATGTGATCTGCAAGAAATATAAGGTAAAAAGTACAATCTGCATTATCATTGGCGTGATCTGTATTGTCGGGGCGGTTCTGACCGGAATATGGGCGGATCAGTATTACAGCCAGTTAGATATACGCTTAAGACAGGCGTTGGAAGATACGTTCTTATAATTCTTCCCCCGGTTGCACAAATTCTCGCACTGGGGTATAATTTTTAATAAAAATATGCTGATCTATGAGCATATTACAGCGGTGACAGCAAAAAATATAGAAATGAAAGGAGCCGCTACGCTATATGAATATTCGAAAAATGACGATTGAAGATATGTGTTTTACAACAGAAAAACAGGAATTTGATCGTAAAAGTGCGAGGATTGATGCAACGGCGATTGCCACACCGATAATAGCGTTTGCGAATGCGGATGGTGGACTGCTGGCGATTGGCATTGAAGACAATGGAAAAATTACGGGAATTGATGACTATTTACCGAATATCAATGAGATTCTGCGGGCTCCGTTTGATTTTTGCGTACCGACAATTCGCATTGAAACACAGACTCTTCAAATTGTGGAACAGTCTATTGATTTTGTCCGGGATCAGATAAAAGAACATACTTATCTTGGAAAAGATGGAAAATTTGTCACCGACTCTGAATATCCGGAATTTGCATGGAAAGAAATTATTGTAAATGCAATCGCTCACAGAGATTACAGCATTAAAGGCACCGATATTCAGATAAAAATGTTTGATGATCATTTTACAGTGGAAAGTCCTGGCACTTTACCTGGAATTGTCAGAATAAATAATATGCGGCAGGTTCATTTCTCAAGGAATCCTAAAATCGCAGAAGTGCTTCATGAATATGAATATGTACGTGAATATGGGGAAGGTATCGATCGGTTATATAATGAAATGGAAAAAGCCGGTCTGCCGTCTCCGGAATATTATATGGAAGCTTTTATGCTTCATGCAACGCTAAAAAATAGAAAGTATGTGGAGCATGTCATAGATGCCACCCAAGTCGCCACCCAAGTCGCCACCCAAGTCACCACCCAAGTCACCACCCAAGTCAGTATTTCTGAAAAAATTACTGCGTACTGCAAAGAACCACGAAAAAAATCAGAGATTATGGCATATTGCGGTTATAAAAATGCAAAAAGCTTTACAAAAAAGTATTTAAAACCGTTGATGGATCAAGGGCTTATTACAATGATGATTCCCGATAAACCGAACAGCCAGAATCAACGTTATATAGCGTCACGCAGGTAGTTCCTCCCCGGTTGCACAAATGTTCTCCTTGCGGTATAATTTTCCTTGAGAATTATTTGAAATTGCTGGGAGGATACCATGGCGACCTGGAATTCAAGGGGTTTAAGAGGTTCAACCTTAGAGGAATTTATAAACCGGACAAATGAAAAATATCTGGAGAACGGGCTGGCACTGATCCAGAAGGTGCCGACACCGATCACTCCGATCAATATTGACAAACAGACAAGGCATATCACACTTGCCTATTTTGACCAGAAGAGTACGGTCGATTATATTGGCGCTGTGCAGGGGATTCCGGTCTGTTTTGATGCGAAAGAATGCAATACCGACACATTTCCGCTTCAGAATATCCATGAACATCAGGTGAAGTTTATGGAAGACTTTGAGAAGCAGGGCGGTATCGCATTCTTTCTTGTGTCATTTACTGCAAGGGACGTATTTTATTACCTGCGGCTTGCAGAACTTCTGGTCTACTGGAATCGTGCAAAGGAAGGCGGACGCAAGAGTTTTCGTTATGACGAGCTGGATTCCGCCTTTTTTTTATCTGTGGAACGCGGCGTCCTGGTGCCGTACTTAAACGGACTGCAGAAGGATCTGGATATGAGGGATTGACATTTTAGCGGTTACTGGATATAATAGGATAAGCATTTTGACGTGGTAACATGGTAGCACGCTAAAGTGACTGACAAAAAATACAGCTACGAAAGGGATTTGAGGATTTTATGAGACAGCAGTTACTTCATACGCCGGAGGGAGTCCGGGATATTTACAACGGGGAATGTGAAAAGAAAATGGTGCTGCAGGATCATCTGCGCAGTACATTAAAAAGCTACGGCTATCATTTCATAGAGACCCCGACCTTTGAGTTTTTTGATATATTTGGAAAAGAGATCGGAACGATCCCATCGAGAGAACTCTATAAGTTTTTTGACCGGGAAGGCAATACGTTGGTGCTCCGGCCGGATATTACGCCTTCGATCGCGCGATGCGCCGTAAAATATTATATGGATGAGGATCTGCCGATCCGTCTCTGCTATATGGGAAACACGTTCATCAATAACAACAGCTATCAGGGACGCTTGAAGGAGAATACACAGCTTGGTGCAGAACTGATCGGTGATGATTCCGTGGATGCGGATGCGGAGATCATTGCGATGGCTGTGGAATGCCTGCTTACTTCCGGCTTAAAGGAGTTTCAGCTTGGTATCGGACATGCCGAGTTCCTGCAGGGGCTCATGGATGCTGCAGGACTTGATGAGGACAGTGAGGAAGAGTTAAAGGACCTGATCGCAAACAAGAACTTTTTCGGTGTGGAGGAATTTGTTGCAGACCTTTCCTTAAGCCCGGAGTTAAAGCAGATCTTTGGTAAGATTGGTGCCTTTTATAATTCTGCGGAGGATCTGGCGGAGGTAAAACGTCTTGCAGCGGGTTATGACCGTATCTTACAGGCGTTAGAACGCCTTGAGAAATTAGATGAAGTCTTAAAGCTTTACGGTGTGGACAAGTATGTATCCTATGAACTCAGTGTGATCAGCAAATATCATTATTATACGGGAATTATTTTTGCAGGTTACACCTTTGGCAGTGGAGAACCGATCGTAAAGGGCGGACGTTATGATGCACTTTTAACCCATTTCGGAAAAGAGTCTCCGGCGATCGGTTTTGCAGTTGTGATCGATCAGCTGTTAGCGGCATTATCCAGACAGAAGATCACGGTCCAGACCGAAAATGCAACGCAGCTTTTTGTTTATGATGAAGCTCATAAAAGAGAAGTGATCGAACAGGCAGGTGTACTGCGAAAAAGCGGAAACTTTGTGGAACTGATTCCGTATGACACTGCACATAAAAAAGCAGATTATGAGGCTTATGCAAAAAGAACAGGCATTACGCAGATTACATATAAGATTGGGGAATAGGAAATGGAAGACATGAGATACTTAACGTTCGCTTTAGGTAAGGGACGTCTTGCAAATAAGACACTGGAAACGTTTGAAAAGATCGGCATCACCTGTGAGGAGATGAAGGATAAAAATACGCGTAAGCTGATCTTCGTAAATGAAGAGTACAAGCTGCGTTTCTTTCTTGCGAAGGGACCGGACGTACCGACCTATGTCGAGTATGGCGCAGCCGATATCGGAATCGTTGGCAAGGATACGATCCTGGAAGAAGCCAGAAATATTTATGAAGTGCTGGATCTTGGATTTGGAAAATGCCGTATGTGCATCTGTGGACCGGCGGAGGCAAAGGAACTGTTAAAGCATCATGAACAGATCCGTGTCGCAACCAAATATCCGCGCATTGCAAAGGATTATTTCTATAATAAAAAGCATCAGACCGTTGAGATCATTAAGTTAAATGGTTCGATCGAGCTTGCACCGATCGTAGGACTTTCCGAGGTCATCTGTGATATCGTTGAGACCGGTTCTACCTTAAGGGAAAACGGACTTGTGGTATTGGAGGAAGTATGCCCGTTGTCCGCCCGCATGGTTGTGAATCAGGTCAGCATGAAGATGGAAAATGAGCGGATCACAAAGCTGATCACGGACTTAAAACAGGTAATCAGGGAGAATTAAAGGAAAGGAAGTTGATCTGATATGAGAATTGTAAACTTAACCAAAGAAGCTACCGACAACATTCTGGAAAATTTATTAAAGCGCAGCCCGAACAACTACGGCGATTTTGAAGGCAGTGTTGCTGAAATTGTTGCAAATGTTCGAAAAAACAAGGATAAAGCTATTTTTGAATATTCAAAGAAATTTGACGGAGCCGACATCAATGCCGACAATATTTTAGTGACGGATGAGGAGATCAAAGAAGCCTATGAGAAAGTGGATGAAACTCTTCTTAATGTAATGCGAAAGGCTCTGGTCAACATCCGTTCCTACCATGAAAAACAAAAGCAGAACAGCTGGATCGCAACTGAGGACAACGGATCGATCCTGGGTCAGAAGGTAACACCGCTTCAGCGTGTGGGCGTTTATGTTCCTGGTGGAAAAGCCGTTTATCCGTCATCTGTGCTTATGAACATTGTCCCGGCAAAGGTCGCAGGCGTCGATGAGATCATTATGACCACTCCGCCAGGACGTGATGGAAAGGTTAATCCGTCCACACTTGTTGCGGCAAAAGAAGCAGGTGCGGATAAGATATACAAAGTCGGCGGAGCGCAGGCAATTGCAGCACTTGCCTTTGGGACAGAAAGTATTCCGAAGGTGGATAAGATCGTAGGACCTGGCAACATTTATGTTGCGCTCGCAAAAAAAGCAGTGTTTGGCTATGTCAGCATCGATTCGATCGCAGGCCCGAGTGAGATTCTTGTCCTTGCAGATGAGACTGCAAATGCGCGCTATGTTGCAGCAGACCTGCTTTCACAGGCAGAGCATGACGAGATGGCTTCTGCGATCCTTGTAACGACCAGTCAGAAGCTGGCAGAAGAGGTTTCAAAGGAAGTGGACGGCTTTGTCGCTGTGCTCTCCAGAAAAGAGATCATCCAGAAATCGCTCGATCAGTTTGGTTATATTCTGGTTGCGGATGATATGGAGACAGCGATCGCAACTGCAAATGAAATTGCACCGGAACACCTTGAGATCATCACGGTAAATCCATTTGAGACGATGACCAAGATCCGCAACGCCGGAGCCATCTTCCTCGGTGAATACAGCAGTGAACCGCTTGGAGATTACTTTGCAGGACCGAACCATGTACTTCCGACCAACGGAACAGCAAAGTTCTTCTCCCCGCTTGGCGTGGATGCGTTTGTAAAGAAATCCAGTATCATTTCCTACTCAAGAGAAGCTTTGGAACCGGTTTATCCGGATATTGTACAGTTTGCAGAGTGTGAACAGCTCACTGCACATGCAAATTCGATCCGTGTAAGATTTGAAGATAAAAAAGACTGAAGGAGACAGACTATGGAACGTATCGCAAACTGCAAAAGAGCAACGAAAGAGACGGATATTGCACTTACCTTAAATCTGGATGGCAGCGGAAAATATAACGTGGACACCGGAATCGGCTTTTTTGACCATATGCTGGAGGGCTTTTCCAGACATGGCATGTTCGATCTTGATGTGAGCGTAAAGGGTGATCTGATCGTGGACTGCCATCATACGATCGAGGATACCGGAATCGTTCTTGGGACAGCGATCAAAGAGGCAGTCGGTGACAAAAAAGGCATGAAGCGTTTCGGAAGCTGTATTCTGCCGATGGATGAGACATTAGTGCTTTGTGCCATTGATATATCAGGGCGTCCTTATCTTTCTTTTGACGGGGAATTTACAACAGACCGCGTGGGTTATATGGACACGGAAATGGTAAAGGAATTTTTCTATGCAATTTCCTACTCTGCCGGGATGAACCTCCACATCAAGGTACTTTCCGCAGGGAACAATCATCATATGATCGAGGCAATGTTCAAGGCTTTTGCCAGAGCGCTGGATGAAGCGACCGGATTTGATCCGCGGATCACAGATATTTTATCGACGAAAGGCAGTTTGTAAAAGGTAGTATTTTATGGAAAAAAAGACCATTGTATCAACATTATATTTAAAGGATGGAGCGGCTGTAAAAGGTTTTTCGGATTTTACATCGGCAGGAAGCCTGCATGCCAAGGTACGTCTGTATAACGACAGCGGCATTGACAAGATCATTATCTATGATCTGTCTGAGGATGACAGGGAACACGAAAAAAATATCCAGACGATCAAAAAACTGGCACAGAATATTGAGATCCCGATCTGTGCGGGTGGAAACATTAACCGTCTCGAGGATATTAAGAAGATCCTTTATGCCGGCTGCAAGCAGGTCGTTTTGAATGCATCGAAGCCTGAGACAGCGCAGCTTGCGGATGAAGGCAGCAAACGTTTTGGCAAGGACAAGATGCTTTTATCCATTGAGAATGTGGACTATATTTTTAAGCATCATGCAGAGATGACAGAGATGTTCCATGAACTTGTCCTGATGGATGCGGCAATTGTGGAAGCAGTTGAAAATGTTACACCAATTCCTTATATTGTGCAGACTGACAGCTATGAGGCGGATGGCATCATAGAGGTATTAAAAAAAGAGAATGTGCGTGGTATCATGGGCGATTTTATCGGGCATCCGGAGATTGACGTGATGGAGTTAAAGGCAGACTGCAGGGAAGCCGGGATCAAAATGGATAATTTTGAACCTGCGGTTCAGTGGTCAGACTTAAAGTTAAATTCAGACGGCATGGTTCCTGTCATCGTGCAGGACTATAAGACCAACGATGTACTGATGCTTGCCTACATGAACGATGAAGCGTTCAACACCACGATTAAAATCGGAAAAATGACCTATTACAGCAGAAGCAGACAGGAACTCTGGATCAAAGGCATGACATCCGGTCATATTCAGTATGTGAAGTCCTTAACGGCAGACTGCGATTATGACACGCTGCTTGCAAGAGTTTCCCAGATCGGAGCTGCATGCCACACCGGAAACCGCACCTGCTTTTTCAATGAGATCATCAAAAAGGAGTATGTGGAAAAAAATCCGCTTAAGGTTTTAGAGACGGTCTACAACGTGATCGCCGACCGCAAAGAGCATCCGAGAGAAGGCTCCTATACAAATTATCTGTTTGACAAGGGCATTGACAAGATATTAAAAAAATGTGGAGAAGAGTGTACGGAGATCGTGATCGCCGCCAAGAATCCGGACCCGGAAGAGATCAAATACGAGATTTCAGATTTTCTCTATCATATCATGGTTCTCATGGTGGAAAAGGGTGTCACCTGGGAAGAGATTACAGCGGAATTATCGCAGAGATAAAACGGGCTGCATGTACGAAAGACTGTGTACCAAAAGGGTGTACAGTCTTTTCTGTTTCCGGCGCTTTGGAAATTTCTTGACATCCCTTTTCTGTAACGGTATAATTTTAATTAGTTCACAAGTGAACCAACAACGGAGAACACAAAGATATGTATAAGGAATACGAAGTGCTGACATTAGGGGCAGAATTAAAAAAACTGCTGGAAAAAAAGTCTGAACCGCTGATGCACAAATATGGACTGCGCAAGATAGAACTGGACATTTTAGCCTATCTGGCAAGCGGGCATTACGGAGACACTGCAAAGGATATTATGGGACAGAAGCATATCTCAAAAGCGCATGTCTCAAAATCTATCGAGAATCTGAAAGCCCAGGGATTTATCCGGCTGCATGAGGACAGATCGGATCATCGGTTTAACCACATTTATATCATGGAGAAATCAAATGCAGTGATCGAGGATTTTATGAAAGTGCATGAAGAATGCTGGCAGATTCTGCTTCGTGGAATTACCGAAGAAGAAAGAAATTATCTGGAAGAGATCTGCGGCAGAATGCAGCGGAATATTACGGAGGAATTGGGAAAATTGTAACTACAGGTAACTGACTAGAAAGGATTAGGTGACGAATGGGAAATCGCGACAATGCAATTGACTATGCAAAAAATGTGGAACATCTGTGCATGAAAAACGACGCTGTTTCAAAAGAACTGTATCAGGAGTATGGGGTAAAGCGCGGACTGCGTGATGAAAACGGAAAGGGTGTCCTGACCGGACTTACCAATATTTCCGAGATCACTGCATTTAAAAATGTAGATGGAAAGCAGATTCCGTGTGACGGTCAGCTTTTATACCGCGGCTATGACGTAAAGGATCTGGTAAAGGGCAGCAAAAACAGACGGTTTATTTTTGAGGAGGGGGCATATCTTCTGTTATTCGGAGAACTGCCGTCTACCAGAGAGTTAAATGAGTTCCGAAAGATCATTGCAGACTGTATGGAAATGCCAACAAATTTTACAAGAGATGTCATCATGAAAGCGCCGAGCCATGATATCATGAATTCCATCACACGAAGTGTGCTGACACTGGCTTCCTATGATGATGCCACAGCGGATCTTTCCATCAGCAATGTGCTGCGCCAGAGCATCCAGTTGATCAGTCTCTTTCCGATGATGGCAGTATATGCCTATCATGCCTATAATCATTATGAAAATAATGACAGTATGTATATTCACAGACCGGATCCGAACCTCTCGATTGCTGAGAACTTTTTACGGATGCTGCGGCCGGATATGCAGTTCTCACATCTGGAAGCAAATGTACTGGACGTTGCATTGCTGCTTCATATGGAACATGGCGGTGGAAATAACTCGACATTTACAACGCGTGTTGTAACCTCCTCCGGCTCGGACACCTATTCTGCAATCGCAGCGGCGCTTTCTTCCCTGAAAGGAAAAAAGCACGGTGGTGCCAATATTATGGTTATGAAAATGATGGAGGATGTCCGTGGGCATGTGCCGGATGCAGAAGATGAAGATGCGATCCGTGCATATATTGATAAGATCTTAAATAAACAGGCATTTGACCACAAGGGACTTGTCTACGGTATGGGGCATGCGGTTTATTCGCTGTCTGACCCCAGAGAAGTAATCTTTAAGGATTTCGTGGAAAAACTCGCCAGCAACAAGGGCAGAGAAGAGGACATGACGCTTTACAACAATGTGGAGAAAATCGCAACGGAGCTGATCGCAAAAGAGCGCAAGATCTATAAAGGTGTCAGTCCGAACGTCGATTTCTACAGCGGATTTGTGTATGACATGCTTGGCATTCCGGTTGAGCTTTACACCCCGCTTTTTGCGATCGCACGTATCGTCGGATGGAGTGCACACCGAATCGAGGAACTGATTTCAGCAGACCGTATCATTCGTCCGGCTTATAAGAGTCTGGTATCCAAAAAGGAATACGTTGACCGGGATGCACGATAAAATTTTCAAAAAATAGGAGCATACTGCTTCTATTTTTTGCTCTGTAGGAAAGACCATGTGTTTTGTAAAGGCAGTCATTTTTTTTCGTGAAATTTGATATACTTTAGTAATCAGATTTGCAATGCTGTTAACATAAAAATTTTATGTAAACAAAAAAGCATATGGGAGGAAAGATGACAGAGGAAGATATCAGAAACCGGAAAAAATATATTGAAGAGATCCGCAGTTCCTTTCCGGAATGTGGGATAGAAACAGGTGACAGATGCCGTGCGCGCGGGAATGGTTCTGCAGACCCCCTCTCGCCCGAACTGCAGGCTGTAAGAATCGCAGGGGGAATCCGGCTGCGTCTGTTCGCGTCATTTCTGCTGTTTGCCGCTTTCTTTGCAATGTACAAAAGCGGCGGAACCTTCTTTGGATTTTCCCCGGATGATATCATGGAAAAAATTGCGGAAAACTATAATTATACAAATCTCGAAAAGTATGTTATGATGATATTCGATTCCATCAATTTGTGAGGTAAAAGATGAATACGAAATTAGCATTATCGGATGAAATCCTGTTGACGGTGGACAAACCCGCACGTTATATAGGAAATGAATTAAATATGGTAAAAAAAGATCCGAAACAGGTGGACATACGTTTTGCCATGTGCTTTCCGGATGTTTATGAAATAGGAATGTCGCATCTTGGCATGCAGATTTTATATTACATGTTCAATCAGAGAACGGATGTTTACTGCGAACGTGTATTTTCACCATGGCCGGATCTTCACAAGATCATGAAGGAACAGCATATCCCGCTTTTTGCACTTGAGACACAGCAGCCGGTAAGGGATTTTGATTTTCTCGGTGTAACGATCCAGTATGAAATGTGTTACACCAACATCCTGCAGATCTTAGATCTGGCTCAGATCCCGTTATTTGCAAAAGACAGAGACTGGAGTGTGCCGATCGTGATCGGCGGCGGCCCATGCACCTATAATCCGGAGCCGCTTGCGGATTTTTTTGATCTGTTTTATATCGGGGAGGGCGAGACGCAATATGATCGTCTGTTTGCACTTTATAAGGTCTGTCGAAAGAACGGTACATCAAGGGCAGACTTTTTACATGAAGCTGCGAAAATCCCCGGAATATATGTTCCATCGCTCTATGAAGTGAGTTATAAAGAGGATGGCACGATTCAGGAAATGAAACCGGTGTTTGACGATATTCCGGTGAAAGTGGAAAAACAGGTCGTGATGGATTTGACGGATGCGCCTTATCCGGAAAAACCGATCGTTCCGTTTATCAAGGTGACACAGGATCGTGTTGTGCTTGAGATCCAGCGCGGCTGTATCCGCGGGTGCCGCTTTTGTCAGGCGGGCATGATCTACCGCCCAAACCGTGAAAAGGATATTTCGGTATTAAAGCAGCACGCCTATGAGATGTTAAAAAATACCGGGCATGAAGAGATCTCGCTTAGTTCTTTAAGTTCCAGTGATTATTCCAGGTTGGAAGAATTGGTGAATTTTCTGATTGACAACTTCAAGGAAAAAGGCGTTAACATTTCGCTGCCGTCCCTGCGTATTGATGCATTTTCCCTGGATGTCATGGGAAAAGTACAGGATATCCGAAAGAGCAGCCTGACCTTTGCTCCGGAAGCCGGTTCCCAGAGACTTCGAAACGTTATCAATAAGGGACTGACCGAGGATGTGATCCTGCACGGTGCCGGGATGGCATTTGAGGGCGGCTGGCAGAAGGTGAAACTGTATTTCATGCTTGGACTGCCAACTGAAACCGAAGAGGACATGCGTGCGATCGCTGAACTCGCAAATAAGATCGCTGTCCGTTACTATGAGATCCCGAAGGATCAGCGAAACGGAAAGTGCCAGATCACGATCAGTACGTCGTTTTTTGTACCAAAGCCGTTTACGCCGTTTCAGTGGGCAAGAATGTACGATAAGGACAACTATCTTGGCCGGGCAAAGGTAGTAAACGATGCAGTAAAGGAGCAGTTAAACCGGAAGAGCATTAAGTATAACTGGCATGAGGCGGACGTAACGGTTCTCGAGGGCATTTTTGCAAGGGGTGACCGCAAAGTGGGACAGGCGATCTTAAAAGCCTATGAAAATGGATGTATTTTTGATGCATGGAGTGAATTTTTTGACAACAGCAAATGGGTTTCCACTTTTGACGAAATCGGCATGGATACGGATTTCTATACGATGCGCGAGCGGCCGCTGGACGAGATCTTTCCGTGGGATTTTATTGATGCCGGCGTTACAAAGGAATTTATGATCCGTCAGTGGAAGACCGCGATGGAAGAAAAAGTCACGCCGAACTGCCGTATGCAGTGCTCCGGCTGTGGAGCCATGAATTACAAGGGAGGTGTCTGCTTTGAAGGTAAGAATTAAATTTGCAAAATCCGGAGTTATGAAATTTATCGGACACCTGGATATGATGCGCTATTTTCAGAAAGCAATGAGGCGGGCAGACATCGATATTAAGTATTCTGAGGGCTTTTCCCCGCATCAGATCATGTCCTTCGCGGCACCGCTCGGTGTTGGAATCACAAGTGACGGAGAATATTTAGACATTGAGGTGAATTCCACCGAGTCATCGGAAAAGTCAATTGCAAACCTGAATGGTGCAATGGTTGACGGTGTGAAAATACTGGAATACAAAAGACTTCCGGATCATGCCAAAAATGCCATGTCGATCGTTGCCGCCGCGGATTATAAGATCTATATTAAGGATGGCTATGAAGATCCGTTTTCTGTAGGGGAATGGAGAGATCATTTAAATACCTTCTTTCATGACAGGGCAGAAGTGCTTATCACAAAAAAGACGAAAAAAAGCGAAAAAATCATGAACTTAAAGGAACTCGTCTATGACTTTCAGATTTTGGAAGAAGCCGAAAGGCCGGTTTTTTATCTTAACGTCTGTACCGGAAGTACAGATAACTTAAAACCAGAACTGGTACTTTCGGCCTTTTATGAATTCCTTTCCCTCACATACGATGAATTTGCCTTTCAGATCCACCGTATGGATGTATACACAAAGGATGAAGCGGATGGGTTTGTCCCACTTGGCTCACTGGGTGAGGATATTTTGGATGAACAGCCGGTTTCAGATGAACTTCAGGCTTAAGGGGGCGTAAAATTTGAAAAAGAAGCTGCTGCTGACAAAACAGGTGCTTTCGCCGGAACTGCTTGCGCTCGCAGGTGTACCGGTGCATGCGCAGAATGCGGGCAGTGCAGAAAAAAGCTGTTGGATCACTGCCATTTATGAAGATGAAGTGTTAAAGGATCTGTCCTGCATACCGGCTGATTCACGGTCCATACTTGGAAATATCTATATCGGAAGAGTTTCCAATATCGTGAAAAACTTAAATGCGGCATTCATCCAGCTCACAAAAGACGGTGGACAGGGCTATTATCCGCTTGAACAGCTGAAAAATCCGATTTTTACTAAAAAGATCGGAAAAAAGCCACTTTGTATTGGGGATGAACTTGTTGTCCAGGTGGAAAAGGAAGCGATGAAGACGAAGGACCCGTATCTTTCCACGAACCTGAATTTTGCCGGGAATTATCTGGTTCTCACGACAGAAAATACGCGCCTCGGCATTTCCGCAAAGCTGGATAAAACGATAAGAGCGCATTTTATGGATTTACTGGAACCGCTTAAAAAGGATGAATATGGTCTAATTGTTCGAACAAACGCGAAAAATGCAGGAGATAGCGATATATTGCAGGAATTAGAAAATCTGGAGCGGGAATTTATGCATATAAGGGAAACAGCAGTTCACAAAACATGCTTCAGCCTGATCCATGAACCGGAACATGGTTTCTTAAAAACGCTGCAGGATACCGATCTTGCGTCTCTGACCGAGATCATTACGGATGATGCCGATGCATATCAGCAGATAGCTTCTTATTATAAATCTAACCTGAATTTCAAGGGCAGTGTAAGATTCTACGAGGATGCAATGCTGCCGCTTTATAAACTTTATCCACTTGAACGTGAACTGCGTGATGCCTTAAGGGAGCGTGTATGGTTAAAGTCAGGCGCATATCTTGTCATTCAGCCGACCGAAGCGCTGACGGTCATTGATGTCAACAGTGGAAAAAATGTTGCAAAAAAATCGGTTACGGAGAATTTTAAAAAGATTAATCTGGAAGCGGCAAAGGAGATTGCAAGACAGCTCAGGCTGCGCAATATTTCCGGTATCTGCATCGTGGACTTCATTAATATGGCAGACCATGAAGCAGAGGAGGAACTGATGCATGCATTCCGCATGGAACTGAAAAAAGACCCGGTTCCCGTTCAGCTCATTGACATCACAAAGCTCGGACTTGTGGAGCTCACCCGGAAAAAAGTGAAAAAAACATTGCGGGAACAGATTTATTTTAAGAAAGGTATTGACGAATAGCAGCTTGTATGCTATTCTCTAATAGTATGCCGCACAGTGAGGTTATAAGTCTGCATTGATGCAGCACCGTAACTGGCGAGTAATGATAATAGGAGGTGCCATATGTACGCAATTATAGCAACAGGTGGTAAACAGTACAAAGTATCCGAAGGCGATATCATTACCATTGAAAAACTTGGTGCAGAAGCTGGAGAGACTGTAACATTTGATCAGGTTTTAGCTGTAAACGACGGTAAATTAGTAGTTGGTGATCCGACTGTAGCTAATGCAACCGTAACTGCTTCCGTTGTAAAAGAAGGAAGAGCAAAGAAGGTTATCGTTTACAAGTACAAGAGAAAAACCGGTTATCACAAGAAAAACGGTCACAGACAGGCGTTCACTCAGGTTAAGATCGAAAAAATTAATGGCTAATCGATAAGGGAATTGTTATGGTTAAAGTAACGATTTACAAAGATCCAGACGGACGCTATGAGGGTTTTGACTGTACCGGTCATGCGCGTTATGCGGATGTGGGGCAGGATATCGTGTGTGCGGGAGTTTCGTCTCTTGTCATTAATGCGATCAATTCTGTTGAAAATTTAACAGAGAATGCAGCGGAGGCTGAGTCGAATGAGGAGACAGGAGAAATCCGGTTTCGCTTCAAAGGACAGGCTGATGCGGCGGGAAAACTTCTCATGGATTCCCTGGTCTTAGGCTTAGAGGGAATACAGGCAAATTACGGGAACAGCTATCTGGTTCTCAAGATCAAGGAGGTGTAGGTCATGTTAAATATGAACCTTCAGTTTTTTGCTCATAAAAAGGGAGTTGGATCTACCAAGAACGGTAGAGATTCCGAATCCAAGAGATTAGGAGCAAAAAGAGCAGACGGACAATTCGTAAAAGCTGGAAATATCTTATACAGACAGCGTGGAACAAAGATTCATCCGGGAACGAACGTAGGAATCGGCGGAGATGATACTTTATTCGCACTGACAGACGGTGTATTAAGATTCGAGAGAAAAGGAAGAGATAAGAAAGTAGCTTCCGTTTATCCAGTATCTACAAACGAATAAGAATTACTTTTATGAGGCTGTTATTGTTGTTTAACAGCCTCATTTTAAAATCTTAGAATATTATCTTTAGAATTGAGGTAAAATATTATGTTTGCCGACAGTGCAAAAATAATTATAAAATCAGGAAAAGGCGGAGACGGTCATGTCAGCTTCCGTCGTGAAAAATATGTGCCGAACGGCGGCCCGGACGGCGGAGACGGCGGAAAAGGCGGAGATGTGATCTTTGTTGTGGATGAGGGTATGAATACCTTAAATGATTTCCGCCATAAACGCAAGTATGCTGCCCAGAGCGGCGAAGAAGGCAAGAAGCGCAACTGTCACGGGAGAAAGGGTGAAGATCTTATCATCAAGGTACCGGAAGGAACTATTATCCGGGATGCCGCGACAGATCAGGTCATTGCAGATATGTCCGGCGACAACCGACGCCAGATCGTATTAAAGGGTGGAAACGGCGGTCTTGGCAATCAGCATTTTGCGACCTCTGCCATGCAGGCACCGAAATATGCCCAGCCGGGGCAGGAAGCTATAGAACTGGAAGTGCGCCTGGAATTAAAGGTGATCGCAGATGTCGGACTTATCGGTTTCCCGAATGTTGGAAAGTCTACCCTGATCTCTCATGTAACCAACGCATCCCCGACGATCGCGAATTATCATTTTACGACGTTAAATCCGATTCTTGGTGTTGTGGATTTAGGCGACGGCAGAGGCTTTGTCATGGCGGATATCCCGGGACTCATTGAAGGGGCTTCCGAGGGAATCGGACTCGGTCACGAGTTTTTAAAGCATATCGAGCGTACCAAAGTGCTGATCCATGTTGTGGATGCAGCCGGGACAGAGGGACGTGACCCGATCGCTGACATTTATGCGATCAATAAAGAGCTTGAAGCCTATAATCCGGAACTGCTGGAGAAACCGCAGGTGATCGCTGCCAATAAGATTGATGCCATTCCAAACGGTGAGAATGAGATCCTGGACAAGCTTCGTGCAGAATTTGAGCCGAAGGGCATGAAACTGTTTCCTGTTTCCGCAGTCAGCGGCAAGGGGTTAAAGGAACTGCTGTATTATGTGGAAGATATCCTGTCCGGTCTGGATGACAAGCCGATCATCTATGAGCAGGAATTTTTCCCGGAACTTCATTTCTTAAACAATGATGCTTATACGATTACCCGTGCGGATGATGGTGCATTTGAACTGGAAGGACCGAAGATTGAAAAAATGTTAGGTTACACAAATATAGATTCTGAAAAAGGATTTCTGTTTTTCCAGCGTTTCTTAAAAGAGCAGGGCATCTTGAAGGAACTGGATAAAATGGGCATTGAAGACGGAGATACGGTTCGTATGTACGGTATGGAATTTGATTTTTACCGTTCTTAAAACAGAAGGAAAGGAGGAAAAGACGCGATGACAAGCAAACAGCGTTCTTATTTAAAGAGCCTTGCAAGTACCATGAATCCCCTTTTTCAGATCGGAAAATCTTCCCTGACTCCGGAAATTGTTTCGGCGTTGGATGAAGCATTGGAAAAGCGGGAACTGATCAAGGTGAATGTGTTAAAAAACTGCATTGATGATCCGAATGAAATTGCTGCAGTGATCGGTGAGCGGACGCATTCCGAAGTAGTTCAGGTCATTGGCAAGAAGATGGTGTTTTACCGTCCTGCAAAAAAACCGAAAATTGAACTTCCGAAATAAGAAAGAAGGTCTGATGTATGGCAGAAAATTCGCAGGGGCAGAAAATCGGCATTATGGGAGGAACTTTTGATCCGATCCATTACGGACATCTGATGATTGCAGAAAATGCAGCAGAGCAGTTCGGGCTGGATCAGGTCTGGTTCATACCGACCGGCAATCCGCCACACAAAAAAAGCAGCGGGATCACAGACGCAGCACACCGTTGTAATATGGTAAAGCTTGCAATTTCCGGGAATCCCCGTTTTTCCCTGTCGATGCGGGAAGTCGAAGATTCCGGCGTCTGTTATACCTATCGGACATTGACCGCACTTTGCAGTGAATATCAAAAGGAGCAGTTCTATTTTATTATGGGAGCCGATTCCCTGTTTGAATTTGAAGACTGGAGAGAGCCGGCCGTTATCTGTGAAAAAGCAGTCATTCTTGCGGCAGTTCGTGACCGGACAGATGACGCTTCCTTAGACGATCAGATCCGGTATTTAAAGGAAAAATTCCAGGCAGAGATCTTTCGGATACAGACTCCAAATTTTTCCATTTCTTCCCATAATATCAGGGAAAGAATCACACAGGGAAGTTCCGTACGTTATCTGCTGCCGGACAGTGTACGGGAATATATTGCGGCGAAAAAACTGTATTTAGTATAAGGGAGTTGACAATATGGAATCTATGGATGAAATAAAGAAAAGCCTGAAAAAAGAACTGGATAAGTCGCGGTATGAGCATACTCTGGGTGTCATGTATACGGCAGGTGCACTGGCAATGGCGCATGGAGCTGACTTAAACCAGGCCATGCTTGCCGGGCTGCTTCATGATTGTGCAAAATGTATCCCAAATGATGAAAAAGTTGCTCTTTGCAAAAAGTACCGGATTGAGCTGACACAGGCAGAAAAAAATAATCCGGCCCTCATTCATGCAAAACTCGGTGCTTTTCTTGCACGTAAGAAATATCATGTGACAGATGAGGAGGTTCTTCATGCAATTTTGGTACACACCACCGGTGAACCAGGCATGAATCTGCTGGATAAAATTATCTATATCGCAGATTATATTGAACCGGGACGCGACAAAGCAGAAAATCTTTCTATCGTCCGGCCGCTCAGCTTTAAAGATCTTGATGCGGCATTATGTAAGATTCTTGGCGATACACTGGAATATTTAAAAAGCACCGGAAAAGAGATCGATGCACTGACAGAACAGACGTATCAGTATTATAAAGCTGAACGGAAACAGCTTTAAAATCGTATTGATTCCTTCCACATACGGTTTATGAAAAGAAAAATATAAAGTGTTAAAAGGAGGCATTTATGGAACAGGCAAAAGAAATGGCAAAGCTTGCCGTTAAAGCTTTGGAAGATAAAAAAGCAGAAGATGTAAAGATCATTGATATCCGTGATGTGTCAACGATTGCGGATTACTTTATTATTGCAAATGGATCAAACCAGAACCAGCTACAGGCAATGCGTGACGCAGTAGATGAGGCATTGTATAAGGCCGGCTATCACGCAAAACAGATCGAAGGAAATTCTTATTCTACCTGGATTCTTATGGATTACAGCGATATTATCGTTCATGTGTTTTCAAAAGAAGACCGGTTGTTCTATGATCTGGAACGTATCTGGAAAGACGGAAAAGAAATAAGTGCTGCTGATCTGTAGGGAGATACGGAAAATTGCAAAATATGGAATAAAAAGGTAAGTGGTATATTTTTCTGGTACCACTTACCTTTTTTTAAGCTTTTTTCAGATTTTCTGCAGTCAGGAGAAGAAACGGAATACACCAAATACTTTGCCAAGGATCGAACATTCATTTACAATGATTGGGTCCATGGTATCATTTTCAGGCTGAAGACGGTAGTGACCGTCCTCCTTGTAATAGGTCTTTACTGTTGCAGAATCGTCAACCAGCGCAACGACGATCTCACCGTTAGACGCAGTGGACTGACGTTCAACAAGTATATGATCTCCATCGAAAATACCGGCATTGATCATACTTTCGCCCTTTACCTTCAGCATAAATGTCTCCTGATTCGGCATATATTCTGCCGGAATCGGAAAATAGTTTTCAATATTCTGTACTGCGAGCAGCGGCTGACCGGCAGCAACATTTCCGATGATCGGGACATTGACCATTTCACGGCGGGTCAGACTGAAGGTGTCATCCATGATCTCAATGGCACGCGGCTTGGTAGGGTCTCTGCGGATATATCCGTTTTTCTCAAGAGTTTCCAGATGAGAATGCACAGAAGAGGTTGACTTTAAATGAACCGCTTCACAGATCTCCCGGACAGCAGGCGGATATCCGCGGCTTAAAATTTCCTGTTTGATATATTCTAAAATTTCTTTCTGTTTTTCGCTGATTTTTCCATTTGGCATACGGTGTTCCTCCTTTAATATATAAAAAGTTTATCATACCTTTCGCAAAAAAGCAAACACATATTCCGAAAATTTGTTCGATTTTATATTGACAAACAAATGTTCCTGTCATATAATGCAATCAAAGGGAACGAATGTTCGTAACAGATGTTCGACACAGACGTTCGATATTGGAAATTCGGATTGATACCATATGGGAGGGAGAAATTATATGAACAGAAGAAAATATGTTTGCATTATGGAACGCAGAATCCTGATATTTGCTGCCACACTGATCCTGGTTTTGCTCACTGCATTTCTGATCAGTGACCGCATTGAGGCATCCAGCGTAGACCGCGCAGAAGCGTCTTATAAATATTATACGAGTATCCAGGTGAAGCAGGGAGAATCTCTCTGGTCCATCGCAGGAAATTATATGTCTTCCGATTATTCTGACCGCGATGCTTACATGGAAGAAGTAAAAAAGTTAAATCATTTAAACAGTGACGATATCCATGCCGGAGAATATCTCCTGATACCTTACTATTCCTCGCAGTATTTATGATGGTAATTCTCAGCTATCGTCTCAAGCTCCTGGTTGTCTTTTTTCTGAAATGCAGATATAATAGGAGAGAAGATAGGAGAGTTATTTATATGTTTAAATTTCTTTATGTAATTTTACGGAATCTGTTTCGTGCACCCTATATGATTCCGCGTATGCGCTATGAGGCAGACCATCCGGAAAAGTTTTCGGAGGAACAGCGTTACCGCCTGGTGCGTCATGCAATTACGTTAATGATGCGTTCCGGCAAGATCGAGACGGAATGCTTTGGAGAAGAAAATCTGCCGAAGGATCAGGGATATGTAATGTATCCTAATCATCAGGGAAAATATGACGCGCTTGGTATTATGATTTCGCACCGTGAGCCGTGTTCCCTGGTTATGGATAAGGCCAAATCCAATACGATACTGGTCAGTGAGTTTGTCGATCTGGTGCAGGGAAAACGACTTGAAAAAGACAATGTCAGACAAGGCATGCAGATCATTCTGGAAGTAACAGAAGACGTCAAAAATGGCATGAAATACATCTTATTCCCGGAAGGTGGCTACGAATTTAATAACAAGAATAAAGTCTGTGATTTTAAAGCCGGCAGCTTCAAGTGTGCGGTCAGAGCAAAAGCACCCATTGTACCGGTCGTACTGATTGATTCCTATAAGGTATTTAATACATTTCATCTTGGAAGTGTAAAGACACAGGTTCATTTCCTGCCGCCGCTGTATTATGAGGATTATAAAGATTTAAAGACCAATCAGATCGCAGAAGAAGTAAAAATGCGCATTGAGCAGAAAATGGCAGAGGTGACGGGGCAGTCTTCTGCCTTAAGTGCTTAAAGATGCTCTGATTTTCTCTGCTGCCGGAGCGGCCACCCCTCTATATTCCCGTTTAAAATAGCAGTGAACATACGGTCTTTTGCACCGGGATTGTCCCGATTGATCTGTTGAAGCAGATTTTTGGCATACTGGCGTTTTGTGGCACCATCGACCGGGCAGGGATTTTTTGAGACCGGCAGCGCCTGCTTGCGCATGAATCCGATCACATCTGCTTCTGCAACATACATCATTGGGCGGATGACAGTAAGTTTTGTGCGTTCCAGATAAGTTTTCGGTGAAAACGCATAAAATCTCCCTTCAAATATCATGGAAAGCAACATGGTTTCTAATATATCATCTTTATGATGTGCATATGCGATCTTGTTGCAGCCAAGTTCCAGTGCCTTCTGATTCAGGGCTCCTTTGCGCAGTCTTGCGCAAAGAGAGCAGGGATTATCTTCCTGTTTTTTCTCAAATACGATTTTTCCGATTTCTGTCTTTACAACATAATAGGGGATCTGCATTTCCCGACAGAGAGCTTCAATTTTATCAAGATGGAAGTCTGGATATCCCAGGTCTACCGTAATCGCTGCCAGGCGGAAATTTTTCGGATAAAACCGCATCAGGTTATGCATGGCATATAAAAGTGTGAGGCTGTCTTTTCCGCCTGAAATGCCGATCGCAATTTTATCTCCGCTTTGTATCATATCATAATCATCAATTGCTTTTCTTGTGTAGCTTAAAAGCTTTTGTAATTTCACTTATTTTCTCCTTGCATTACATAGTATATTTTGTATTACATAGTATATTTTTTAGTTACACCATTATAATTTCTGAACACTATGTATCAGTGTACCTCCCGGACTGCAATTCTGCAAGTAAATTCTTTTATTGCATTTTGCTTTCAGTTTCTTTAAAATGATTGTTGTAACTCGATCATCGTGGAAAATCATATTATTTAACATTAAATTTACAGCAGGAAAAGGAGAAATTATATGCGTTTTGTAATACAGCGGGTAACCAGAGCATCTGTGACCGTAGAAGGGAAGCAGATTGGAGCCATTGAGCATGGATTTTTAGTTTTAATTGGGGTTTCCGGTGATGATACCAGAGAAATTGCAGATAAGATGATAAAAAAACTTGTGGGAATGCGCATTTTTGAAGATGAAGCGGGAAAAACCAACCTGTCTCTTGGCGATGTCGGCGGAAGTCTGCTTCTGGTGTCCCAGTTTACGCTTTATGCAGATTGCAGAAAAGGCAACCGACCGTCCTTTATCCGGGCAGGAGAGCCTGTCATGGCAAAGGAAATGTATGAATATATCATTTCAGAATGCAAAAAGCAGGTTCCGACCGTAGAGCAGGGCGAATTCGGCGCAGATATGAAAGTTGATCTGCTCAACGATGGTCCGTTTACGATTTTACTGGATTCTTCAGAACTGTAAAAGTTTGTATACAAAAAAATCCAACCATATTTTACTATTCCTATCGACTTATCGGGAATTTTATGGCATACTGTGTGTGAAAGAAACAAAGGCCTTTGATAATTTTCACGGAAACTGGAAACTATAAATAGAAAGTAGGAAAGGAAGGTAGCAAATATGGTAAATATGAGAAAGATTGCAGTTATTGGCTGCGGATTTGTCGGTTCAACCTGTGCATTCACGTTAATGCAAAGTAATCTTTTTTCAGAAATGGTACTGATAGATGTAGATAAGGATCGTGCAGAGGGAGAAGCCATGGACATGAGTCACGGTCTGCCCTTTGAAACACCTATGAAAATTTATGCGGGAGATTACGAAGATATTTCAGACTGCGCAATTGTCATTATCACGGCTGGTGCAAATCAGAAACCGGATGAAACCCGTCTGGATCTTGTTACAAAGAATGTCGGTATTTATAAGCACATTATTCCGGAGCTTGTGCGCGTTGGCTGCGAAGGTATTTTACTGATCGTCTCCAATCCGGTAGATATTCTGACTTATACTGCGCTGAAATTATCCGGATTTCCGGAAAACCGTGTAATTGGTTCCGGTACTGTGCTTGATACGGCACGTTTAAAATATCTTCTCGGTGAGCATCTTAAAATTGATAACCGCGGCGTTCATGCATTTATCATCGGAGAACACGGTGACAGTGAGCTTGCCGCGTTCAGCAGTGCAAACGTTTCAGGAATCAACCTGAACAAATTCTGTGAAATGCGTGGTTATTACAACCATGAAGAATCCATGCAGCGTATCTATGAAGATGTTCGCGACAGCGCCTACAAGATCATCGAAAAGAAACATGCAACTTATTATGGTGTAGCTATGGCTGTCCGCAGGATCTGTGAGTCCATCGTCCGCAATGAGCATTCAATACTTCCAATTTCAAGCCTGACACACGGCGAGTACGGACTGGAGGATGTTTGCTTAAGTCTTCCTGCAGTCGTGAGTGCAAACGGCGTCGAAAAAATTGTACCGATTTCTTTAAATGATGATGAACTAAAAAAATTAAAGGATTCTGCAACAGCGTTAAAGAAAGTGCTTGATACGGTACTTACGTAAATATTAAATTAAAATATAAATTATATAATAAAACAGAGACGGCATGCACGAAGCGCAATCCCGTCTCTGTTTTACATTTCATCTGTTATACACCTTATCTGTTATACATCTTATCTGGATATAACCCGATCCTGAGTTTGTAATTTTCAGGATTCTTAATCCGGATAAACAAGATGGGCCGTATCGATGGAGTAGAGTGTATGATCCAGATAACGCTTTGCAAGATAATTTGCCATGCCCAGATTCATATCGAGATAATTTCCGCAGTCGCGTGGACTTGCTCCCGGCACTTCTCCGTCAAAATCCCGGATAAATTCAAACATTTCTGTAACAAGACCAACAATGTCTTTGGACTCATAATCACCGGCCAGCAGAAGATAAAAACCGGTACGGCAGCCCATCGGTCCGAAGTAAACGGTTTTATCCTTGAATTCTGCATGATTGCGCAGGAAAGTAGCACCAAGATGTTCAATCGTGTGAACTTCTGCCGTATTCATAACCGGTTCGTCGTTCGGTGCGGTCATGCGAAGATCAAATGTAGTGATGACTTCCTGACCTACATGATCTTTCCGGGAAACATATACGCCCGGCTCTAATTTGATATGATCAATTGTAAAACTTGCAATTTTTTCCATTGTAGAGATACCTCCATTATTTTTCCTGTTTTTCAAACAAGTTAATCAATTATTTCTAAATTATTGTATAAAGAACTTTAAGGATTGTCAATATTGTTTTGCGTCGGTGTCTTGCGTACAGATACCGCGTTGGCAGCCCGGCGCTTATGTTCATCTTCAATAGCCGCATAGTAATCGATCGTAGTATTTACATTTTCGTGCCCCAGGACATCTGCAACCAGACGGATATCACCGGTCTGGCGGTAGAGAGCAGTACCATAGGTGCTTCTGAGCTTATGTGGTGTGATCTTTTTGGACGGAACTGCCATTTTCGCATATTTCTTGACCAGATTTTCAATTGCATCGACACTGATCCGTTTATTCTGAAGTGAATAGAACAGTGCATGCTCCTGATCTTTTTCCGGAATGATGCGGGCGCGTTCCCCGTCAATGTAGTTTTTTAACACATTGCAAACCTCATCGCCAAAATACAGTATATCCTGACCGCCGCCTTTACGGACGATCGTCATGGAATTATCGGTAAAATTAATGTCATTTATATCAAGTCCGGCACATTCGGAAACGCGGATACCGGTTCCGAGCATCAGTGTCAGGATCGCCAGATCGCGCTGCATGGTCCGTTTGCAGTAATTGCGCTGACGTTCACTCATCTGTTCATTTCCATGCTCAATTGCATCCAGCAGAGAGGAAATTTCTTCCGGATTCATACGTATGATATTTTTGTCTTTTTTGATCCGCGGCAGCTTAACGAGTGCCATTGGATTGTTTTCAATATAACCATGTTCAAAATGATATTGAAACATTCCACGCAGCGGAGACATTTTCCGGGCAATCGCTTTTTTCCCGTTTTCATGTTTTTCGCCTTTATCGTTCAACTCCAGATAACGCTGATATTCGACGATGTCCTCCGAAGTAAGTCTTGCCATATCTTCAAGATGAAAATCCTTTACCGGTATATCCTTAAAACGCGGATTCATGTCTTTGATATAACGAAAAAACGTAAGCAGATCATATGCATAGGAAATCAATGTACTTGTCTGGGAAGAAACCTCCTTATCGTAGAGATAGTCGGTCGCAAATCCCGGAAGCTCTGCAATCAGTTCCCGCAGCTTTAATGTCTGTTGTTTCTTTTTATCCTTATAATATTGGGAATCCTTGCCCATATATATGGTTACCACCTTTCTTTTCCTGCTATCTATCGGAAAAACTGATATTTATCCGATAGATCGATCTGACCTAAAACGGTCTGCTCCATCTTTAGTTTTACAGATGTACGTTTGCACATAACTCCAAAATACGATTGCAAAAACATCAAAAATATTCATATTCACTATCTTTGTATGCAATAAGCTTTCTAGAATAGTTAAATGGCTTTGCAAAATATTCAAAAAAAACTTTTTTATTTACATAAAGTTCAAAAAAAAAATTGTAATTTCTACATAACATTTACATAAAGTTCAAAAGGAAATTATTTAATACTTACTCAGCAAGTGGCTAATTTATGACCATCTTGCTGAGTGTAAAGTTCAGAAATTATGCTTACAATATGTATCTTGAAAAATATTAATACCTAAAATTATCACCAAGAAAATAACCTGTATCTATTGATATGCACCTCAACAGAATCTTCCTGTTATTCCTTCAAGTTTTGTCAGCAACAGACTTAAATAGTAACTATATTTCACCAATATGTATGATTTTTATTGCAATACTAAATTTAATGTTTTTCTTGCGCTAATATTATATCACAGTAGAATAAAAAATTCAGCATTAATAATGCTTATCTACACACTATTCATCATATTCTGGCTCGCATCTATATATATCAACTTTGTCTTGAAAATAAAACACCACATATTGAGGGATGCTCCACATTTCCGGCTTTATGGTATGTGTGTAATCTCTGTCAACTTTGATTAGATTTTGCTTGAATATACTGGTCGTTTGAGAAACCAAATCATAAAAAAGATCTCTAATTAGTGTCTGCTGATTAAACAGTTTCCGATTCAAAATCAATAGGTTGTAACCAAAT
>OIZA01000106.1_pt1 | contig 50329 bp, 46 predicted proteins | sample 1588381 | NCBI WGS metagenome assembly OIZA01 (sample SAMN03283277) | human gut metagenome | biome: human-associated habitat; material: feces | host: Homo sapiens | place: Peru | collected 2012 | reverse complement strand
CAACAACTACGTCGAAATCCAACCATCCTTCATTCTGGATCTTCGGGATCAGTTCTTCGCCGCCAACGTAATCTGCGCCTGCTGCCTGAGCCTCATCAACTTTGGTTCCCTTTGCAAAAACCAAAACCTTAACTGTCTTACCTGTTCCGTGTGGTAAAACAACAGCTCCACGAATCTGCTGCTCTGCATGACGTCCATCACAACCGGTTCTGATATGAACTTCGATTGTCTCGTCAAATTTAGCTACTGCTGCCTTCTTTGCAAGGCTGATAGCTTCTTCGGTATCATATAAAGTTGCACGGTCAATTGCCTTTGCAGCTTCAAGATATTTTTTTCCTCTTTTCATTTACAATTACCTCCTGTGGTAGTATCGGGAGAGGTCCCTCCCACTGTTTTTCGATTGCTTTTTCGTCCAATAATTAAGGAAGTTCTTTTTCCAAGTGCTTCCGTTTTACTGTTCTACTTCTACGCCCATACTTCTTGCAGTTCCTGCGATCATGCTCATAGCTGCTTCTAAGGATGCTGCATTTAAGTCCGGCATTTTTGTCTCAGCGATTTCTTTTAATTTGTCTTTGGAAAGCGTTGCAACTTTTGTCTTGTTCGGAGTTGCAGATGCAGTCTTAAGATTGCATGCTTTCTTGATCAGAACTGCTGCAGGCGGAGTCTTTGTGATGAAGCTGAAGCTTCTGTCTGCATATACAGTAATGACTACAGGTACGACTGTGTCGCCCATGTCTGCTGTCTTGGCGTTGAACTGCTTCGTGAATTCAACGATGTTTACACCATGCTGTCCTAAAGCCGGTCCAACAGGTGGTGCTGGTGTAGCTTTTCCGGCAGCGATCTGTAATTTGATATATCCTTCTACTTTCTTTGCCATTTGAGGTTGCCTCCTTTTAAACTGTTTACATCTTCTTTACTTCTGCGAAACTTATTTCTACCGGCGTTTCGCGGCCGAATAAGTCAACGTTAATGGTAACGATCTGTTTTCCGTGATTGATTGTCTGAATCGCGCCGACCGTGTCCTTCCACACACCGCCGGTAACAACAACCGTGTCACCTTCTTCAAAATCAACTACCACATTGTCTGATTTGATTCCCAGCGTATTCATCTCAGCATCGGTAAGCGGTACCGGCTTGGATCCCGGACCAACAAATCCGGTCACTCCTCTGGTATTTCTGACCACATACCATGTGTCGTCATTCATAACCATGTTGATCAGTACGTAGCCCGGGAACATTTTCTTCTGAACCTGCTTTTTCGCACCATTCTTCAGTTCAACAACGTCCTGCATTGGAACACGGACCTCTAAAATCTGATCCTCCAGATGTCTGTTTTCAATTGTCTTATCAATGTTCGCTTTTACCTTATTCTCATATCCTGAATAAGTATGCGCCACATACCAGTGTGCCTCTGCCATAAATAACCTCTGCCTCCTATAATTTCACCAGGATATCAACGCCATGCTGAATGAAGAAATCCAGCACCGCAATGATCAAACCTACAACTACTGACACAATAACGACTGCTGTCGTCTGTTTGGCAAGTGATTCTTTTGCAGGCCAAATAATTTTACCAAATTCAGCCTTGAGGCCGGCAAACCAGTTTTCCTTTGGAGCTTTGCTTGTATTCTCGGTTTCTCCCATAAATCTCACTTCCTTACTGCTCAATCTGAATTATTTGGTTTCCTTGTGTAAAGTATGAGTTCTGCAGAATCTGCAATACTTTTTGGTCTCCATTCTGTCCGGATGAGCTTTTTTGTCTTTGGTCATGTTATAGTTACGCTGCTTACACTCTGTGCATGCTAATGTAATCTTTGTTCGCACAACTTCCACCTCCGTTTAATTTCTTTTGCTTGCGGTCTAATTTTAAGCATAAAAAAAAGACCTGTTACAATCGCTAGTCTAATATATCACAATCTTATATCCGCGTCAACACTTTTCTGCCGCCATTTTTATTAGGTTATGATACCATTATATATAGTAGAAATCAAGTCTGAGTTTTGAAATTTATTTTCATATTTTTAAACTTTCCTCTAAATATTTTCCATTTTTTGCCGAAATAAGTTAATAGCAGCATTTGTATCCGTTGGAAACTATTTCATGGCAGATGCAGCTATTTCGTGACAAATACAAAGTTTCGTATTATAATAAAACTATCTAAAAACGGATTTTTGATTTATCCCGGTGCTTTACGGCACTCATTTCAAGGAAGAAAGGAGGGGATAACATGGCAAGGATTGACTCTGCCTATTCTTACTATCTTAATACTTACGGCAGTTCGGCTGTCTCACGCTATGACACACACAAGAAAAGCGAACTGCGAAATACCTATAATCGCATTGTAAAGTTAAATAAAGAATCTCCCCTGTACAAAATTTCTTCTTCCGGGGATGTCAAAAAATTTGCAATCGATATCAAAGAAAATGCGAGACGCATCCAGAATATTGTTTCTTCGCTCTCCGAGGGTGAGGACGGGCTTCAGAGCAATTTTCAGAAAAAAATTGCCATTTCAAGCGACGAGGATGTTGTCAGTGCAGAATATATCGGAAACGAAAATGATCCCGAAGAAGCCGACAGCTTTTCTCTTGAAGTAAAGCAGCTTGCAAGCCCACAGATCAACTACGGCAATTATCTGGAAAACAACGCGCTTGATATCAAACCGGGAAGCTACTCATTTGACTTAAATACCGTTTCCAGTTCCTATGAATTCCAGTTTAACGTAAATGAAGATGATACAAACCGCAGCGTTTTAAGCAAGCTGGCAAAACTGATCAACGGCGCAGGTGTCGGACTGAATGCAAAAATCGTCATGGATGACCGTGATATGAGCGCCTTAAAGATTGAATCTGTCCAGACCGGTCTGGAAGACGGAAGCAAAGCTCTGTTTTCGATCTATCCCGGTACGGAAAACGCTTCCATTCAGGCAATGGATACACTCGGCATCGACAACACTGTTTCACAGGCATCCAATTCTTCCTTTTTGCTGAATGGAAAGGAGCATACCTCTCTGTCCAATACGTTTACGATCAACAATGCCTTTGAGGTTACCCTGCACGGAGTCAGTGAGGAAAACCAGCCGGTAGCCATCGGTTTTAAAACCAATGCGGATGCTATTGCCGATAATGTGGAAAAGCTGGTTGGCTCCTACAACGGCATCATTGCGACCGCCCATAACTACTCTGCGACGCAGCCGGAAAGCCACAAGCTCTACTATGACATGTCCGGTGTTGCCTATCGCTTTTACAATGAGTTTGAATCCATGGGACTCGACATTACCGACGACGGCATTATCCATATCGACCGGGATACCCTGACCGATGCAGTCACGGATGATGATCCTTCCATATATTTTTCTGCATTAAATCGCTTTAAGGATACCTTAAAAGAGAAGGCCTGCCAGGCTTCCTTAAATCCAATGGCTTATGTAAACAAGATTGTGATCGCCTACAAAAATCCGGGACACAATTTTAATGCTCCATATGTCACAAGCATTTATTCCGGCATGATGTTAGATCAGTTCTGTTAAAAACCGCCATTCAAGCCCCGGCTGTCAAAACAGCTCCGGCTTTTGAAAGGCGGTTTATTTTTCACTTCTGCTCGTCAGCAAACGCCACGTCCAGCATCTGCTGCAGCCGAATCCGGTATGAGTGCATTTTCTTTACTTTCTCATATCCATGCGCGGCAATCATCTTTCGTTCTTCTTCATGTTCCAGATAATACAGACTTTTCTCTACCAGTTCCTTTTCCCCATCAAAGCAGACAAAATCGTGGTCTTCCTCAAACATTTCCGGCAATTCCGCCTGGAAATTAGTCATCAGGAATCCTCCCGCTCCCATTATATCCCACATGCGAAGCGGCAGCCCCGTCGTAATATTCGGAATCGTAAAATTCAGGTTGATCCTGCTCATACGAAACACCTTTGGCATCTGTGTCCAGTAGTCCACCGAGCCACGATAATTTACCCGCAACAGTTCTTTGGTATTGCTGTTTGTATAGATCGTGACCGGCACCCGCTTGGACAATGCAATCAGCCCTTTTTTGCGCTGCATGGCAGCAATTTTAAAGCCAAGCACCGTAGTTGAAAAGATAAGACCGAGATCCGAAAAAGAATCCTCTGATTTTTCAAGTTTAAAATACTGCTGAATCTGTTCCAAAATATCCGGCGTCAGCATTTCTTCTATAATATTTCCGCCGCTCACACTCATCTGTGCCTGCATCACCGCCTCAAGATAACCCTTCAAATAATCCGGCAGAACAATTTTTAACTTATCGTAAGTGTTACGCTCATAAAGGCTTCCCACAAACGCCACCTCATTGCGGTAGGCTTCCAGATCATCTGCGCCTTCTATCACCGCATCGAGTCTGTTCGTATCGACTGCGAGTGGCAGATAATACATATGCCGCACACCCATCCCCTGAAATTCCAGACAGTTGGTCTTATCAAAATTGAAAATATAATTGCAGGCATTGAAAACCGACCGGTGGTACATACTGATAAGTGGATTATCGCAAGACCAGGAAAGATATTTTACTCCGCATTTTTCGCAAACAACGGAAACCACAGCAAAATAATTTACCGTAAAAACAAAGTCGTACTTTTTGCTTTTTAAAATATTTGTGAGCCTCTGTTCAAACGCTTCATCCCTGTCATAGCTCTCCAGTTTCTGCTCAATGACATCTACCATATGCCCCATTGCAAGAAAAGTTTCTTTGATATCCCGGTAATTGTAAGCTTTCCATTTATAAATCAAAATCTGCATTTTGTCCCTCCAGCACAGAGAAAATCTCCTGCATCCGGCTCTTCCAGGTATGCCCCTCGCGCGCCGCCTGATATCCCGCATCCGCAATCTGCTGCATTTCATCCGGATGATCCAGCAGTTTCCAGATCAGTTCCGGCAAATGTCCGATCTCCTCCAGCCGAAAACGTACCAGCTTCTGTTCGTTTTCGAACTGCTGCCGCAGATAAGCCGAGTCATCGGTAACCACACATGCTCCCGCCAGCATGCCATTAAAAATGCGGTCATGCGCCCCTGCTTTGTACCACGTCATCGTGTTCAAAACAATTTTCGCGTCACACATAAGTGGCAGGATCTCCGGTGCCAGCACTTTTCCCCCATAATGCAGATGGGGATTTTCACTCCATTCGCACGCATTCCATCCGGTTCCGTAAGCAGTCACATCTATTCCGCTCTCAACCAGAAGCCGCACTGCCTGCTCTCTGAAAAAAGAAGTAGCATAGGAATCCAGAAAACGCATTTTTACAATGCCGTCAAATAATTCCTGTTTGTCCAGTATGATGTCCCGCTCTCTTAAATAAGCTTCAATTGCCTGTTCGGTCGGAAGCGACGGGTTTTTGATCAGATCCTCCAGCACCTGCCTTGACATATCGATCGCATCAAACTGTGTCACCGCAGACAGATCCGGGACCAGCATCCCTGCTGTAAAAAAGGGCAGGGAACCCGCATAGAGCACCTGTATTTTCCGCTCACTTATCTTTTTCTTTTCTCCCGGCAGTTCCACACCGGCATGGGGCAGAAATCCAACCCGCTTTATCTGCGGATAAAAGCGGTTCAAAAACGCCACATGATTCTGATCCGTACAGAATACCCATGCAGTCTCCGGCATATGCGAAAGTGCCTTGGTATAATGAAACGGATGATCCATCAAAATATTTACATACGGAATATGAAACTGCTCCCAGATATTTTTCCCTTCCGGCAGTTCCAGATTGTATCCCAGATTATTAAAGGTAATCGCCGCTGTAACCGGTGTCATTGCAAAAAATGCAAATGCTTTGAGGCTCTCTTCCATATGGCCTGCATCCAGTACAAGACATTCACAGCCCATTTCTTCCAACGCTTCTTTTATATTTTCAGTAAACAGATCGATCGTGTCATAAACGCCCTCAATCAGAATAATTTTTTTCTTCATCGCATAATGTACTCCTGACCAAATTCTTTTTGATAATGGGTCATTCTTTTTGATAAATTTTTCTCATATAAACAGTAGGAATCTGTCTGCCCTCTATCTTTGCATAAATCTCGCGGATTTTTCGGGCATTTTCACTTTGACCAGACTCCTCATAATATCTGCCAAGTTCCTTCAAAACCTTCTTCTTATCCAATGTTGCATGCAGCATAATCGTTGTAATCGCCTCATAGGAAATTGTGTTTTTTCGAATTGCGTCCTCAAACTCGCAATACTCACTTTCTTCAAATCCCAGTTCCAGTCTGCGCAAAAGGAATCTCGTCTTTATATAACGTTCATAAATAGCTGCGTAGCTGTCCAGACCTGCAAAGAAGCATTCTTTTCCGAGATGCTGTTCTTCCAGGCGTACAATATCGCACATAACCGCAAGCAGTTCCAATGTTGAATCCTTCATCCCAACTTTTTTATATGCCTGGATCATTTCAACTGCTTCTTTAAAGTGTCCCGCTCCAAGCATGATCTCAATCTCTTTAGCAAGCTTTTTACTGAGCGCATCCCATTCAGCATTATATGAAAATTTATAGCCATGATCTGCATAAAGAAATTCCGGATACTCCTTTAAACAAATTATCCTGTTTCTATCATAATTCGTCAGCTTTGCAAAACTGCTGTCATGGATAACCCATGGCGTTTCCTGATACGGAACCACTACCTGATACCCATGTCTGCGCATCTCAAACGCCTGCGAAGCATCATAAAAATCAAAATTGGTAAACAAATCTTCTCGCCATGTAATATCATACTGCGTAATCATAATAAGTCCGTCAATCGCCTCAACAACCCGGTCCTGCTTTTCCTCCATATCTCCTTCCAGATAATAGGAAAGATCCGGCTCTCTGCAGTCAACTTTTCCAATATTCCATGCCCGGTAAACTACTCCTGTCTTTGGCATCTGCACACCGCCAACCACTCCAAGCATTCCTATCCTTTCATCTGACCTGAAAATCCGAATTATTTTTTCCAGAAAATCTCTATCCCGAAAAAACACATCCTGATGCATGTAAACCTTGTATTTTGCATCACTGCTGCGCATCCCCTCATTATAACCCGCACACATGGAAGGTGCCTCTCTTACCGCAATCACTTCCACTTCATAACCTTCCGGTATCCTCAGATGATTCAGATAATGCTGGCATTCCTCAAAATATATCTCATTGCTGACACAAATAACAAACGCTATCTTTTTTTCATTCATCCTTATGCCTTTCCTGATATGTTCTTTCACGCTTTTCATTCCAATACAAAATTGCCCTTCTACTTCTCCTGCAAAAGAAATGCAAGCCTTTCTTTTGCTTTCGCATAATTTCCACATTTCCGGTAGAAACTGACGGCTTCTTCTTTCCTGCTCAGGCATTCACAGATCACGCCGGCATTATACCACGCCAGATAGGAATCAGTCCCCACCGTCTTTGCGTTTTTCTTCTCCGTTGCCCGCAAAAACTCCCGTACTGCATCTTCAAATCTCGCATTTTTCATATAGATCAGCCCCATCAAAAACAAAAAGTCCGCACTGTAGGAAAACGAGCCATAAATTCCTTCAAATGCAAGTGCCTGCGCCTCTTTTCCACTGTTTAAAAGCGCATAGCCGTAACTTTCCACTAGATCACTCACATACTCCGCCCGTGGATCCAGATCAAATTCCAATCCCCGATCAAAGTATTTGCAGGCTTCTTCATAATCCCCCATCATAAAAAAGCTCTTACCCAGCTGATAATACAGATACGGAAGCTGTTTTTGACGTTCATCCCCTGTCTCTTCCTGTGCGATCTTCGTAGCGGAATGTCTCTCTTCACACAATAGCATCTCTAATTCTTTTTGCAGCAACGTAATATTCCGTTTGGCCTTTGCCTTTTTTTGCTCGGGTGTCAGATCATATCCACTGTGCGTAATCGTAATCGCTGTCAGATAGGTCGCATACGGTGTATGGTCAAGCGCCTTTACCTGTTCGTGAATACATCCTTCATAGCGAAAATCACTCTTTGAAAAAATACGGTTGATCCATTCCACGCTCTCCCTCCGTTCACCATGCTCCGAAAAAAAGTTTCTTCTCTTAATACGTCCAACTTTCCCCGGGTTCTTTGCTGCCAGACAAAAAAACGCATTCAGCTCCTTTTCCGACATCGGCTCTATGTATTCGTCACTGTCCAGTACCATCACCAGATCATTTGATGCCTTTTGTATCGCAAAATTTTTGGCAGCCGCAAAATCGTCACACCATACAAAGTCATAAACATGTTGCGTATACGTTTTGGCCACCTCTACCGTACGATCTACAGAACCGGTGTCCACCACAACAATTTCAAACGGAAATGCCAAAAGTGCCAAAAGGCACTTTTTTAAATTCTCTTCTTCATTTTTTACAATAATGCAAACGGAAAGTTTCCTCTCACACATCATTCCTTCTCCTACCATTTTGGGATATCTTCCAACATCTATTTTATCGATCATTCAATCTGTCACATTCTGGTCTTTTAAAATAGAATTTGGCGAAAATGCCAGGAAGTGGCAGATGTGTCCTTCGCCAAATTCGTTCGATCATTGTGCAAAAACAGAACTGTTTTTGCGATTTGTTTAACCCTTTTCGTCCTTAATTATAACAGGTCATTTTCAAGGACACCATGTCGTTTCGCGAAAGTTTGCAAATTTTTTCTTGTTTTTTTGACATTTTTTCTCATTTATGAATTAGAAACAACTTTTGGCGTACGCAAAACAAAGATGATCTTTTGTTTATGCCGTATATCATCTGACCAATTTTATATGATTTTATTGTAACACAGGGATATTGTCGGAGCAAATGAATTTCTCCACACACATCTAATCATTTTCTGCAATAGATTGATTGCTGACTTCTTAGATAATAACTGATATGAAAAAGAAACTATACTCAAAAAAGAATACAGCTTAGATCTGAATCTGTCATGAAATTTTTCCTAATATTTTCGAATGCTCTGCCGTAACAGTCTTTAACACCTCGATATCGCACTGCATATCCGGAATCTGTAATGTTACTTCTTCAAATCTCCTTGTCGCCGGAACATAGTTTTCCGCGAGGATCTTTATATTTCTGTCCGTAACATTTTCAAGATGCAGCTCTATCTTAGTCACGCGGTCATCCAGCTTCTGCATACCGATCTCTAACTTTGCTACCCCTGTCTCCAGCTTCGCCATACCGGTCTTTAAGTTCTCTACGTCCGCCTGTAACGCTGCTACATCTGTCTTTAGACCTGCCACGTCTGTCTTTAGACCCGCGACATCTGTCTTTAACCCCGCTACGTCTGTCTTCAACTCTGCTACATCTGTCTTCAACTCCGCAATATCTTCCCTTACCGGCCGCAGTGCCCCAGCCAGCTTTGTATCCATCATATCAGACATCGCAAGCAACAGCTCATCATTTGTCATGGTCTTCCCTCCTTTCCTTTTACAAATATTATACGCGTCAGGACAGACAAAAGGCAATACTGCGAATTATTAAATTTTTATAACCCGCGTTATGCCTGACTCAGCTGCTTTTCCAGCACACGCTGCAGTGCCTGCACGACAAACACAATATCTTCCTCTTTCAAATTCGTGCTGCACGGAAGATTGATCACCCGTCTGCTGTAATCTGTCGCTTTCTGGATCTGAAAAGCGGTACAATCCACATAAGGTTTCTGCTCATGGATCAGTCCCCAGATCGCTCTGGTCTGCACTCCTTCTTTTTCCAGCTCCGTGATAATATCTCTTAATTCCGCTTTTACAACATTGCGGTCTAAGACATAGGAATAGAACCATTTGTTGGACTCGGTTCCCGCTCGGAACGGAAGCAGATATCCGGTTTTGCTCCCCTGTAATAATTCCCTGTAAACAGAATAGTTTTTCTGCTTTCTGCTGATAAACTCCGGTAATTCCTCCATCTGAGCGACACCAAGTGCTCCCTGAAGATTGGTCATCCGGTAATTGTATCCGACTTCATTATGGATATAATAATGCACGTCGTCCTTTGCCTGAGTGGAAATGTATTTTGCATGCTTTACATCCTTTAATTCTTTTGCCGTAAGCGCTCCGCCACCGCCTGTCGTAATGATCTTATTTCCATTAAAGGAATATGCACCAAAATCGCCGATCGTTCCGGCATATTTACCCGCATATTTTCCAGAGATAAATTTCGATCCGAGTGCTTCGGTCGCATCCTCAATAACCTTCAATCCATACTGATCCGCGATCTGCATGATGCGTTCCATGTCTGCGAGATTTCCAAATACATGAACCACTACAATTGCCTTTACTCTGGAACCATCTGCTTTCCGGTAAAGTCCATCCGTTTTCTTTTCACACTCTGTCTCACAAAACAACCTTAATTTCTCCGGATCCATACAAAGGCTGTCATCACAGTCCATAAAAACAGGGTTGGCAAACTGATATTTTACAGGATTGACCGCGGCTATAAAGGTAACCGTCGGTACGATCACGCTGTTGCCCGGCTGCACACCGCATTCCATTAATGCCAGATGAAGCGCTGCTGTTCCGCTCTGGCAGGCAGCCATCATTGGTACTTTTAAAAACTCCGCCAGTTTTTCTTCCAGCTGCGTAATATAAGCACCACCCGTAGACACCCAGCCCTGATGCACGGCATCCAGTACATATTTTTCTTCGTTTCCTTCAAAATTCGGAATTGACAACGGTACAAATTTTCCCATATCTTTATCCTCCAGCCCTGCTTTTAAGTTTACACATTATAAATGTCTGCCTTGTAAGAATCCATATGTTCCCGCATCCAGGCAATTGTCTCTGCAATACCCTGTGCAAATGTATATTTCTGCTGCCAGTCTGTGAGTTCTTTTATTTTTGCATTGGAACCCAGCAGACGGTTTACTTCACTCTTCTCCGGACGCAGACGCTGCTCATCACAGACGATCGTCGCCTTCGGATTGATCTGCGCGATGATCTCCTGTGCCAGTTCTCCAATGGAAATCTCCTGCTGCGTTGCAATGTTAATCTCCTGTCCGATCGTCTTATCCGACTCTGCAATTGCAATAAAACCTGCCGCTGTGTCTTTTACATAATTGAAATCTCTGGTTGGCGTCAGTGAACCTAGCTTAATCTCCTCTTTTCCGGCAAGAAGCTGTGAAATGATCGTCGGAATAACTGCACGCGCTGACTGTCTCGGTCCAAATGTATTAAACGGTCGCACGATAGATACCGGAAGATTAAAACTGCGGTAAAAGCTCTCCGCGAGACGGTCTGCTCCAATCTTAGTCGCCGAATAAGGAGACTGTCCCTGATACGGATGTTTTTCATCGATTGGAACATACTGCGCCGTTCCATATACCTCCGAAGTGGATGTGATGAGCACCCGCTCTGTTTCCAGCATTCTTGCTGCCTGCAAAACATTTAAGGTTCCCTTGATATTGGTATCCACATACGAATCCGGCGAATGATAGCTGAACGGAATTGCGATCAACGCCGCAAGATGAAATACTGCATCCACACCGGTCATTGCCTCTCTCACACCGTTCGGATCTCTCACATCTCCGGAAAAGATCTCGATCTCACGCAGTTTTTCCTTCGGGAGCGTGTCCAACCACCCCCATGTATTAAATGAATTATAAAAAGTAAATGCCTTTACATCATAGCCTTTTTCCAATAAACTTTCGGTCAGATGACTGCCGATAAAGCCATCCGCGCCCGTTACCAGTACTTTCTTCATATGTAAATACCTCCGTATTTCTATTTTCAGTCTTTGTAAGTACCTGTACCGTACTTTTTCTCCCTGTATTATATCAGTATTCCTTCCAGAATACCATAATCTTAACGATCTAAAAACGCAGCGATCTGTGCATTCATACAATCCGCCACATCTCCATCATTCAGATAGCACCAAGACCATTCTACGATCTTTTCCATTGCAGTTTCCACACTCCAATGCGGTTTCCACCCAAATGTTTTTTTCAATTTTGAGCAGTCCAGCTTTAAGAAACCAGCTTCATGCGGTCCACCGTCATACTGATTGATCCATTCTGCCGCATTTCCTGTCATTCCATTCCATTTCTGACAAAAAAGCGTTACCAAATCTCCTGTTGTCCAGTTATCCGTCTCCTCCGGTCCGACATTATAATTTCCCGCAAGCGAAACATCACCATACTGTGCCTGGGCGATCATCAGATATGCCGCAACTGGTTCTAACACATGTTGATATGGTCTGATTGAATAAGGGTTTCGAACCACGATCTTCTTTCCCGCCGAAACTGCCCGGATACAATCCGGTATGATCCTGTCATTTGCGAAATCCCCTCCCCCTATTACATTTCCTGCCCGACAGGTTGTGATGGCAATTTTTCTTCCGTCCTCCATTACACCTGAATCCCCTCCAAAAAAAGAATTTTTATAGCAGGAAGTCACCAGTTCCGAGCATGATTTCGAATTTGAATAAGGGTCATATCCATTCAGTTCCTCATTTTCACGATATCCCCATTCCCATTCTCTGTTTAAATAAACTTTATCTGTCGTCACATTAACAAATGACCGAACAGAAGAACAACTCCTGACTGCTTCAAGCACATTCACGGTTCCCAACACATTCGTTTCATAAGTATAAACCGGATCTTTATAGGAATCTCTGACAATTGGCTGTGCCGCCATATGAATGACAATTTCCGGTCTTGTTTCTTCAAATACCTGCTCTAAATGCTGCAAATCTCTAATATCGCCCACCACCGACTTCATCTGCGATCCCAGCTTACAAAGTTCGTACAACGACGGTTCTGTCGGTGGTATTTTTGCATAGCCAATCACTTCTGCGCCTGCATTTATAAGTAATTTACACATCCATGCTCCCTTAAATCCGGTATGACCTGTGATCAAAACACGTTTTCCTTTATAAAATGAAACATCGAGCATATTTTTCCTCCCACACAATCATCTATGACCTTTTCCATCTGTCCAGTTCTTTTCGAATTCCATCCGCAAATGTCGTTTTGGGATACCACCCGGTATCCCTTTGAAGTGCAGTGATATCCGCACACATTCCACAGATTCTCCCTTCTGCATACGGAACATCTCCAAATCCAAGTTCCGAATCGGATTCCAACACGTCCTTCATTTCACGTAAATACTGCCGAAGCGGATAAGATCTGCCGCTCCCAAGGCAATAAAAATTGTTTCCACCTGCTTTTTCTCCTACCAGGTAAAACGCTTCCCCTGCATCTGCACTGTAAAGATAATCCCAGTCCTGTATCCCTTCCGTAAACGAACACCGTTCATTTCTCACCATCTTCGGCAACACAGTCTGTATCAAAGTACCCGGTAGTTCATATTTTCCATATACACTGAAAATACGCACCCAGGAAAAATCCATTTTTTTCTGCGCAGCTGCTGTTGAACAAAGTTTTCCAGCCGCCGCTTTCGCTATCCCATACGCACTTAACGGTGCCAGTTCCGTGTCCGGCCGCGTCTTGCTTTCCTTATGTATTCCATATTCCGCCTGTGACCCCGCTCCAATAAATTTTTTACACCCTAAGCGTTCCGCCAATTCAAGTGCATCCAACGTATACGCTATATTTTCCGACTGTTTTCTTGCGTCTGTACGTCCTTCCCTATCCGTATGCGTCCAGCCCAGATGATAAAAAACATCATATACTCCATCTGTTTTCAAATTTTCCAATTCATCCAGATCACATTCTGCAACTGTAACATATTTCGACAACGGCAGCCGTCCGGTTTTTGTGGAACCTCTTCTCACCAGTGCAAGCACCTGTACTTCATTTTTTACACATTCCTCTATTAGAGCTACTCCAATCATACTGGTTGCTCCTGTTACCACAACTCTCTCCATGCCCTTATTCCTTCTCATTCACCGGCGTGACGATCATGTTTTCCAAAAACTCTTCCCGATCCAGGAAGGGATACATGTCCTCTAACGGTTTGGATACCAGTACCCCATCCTCACGCATCAGCGATGCATTGGTCGGAATCACTTCCATATCTGGCGTAACCATAACTTCAATCATCGCAGGTCCTTTTTCATTCAATATCTGCGATAGATTCTCTTCACTTTTACTGATACTCTCCAGCTTATAGTACGGAACCCCAAACGCATACGCAACTTTTTCCATATCTGCAAAAGATATTCCACTTTGCACTCCTTCCCCTACAAAATTTCCCTGAAAGAATTTTTTCTGCGTCTGGTGGATTGAAAAATAACCACCATTATTCATAATAAATACTTTTATATTCATATCATGATATTTTAGCACCTGCATTTCCTGCAGATTCTGCATAAACGATCCCTCTCCCGTTACTGCAACGACTGTCGAATCCGGTTTCGCAACAGAAACCCCAATCGCTGCCGGCAGCGTGAATCCCATAGTGGCTGTTCCACCTGTTGTAATATGGCGCTGTCCCTTTTTCAGGTCAACTGCCTGCGCAACTACATAAAATGCAGATCCGGCATCGGAAACAACCGGCATGTCTGCAGACATATGCCGATTTAAAAGGTCAACAAATTTATAATAATTGATTCCTTTTTTATCATCCTCATATTGCGGCAGTACAACCGGGTATTTCTTCTTCCATTCCTGACATTTAGACAGCCACTCCTGATAAACCGGCACTTCATCCATATAACCCTGAACACTCTCAAGAAATTTTTTGATATCACACTGAAATACCCTGTCAATATCAATCGTCTTTTTGGTATGCTCCTCCTTGTCTACATCAACAACAAGTACTTTTGCCTCTCTCGCAAATAGCTCATACTCATGCCCCACTACCGAGACTGCCAGTCTGCTTCCAAATGAAAGTATCAGATCCGCATTCTGCATTGCAAAATTTCCTGCCCGTGTTCCCTTGGTTCCAATTCTTCCGATATTGCACTCATCTTCCCCTGCCAACACATCAATTCCCATGATCGGAGTTACTACAGGAATCTTATAGCGATGAACAAACGTCTCCAGAAGCTCACATGCCCCCGCCAGCCTGATTCCATGACCTGCAATAATCACTGGTCTTTTTGCTTTTTTCAGTTCCTCTGAAAAATAATCCAGTTCTTCTTCCGTTGGCATATAGCTGTCTTTTTCATCGGACTCCACAAATCCTTCCAGTTCTTCTACGTTGATATTCGCGCTCTGTACATCCAACGGAATACTAAGCCACACCGGTCCTGGTCTTCCACTTTTTGCTTCGTGCACTGCTTTTTCCAGATAATATTTAATCTTCATTGGTTCATTTACTTCCACCGCATACTTTGTGATTGACTGGACAATCGGTATAATATTGGCTTCCTGTACCCCAAACTGACGAAGTGACTCTATTCCGGAATTATAAACCGTCTGTTTACTCTTTGCCTGCCCGGAAACAAAAACTACCGGAATGGAATCCTGATAACAATCCAAAACACCTGTTATTGTATTTGTTGCCCCCGGTCCGCTTGTTGTCAGTACCACACACAGATCATTTTTCATCTTTGCGTAACCTTCTGCCGCCATAGCCGCTGCCTGCTCATGATGCGTGCACCAGAACTTTATCTTTTCAGAACTTCCAAAAGAGTTGACCAGATGCATACATCCTCCCCCGGATACCATAAACATATTTTCAACTCTTTGTTTTTCAAAAAATCTTACAACATAATCAGATAGCTTCATCTTTCCTGACTCCTTCCACAAAATTCCGTACACACTGAAACAGCAGTCCGCTGTCCACTTTATAAACAATAAATGAAAATCCCTGCGCTATAATTTTCTTTGCCTCTTCAATACTATGAACCATACAGCCAGCCATCTTTCCTGCATCGTTTACTTTTCTGACTGTCTCATCCATCAGCGTAAGAACCTTGGGGTTTGTCACATCCCCCGGAACCCCAAGCGCCATTGACAGATCATACTGTCCTATATATATAATATCGATCTCCTCATATTCCAAAATTTTATCCAACTGCGCGAACGCTTCTTTTCCTTCCAGGATAATCCCAACCTTGATCCTGTGATTTTCCTCTGTAAAGAACTCTTTTTTCACACTGGAATATCCACCTGCCGTAATATATGGATTAAATCCTCTTTCTCCTACCGGCGCAAAATAGGAATATTTTATGATCCGTTCTATATCATCTATACCTGAAACCTGTGGAAAAATGATCCCGTCACATCCCATATCCAATGCTCTTAAAACCCATGTTTCTTCGATTGCAGGAACCCTTACATATGCCTGCTTATTTTCACTGTGTGCTGCAAAAATCATATTTTGCGCAAGTTCAAAATCAATCACCCCATGCTCCATATCTATAATGGAAAAATCAAACCCTGCTTTTGCCATAATATTTGTCGCGTATGGCGAAGGAATCTCCGCCCATGTTCCAATCTCAACCTTTTTCATCTTTCTTTCTCCTTAAAATGACATACCTTCATCCATCGATTTTCTGTTACGCAAATCAGCCGCCACATCTACGATCATGTCTTCCTGACCTGCCATTGCTTTTCTTGCACCAAGTTCCATAAAAATATCACGCGGATCTACGTTAAATTCCTTTGCCGCTCTCAGTACATGGACTTTGAACGCAGAAAAAACTCCCGCCGTTCCACTTACAATAGAAACACTATCCAGTCCCTTATCCTTTTCATCAAAGTACCTGACAACTTCATCACTCGCATCCAGCATTGCATACCAGTCGAGCCCTCTCAATTCCCACTGCTCCTTTTTTAACAAAGCAACCAACGCTTCGATCGGACAGTTTCCGGCTCCTGCCCCAAAGCCTCTGATTGTCCCGTCTACAATCGTAGCTCCCTCTTTTAAAGCAATATATGTATTAGCTACCGCAAGCCCGAGATTATTGTGCGCATGAAATCCTATTTCAATGTTTAACCCTTCCCGTAATGTGGATATGGTTCTTTTTACCATCTCCGGAGTGGAGGCACCTGCGCTGTCCATAATGATCACTCCATCCGCACCATATCCCTGCATTTTTCTGGCTTCTTCAAGCAGTCTTTCCGTTGATGTCATATGATACATCATCAGAATACCATAAACCTGCTTTCCTTTTTTACATAAATATTCTATATGCTGTCTTGTTGTATCTGCCTCCGTACACTGACAACCTATTTTAAAGATCTGCGCTCCCTGTTCTATTGCAGGCTCCAAATTATCCCGGATCGTTCCAAAACCCGGTATCATATATACACCTAGTTTTGTCTTTTTCAGATTTTCCTTCGCCGTTTTTAGCATTTCCTCATCGGTAAGTCTTGACAATCCCACCTGTAAAGAAGATGCCCCCAGACCGTTTCCATGGCCTACAATCACTGCTTCCATTCCTGCCTTATCAATGTACCTGCAGTATTTTTCAATATTCTCCTTTGTATACTGATGTTTTATTGCATGCGACCCATCCCTTAATGTCGCATCGAAAATTTTAATCTTGTCCATCTGCCAACTTTGCCTCTGTATATTTCTCCGCAATTTCGATTGCCGCGCATGTTATAATATCCAGATTTCCTGAATACTTAGGAAGGAAATCACCAGACCCGACTACCTGAAGCGTGATCGTCACCCTTCCATTTTCATAAATCGGTCCATTTAATATCCGATAACCCGGCACATATTTCTTAATCTCCTGTTCCATCTGCTTTACTTCTTTTATAATGGATTTCATATCCGGATCATCTATTAGTGCATACACCGTATTATGCATGGTAATCGGTGGTTCCGCCGGATTTAAAGTAATGATTGCTTTTGTATTCTTAATACCTGTAAAATATGACAATGCGTCTCTGGTCGTCTGCGTAAATTCATCGATATTGTCTCTGGTTCCCGGTCCGGCTGATTTCGACGCTATCGTTGCCACAATCTCAATATATTTTGTATCCGGATGTACTTTGGAGATTGCATAGGCGAGCGGTACGGTTGCCTGACCTCCGCATGTGATCATATTTACATTATCTTCCTTAAACGCCTGATCAAGGTTAATCGCGGGAACACAGAATTTCCCCACATGCGCCGGTGTCAGATCGATTGCAAACTTCCCAAGTTGTTTTAAAATCGGCGCATTCTTTACGTGTGCTGATGCCGTCGTTGCATCAAAAACAATCTCACAGCAGTCGGGATTATCAACAATATACTCTATCGAGTCATCTGTCACCGGAACTCCAAGCCTTTGCGCTCGCATAATACCCGGCGATGCAAGATTTCTTCCCGCAAAAATACCACACTCCAGCTCATCTGATTTTAAAATTTTCATAAGCAGATCCGTTCCGATGTTTCCCGTACCAAGGATTCCAACCTTTACTTTATTTGCGCTCATTCTACTATCCTTCTTCCCCGCCTATTGCCTCTTTAATTATTTTTGCCATATAATCAATCATTTCGTCATTCATTCCCGGATATACTCCTACCCAGAAAGTATCCTTCATGATCCGATCCGTATTCTTTAAATCCCCGATAACACGGTAGCCGGTCCGTTCCTTTCTCATCTGATCAAAACACGGATGCTTTATCAGATTTCCCGCAAACAGCATACGGGTCTGAATCCCATGGCTCTCCAAATACGGAACTACTTTTTCCCGTTCTACACCCTCCTTACATGTAATTAAAAAGCCAAACCAGCTCGGTGTCGCATTTTCACACGGCTGCGGCAAAATCAGCTTTTCTTCACATCCTGCAAGTTTTTCTTTCAGGCGGTCAAAATTATGTCTCCTCTTTTCAACAAAACCGGGGAATTTTTTCAGCTGTGCACATCCAATCGCGGCCTGCATATCAGTTGCTTTCAGATTGTATCCGAAATGGGAATATACATATTTATGATCATATCCAAGTGGAAGTTCTCCATATTGTTTATCGAAACGATGTCCGCAAAGATTATCTTTTCCGGACGGGCAGACACAATCACGTCCCCAGTCACGAAAAGAACGGATACATTTATGTAGGATTGGATTATCTGTATATACAGCTCCTCCTTCCCCCATAGTCATATGATGCGGCGGATAAAAACTGGATGTCCCTATATCCCCAATTGTCCCGGTAAACTTTTCTTCTCCATCTATTTTATATTTTGTCCCGAGGGCATCACAGTTGTCTTCAATCAGCCACAAATGATGTCTGTCACAAAACTCTTTTACCGTCTTTAAGTCAAATGGATTACCAAGCGTATGTGCCGCCATAACCACCTTCGTTTTTTCCGACAGGGCTGCTTCTAATTGAGTCACATCCATATTATACTGAGGAATTGTCACATCAACAAAAACCGGCACAACTCCATACTGGATCGCCGGTGTTACCGTAGTCGGAAATCCCGCCGCCACCGTGATCATCTCATCTCCAGGTTTCACCTGCCGCTCTCCTAAAAGTGGTGATGTTAGTGCCATAAATGCCACCAGATTGGCAGACGAGCCCGAATTCACAAGCGAGCAATGTTTTACTCCAAGATATTTTGCAAATTCTCTTTCAAATTCGTCCGTATATCGCCCCGATGTCAGCCAAAATTCCAACGCCGAATCTACCAGATTACACATTTCTTCCCGGTCATATACTCTGGACGCATAGGTAATCCGATCTCCCGGTTTAAAGTCCTTTTTGGTATTATGATAAGTATCGCAGTATTCTGCTACCATATCCAGTATCTGCTGTTTTGCCTGTGCTTCCGTTTTGTTTTCAAACATTTCTTCTGTCTCCTTCCACCCGGTTGTGACCTAATCCCATGACTTCCACGGAGCATTGCCGGAATCCCAGAGTTCATTCAATCTGTCCATCTCACGCTTTGTATCCATGCACTGCCAATAACCATCAAATATATAAGCCTTTAATTCTCCCATTTGCGCAACCGTCTCTAACGGCTCTTTTTCAAATACTGTTGTATCATCCTTAATAAAATCAAAAATCTTGGGTTCAAGTACCATATATCCAGCATTAATCCTTGAACTGTCTTCCATACTTTTCTCACGAAATGCATCTATGGTATCATCCTCTAAAATATTCAACACTCCGAACCGCTGACCAACTGCTGCTGCTGTAAGAGTTGCGATCTTACCATGCTGTTTATGGAATTTCACCAGTTCCCTGATATCTACATTGCAAACACCATCTCCATAAGTAAGCATAAAAGTTTCATCGCCGATATATTTCTGAACTCTTTTGATTCGTCCCCCAGTCATCGTATTAAGTCCTGTATCGACCAGTGTCACCTTCCAAGGTTCGGAAACATTATTATGAACCGTCATTTTGTTTTCTGCTGTAAAATCAAACGTAACATCACTGTTATAAAGGTAGTAATCCGCAAACCATTCTTTGATAATATGCTGTTTATATCCGCAACAGATAATAAAATCATTAAATCCATAATGAGAGTATTCTTTCATAATATGCCATAAAATAGGTTTTCCTCCTATTTCAAGCATTGGTTTGGGTTTTAAATAACTCTCCTCACTGATGCGTGTTCCAAAACCACCTGCCAAAATAACTACTTTCATATGTTCCCCCTCCTTCTTACGTTAAATACTATTATACCATGTTCCCCGGGGTCATGCACAACCATTCCGCCAGCTTAAAATCCATTTCTCCATCAATATCAACCGATTCCCTCTGTGACATAATGTATGCATAACAATCTTTTTTATAAAAATTCTGAGTTTCAAACAGATAATTGGTATCCACAATATAAATTGCTCCGTTTAACCGATAATAAGACGGCAGTGCCTGCCGTGGTGTATTGACCACCTCATCTCGTTGGAAATGTTCCATCGAAAGATTCTCCGGCAGTGTATTGCTCCACAGCGGGGAATGCTCCATCTCACAGACTGAAACAACTGCTTTTGCTTCTTTCTTTCGATAAAGCTCATAAGCTTCCCTGATATGCCCGGCATTTCTCAGTGGTGAAGTAGGCTGTAGCAATGTCACTGTATCAAAGCACTGTCCCCTTTTTTCATATTCACGCAGTACAAAACGCACTACATCCCAGCTTCCCGCCATATCACCGGACAATTCTTCCGGCCGGAGGAATGGTATGTCTGCGCCATACGGTTTTGCAATCTTTGCATATTTCTCCGAATCTGTAGATACATGCACACACTCAAAGAGCCCCGATTGCCGCGCCGCTTCAATCGAATAAGCTAATAGTGGCTTGTCCTTTAATAATTTTATATTCTTATCTTTTAATCCTTTCGAACCGCTGCGTGCCGGCACAATCGCTATGTTTTTCATTTTTTCTCCTTGTGTCATCCATTCAGATCATAAAATTTCTTCTGTAACGTTGTCATATCCTGTTTTAAAAAGTCCCTTAAAACCGCCACGATCTTTTCCGATGTATTCCCATCTCCAAACAATGTTGATCTGTGATGTTTCATACATTCCGCCAATTCCATTGTCTTTAAAATATCCTGTGTGACAGGCTCACAAGATACCACGGTCTCTGCCATAAGTCGTCCCTTCTGACGGTTTCCGATATTTACCGTAGGCGTTCCAAGTGCCGGCGCTTCAATCACTCCGCTGGATGAGTTTCCCAATACAAAAGTACTGTATTTCACCGCACTTAAGTAACGTTTCATGCCAAGTGAAGGTACCAGCCTGACATTCTTATGTTCCCGTTCAAACTCTTCAAACATATGATTGACTCTTTCGCCGCCGACATCCGCATTTGCCTTTGTGATCAGATAAAAGTAATCCGGTCTGCGCCTCATTGCTTCGATCAACGCCTCTGTCTGTTCTCTCACTGCTTCTGTCTCCAGCGTAACCGGATGAAATGTAACCACAACATAATTCTGTTGCTGCGGAATTCCTGTTTCCCTGCAAATTTCCTCATAAGAGAATAACGACACCTTCAGGATATTCTCAACACCAAGTGACCCTACCGCAAAAACCCTCTGTGGTTCCTCTCCCATCTGGATAATACGCTTACGGTATACTTCCGTTGTCGGAAAATGCAGATAACTCATTTTTGTGATCGCATGTCGCACACAATCATCGACGGCTCCTTCTGTCAGTTCTCCCCCATGCAGATGTGCGATCGGGGTCTGTTCATTCATTGCCGCGCTGCATACCCCAAGCAGCTCCGTCCGATCTCCGAGCACAATGAGAATATCTGGTTTTTCATCCCGAAAATATGCCGCAAATTTTCGGATCGCATTTGCCATGGTAAGCGAGATATCATAAGGTGTATTTCCGTCCTCCAAAATCGGGATTTCTCTATAAATCTTCATACCATCCTGCAAAATTTCTTCTTTGGTATTCCCATACTTTTCGGATAAATGTGTTCCCGTCACTAAAAGCTGAAGTTCTATATTCTCTTCCACCCGAAGCCTTTGCAGCAAAGGCTTCAAAATTCCATATTCTGCTCTTGTCGCTGTCACCACTGCAACTTTCTTCATCGTTCACCCCTGTTTGCATCCAGATCTTCTGTGAAACCGTCGATCAGTTCATCCACTGCATAATCTCTGTCCGCCCTTGTGCCGATCAGTTTATACCATTTCATAGGACTAATTCCATTTCCCGGCCTTTTTACGGTCAGATTTTTTTCGGAAAAGATATCACCCTTACTGATCTTACATGCTGCAACAATACTCTTTCTTGCCGCCGTACAATTCTTTTTTTCCGATGCCGTCCGTTTTTTTACACCATCACCCAGACTCTTTTCAATATTGCGGATCGCGCGTACCATGGCAGCAAGTTCTTCCGGTTCCAGACTCGCTTTATGATCCGGTCCCTCCATGCTCCTATCCAGTGTAAAATGCTTTTCTATCACTGTCGCTCCAAGTGCCACTGCTGCGATTGGCACCTCAATACCCACGGTATGATCCGAATATCCGATCGGCTTTTCCAACACTTCCGCCATCTGTTGCATCGCACGCAGGTTTACATCTTCAAACGGCGTCGGATATTCCGTATTACAATGAAGAATCGTAATATCTTTTGTACCATTCTTCTCCAACACCTGTACCGCATCCCGGATTTCCGTGAGCTCACACATTCCGGTTGACATAATCACTCTGCGTCCGGTCTTGCCAATCGCCTCCAAATAGGGCAGATTCGTAACTTCTCCCGATGGAAGTTTCCAGAAATCCATATTCAAATCATTCAAAAACGCTATACTATCCAGATCAAACGGGGTAGACACAAATCCAATCCTCTCCGCTTCACAGTAATGCTTCAGTTCCACAAAATCATCTTCAGTTAGTGCAAGTTTTTTCAGCATCCCAAGCTGTGATGCGTCACTTCCAGTTGTTTTCTTTTGATATTCCGCTTTTCCGGCAAATTTTGATACGAGTTTTTCCGGCACAAATGTCTGAAACTTAATGTAATCTGCTCCCGCACTTTTTGCCACCTTTACCATCTTCTTTGCAATTTCTATACTGCCATTATGATTTACTCCGGCTTCTGCAATAATTAAAACACTCATCTTTATCCTCTTATCTTTCCTGCAGGAACTCCCACTACGGTAAGATCATCCTCTATATCTTTTACGATCACACTTCCGGCTCCCGTTGTGACATTTTGTCCGATACGGATTCCCTGTCTCACCTGTGTTCCCATGCCAATCTCACTCTTTGCTCCTACATGAACATTTCCCGCGAGCCTTGCCCCTGGGCTTAATGTCACAAAATCGCCCAGTACGCCATCATGGCAGACAGTTGCATCCATATTTAAAAATACAAAGTCCCCCATTGTCACATTGGTAGAAATTTTTGCCCCCATGCTGATGATGCATCCTTTTCCTATTTTCAGATCCGGACATATTCTGGTTTCCCCAAGAATCAGATTTGGAAATATGACCTGTAGGTTTTCCATCAATTTTTCTGCAATCTTTTTCCGCAGTAAAGGGCTACCTACACAGATTGCCGCATAAACTGGCTCTTTGGACTGTGCAAAAAAATCATCATCTCCCAGATAAGTGATCCACTCTTCTCCAACCAAAACCCCTCTGCCATCCTGCGGCTTTTCCAAATCTACATACCCTTTGATCTTCCAGGTTCTTTCTTCCTTATTCTGTTCCTGTATCTGCCATGCCAGTTCGCGCATACACCCGCCCGATCCTATCAATACGATCTCTTTCATTCCCTTTTGTCCCTTCTTTCAACAAAAGTATTGTCCTCTGTTTTTATTATACCTTCCCCTCTCTTATGACTCAACATTTTTCGTCATTACCATAGCAAAAACTGCAATCGGATCGATTGCAGTTTTGGGAATTTTATTCGGATTTTAAATTCAGCTTCTTCTCCATACGTCTCATCTCTTCAAATTCGCCCATATCCAGAAAAGAATCTTCGCTGATCGGATACATTCCAACCTGTTTTCCCTCTTTTAATAGTTCATCCGTGAGATCTGTCATGTGAAAAAATGTATCTCTTGGAATCTTTTTCAACAACTCCGGATTTAAAATATACATACCCGTATTCACGAAATAGGATAGCTTTGGTTTTTCTTCCATGGATGTGATCGTTCCATTTTCTTTCGAATGGATCACACCATATGGCACCACAATATTTTTGAGTGCCGAAACGATTGTCAGTGCATTTCCCGATTCCACATGATATTTGTAAATATCTGCATAGTCCGCATGGATTAGTATATCGCAGTTGGTAACAATAAACGGTCTGTCAAATCCATTCTTAATCAGGCACAGACTTCCCGCTGTTCCAAGCGGCTTATCTTCTTCCACATATTTGATTGAATAGTCGATTGCAAGATCCGCAAAATAGGATTTTATCATACTTTTGCGATAATTGACCGTTGCATAAAAATCCGTCACCCCATAGTCCAGGAATTTATCAATGATCCGTTCCATAATCGGAATATCTCCGATTGGAATCAAAGGTTTCGGCAAAATCTTAGTATATGGGTAAAGTCTTGTTCCCTTTCCGCCTGCCATAATGACGACCGGAACCTGCGATAGGGTATTTGTATCTGTTCCAATCTCGATTTCCTCTTTTGTATCTTCCAACACGATATCAATGATCTTACCTTTTGAATCCAGTACCGGCAATGCCTTTACCTGCGTTTTTTTCATGAATTCCTGTGCCTGTTTTGCCTCTTTCCGGTATATAATCTTTGGATTCTGGTTCATAAACTCTGACACCTGTACATCCAGTTTTCCAGTCTTAATGATCCACCGCCGAATATCTCCATCCGTTATCGTACCCAAAAGCCTGTCTTCTTCATCGATGATAAACAAAATGCCATGTGCATTTGTATCTATTCTCTGCATCGCCTCGACAATGTTTAACGTATTGATTCCTAAAAATGTTTTTAACTGATCACTCGTCATCTGTCATACCCCTGAAATTTTTTCATCTGTTACTGTAACGTTTCAAATAATCTGTATAATCGTTCATGATTATATTCAGCAGCTCTTCCTGCAACGCTTCTTTTTCCCGTTCCGAAAGGAATTGAATCCTGTCAAATTCTTCCGCACAGCACTCTGACACTTTTCGCAATATTTCTTCCCACTCCTGCTTATAATATCTTCTCACTATATAGAGCAGCAAGAACAGCTTCTCACAGGCTATTGCATATCCCTCTACTTTTGCCACGGTTGGCAGCTCATTGAGATTATCAAGCAGTTCCCTCCATCCCTGATGTTGTTTCAGGCGACTGTCCAGTTTCGCGTATGCCTTAATTTCCGCTTCTTTATCTCTTGGTTTTTCCTCTTCTTCTCCGGTGAATATAAGATATGTGCTATCTTTCACAACATGATACCGTTCGGAAACGATAGCATCTAAAAACATATGCGGATAATAAATGAAAGCTTCATTTTCCTTATACTTTGTACGGATACTTTCCAGAATTCTGCTAACATATGCATCGTTACGATAAATAGCACCGGACATATAATTATCGTTCAAAAAAATGCCGACAAATGCCTCGGTTCCCTTCGTATACTGTATTGTTGGAAACCTTATTGTATTTTCATGACCGGTAACACTGCTCCGAATCATTCCTACATCCTCACTGTTCCGGATCAATGCCAGATAATAACTCAGGTTTTCCATAATTACATAGTCTTCATCGCTGATCAGCAGAAGATACTTTCCCTTCGCCTTTGCAAAAAGGTTTTCTATGTTACCCAAAAACTGACGGTTTTCCGGTAATCTCGTATAAGTAAGTCTTGCATCTTCTATGTTTCTTATTTCTTCATACCCTTCTGTCTGTACAGTACTTGCATTATCCGATACTAACACTTCTATTTCCGCATCATAAGCACTGTCCAAGCAATTCCAGACATTCTGCAAAGCCCGGTTTCCACGGTTATATGTAGGAATACCGATCGTCAAAAGTATATGATCCTCTCCACGGTACTCTTCTTCTAACCGCTTGTTATGTATCTCCACAAATGTCGCCATCACCTGCCCGACCGCCTTTTCATCTGCATTTCCAACAATTTTTTTTGGCACATAAGCGGAGGTATGTTTCAGAAAGTAATCCTTTTCTTCCTCACAATCCAAAAACCACATTGGTTTTTCTTCCAGAACCCGGCAAAGTTCCGGCAGATAAAAGATCGATGTCCAACCTTCCACCTCCTGTCCCAGACAATAGAGTTTTCTTTTATATCCTCCTGCCAGGCACTCAACGATTTCCCAGGCATTCTTGGGATTTAACAGAAGGATATCATCAAACTGCATTTCTTTTTTTTCTGGAAGCAGATCAATCTTTCCATATAGCTTCCGCTCATTTTTATTATACAGATAATATTTTCCTTCATCATAACAAACATATCGTATCGGAGAGTAACTGTATTGACGTAACGCTTCTGTTTCCGGCAACTCTTTTTTCAGGAAAATGCGATAATTCGTCTGAAGTGCCTTTACAAATTCGTCCGCATTCGGCTGTAAAAATGCCTCATTTAAATTTGCATCGATTTCCTCTTTCATCACATCCTGTTCCAGGCATTCTTTCCAAATATCAAGGACTTCCTCATATCTGTTTTCTTCCCACAGACGGACAGTTTCATCATAACTCGCCATATTTCAAACTCCTTTCTGATCAATCCGAAACTGCACCTAAGGTAGCGGTTGCAAACTCTTCCAGCATCTGTGCACATTCCTGTATCAATCCCATAAATTTTTTACCTCTTTCTGCAATTCCCTGACACTCTTCATCAAATGATTGATACCCTGCATACTGTGCAGACTTTAAGATCTGATCAGCCACACTCAGCGATTCTTCCACTAGCTGATAATCAATATTTGTCTCTATCTTTTTCGTTGTCTTTTTAATCTGTTTTAATACCTTTTCATATGCTTTCTTATCGACATTTCCATTCTGTGTCATCTTTTCCAACTTTTCATACAGGTGTTTTCCGTCAACCGCAAGATCCGCCATCTGCTTAAATTCCCGTGGCGTGTCATGAAAATATTCAAGAATCTTCTTTTGTTCTTCATCATCAAACTGAGGCCTCAGTTTATCCATGTATTTCTTTATATCAACTTCGTTTGTGCATTCCTGCTCAATCGCTTCCTTCAAGGTCATAACTTCCGTCCCTGCGATCTTTGCCCCACCTTCCGTTGCGTTAATCACTTTAAAATCCTCATATTTCTGACCCCAGTTTGTAATATACTCCTCAAACCATTTCCGATACTCGTCAAAATCCGGTCTGGTTGGTACTTTTTCCTCATAATTTCCCTCTACCATCTGATATCCGGAAGTATCCTGTTCTTTCATTTTTTCTTCAAAGGTACCATCCGCGTGTGTCTTATTTCCAGTCAGCGCAAGATCCTGACCTACCAAAATGATCCGATCAAATCCCAGATGGCTCACATAAGAAAACGCCAGTGTTGCAACAGAACCACCAGACGGCATTGGTATAAATACTTTTTTGTTCATTTCATACATCTGGTTCACAAACGGAATCCCTTCATTAAAGAAAAACTTCTTTCCTTTATGATAATGAAGCACTGCTTTTGCTGCTACACTTGTTGTAAGCAACGGGATATTTCGACTTTCCTCTACTTTAATCAGATCAAGTGGTTTCAGCCCATCTACAATTGCAAACATATCCGGTATGATCCCGTGACTGATCAGCGGCTTGATTGCCGTATCAACAGCTACAATAAATGCTTTATTTTTTGCCTTTTTCAGTTCTTCAATATTTTTATTTAGGGATGGCCCCGCCGATACCACGATCGCCGGAATATCTTTCGGTAATATCCCATCCAGTTGAACCGCCTGATAGTTTGTACGGATATAGTTCGCGTTATGGAACAAATTATCTACATAAACATGATGAAAACGTCTGGTTGTGTTCAAATCACTGACACTTCTGGACACTACATTACCAAGCAATTTTTCAAAAGCAAGGATCTGTTCCAGACAGATTTCTTTGTAGTTTGGCAAAATAAAATGCTTCATGATCGGAATTCGATTTCCACGAATCATACTTTGGCACAGTGCAGTTACGCTTTGTATATCATCATTGAGTTCCCCTACCAGCAACGCAACAATACGCTCTCCGAAAATTTCTTTTAAATCCAATCTCTGTATCTGTTTATAAAAAATCGAAAAAGATGGTTCATACAACAAAACAACACTTTCCCGACTTGTTGCTTTCAAAATTGCTTCCAAATAACAAATATTTCCCATTCCTACCATGAAAATTGGAGCCGACTGTTCTATTTTTCCCAAAGCCTGCACCTGATTTTCCGCAGACAGATGTGCCGAACGTTTTCCAGCGAGATAAAGTGTCCGGCCATTACGTCTTACTTTTAATATTTCTTCGTTCTCTAAGTTTTCTTCTACCAGAACTTCAAGCTGTTCTGCTTCTAAAAGTTCTTCCCTTTTTTCTAAAATAAGCTCCTTCATACCGGGATATTTTTCATCCAGGAACTGCAAATTATTATCCAATATGTCTTTCATATACCCGAACCCTCTCTTTTTCAAAATATTCTTTCGGCATAAACATGGTCAGATATTCACTGATTCCGGATTCCAAAGCATCCATCATCAGAACAGTATCTTCTTCTTTTAATGCTTCTGCGATATCTTCCAATATCGTAAGCAGATTCTTCTGCAGCATCTGATAAAGATTCGGTTCTATTCCAAACTGGTTCTCTTTCAAAAACCACTGTACAAATTCTTCTATTTGCGGCAACAACCCTTTGACTTTTGCTACATAGTCATTTTCTCCAACACATACATAAGTATAACCTATAAAGTTAATATCCTCATACAGTTTAATAAGTTTCTCATCCATAGCAGCTTTCCTTTTCGCTTATATAAGAAAGAACCGGTATAAGCCGGTTCTTTCTATAAAAATCATATTGTTTTTTCTGAATATTACTGTAACAGAGACAGAACACCCTGATTAACCTGGTTAGCCTGAGCAAGCATAGACTGACCTGCCTGAGCAAGAATATTGTTCTTGCTGTACTTAACCATTTCATCAGCCATATCTGTATCACGGATACGGGATTCTGCTGCTGAAGTATTTTCAGATACTGTATCCAGGTTAGCAACTGTGTGCTCTAATCTGTTCTGTAAAGCACCAAGTGCAGAACGCTGTGTAGAAACTTTGTTGATAGCTCCCTGTACTGCCTGGATTGTTGCATTTGCAATATTGTAGTTGTCAACGGCCGGAGAGTCAAAGCTCTTGCTTGTTCCGAAACCACCAACAGTTACTGTGTTATAAGATACTTCTTTCAGAAGATCTGCGAACTTAGTACTAGCTGCTTTCTGATATTTAGCACCGAGCATGGAAGCTCCACCTGCTTTTGCAGATTCGATTGTAGAGAATGCTTTTCCGCTTAAGTAGAACTTACCAGCGCTTGCTACTACCATGTCATCTGTAAATGCTGCTCTACCAGTCTGGTTAGCTGCACTCTTGAATGCTGTTAAGTTAGCAGATTTTGTCTTTGTGTTATCATATTCATAGGTTGTTCCCATGTATGTAACTGTGCCGTATCTGCCAGTTGACTGTCCATCAAAATATTTGATGTGCTTTAAGCCGAGAGAAGCTGCATCCATCTTTCCGATGCTGATGTCGATGCTCTGTCCGCCGTTAGCGCCAACCTGTAATTTCTTGGACTGATAAGATCCGTCTAACAGGTTCTGTTTGTTGAACTGAGTTGTTTCAGAAATTCTGTCTAATTCGTTTGTTAATGCTGTTAACTCCTGGTTGATAGCATCACGGTCGATAGACTGGTTTGTGTCGTTAGCACCCTGAACTGCTAACTCGTTCATTCTCTGAAGAATAGAGTGAGATTCATTTAACGCACCTTCTGCAGACTGGATAAGAGAAATACCATCTTCAGCGTTTGTAGAAGCTTTGTCAAGACCTCTGATCTGGCTTCTCATTTTCTCAGAAATTGTAAGTCCTGCTGCATCATCACCTGCACGGTTGATTCTGTAACCAGAAGATAATTTCTCAGAAGATTTAGCCTGAGCGCTTGTTGTGATACCTAACTGTCTGTTCGCATTCATTGCGGTAAGGTTGTGCTGTACTACCATAATATAATTCCTCCTTGAATTTTCTGCAGCATCCATGCTGCATTTGATTTTTTATCTGAAACGGCTTTCCCATTTCATTCTGTTTTTCATGCGATGTCCATTCTTCCGGCCGTACGCTCCGTCCAAACATCCATCACTCAGTAACCCGGAAGTTTTCGCTTCCTTACTTACCTGTAATATATATCGGACACATTCGCCGATACTTTATAGTAAAAAGTGACTTTTTTCACTTTTTCCTATCTAAAAATTGTGAATCGATAAATCCCGTTTTCATCATATTTTTATAATAGGTATTTACCGCTTTCTGGCTGGATTTCACCTCACGGATCTGCTTCTTCACAGATGAAAATTTTGTTTCAATCAGCTGCTTATTCCGCATTTCCTCCGCCTGTGCAGACATTGTCTTTTCGACAATCTCCGTAATCAGCCCCTGCATATCCCTGATCTTCTCTGCATATTTGTCCATATTCTGCTCGATCTCCGGACGAACCCTCTCATAAATCTGTTCAAACCCGGCATCTAACTGATTTAATTCTTCGATCAGTTCCGCTTTCCTGTCAATCGTCTTTTCAAAAGCGTCCGGTCCCAATGTATCATCTGCCAGAAGAATCTTCTGTTCCTCATTTGCCGCCCGTATCTGATCCAGGATCCTGTTTTTTTTCTGTAAGCTTTCTACAAGAATTGTAATATATTCTTCCTGCGGCATACGAACTCCTTTACTGCAGCTTTGTTCCATTATTAGTTTCTTTCATTACTTCTTTCCATGTATCCCGCATGGTCCGCAAATGTTTTAAGACTTCCTCCAATATTTCCTTGTCCTTTTTCATATTTGCAGTGGTAAGTCGTTCCCGCAGATATGCGTATACATTTTCAAAGTCTTCAGCCACTTTATATTTGTGGTTTAAAGTAGCGCGAAATTCGTCAATGATGTTTTCAACTTTTACAATGTTGTTATGTGCCTTTTCAACATCACCTTCTTCAATCGCCCGAATCGCAATGTTGCAGAATTTTATCGCTCCATCATAGAGCATTAATGTCAGTTCTGCCGGCGAAGCCGTCATCACTTTGTTGTTTGCATATGCCGCATAACCGGTATTCAATGCCATGTTCTATGTACCTCCATGTAACCCATGCATCTTTAGCTTAATAAGCTCGACAGCGAAGACGACTGGCTCTGTAAGGATGCCAGTGCAGACTCCATTGCTGCAAATTTTTTGTAATAGTAGTCTTCCAAGTCTGTAAGTTTGTCTTCCCACTTAGAGATTGTATCGGTGTAATCACTGTACTCTCTCGCCATTTCTTTATCGTTATAAATAGTATAAGCACTGTTTAAGTCCTTCGTCGACTTCATTTTATTGTCCAGTGCAGTATACAGATCGCCTGTGATCTGCTTCATAAATGCCGTAACCGTATCCGGATCTGAATTCAGCATGTTCATCAGTACATCGGAATTGTCCTTGCTTACTGTATCATCTTCGTCTCCGTCAATATGATAGACGCCCTGGCTGTTGCTGGTTGCAGTCAGATAAGCCTGCGTTTTGATTCCAAAGCTGGACAGGCTGTATTTTGCTGCTCCATTTGCACTAGCCCATGATTTTAACTGTGAAGCAGAAGTTATATTGTTTCCGTTTGAATCCTTCAGTGCGGTACCATTGCATTTATAATATTTATTCGTTGAATCATAAGTGACTGTGCCTCCCTGATAAACATAATAGGAGGATGTCATGGCATTCTTCATCAATGACATAATGCTGTCCAGATTATCGTCTCTGCGCAGCAATGCACTCTTAATTTTTTTCTCCCATTCCTCCACTTCCGTATCGGTCATGGCATCTTTTTCTTCAGAAGTAAGAGGTTCATAGCCTTTCGCAGAATCTGCATTGTACAGTGAATTCATTTCGCTCATCAATGAATTATACTGTGAGAAAAAGCTCTTAATCTGATTGTACATACCCTGTGTATCAGCAGACGTCGTTATGGAAATCTTGCTTCCATTCGTCTCTCCCAGACAGTCAATGCTCAATCCATTGATTGAATATTTGTTATTGGAAGATGTGAATTTTGCATCATTCAGAACAATCTCTGAATCCTGCGCATCTACAACTTTTGCACCTCCGTTTGCATTCAGTCCAAACGCCTTTAATACATCTGCATCTCCATCCAATGAAATGCCATTTTCCACACCAGTGTTTTTGGCCGTCACAAACATTCTTTTGTTGGATGTATCAAAAGTAGCCGTCAGCTTTCCTGCGCCATTGAGTTCATTCAGCAATCCGCTGATCGTGGTCTTCTGTGTGACGTTTATGGTCTTGAGCACATTTCCATCACTGTCTTTTACGTTGATACTCGCCCCATCGCCTGTATATCCAAGCTGTGCCAGAGTCGTACCCGATGAAAGGGTTGACTGATCATTGGTTTTCAGTTCTCCACCTGTAATATAGGTTCCTTTTGCAAGTTGTTTTATCTCCAGTGTCTGTGTTCCTTTTGCTGCAGACCCGCTTGCTGTAATCGTTGCCTTTGTAGCATCTGACACCGTTGTCTTCTGTTTGCTCCATGCAGAGGAAAATCTCAGGTTTTTGATATTGTCATACATGCTCTTAACTTTAATATTAAGAGACTTCCACGCATCCTGCTTCCATGACAGCTTTGTCTGTGCCTTCTGATATTTTTCTTCCTTTGTCCGATATGCCGAAACCAGTTCTGAAATGATAGCCTCAGTATCCAGACCGGAATTCAGTCCTGTAATTCGAATTGGCATATTACTTCCCTCCTATCGTTTCTCATCCACAAGGATGCCGGCCATCTCCCAAACTTTTGCGATCATATCCAGTGTTTCTTCCGGTGGATATTCGCGGATGACTTTCTTGGTATCCTTGTCTACAATCTTTATCGTAATACGGTTCGTCTTGTCGTGAACGCCCCAGACTGCCTCTGTATTGGTCTTTTTATTGATCTCATCGACCGCCCGTTTGATCGTATCTCTGCTCTGCACCTCACCGATAACAGCATCTGATTTTTTGCTGCTGCCCGCGGCATCTGCCGTACCCACTGCTGTATTGCTGTCATCTGCTGTCACCTGTGTACTCTGCGTTTCTTCCTGTACCGTTGCCTTATTGTCAGTCTGTGGCACACTTCCCTGATAAGTCACTCCTGCATTTGCTATTATTTCCATTTTCATACCACCTCCGTGTGATAACTCTGTTACTCCAGTCTGTTGTTTTCTATATATCTATATCGGTTTTTCTACTGCAAAAATTAACCCGTCCTTAAAGCAAATTTTTTAACGTTTCCAACCCATCCGTGCTGACGGACGCCTTGTTTTCCTCCTGAATCTGCTTATAAACTTCTTTCCGGTAGATCGGGACATCCTTCGGCGCTGATATACCGATCTTGATCTGATCTCCGCGCACTTCAAGGATCGATATCTCAATATTATTATTGATTACGAGTGATTCCCCTTTTTTTCTTGTCAGTGCCAGCATGTCTACTCACCCGCCTTTTCTTTGAGCTTATCATAAATCTTATATTTAACCGGATAATCTCCCTCTGCGATCACCTGGATCGCTTTTTTCGTATCGGTATTGATGATGATCGGTGCCTTTAAGTTCACCGTGATATCTTCTTTCTTTCCAGTTGCCGTAAGCGTCACAAGAACATAGGTGTTCTCCGCGTTCAGTTCTCCGAGCGGTTTTAAAAGCTCCTCATCGATATCCGGCGCATAATCCGGTTTTACCGAAAGCGGATCGATGACCGGGAGCGCAAACACTTCATCCTCCAGACACTGCAACCATGATACACCTTTCTTCTCTTTCTTTTCCGAATCAAAGATCAACGCATATTCCTTATAATCCGGATATCCGATGATTCCATTCTCAAAGCAGATCACTTTATCTTTTTGTATCTCAATCTCGCCAAACAGTCTTGTATTCATATGTCATCCACCTTTTTACAGATAATCAAGGAGTGTCTGCTCCTGCACTTTGCTCGCAGCCTGCAGTGCAGCCTGATAAGCGGTATAAGATGCCGTGTAATCAATTACAACATCCGACAGTTCTCTGTCCTCATTATCTGATTTTAGTTTTTCAATCGTTGTCTTGTTGCTCTCAAGTCGGCTCTTTACCATATCAACTCTCTGGCCCTTGGCACCCACCGTCGTATACGCAAGGTTCACGTTTGTTTCGTAATTATCGAACGTAGTGAGTTTTGCATTGTAAAGATCCTGCATATTCTGATTTGCATAGTCAGCCTGCCGCTGTGCTGCCTCATACCATTTCTGCAGCATTTCCTGATCTGCATCGGAAGAATAACGTTCGGACGTTTTCATTGCCTCGATCTTTTTCACGGTATCATTGGCATCTATCGCAAACTGAACCGCATCAGACAGTTCATCCACATCACGTCCGATTGCAGCATTAAAGGTATCTGCCGCCAGTGTATTAACAGTTATCGACTGGTTATTTCCAATGTAATAATTGATATCCTCGTACATGCGCTCACCATCAGCATTGTAATTGATAAACTTCACCGGATTGGTCGTATCTGTCTTATCTGTGCAGTTGAAATAATGTTCCGGGCGGAGTTCCCCTTTGTTAAATCCCGTTTTATCATAAGTAACAGAAACGCTCGCCTTATTGGATCGGATAAAGTCTGCTGCGTTCTTTCCCAGAAGCAGCTCGCCGGTATCGGTATTTAAGATAACCTGATCCTCACCAACTGCATAGTCTGCTGCATTCAGTTCTTTTGTCGTCGTTTTTTTGAATGTCAGGCCGCTTGCAGATGCTGTGCCGCCTGCAACATCCAAGCTTTCTGTCACTTTTGTTCCATCCTGCTTTGTATAAGAAAATGTAACATCAGACGGGTTCTCAATTGCATTGTAGGACAGACGGATTCTCTGAATCGTCACCTTATCCACATCCGCTGTCGGTTCATTTGCCGGTACATCTGCAAAGGACTCAAAAGTATGTGTATAATAATTCTTTTCTTCTATGTTTTCATAGGAGAACGGTTCTGTAATCGTGTAGCTCGCCTTGGAATCCGACTGGAATGTCAGTGTTGTGTTGGTCTTATAACCGGTAAAGATCGTTCTGCCGGCATAATCATTGTTTCCCTCCGCATAAATCTGATCTCGCAGCTGTTTTAACTGGGTAAGGATCGTATTGCGATCATCCTGCGTCAGATAGGTATTGGAACCGGCATTACACTGTGTATGGATTTCCTTGATTGTCGATTCCAGCGATTTCAGGGAAGACTGTGTGATATCAAGCCACGACTCTGCATCTTTTACATTGGTGTCGAGATACTGTTCTATCTCGTTCATCGTGCTTCTGAGACGCAGGGAGCGAACCGCAATAACCGGATCGTCGGACGGAACATCAATTTTCTTCTGGGTGGACATCTGAGTGTTCATCTTGTCCACCTGAACCTTATTGCGGTTAATATTCGACTTTGTCGTATTCATGATCATATTATTTGTAACTCGCATTTATTTATCCTCCTTATACACCGGTCTGCAAGATCAGCTGGTCATACATTTCCGTCATAACCTGAACCATCTGTGATGAAAGGTTGTATGCATTCTGGAATTTCACCAGGTCAAGCGCTTCCTCATCTTCATCAACACCGGAAATGGACAGCCGCTGTGAAGTGATCGTTTCCGAAATATTCGCATAATTGTCATTAAAGGTACTTGCTTCCTGCTTGTCAACAGATACATCGTTATACATGCATTTTAAGAAATCAGACGCATAGGAGTTACGGTATATCTTCACGCCGGATTTCAGTTTCAGAAGTTCTTCCGCAAGATCATAAGCATCTTCACCCTGTGTAATGTCTCCGGTCGGGTCTTTTCCCTTTAACTCATTATATTTGTCTTTGGTAATGGTAGAAAAACGGGTTGGATCTTTGGCGCATTCCTTTGCCACATCGAAGTTCGACACCGTCAGCCAGTAATAGGTGTCACTGTCACTCGTATAAGTATAATTACCCGCTTTCATCTCAAAGTTATCATCCGCAAACGCTTTTTCTTCCTTCGTGGTATTCGCGACAAAGAATGTACGCATATCTTTTCCATTCAAATCCACACCAGTCTGCTCTAACCGGTTGAATTTAGACGCAAAAACACGTACAAACGCTGTCATCTGATTCATGTAATACGGAATGCCAAGCGAATCTATACTGGTTCCGATCTCCGCTTTTTTCCCAATAAAATCATTCAGATTCGTAGCCGCATCTACGTCTTCCAGATTGAACGTAAAGGAGGTAATCGTCTCATTTCCTTCCGCATCCACAGATGTATTATAGGAAAATCCGTTGTAGTGGAAGTTCTTATTGCCGATCGTGATAATGCCCTCCGTATCCATATTCATGTCAGCCATATCGGTAATGGAAAGTTTCTGTTCAAATGTAACCTTGTTTCCATTTACTCCTTTCATAATACCGGAAAAATTCTCTTCATTGTTGCCGTCACGCATCTCAAACAGCGCACGCAGCTGACCGGTCATGCTGGCATTCGTTGTATTAAAGGAATTTCCGGTATCTGTCCAATACAGATCGTAAAGTCCCTCAATATCTGTCTGATTTACTTTGTAATCTCTCGCACGGCATTCAATCGTACGGTAATCATAGCCATCCACAATATCCTGCCCATTGATGGATACAGTATACCAGTTTGCTCCTGTAACGCGATCCGGATAATGAGAGTCCTTGATCGGAACTTCATTTACCGTCACCGGAACGATCTGGGAAAGTTCATCCACCAGAAGTGCACGCTGGTCACGCAGTTCATTTGCATAACCGCCATTTAATTCCAGCTGATTGATCTGTTTATTTAATGTGGCAATCTTGGAAGCCGTCGCATTTACCTTTCCCACGATGGTTTTGATCTCATCGTTGCAGCTTGACTGCAGGCTCTGGAGTTCACTCGAAATTCCGGTAAAATAACTGGTCAGATTCTGTGCAGATCCAATAAATGCATCACGCTTATTGATGTCACCCGCATTGCCCTTTAAGCTGTCGAGATCGCTGAACATCTTATCCAGGATCGTGGAGAATCCCTTCTGATACGTCTTTTCATCATCGATATAATAGGTCTCGATCTGTTTCATATAGTAGAGCCGCTTGTCATAATATCCGACGTTTGAACTGTTTTCCCAGTACTTTACATCATAATAAAAATCCCGCACCTGTGTGATGGATGTCGTCGTAACACCGGAACCGGTTGTTCCGTATTTCTGATGTACGCGCAATGCCTCAGACGCCACACGGTTCGCAACCTGTTTTGTATATCCGTTTGTCTGGACGTTCGAAATATTATTTGCCGTAGTATTGATTGCAGCCTGGAAAGAGCTCAGGCCCGATCCCGCAATTGTCAGTCCAAAAAATGTTGATGGCATACTTTATTCTCCTTCCTACCGCATGCTGTTGAGCAGTGTATCGATCATTGCAGCGATCACGTTAATGTAACGGCTCGCCGCATTATATCCGTTCTGATATTTGATCATATTTGTAAGTTCCTCATCTGTAGAAACACCGATGACTTCCTGCCGTTTGTTGTCTGTAGACAAAAGAGAACCGGAAAGCGTATCCGTTGTTGTAGCATAAATGTTTCCGTTCAGTGCCAGTTCATCGATCATTTTTGTATAAAATTTACTATATGTACAGTTTTCTGTATCATAAGGGCTGAGCGTCAGTGACTCTGTCGTCCATGCTTCAAGAAGTTTCTGTCCCAGCGCATAATCCACATCTTTCATATTTTGCATCATATGCGGAAGATTTGTTCCGATCTTCAAAAGATCCTGATTGATTGAAACGCCTTCTGTCGTATACATCTTAGAATGATCTTTCAGATCTTCTTCATTGTATTTCCAGACCTTCACTTCTTTTCCGTTCGCGTCTGTAACTGCATTGCCGTTTGCATCATGCAGCGTGATCTCCGTGTAGCGGTCACATCCATTGCGTTTAAAAAGTTCCTGTGGCGGAAGCTGTCCGTCCGCTCCGAGTGGTGCTGTATTTGCATCCAGAAATTTTGCATCCGTGGCAACGATCATATTGCCATCCGCATCCTGATACGCATTGCCATTTTCATCCGCAAGCACACGAACCGTCTTCCCGTCAACAGTTGCCTCAATCGTATTGTAAAGGACATCACCGTTCGCATCTCTGCAGGCGCCGTCCGTACCAACCGCTACATTCGGGCAGAACAGATCATTGATCTGGGTGATCATGCTGTGAATAAGCTGGTCAAACTCCGCCATGGAATTCATCATTGTGGATTTTCCAATGCCGTCCTGATACTGCTCGCTGGTCATCACATTTCCATTCTCATCATGAAACAGATTGTAGTAGGTAGGAGACATATCGCCACGTGCAAGGAGCTGTGCCTTGATCGAACCCATATCCGTATTCATATCCGTCGAGATCTGTTCCGTCAGGTCATATACATAATCCAGCTTTCCGGATGTCATATCTGATGTATTCGGCCAGTACGGTGTAATGAAATCCGTCACTTTGTCCGTCTGTTTTGCCATCGTGTACACACGTATCTCATCCAGAAGATCATGGTTCTCAAAGCGCACACTGACGATCCCGTCCGGGCTCTCCTCGTATTCAATCTTTCCAAGTGCAGAAAGATCGTCAAGTGCTTTGTCTCTGGCATCTCTCAAATCCATCGCAGTCTCAATGCCGCCCGCCTCGATCTTCTGGATCTCATAGTTTAAGTCAAAAATATTCTGCGCAAGATCATTTACTTTATCTATTTTTTCTGAAATCTGTGTATTGATGTTTTTCTGATAAGCTTTAAGCCCTGAGTAAACCGCCTTGGCACGGCTGATAAACAGGCTGGCTTTCTGAATCACCATATTCTGTGATGTAGATTCGCCCGGATTGGTTCCAAAGCTGTTGAACGCATTCCAGAAATCGTTCATGGCATTCTGGAACTGTCTTCCTTCCATTTCCTGAAAATAAGTCTGTACTTCATAGTTCGCTTCGTAAGAAGTTTCATAAAACGCTGATCTTGCAGATGTCGCGCGGTATAATTTGTCCAGGAACATGTCTCTGGTATGCACAACATCCCCGATAGATACTCCCAGTCCATATTGCTGCGGACTGATCGCCGCACTTGCGAACTTAATATATGTTTCATCTGTAAACAGAACCTGCTGGCGCACATGGCCAGTCGTGTTCACGTTTGCCAGGTTATTTGCTGTTGTATTGATCGCATTCTGGTGATTCTTCAATGAAGAACTGCCGATATATAAACTTCCGAATGAATTTGCCACGGTTTCTTCTCCCTTCTTCCCTCTTCTTACTGTTTTGCATCAAACCCGCTGCTTCCGAGCAGTTCTCCTGTGTTATAGGCATTTTTGTCATAATTTGCCGTCTCAGGAGCCTGACGCAGGCTCTTAAACAGGGTCAGGTCGAAGTTTACCATTTCGAGTGCCTGCTCCAACAGAACACGGTTCTGTTCATTCACCACAGACATTTCATCCAATGTATGGCGAAGCCGGTCGCGCAGTTCAGACAACGCTTTCTGTTCTTTGGGCTGTTTTTCCAGAAGTCCGATCATTTTCCGAACCGTAAGTGTCTCCGGATCCTGTCCGAGCACATCCGCCATATCCGAAAGAACTCCGGCCCGTCTGGTCTCAAGATTTTTTAAAATGCTGGTGACATCCTGTTCCTCATTTGTAATATCTTCCAATCTGCGGATGTCCGCCTTAATGATCGCATCCTTTTTCTCTGTGGATAGCTCGATCAACTTGCGGTAATGATTGTCTTCCTGTTCGATTACGTCCAAAAGGTCGTCCATTAAACTGGCCACTGTCTTATCCTCGTTTCCTGCTTAATTGTTCATTGCATTATACTGCGCCAAAAGTTTTTCTGCAAAATCTCCTGTGTCAACTGCGTAACGGTTTGATGAAATTTTACTTTTCAACTGAGAAACCTTATCTTCCCTGATATCTGAAGCTTCTGCAACTGCCTGTTTTGCGATCTGGTAGTCCTGTCCGGTCTGGGAAATGCTAAGATAATCCCGACCATACGCTGCAGCATTTACATTGTATTTTGCTGATGTTTTTGCTGTTTTATATAAAGATGCTACCTGACTGATGGATTCTATACGCATAACGGCATCTCCTTTCTTCCATGAATTACTAAGTTCCCAACGAACTTTCTAAAGTATTTATCGGATGAAATTGCAATTACATTAGACTTTTTTCATTTCTTCCATGATTTCCGCAACTGCCTCACGCTCATCAAAGTGATATTTCACACCTTTGATCTCCTGATAATTCTCATGTCCCTTACCAAGCAGTACGATCATATCCCCCTCTTTTGCATGTTCAATGCAATAGCGGATCGCTTCTTTCCGGTCATCGATCTCAATGTATTTTCCATTGCTTTTTGCAAGGCCAACCTTGATGTCGTTGTTGATGTCGGAAATTTCCTCATCTCTCGGATTGTCGCAGGTGAGCACACACAGATCAGCCATCTCGCCTGTGACCTCGCCCATATCATAGCGGCGGAGCTTTGAGCGGTTTCCGCCGCCGCCGTAAACGCAGATCAGCCGCTTCGGATGATACTCAAGCAGGGTGGTAAGCACGCTTCTGGTGCTGACTTCATTGTGTGCATAATCAATGATCAGTGTGAATTTGTCCGACACCGGCACCATTTCCACTCTGCCCTTGACCTGAACTTCCTTCAGTGCCGCAAGGATAGCCTCATCTCCAATACCTGCCAGGTGGCATACGAGCATCGTCACAAGTGCATTGTATACTGAAAATCTTCCCGGAATATGCACGCGTGCCTCACAGTCCATACAGCCCTTCGTGTGAAAATGCATGCCGAGTTTTCCGTTCTCCTGTATAAATCCAATGTCTTCTGCCACAAGATCTGCGTCTTTTTCGCAGGAGAATGTTTTCACCTCACAGGTATGTCCTTTTAAAATGCCATCCACATGTGCATCATCCGCATTTACAATACCGCATCTGCACTGGCGGAAAAGAAGGCTCTTGCACTCCATATATTCTTCAAAAGACGCATGCTCCGCCGGTCCGATATGATCCGGAGACAGATTTGTAAATACGCCGTAGTCAAATTCGATGCCTGCGGTACGATCCAGCTTTAAGCCCTGGGAAGACACTTCCATGACCACATGGCTGCATCCCTCTTTTACCATCTCGCGAAACAGGCGGTGCAGTTCATAGGATTCCGGTGTCGTGTTCTTGGACGGCAGTTTTTTGTCTCCCGCAAGTGAACCGATCGTGCCGATCAGCCCCACTTTTTTACCCGCATGTTCAAGCACGCTTTTGATCATATAGGTCGTTGTGGTCTTTCCTTTCGTCCCGGTCAGTCCGATCGTCGTCATCTCCCTTGCCGGATAGCCGAAATACGCTGCCGACATGTATGCAAGTGCTTTTCTTGCGGATTTTACGGAAACCACCGTAATATCCGCCGGAATTCCGGACAGATCCACTTCTTTTTCGATCACGATCGCAGCAGCTTTTTTCGCCACCGCATCCGGAATATAATTGTGTCCGTCTGTTTTTGCCCCGATCATGCAGACAAATACCGTTCCCTGTTCCAGCTTTCTGGAATCGTATATGATATCTGCAATCTCCACATCCATGCTGCCCTGCAGACAGCTGTATTCTATTTTTTCACAAAGCCCTCTTAACTTCATTTTTATCCTCCATTTTCTTTATCGGTTCAAAATCTGTGATGCATCGATCTCGGACTCAAATACGGTATGCGACGGCCCTGTCATGAACATATGATTTGTTTTTTCGTCCCATTCAATATGCAGCGGTCCGCCCACCTGCTCCACCGTAACATCTCTGTCGCAGCGCCCGGTCAGAACCCCTGTCACCACCGCGGTACAGCAGCCGGTTCCGCAGCCGATGGTTTCCCCTGTGCCGCGCTCCCATTCACGCTGTTTTAAGTAATCGCGTTTTACAAATTCAACAAATGTCACATTCGTCTTATTTGGAAACAGCTTTGTCATGTGTTCTATCTCTTTTCCGTATTTCTCCACATCCAGGTCTGCAACACTCTCCACAAACATGGCACAGTGCGGATTGCCCCAGGACACCGCCGTAATGTTAAAGGTACGGTCCAGTACCTGAACCGGCTGATCCACAAACTGCGGCAGATCGGTACACACCGGGATGATTTTGGTATCCAGGCGGGGCTCGCCGATGTCCGCGCGGATATTGGAAACCAGTCCGTCTGTCACAAACAGGTTCAGATGCTGCATTCCACCGAGCGTTTCGATGACCAGATCAGTCTTATCCGTCAGTCTGTGGTCATAAACATATTTACCGACACTGCGCAGTGCGTTGCCGCACATCTCACCTTCACTTCCGTCCGGATTGAACATACGCATCCGGAAATCTCCCTTATCCGAGGGGCAGATCAGTACCATTCCGTCCGAACCGACCGCAAAGTGGCGGTTGCTTACAAATCTCGCCAGTTCCGGCAGATTGGTGAGTTTCTGGTGGATTGCATCAATATATACATAATCATTGCCAAATGCCTGCATCTTTGTAAATTTCATTTCTTTTTCTCCTTTTTCAATTTTTCTGCCGCATTTTCCTTTTTTTCGGAAAGCAGACAAAACGTGAACACGGGCAGCAGCTTTTTGCCATCCGCCCGTGCATCTGAAATTTATTTTTATTTTTAACCATTCATCGCGCGATCCAGATCGGCAATGATGTCATCCGGATTCTCGATTCCAACCGACATGCGAAGGAAACTGCGTGTGATGCCAAGCTTCTCCTTAACATCCTCCGGGGTATCCTCATGCGTCTGTGTTGTCGGATAAGTGATCAGTGTCTCTGTTCCGCCAAGGCTTTCCGCAAACATGATCATATCCACATTTTTCAATATCTTCATAACCGTTTCCTCGCTGTCCACGGTAAAGGAGATCATTCCGCCAAATCCTGTCGTCTGCTTTAAGGTCACATCATAATCCTTGTGATCTTCAAATCCGACATAGTAAACCTTTTCCACTTTTTTCTGTTCGCGCAGCCAGTGTGCCACCTTCTTCGCATTTGCATTGTGCTTGTCCATACGGACCGCAAGTGTCTTGATTCCACGCAGCACAAGCCAGGAATCCATCGGAGCAAGCTGGCTTCCGTGGGATTTGATGTGGATATTGACCTTTTCCGCAATCTCCTCATTGTCCTTTACGACCACGATACCGGAAATCGTATCATTGTGTCCGCCCAGATATTTGGTAGAACTGTGTGTTACAATGTCCGCGCCAAGCGCAAGCGGTTTCTGAAAATACGGCGTGAGGAATGTATTGTCCACAACCGTAAGTGCGCCGATACCCTTTGCGATCTCGGAAACCGCGTGAATATCAGCCACCTTCATCATCGGATTGGTCGGTGTCTCAATAAAAAACATTTTTGTATTCTTCTGAATTGCCGCCTGTACCGCATCCAGATCAGACATATCCACATACGTATGCCCGATGCCATACTTTCCAAAAACATCGCTGATGATACGGAAGGTTCCGCCGTAAATGTCATCCGAAAGGATGATGTGATCGCCCGGCTCAAGCAGTGAAAACACCGCCATATTGGCAGCCTGTCCACTGGAAAATGCAAATCCGCGGATACCACCCTCCAAAATTGCCATCGTCCGTTCAAGCTCTAATCTGGTCGGATTTTCCAGTCTGCTGTATGCAAATCCGGTGGACTGTCCAAACTCCGGATGACGGAAAGTCGCCGCCTGGAAGATCGGCATGCTGACCGCACCTGTGAGCGGCTCGGTTCCAAGTGCGCCATGCACGACCCTGGAATCAAATGCCAGATTTTCCTTTGTATCAAAATCGGTGTAATTGCTGAAATTTTTCATAGTAAAAAAACCGCCTTTCTTATGGTTCTATCTTGGTTTTATCTCTTCAACTGCATAATTGCGCCATTTTTAGTCTGTTCTCATTATATAGGACATTTTTTTGAAAAAATACCGAAATAATGCTTTATACATTGCAGATAATGCTTTATACTGGATACAAATACACATAATATGAAAATAAGCGCAGGAAGCGGTGTGTCATGGCCGGACAATCTGCACGATTTGCCAAAACCTTCCTGCCATCATTTTTATCCTGGAGGACTTATGGAAAATTATGAAAAAACCGGTTATCTCACCAGCAATTTCAAGATGTTCCACATCATCGACCGGCAGCAAAAAGCTTTTTCCTTTCACTACCATGATTTTAACAAGATTCTGATCTTTATCCGCGGGGACGTGACCTACTGCATCGAGGGTCGCTCCTATGAGCTGCGTCCTTATGATGTGGTGTTCGTGAAAGCGGGCGAGGTGCACCGGCCTGTCATCCACAGCGATGCCATCTACGAGCGTATTATCATTTATGTCTCACCGGATTTCATCAGTTCATATCAGAACAAAAATTATGACCTCAATTACTGTTTTAAGAAAGCGCAGACAGAAAAATCAAATGTACTGCGCATGGATTCTTTTGACCGCAGCAAGCTCTACGAGGTGACCTGTGAACTGGAAAGATCATTTTCGGATGCCGACTACGCCGGTGAACTGTATCAGAATATTCTTTTTCTGGAATTTATGATCCAGTTAAACCGCGCAACGATCCACGACCATATCGACTACGTCAACACCAGTGCAGCCAATCCGAAGGTTCTTGCTCTTCTCGACTTTTTAAACACGCATCTTACGGAGGATATCTCCATTGACCGGCTGTCCGAAGAATTCTTTATCAGCAAATACTACCTGATGCACACGTTCAAGGAGGAGACCGGATACACGATCGGAAATTATCTGACGACCAGACGGCTTTTACGTGCAAAAGATCTGATCAAAAGCGGCTCCCCGATCACGGAAGCATGTTTTTCCAGCGGTTTTAAGAATTACTCTTCCTTTTCCAGAGCCTACAAGAAATATTTTAAAAAAGCCCCGCGGGAACTCTGAGCATATCGCTTTAGTCCTGCGAGGCATAATTTTTATTCTGTCATTTTTTATTTGCTCCCTGATAGGAGAAGAACACATCACTGCGGTTTTTCTTGTCAAACATATCATTATACTGCAGAATCTGGTAATAATCGAGCATCTGTGCCTCATCCCCGGTCGCATCCACGTAATGCTTGTATTCTCCGTCCTGCATCGAATAAAAGCCGCGGGAATTCATTGCCGGCACTTCCTGCTGCAGATCCTTCAGAAATTTCTGATACGGTGTGAGCGGAAGCCCTGCCCTGTCGATGACCATGGTTGAAAGGAAATTGAGTGAGGTATGAACATCCGTCTGCGTCTGCGAATCATAGTTTGTCCAGATGAAAAACGGTACCGTAAACAGATTTTCCAGTTCATCGATCGTAAGTCCGGACAAGCCTTTTCCGTTCATCTGGCGGTAAAAACTGCTGTTTAAGCTCGGCTGATGATCTCCGAAGAAAACAATTTCCACTTTCTGATCCACATTGGAAAAATAGTTGATCAGCTTTTCCAGCGCCTGATCGCTCGTATTGATTAACGAGAGATACTGGTTAACATCGGAATAATAACCATTTGTCATACGGACATTCTCCGTAAAGTTTGAATACTCATCGGTATATCCGCCGTGGTTCTGCATGGTAACACTCATGATAAAGAGCTTTTCATCCGGGTCTTTCGCTTCATACTGCGCGATGATCTTATTGTAAAGCTCCTCATCCGTAATGTATTCACGGACGATATTGTTCTGGTCAAAATCATCAATAAAATAACTCTGCGTAAAGCCAAGAAGCGGATAGACCTTGTTCCGGCTCCAGCCGGTCGCATAATACGGATGCATGGAGATACAGTTATATCCATAGCTTTCCAGGGTGCTGACCAGCGAATAGGTATTTCCGGAAATATACTGCTGATACGCCACGGAACCGCTCGGCAGATAAGCCATTGTATTTCCGGTCATAAATTCCCACTCGGAGTTCGGTGTTTTTGCCCCGAATACCGAGGATAATGCGTAACCTTTGGTAATATTAGTATTCATGGAATCCAAAAACGGAGTGACCTCCTGATTCGTGCGCAGATCCCCGATCACGCCAAGATCCGCAAAGGATTCGTTCATAATCGCAATGATGACCGGTGCATCCTCGTCTGCGGCTGCCGCATCTGCGTCCGCCGCCGTCGTTCCATATTCATTTTCCAGCTCTCTGATCGTATCCAGCGAATAATCCGCCGGTTTTTCCACAAAGGAATCACGAATGCCGAGGACAAAGTTCAAAATGTAGCCATTGCGGTAAGTTCCCTTCTGCTCCCAGGTTTCCGTCACGATCGTCTCTGCCTTGATCGCAATATGTGTCACCAGCACAACTGCCGCACAGAGGCTGAGTCCGCGCAGCACATAGATCCGCCTGAATGAAAGATTGATCCTGCGGATCGCAGCCACATAAACAATGGAGAGAATAACCGCCATTGCGGCTCTGGTATCCAACGAAAATTTGTATTCAGATGCCACACTGAGTCCGGTCGAGATCGCCTTCAAATCTCCAAACGAAAACTCGTTCTGGCGGAACTGCCAGACAAAATAGTTGATCCCGCCGAGTGACATCAGTGAAATGTGCGCTGCCATACAGGCAATTTTCGGACGCGCTGTAATAAAGATCAGTCCGAGATAGACCACCGCACAGCACATGATATTCAAAATCCATTTCTGACTCGTAATCCTCGTCCGATCCTCCGGCAAAAGCAGCATATGCTGGATCAGAAGTTCCGTAAACACGCTGCTTACCGCGACTTCAAGCACCAGCCAGAGGTAATTGAGTTTGGGCGTAAGTTCAACAGTTATCCCTTTCAGCAGAAAATAGACCGCTCCGAACAAAACCGCCATTAGCGGTGTTTTCCCGGAATAAAGGCAGAACCCAAGCATAACTGCAAACGCAATTCCTGTTGTGATGCAGCTTCTCTTCTTAAATGTAAATCCAAATTTCATAATGTATTCCTGTTCCTGTTTCTAAAATCTATCGCAATATATTGTCATTTTTCCCTACGCTACTATACCGCAAATCCTTCTTTTTTACAAGAGATTGCTGTCTTTCTCCTTTCCATCCAAGCCAAAACCCTGTTTTATTATCGCATGACATCCATCTTCCCCGTCGCAGGCAGAGAAACAAAGTGTGCTTCGCACACTTTCGCGCGCAAGCGGATAGCGTAGCTATAGCGTAAAAAAGCACATCCGCCACTCTCTGACGGATGTGCTTTTTGCATTTTTTTATCAACAAGTCTTTTGTCGTTCCTGTCTGCGCTTTTTCCTCTGGTGATTCAGTGCCACGACTGCCCCGATCAGAAATGGAAACACAAATGTGGCAAATCGATACAGCAGCGATGTCGAACCCGCCAGTCCTGTCCCGATCAGCACCGCAAAAAGCAGTGTAAACACAAATTCCGTAGAACCGATGCCCGCAGGCGCCGGTATTACGGCCGCAAGCATTGCGGTCAATGACATAACTGCCATGCTTTGAGACAATGTGATGTCACACCCCATACGCAGCACCAGATACGGAATGGAATACCAGCAGGCAAATTTCAGCAGATTCTTTAAAATCGCTGTCAGAATCAGTCTGCGATCCTTCAAAAGGTCTCTGGACGCTTCCTCTAAAATTCCGCAGTATTCCTCAAGCTGTGCCCTGGGTCCATCCAGTTTTCCCTTCAGCTTCTCATTCAGCTTGCGTACCAGCCACAAAAGCAGCCAGTGAAAGCGTGCCGAACAGCAGAACAGCAGCAGAAAGCATGCGACCACGATCGTGATTCCGTATCCAAGCACCAGCATCCACATATAGGATCTGAAATTCTGTTCAAGGAATCCGAAATTAAAGACCAGAAGCAGCACAGAAAGTATCGCAATGCTTACCTTATGCACTACATATTCGATCATATACATTCCCGTGGACTTGGAATAATCTATCTCTTTCTCATGGAAATAATAGATTGCCGCGATCCCTGCACCGCTTCCGAGTGTTGCCACCCGGTAAAAGCTGCAGTAGAACGCGCTCTCCACACCATCGAGATAACGGAAGGACGGATTATAATGTCTGGCAAACGCACAGGTGATCCAGCCCTCCACCAGCTCGTAAAGGACGGATGCCGCGCAGATTGCAAGCACCACCTGCCATGAGGTCTGTGCAAGCTGGTTCATAATCGGTTCCGCCGAATCCCGAAATGTATATATGATGGCCGCCAGGATCGCAATAACAAAAACGAATTTGATGATCTGTTTCTTTTTTCCGCGGATGAAAGATCACTCCTTACTTTTTCTTGTAATTAGTATATCCTTTTTGTTCATGCGGATGCGCTGCCCACAGTTTATCTGCAGTTTCCTTCCACTCGCTTGCATATTCCAGGCATTTTCCGCATAAATGTTCTACCGGCTCTGCTTCCTCTACGTCCGTAGAATGTGCACCGCTTTCATGTACCATTTTCTGTAAGATTTCCGGATTCTCAAGCATCGGGCACGGACGCAGCATATTGTCATTAAACGGCTGTCCGTCTCTGTATGCCATGAAAAGAGGCTGTTTCAGACATTCAAGCAGGCTCTTTTCGCGGATATTTGCCCCTGAGTAGTGGATAAATACACACGGCTCCACATCACCCTTCGGGTTGATATGGCAGTAGTTTCTTCCTCCGGCAATACATCCTCCAACATACTCACCATCGTTCTGGAAGTCCATAACGAAGATCTCCTTACCACCTTCAAATCCACGCACTTCACGGATTCTGTGGTAGATATATTCTCTCTGCTCCTTGGTCGGCATCAGTTCCGGAGATGCTTTCATACCTACCGGCATCAGATGGAAATACCATGCGAAACGGCTTCCGTGCTCGATCAAAAGATCAAAGAACTCATCACTTGTAACCGCATCCATGTTCTTGGATGTATAACATACGGAGTTACCAAAGATCAGTCCATTCTCATGGAGCAGATCCATTGCTGCGATAACTTTATCAAATACACCGTTTCCTCTTCTAAAATCGTTGGTATCCTCAAAACCTTCCAGACTGATGGAAAGAGACAGGTTACCGACACGTTTCATATCATCGCAGAACTTCTGATCAACGAGTGTACCGTTGGTATAGCTGTGGAATGCACAGTCGTTGTGCTTCTCACACAGCTTGATGATGTCCGCCTTACGTACTAACGGTTCTCCGCCTGTAAACATATAAAAATAAATTCCGAGTTCTTTTCCCTGTGTAACAATGCTGTCCAGCTCATCAAATGTCAGATTCAGCTTGTTTCCATATTCTGCTGCCCAGCATCCGGTACAATGCAGATTACATGCACTGGTCGGATCCATAAGGATCAGCCACGGAATATTGCAGTTATGCACTTCTCTCATTTTGCGGATCGTCTTGGTTCCACAGAATGCCGCCTGGTAGCCCAGGTTCAGCGCTGTCATCTTTGCGACATGCGGATCTGTTTCATCCAGAAGGCGGTTTACATATCTCATCCATTTCTGATCCGGATTCTGGATCATCTTTCTCGCCCCATCATACGCAGCCGCCTGGAAATTGTCACCCATAAATTTCTGTGCCAGATCCACAATCTGAAGCAGTCCCTTTTCCCGGTCTTTATTAATATGCTTTAATGCCACGTCAATGGCTGCACTAAATGCCTTTCTTTCAACTGCCTGTGTTATTTTTGCCATTTCACAAACCTCCATGCTCTTCCTTTAACTTTTGAATAAATCTAGGTGTCAGTATATGTAAATCTAATTCACATGAACATATGCAATCCTATTTTTATGTATTCATGCAATATACATTTTCACCGTTTTGTCGACTTCAATATACAAAAGCCGGACTTTGTAGCAGCTTTCATTTTGCCTGTGCGCAACGCCGCTACATGGAATTATACCTAAAATCAAAGTTTTGTCAATAAAACGTTCCGCAAATGATAGCGTAAAGTTATTGTTGGTTGGAAATAAGTAAGATACCCCTAAAGCGTTGT
>OIZA01000103.1_pt1 | contig 50735 bp, 45 predicted proteins | sample 1588381 | NCBI WGS metagenome assembly OIZA01 (sample SAMN03283277) | human gut metagenome | biome: human-associated habitat; material: feces | host: Homo sapiens | place: Peru | collected 2012 | reverse complement strand
ATGTGCCGCTGCGTGCGGAAGGTAGCGAGAGCGTGCCTGCGGTGGTCTGTGCATTCTGTGCAACGTCACTTTGCGCAATACCACTTTTCGCCAAAACCTAAACTTCGCCATTGCCTAATCGTACATCTGGCTTTTTCCCCCAACACCTGCTATACTAATCCCATAAATGCCCTTGCCCAAAATCATTCTTCTCAGGAGGCCCCTTCCATGAAACAGTGCAACGAATACTTTAAGACGGAAATCAACGGCGTGCCCTATCTGCTCCCCTACGGGCAGTCCACCGCCGGATTAGGCACGGTGCTCCGACTGAACCAGTCCGGCAGTCTGCTTTGGGACGGTCTCTGCCGCGGACTTTCGGAGAACGAACTGCTCGCACTGCTTGCGAAGGAATATCAGGCATCGGAGAACGAACTGCCCCTTTTAAGGCGCGATATGGAACAGTTTTTTTCGCTGCTGGCCGCCCATGGGATTCTCACCTCGCCGATGTCCTCCCCGGAATTGTCTGCCGCGCAGGCTTCCTCTCCGGCATTGTCCGCCGCTGCCATGGCGCCCTCCACGGCTCACACCTTCCGTATCGGCACCGTCACCATATCCTGCACCGGGGCTGACGCTCTCTGTGAACAGTATTTTAAGAGCTTTTACTGCGCTCCGGCCGACCCCGATCTGCGCATCAATATCATCCGCCACGCACCCTTGCAGAAGCACAACGGCAGCATATTATTGCGGACGAGCGAGCTGATCCTGTGCGACTGCGGCGACACCTATCTCCTTCTGTTCTCCGGTGACTGGTTCCTCCATGAGATGCATCTGCGCAAGGACGGCTCCGTCGCTGACATTTACTGTAAATTAACCAGCCCGGAGGAGCACGCGGATATGCTCTTTCATGCGATCCGCTTTGCCTTTCTCCTCGCCGCCCAGAAAAAGGAGCTCTTCGTCATGCACTCCGCCTCGCTGCTCTACCGTGGGAAGGCATGGCTCTTCTCCGGCTGCTCCGGCACGGGAAAATCCACGCATACCTCTCTGTGGCAGCAGGAATTTGATACCCCTCTGCTGAACGGCGACCTGAACCTTCTCGGTATTTCCGACGGCATACCGGTCGTGTATGGTCTGCCGTGGTGCGGCACGTCCGGCATCTACACGGAAAAGAGCTTTCCTCTCGGCGGTATCGTCTTCCTGAAACAGGCCCCAAACAACAGGGCTTCCGTTCTCTCCGGCGAAGCCTCTGTGCTGGCAATCCTGCAGCGGCTGATCTCTCCCGGCTGGACAGAAGACCTCGCAAGAACCAATCTTGGCTTTGCCGCACAGCTGGGCGTAATGGTTCCGACCTTCTCTCTGGAATGCACAAAGGAGCCGGAGGCTGCACACGTCATGCGCGCTGCGATCGACAATCTGCCAGCTGCAAAAAAATAATCAGAAATTGTCCATCAGCTGACGGATTTCCTCCTCGGTCAGCACAACGCACTTCTTTTCCCTGATGCCATACACCCTCTGGCAGATGCCAAGCACAGTCGGCCGGTGTGTCGTCAGGATACAGGTTCTCGGGTAATCGTCCCGCATAATATTCTTCAACACTTCGCGCTCCGTCGCCACATCCAGCGCCGAGGTTGCCTCGTCCATAAGCAGAATCGGCGATTTTCTAAGCAGCGCCCGCGCAATCGACAGCCGCTGTGACTGTCCCTCCGAAAAGCCTGTGCCGCGCTCTCCGATCGCGCTGTAAATGCCATCCGGCAGTCTCTCCACGAAGCCCCACGCGCAAGCCTGTCTCAGCACCTGCTCAATCTCCTCATCCGTCGCATCCGGCTTGACAAAGCGCATATTCTCCGCAATTGTCCCGGAAAACATGGTATTTCCCTGCGGGACATAGGAAAACAGTTCCCTTGCGGCGGGTGTATTTTGAATCCTCTCTCCTGTCACCTCACCGGTGAAGAAGCTCTCCCCCTCCTGCGGATTCAGAAGTGCCAGCAGCAGGCGCAGCATCGTCGTCTTTCCCTCGCCGGACGGCCCGACAAGCGCAACAATCTCATGCGGATGTGCCTCCAGCCCGGCATGTGCAAAGACCTCCGTACCCGTGTGATAGGAATAGGTCAGTCCCGAGCAGGCATAGCTGATTCCCTTGCTCCGGTTCTGCTCCAGAAAGCTATGTACCTTCTCCTCCTCCGAAAAGTCCTCCGACGGCATATCAAGAATGTCCATCAGTCTCCCCGCCGAGGTCGTGAGCGAAATCGCCGACGGGATCATCGAAACCATCTGGTTTAGGCTGCTGGTAAGTGTTCCCGACAGTGACAAGAACATCGTCATGGTTCCGAAGGTGATTGCTCCGCTCCAGACGCGATAGATTCCAAAGCCGTAGCAGCCATAGGAGACGGCAAGACCCACAATCGACAGCAAGATTGAGGTAGCCATGGACATGCGCTGGAACTCCAGCCGCATGGAAAGATACTCCTGCTGCAGCTGTTTCAATCGCTCCGTGTAGAGACGGATCAGATTAAATGCCTTGATCGTCTGGATATTGGAAAACGCCTCCTGATTAAAGCCCGACATCTTCGCATTCATCGCAGCGCTGCGCTCATTGTTTTTCCGCATCCGCCGAAGCAGCGTGCGCGACATGAGCATGCTGACCGGCATACCGAGCAGCGCCAGCAGTGCAAATATGGGGTCATTATAAAACACCAGCGCAAAGGTGCTGACAAACCGTACCGTGTTGATAATCAGATTCGGAACCCAGCTCAGAATGCCCTCCGAAATATTTCCCGCATCGGCTCCCCATCTCGTCAGCAGATCGCCCGTGTGATAATTCTGTATGGATTCCAGTTCCACACTGAGCATCTTCCGGAAGACATCCTGTTTGATCTCATTCTCCACACCGAGCCGGATCTTGTTGGAGAAGTAGCTGGAAAGCTGGGATACGAGAACATTGCCAACGGAAAAGCCGATGTAAAGGCAGAAGGTTTTCAGCAGAAGCCCTACCTGTTTTCCGGTGACAATATCGACCATGTCCCGGGAAATCAGGCTTGCAATCAGGGAAACCGCTGTTCCCGCAAGCCCCAGCACCGTATAAAATATCATCTGCTTCCAATAATTGCGGGCATAGCGGTAAATCCATACCGTCTCCCGCCAGACATCCTTCAGGGCACCCTCCCTGATCCGCTTTACATAATGTTTTATATCCGGCATTCTTCTCTTCGTCCTGTAGCCTTTCTGATATTTTTAAGCATGCACCACAGAGTAAACTCAGAAAAAGCCGTTGTGCATACACACAACGGCTTTCCATTTCAAATCAATCAGTCGGTAACGGACACTCCCGTGATCGTCAGTCCTTCATCCGCTTCCACAATCAGATCACCGAATCCGATATTGTCCGTCGGGTTCTGATGGTATCCCATCGCAATCACCAGCGTCTGCGTACCGCTGCCGGAAAGAAGCGTCCAACCGCTCTTCCACACAACCGGCAGGTTAAAGGATATGGTAAGTGTCTGGGCATCCTTTGTATGATCTGCATTATGCACAGCATCTACCTGAATGCGGTAATCATGTCTTCCCAGCTCTGCAGTCTGATGGATATACGCGCTTGACGTATAACATCCTGCACTTAATCCTGCACCGCTCGCAAGATAAACACCCTCAGACATCTGTTCCGTCTTAACCAACATCGGTCTTTCATAGTTCATCATGACTTGCACCTCTCCCTCTAATACAAAAAAACTCTACAACTTGCTGCTCTTATTTTACTAAAACTTTACATGATTGTCAATCTTTTTGTGATAAAACTCTGTCAATTATTTCGACAATATTCAATTTATTGACTGTAAACTTTCCAATTTGATACCCGTTTCCTCCAGTTGTCTGCTCATTTGCGAAAATAATTCGCTCTCCGGTCACCGGATCGCTCGTCTGAAGCCAGACCGTGAAGCTTGCGCCCTCGATCTCTGGCATGGGCAGCTGCATGGTAAGAACAGCCTCCTGCTCCGTCCGGTTTCCTCCGGTCAGTCCCGAGAGGTCTGCCAAAAACTCCCTCTCAAAAACGATCTCTCCATCCTCCGCACACAGGACAATCCTCATGTCACACGCTCTGTAAAACGGTGCAAAGCCGACGTTTTTTAAAGACACCGACAGCTCCACCGTCCCCTGCCCAAGCTCCTGCGACAGCTCCGCCCACGAGAGCAGCAGTCGGTAACCGAGATGTCTCTCGATATAGGACAGACCGTCCATGCCGTCAAAGCAGTCCTCCGTGTGAACTGTGTCCGCCGCCCATTTTTCCAGAACCTTTCTGTCATAATTTTCATTCAGGTAAGTGACATGCATCGTTCGCAGATCCGCGATCGCCGCCTCAAGATCATTGAAGGCGTTGTCCACAATCACTTCGCCTCCGTTGGGAACTTTTCCACAGAGCTCCTCCTGAAATGCAAGCTCCTCCGCCCTCGTCCACGCAGCGGTGTCTCCCACCTCCGCTCTCGTCTGTCCTCCATAGGTTCCGTAATCGCTCTCACTGCCCAGCATTCCGTCGTTGAACAGTCCAAGCCGCCGTGTCATTTCGCCGTCAGCCCCGGCAATGTCCGCAGTGCCGGTGATTTTTCTCCACTGCGCCGGGGTACGCACCGCAAGAAAAGTCGTCTCATCCGTGCTTTCCAGAAGCTGCGCCGTCAGTTGCTGCATAGACTCCTGATCCGCATAACGCGTCCCGTTCATCTCCCCCCAGTTGCCGATAAACAGTCCCTGCAACGTAAAGATGCAGTCCTTGTAAGTCTTTAAGATACCGCCAAGCTGCTTCATATGTCCTGTGATGATCTCAATGTCCTGCGGCTCATACTGCTCATTTTCCCCGTACCAGTCATAGAGGAAGCGGACAATCCAGCGCTTATCCGTCCCGGAGATCGCCCGAAACAGATTTTCGATATTTTCCAGCGCCGCACTGCTGAGTTCCCCACCGCGGTACTCCTGCAGGTTGATCTGCAACATGGCAAGCGTTGTGTCCGTGTCCTCCTTCATTCGCTCCGCAAGCTCCGCCGCATAATCGACAGGCTCCTCCTTGATCCGGAAGCCGTAGATGGCATAAACGCCTCTGTCCGGATTCCGCAGCTCATCTGCGGATTCTGTGAAGCGCACCGTCTCCGCCTGTATGCACCACTGAAAGTGCTGCACGAGCTCTCTGCCGAGAAGTCCGAGCGCGCCGAGTGTCGCCAGAAGCATGACCACCGTTAAAAATTTTCCCGCCGCTCTTCTCATTGCGCCTCCAACTGAAACAGACGATAGACATTCTGCCGGATTAAATAGCAGACAAAGTCATCATCCTCATAATAGATTGCCGTCTCCTGCGGATACAGCGCCGAAAAGCTCTCGAACCACAGATATGCCTTCGACTCCAGAATCGTCCGGCTCTCCAGATTAGAATAATTCTGTGACAGCTTGGAATAGGTTCTGAGCGGCTCCGCAGCCGCTGTCTCCGATATCTCGGACGCGCTGATCGCGCCGCCTTCGCTGTAATTCGTGCTGTAATACTGTGTGTACTTTTCCTCCGCCAGCCATGCAGGGCCGGTCTGGAAATGGCTTTGGGCATACCGGATCGGCTTTTTCTCCACATAGAGGAAAACATACTCCGTCGGAATGGTATAGTTCTCTCCTGTCGTTCTCAGCATGAACTGGAACAGCTCCTCGTGCCGTCCCTTCTCGATCACATGATAAAGCTCATCCGTGGGGGACACAATCGTATAGCTGTGCTCCGGGAAGCTGTCCATGATCTCATTTGTCACGCGCACCACCGAATTATAGCGTGTCAGCTCGTTGTAGAGGTAGCCGTGATAGAAGCCAAGCTGTCTCGCCGCGACATAGATTCCGCCGACGCCGAGGATCAGCAATACAGGCATAGCCCTGCGTGCCCCCGTCTGTGCGAGTGTTGCAAGGACGGCATCCGCCGGAATGGCTATCACCGCGAGGATCAGCAGCTGCTCCGTCGAACACAGTCTCGAACCGGCGATCAGCTCCGGCAATCCCAGAAACGGCGCCGCATAGAGCAGCATAAAGAATGCCGACATCAGCACAAGCAGCGGATAGCCGTCAAAGAAGGTCAGAAGCCTGCCATTCCTGAGCTTTCCTCGGAAGATCAGCGCCACCAGCGCCGTAATCAGCCGGTAACAAAGCCAGAAGGCGAGTCCGAGCGCCGTAAACCCGACGATCCACGCCGCTCTCTCACTCCTGTACAGGGTGACATAGCCGTAGCTGTACACCCCGGCAGACTTCTCCCGAATGATTTCCCAGACGCGTCTAAAAATTCCTCCGATCTGCGCCAGTTTCTCCCGAAGCCGCTCCGTAAATCCCGGACTTGCAGGCTGCTCAGGCCCATCTTGCGATGTGATGTCTCCCTGTCCGGTGACTGCGCCGTCCGACATTCCCGTCGTCTCTCCCGGCGCGGGAACCTGCCCCTGTGCCTCCGCACCGGTTCCTCCCGTTTCCTGTCCACCCGGAGCCGGAACCTCTGTCGTTCCCTGTTCTCCCGACGTCGGTGTCTCCGTCGTCTCCTGCTTCTTAATCTGGTTGGTACGTCCCTCGTTGGTGTCTGTTCCGTTGATGATGTTGACCGCCCAGCTGATGGAACCCTGAAAGCCGATTCCCTCCGCCAGCGCAAGTCCCATCGGCGCGACCGCGATGAACAGCCCCGCCGCCACCGCCGCCATCAGCGGCAGGAGCCGCTTCTTCCGAAAGCACGACACAAAACGGCAGCCCGCCACGACCAGACACAGGAAGAACGCCATCATGGTCGCATAAAAGTGTATGACGAGAGATGCCGCGAGAGACATCATGAACAGGAGTAAATTTTCATTTGTGAAAAGATATTTGAGCTTCCTGCCGATGCCCTTGGGAATATCCGTAAAATCCGCCTTAAGGCAGCGCAGCAGAAACAGCGCACACAGAAACTCCGTGTACAGTCCGAATTCCTGCGGCAGCGTCCATTGCAGACGGGACATGCTGAAAATCTCGTCTATGCAGACCAGATCGACCGTGAGGAACATTGCCAGCACGAGGATCGCCGTCCCGCGCCATGCAAAGAGCTCTTTCAAGAAGAGATAGGCAGCCACGAGAAACACCGCTACATGAACCCCTGCCAGAAAAAGCTGCGAACTGTAGATGCTGACCCCGAACAGCACCCTGAGACTGTAAATAAAGCAGTGCATCGCCTCGGGATAGATGCCCTCGTAAAAGGGGGTGCCCTCCAGCAGTCCGTAGATCCACGAATGATGCCTGTACATATCGCCGAAGCCATAGGAATGGTCGCAAAATGCGCCGTAGGTGAAATAGATCATGCCGAACAGCACGACCACCGCAAGCACCACATACTCCGTAATGTGTCCCCGCGCGCTCTGTAAAAAGGCCTCCCGCCTTCTTCTCCTCCAGTTACGGAAACGGGTGCGCATATCCGACATAAAGAGCCGGATGCCATAGGTTCCCGTCACAAGCCGGATTACCGTCTGCCGCAGCTCCTCCGTGACCCGGAACCGGTACAGCAACACCCCGAAAAAGCTCCCATAGAACAACAGAGCCACGAGCCAGCCGTGCAGAAGATGCAAAAGCCCAAGACCAAGCACGACCGTGTTGACCAGAACCACCTGCACCGTCACGCAGAAGCAGAACCGGACGCTCCGGCTCTTCCCCTTCAGGTACCCACCGAACACAACGGAGGGCCAGATGAACATGACCGCTATATATGCAATGAGGACCTTGCCGTATTCCAAAGCCCAGTACAATGTCTCCATACGAATTCTCATGCCTTTCAATAACCCGCAGACCTTGAGCCGCAGGCGCAAATTTGCGTGTAAAAATCTATTTTATTGCTAGCGGAAAATATGCATTTTTTCCACAAGTCTGCCCCGCTTTGCCGCCTTTTTCAACACTGCGGAGCTTGAAACGCCCCTCAGATGGCGGTTGCGGTATAAAAAGCCAAAAAACATTCTGACCCAGTAAACCGGATAGAGAACCCGCCGCCTTCTCGCCTCCGGATAGGTCAGCAGGGTCTGATGATGAAATTCACGCAGAAAATCTGACATCCTGCTTCCACGCAGGGCAACCATGCGCTCCTGACTTGATTTTCCGAATTCCTCCGCCTCCAGAATCTCGCTCAGAAATTCTTCCAGATCCGCATGTTTGATCCGCCTGCTCCCTCCCGCTGTCAGGAAGCTTACCTTTTCCTCCGCCAGCCCCAGATAGGAGACGCAGAATGCCGTCACCATCCCACAGAAGCCCTCCATGCCGTTTTCCCTGACCAGTCTGAGAAAGGTCTGTTCCTCCTCCGGCTGACAGCCGTGCTCCCAGAAAACCACCCAGTCGCAGAGGAGCTTTAAGCCAAAGCCCGCACGCAGGAAATGCTGCAGCATATGCAGGAGCAGATAGAAGGCAAAATACGGCTTCTCCGGCACCGGCAGAGTGATCCCCATGATCTCCTCCTCGCAGCAGTGCCTGAAAACTTCCGCCTGACATTCCGCAAGTCTGTCGTTGACCCGCTGCTCGTCAAAAGGCTCTGTCAGCGTCATATGCAGCTCAATATCAATCTGATCCGGGCTTACGCAGACCAGATGATGATTCGCATGCTGTACCTCTGCCCGTCGGAAGCCCTGTGCTTCCAGACACCGGCACGCAGCCTCCACTGCCTCTTCATTCTCCAGAAGCAGATCAACATCCCCCGACTTCCGCAGCTCCGGCACAGGATAGTATTCCGCCGCAGCACAGCCCTTCAACACCATGGAAGGGATTCCGCTGTCCGCCAACGTCCTGACGACATACCTGCTCAAGAACAGCAGATGATAGCTTTGCTGTACCGTCTGGCGGCTCTTTGCCTTTATGTCCTCACTTATTGTACCATATAACAGCGGGAGCAGGGAATGCCTGTCGGCAAACTTCAACAGCTCCTGCATTTTTTCCGGCCCGGGCATTCTGTCCGGCTTTCTGCCGTGCAGCGCCGCATCCAGCAACCTGCACAGCTCTCGTCCCATTTCCAGATCCATCCGTTATTCCTCGCGCACTTTTCTCTTTTTCAATACCTTTTCCAGACTTTGCCATGTTGTACGCCACTCCCCCGTCCGGTGATAGAGCAGCAGCCACAGCAGATTCGGCACCGCGACACAGATCAGAAGTCTGCACACGATCTGCACGACCGGCGTTCCGGTCACAAAGCCACACAGTCTGTCCGTTATCCCCCATGCCACTGCGACGAAGAGAGTATAGCAGGCATATTTTCCGAAGAATGGCAGCACGGGTGCTTTCAGGCCCTTGCGGTAGAGAACAAACGGCTCTATCCACACTGATGTCACCAGTGCGGAGAGCAATGTTCCCAGAAAGACGCCGAAGACGTCAAACTGCAGGACAAGAAGGATCGAAAAGACAAGGTTGCACCCTGCCTCCGCCAGCGCCTTGTAGCGGTCGTGCCAGAAAAGTCCCATGGAATCGCGGAAGGTGAGTGTTGCACGGCGCGTGCCCGTCACGAAGAAATTGATACACAGGATCAGGACGATTCTTCTCTCAAAGACATAGTTGCCGCCGAACGCCAGCTCCACAAACGGATTCAGCAGCTCGTACAGGCAGATCGCCGCAAAGCCGTACATCCATTGCCCGATGAAGAATGCCGTCTCGAACACCTTCCTCATCCTCTCTTTTCCGCCCATGACACCGAGGTTCCCGACACTCGCCGTGATCCCCTGAAAGACCTGATCCAGCACCTGCCTGACCGACCCGATCAGCAGATAATAATTCGAGTAAATGCCGACGCTCGCAACGCCGACAAACGCGGAAATGAGAAGGTTATCTGTGTTGTTCACCGCTACAAGTCCCAGCTTATGCATCATCATCGCCCGGATATTTTTAAAGATCTCCCTGCGCTCCTCCTGCGGAAGCTGCTCCCTGCAAGGCTCCCGCAGATAGGGGTAGAGCCTGTCAGCTTTCAGGGAGATCAGGATATTCGTCAACACTGTGCAGATGATTTTCAGCGCAAGAAACAGGATAAAGTTCCGTGTGACGACAAGCGCGACAATCTGTAAGACATCCTGCAATACCAGAAAAGCGGTCTGGTACAGCAGCACGACATAGTTTTTCTGGTGCGCCTCGATCAGCGTCCTCTTATAGACGAGCAGGTACGAGAGCACCGAGTCCGCCAGATACATCAGATAGATCAGCGTCAGATGCTCCACATCCGGCCGGCTCTTCATCAGCGTGTCAAGAAACGGCAGAAGCAACATTCCCAGCGCCGCGACGCAGAGCGCCGTGCCCCGGTAGAAGGTGCGGAACAGCCGCATGAGCTGCTGCTGCCTCAAAGTGTCCTTCTCCGCAATGGGACGGTACAGGGCGTAAGTAATCGCCGTTCCCACCCCCAGCTCGGTCAGCGAGAGCACATTCAGGATATCCGTAAACAGCCCGTTGACGCCAACATAGTTCTCATTCAGCATCCGCGTGAAGACCACGCGGGTGACAAAGCCCATCAGTATCGCCGTAATCCGCGAAATCACTGCCACAGAGGTATTGATTGCGGAATATTCAGTTCTGCTTCTCTCCATGGCCTTCTTCCTCTCTTACCGCTCAAACGAGCTTTTCTCCGGCAATACCCTTTCAAATGCCTGCTGTATCTCCTGTCTCGCCCTCTCAATATCCGCGAGCTCCACCGAGTCGTTGATGCAGACGGATGCCGCCCTTCTGCCCGTAATCGTCCGAAGCAGCCCGCCGTTATCCGCACCGATATTAAAGTATCTGCAAAAGCGCGCCGCATTGCAGGGCGCGAAGTTACCGCTCAGCTTCTGCCACTCCCGCAACACATACTGGTTGACGTCCTCCCTGCTGCGGAAACGGTGTCTGCACACCTGTTCCAGCCGATCCGGCTCAAGCTGCCAGACTGTCTCGTAGGTGGATTTTAACAGCGGTGCCGGCCCGTGGACAGAGTAAAAGCCGGTGAAGCGCGGAAACGCCATCTCCAACAGGTTATAGCCAAAGTACAAAAACGGATAGCCGGGGTGAAAATACGCGCCGGGCTGCTTTCTCATATTGGCCCTCTTGTCAAAATACTTTGCAAGCAGCATGGCATCATTCAGATAAATATAGGGCATGATGTCATCCTCACGGTTTGCAACCACAGGCTGTAGGGCAAGCATATCCCTCGGCTTCCCGTTCCTGAAAAAGTCCGCTTCCCTCACCGGACGCAGCAGAAACACATCGTCATTGAAATACACGAACTGTTCCGAAAGTCCCTGTATTCTGTGAAAATTCAGCTCAATGGGATTCGCGCTGAAGGTCGGGAGATATTCCTGCGGAATAAAATCCCTGTGGTTCACGACCGTGAGCTTCGGATTCGCCGTATCCAGCCATTCCGGCAGATGTCCCCATGTCACGAAATGGATGCGGCGCACCCACGGTGCAAAGCGCTCCACGCCCCGGAACCAGAAGCGCAGAAGCTCCCAGTCCCGGTATCTCGCGTCGCCGCTGCTCGCCGCAGACCGCCCCTTATTTCCGGCATAGGCATCTCTCTCCTGCCGCCATGCAGGATCTGCGCCGTCCACCCACGCCATCACAAAATCTATATCCGCCATCCGCGTCCTCTCTCTTTCTGCTTCAGCTCTCCCAGACAGAACCTTTCGCCTGCCCCGGCGTTTGCGAAGCGGATCACCGCCTCATCCTTTTTCCTCAGAATCTCAAGCTCCAGCCTGCCCACACCGGAGACCGCTGTCTGCACCGTCATACTGCCGTCCGGCGCAAGCCCTGTCAGATCAGTCGGAAGTTCCCGCCGCACGCCGCCGCAGACAAAGTACAGAACCATTTCGTCGCAGGCATTTGCAAAGCCTGTATTCCCGATCGTCACCGCGAGCTGCCCCTTCTTCCACCGCACATCCGTCACGACAAAGCAGTAGCCCAGATGACTGCCGACATACTCATACAGCGTCTCGCCCGACGCAAGTCTCTGCTCCTTCCAGCCATCCAGCCTCGCCGGGTCATAGATGCTGTTCAGATAAGTAATCTGCATCGCCCTGAGCCGCCTGACCGTCTCCTCCGGCGTGCTGTCCAGCCCGGAAACCACTTCCCCGCCGCAGGGGATGCCTCCGCACCTCTCCCGGAGATACACGATCTCATCCTCTGGCCGCCATGCCTCCTCCCACGGAGTCTCGCCGCGAGCCTTGACTCCGAAGGTGCCGAGATCGCTCTCCGAGCCGAACAGCGCGTCATCATACAGACCGGCACGCACATCCTCCTCCAGCATTCTGAGCTGGCAGGGTCTGCGCACGGCGAGCCGCACCTTTCCCTCCGTCGCCTCCTGCCAGAGCTCCGCCATGTCGCTGATCTGCTCCGGCGAGAGGTAGCGGGAGGAATGCATCTCCCCCCAGCTGCCGACAAAGAGCCCCTGCGCCACACAGATCTGTCCGGCATATTCCGCCGCAAGGGAACCGAAATAGCGGATATGCTCCTGCACCCGCGCAAAGCGCACCGGCTCCCGCTCCAGTCCGCGCCCTTCCGTATCATAGCAGAATCGGAGGATCACTTCCTTGCCATGCGCCCCGAACGCCTCAAAGATCTTCCTGATATAATCCGCAGCAGCCGGATCGGGCTCACTGTCCCGGAAGTCGCTGATGTCAAGTCTGAGCAGCGCGAGCGTCTCCCCCTCATAAAAGGGCAGCCATCGGAGCTGTTCCTCATCGGGTCTGCCGATTCGGAAGGTGTAGATATGATACCAGCCGCGCCCGGGATTGCTATTGCTCTGCGTCTCATTCCCGCCGGACTCCGCCCTCTCCAGATACCGGTCAGCTCCTGTATTCCAAAACATCATCCTTCTCTCCAACACCCTTATCGTTTTTCAGAACCTTGACACGGAAGACAACCCCGATGATGGAAAATACCATCCGGATCATGTAGACGAGCGGCTTCAGACCGGAATGCATACTCTCGCCGCAGTCCCTGTGGTGCATGACCGCTGGAATCTCCTCAATCTTAAACCCGAGCAGCAGCATCTGGATAATCATGTTGGCATCCGGGTATTTGTCATCAAAATGCTTATATTTGCTGTAGTACAGGAACGCCTTCCGGCTCAGCCCCTGCAAGCCGGTTGTCGGGTCGGCGATTTTCCTGCCCGTCGACAACCGGATCAGCCAGCGGAACAGACCGTAGGCAAGCTTGCGCATATGTCCGACCGGATACTCGCCGCTGCCCTCCATGAACCGGGATGCCAGTACAATATCCGGGTATCTTCCGTCCTCTCCCTTTGTCTTCAGCCGCTCGTAAATGCGGGGAATATTGCATGCATCATGCTGCCCGTCCGCGTCCATCTGGATGACATAGCGGTATTTTCTGCGGATCGCATACTTATAGCCAAGCTGCAGGGCACTGCCATAGCCAAGGTTAAACACATGCGTGACCAGCGTATGCCCATGTGCCTTCACCACCCAGTTCGTGGAATCCGACGACGCATCGTTCATGACGAGAACATCGGCAATCGAAGAAATCTCCGGCGTTTCCAGTTTTTCCAGAACAGCTTCTATATTCCGCTCTTCATTATATGCCGGAATTATAATCAGCACTTCCTTAGACTTTTTCACTTCCATAACAGCTCCTCAAGTAGTTTTTTCTGCTCCTCGCAGTCGATCCTTCTCGCTTCCGCCGCGTGTCCGTAGGCAGCGCGCTTCTGCGGCTCCCGGATCAGTTCCCGTACCGCCCTGCACACCGCCTCCGGCTCCAGTGCGCACACTGTGCCGTCCACACCGTCCCTGACCTGTTCCCTGCTGCTCTCCGAGACAACAATCGCACAGCCGAGTGTCTGCGCCTCCTGCACGGCAATGCTCTTTCCTTCGTAGCCGGTGGCATGGACATAGATATCCGTCTGGGCATAGTAGGGATAGGGATTGTCCGTCTCCCCCATGAGCAGGAAATCCTCCTGCAGACCACTGGCGGCAATCTGCCGTTCAAGCCTCACCCGCTCCGGTCCTTCACCGAGTACATACCATCTGACCTTTTCCCCGGCAGCCTTCAGCAGCCGCATTGCCTCCACCGCAACAGGATAGGACTTCTGCCGGGTCAGCCTTCCGACCGTCAGGATGCGGATTCCTTCAAAACCGTCGTCAAACCCGCCGGGAAGCTTTGCCTTTCTCCTGATCTCGGTCTGGTTGATCACGTTCGGGAAAATTTTCGTCCGCTCCGCACATTTCGGATAGACCTCCAGAAAACGCTGCTTTACATTCTCTCCCACCGGGAAAACGGCATCATACTTTAAGTAACAGTCCTTGTCCAGCCTTCTGGTATAGCCCGATCTACCGTAATCGATATGGATGAACGCCGCCTTGCGCTTTGCCCTCACATGATCCGCCACATAATAGGCAGAGCCGCCCTCGAGAAAGGCAATTGCGAGATCGTACTCCTCCGGAAGCCGCTGTGCGCCATCCGACAGCACTCTCCAGAAGAGCTTATCCGGCTGTATCCGCCTCCGCCGCAGCATACCGGCAAATGCCCCCGCCAGATAAGGGAACAGTCTGATGAAATTTCCTCTGTGAAGCAGTGCGCGCAGGATCGTCCTGTACATGGTCTTCCTGCCTCTGCCCCCGAGCACCGATTCCGTATGAAAGCGATGATTCTCCAGCTTTACCCCCTCCGGCAAAAACGGAAGCATTTCGCCCTGCTCCATCAGCACATAGAGGGACAGCTCATATTGTTCCTCCGCCGCCAGCAGCCGCAGCAGCTCCAGCAGCGCCGTCTCCGCGCCCGCCCGACTGAAGGTATTAATCACGAATAGTATTTTTTTCATCCGTCAAAATTCCTATCTCATGCAGTATTCTTTCATTCTCCTGATTTAAGAGAGACACCTGCATGGCAAGCTCCTGATTCTTCATCATCAGCACCGAGACCATCTTGCTCAGCTTAAAGAGCAGGAGTAAGAGCAGCGAGCACACGAAGAACAGCAGCAGAAACGCCACATCGTAGCCGTGTCCTGCGGAAAATGAGAAGATTCCCGCAAGCAGGATTGCCAGTGAGACAAAGCCCCACAGAATCCCCATCGTCTCATTCAGCTTCTGACGCACATAGGCTCTGAAATCCAGCACCAGAAACAGTGCCCCGACTGCCGTAAGCAAAATCCTTAATACCAAGATCATCTTCCCTCTCTCCTTTATCTCTTGTTTTCTCTGCGGTACACCACACTGTCAGGCATGATACCCTTTCTGCCCGGGAAGAGCTCCCCATTGCAGAAGGTGTGAATATCCATGTTCCGTTCCACCCATCGCAGTCTGAAATAAGCGAGTGTAAAACCGAGAAAGCTCCCGATCACCAGTCCCATTCCAAACCATTTATAATCCCACGCGGTGGCAAAATAACTCACCACTCCCGTGACGGCGCAGAAGCTTGCCGTCGCCAGCAGCGCTCCGTTCAGATCGTTGAAGTAGTACAGAAAAATAATTTCCGAATAAAAAAGGAACAAAATAAAGTAGCCGACCGCCAGACAGGGATAAATCTGTAACACACGCCCGGAATAGCCAATCGCCGGAAGGAACATCACGCACAGCAGATAGATGATAACCGAAATAATGAACTGGATGCGCACCAGATTCATCAGCTCGCCGGACAGCTGCCGGAACATTCTCCGCTTTGTATTCTGGATGTCCTCCCATCTCCCGCCGATGACCGCCTCGGAATACGCCCGGTAGCACTCGTGGAAGTACATCTCCACGCGGGAGATAAAGATGATGGTCGCAGAGACGTTCGTAAACATGGCAAGACAGGTCGCAAGGTCATAGGTCGGTGCAAACACGAAGGAATCCACGACGACCATTCTCAGGTCTGTGTTCCAGAACACAAAGTTATGGATATACAGCCCGAGCGAATAAAGGAAATTGATTGCCACCAGCTTCCAGTACTTTTTAAAATACAGGAGCACCATGCGGTAGCGGTTGCTGTTCCTCCGGAAATACCGCTTCACCGTCGCCAGCTCCAGAACCGCCGTGATAAAGAAGCCGCAGGTCAGTGCGAGAAGCATGCTGTAGACGATCTCCCTGTGGAAAACCTTGACCAGAAGCAGGGAGATTCCGAATGCCGATGCCATGCCCGCCAGAAAGTAGACCGAAATCTTCTGGTAGTCCTTACAGATCGACAGATACAGCATGGAGTAAAACACGAACACCAGCGAGATGTAGCCGCAGAAGCCGGTGAACACGAAAATCAGGTTCACCTTCCCCACCACATGCTCCCAGACGCAGAAGGGAATGCCCAGAAGACAGCTCAGCAGAATATTCAGGAGCAGCCCGATGTCAAAGCACGGCATAATGTCCTCGTAGCGCTCCTCATAGATGACGTCCGACATGTACCGCGAGAGCACCGCGTTAAAGGGCGCCGCAGTGAGCAGCGAAAAGATGAATATGTACAGCAGAGTCCCCGAAAACAAGCCCCTTCTGGCGTAGCCGACGCTGTCATAGCCGAGGACAATGCCCATCAGCATGACCGTCCCGATTACTAAGAACATGGGCGCGATTGTGACGACCGTACTGTACACAAATCCCGCAAGATGCGACAGGATCGTCCGTCTTCCATATATTCTCTGTAGCTTGATGCCTATTCCTGCCATAAATCCTCTCCAAATACCATAAATAGCTTTTACCAGTCAATATCCTCGAACTGCCAGTATATGTCCCGGTAGGTCTGTTCCATATCTTCAATCTTATACTTTGCCATGACGCGGCGGTAGCCCGCCTCACCCATCTGCTCGCGTCTCATGGGATGCTTTGCGAGATTCACCATCGCGTCCGCAATCTCCTCCACATTCATGATGTGCGTCAGAATACCTGCCTCTCCGAAATCATCCGACTCGCCGTAGATCAGTCCGCGGCAGTTTCCCACATCTGTCGCAATCGCCGGAATGTGAGCCGCATATCCCTCAAGGATCGTCAGCGGCTGCCCCTCACTGATGCTGGTCAGTATTGTCATGTCGATTCCGCCGAGATAGTCCGTCACATTGATACGCCCCGTAAACTCAATGTCCGTCAGATGCATCAGCTCGACCATCTCAAAGCACTCCCGCGCGTACTCCTCGTCCTCATCCGTAGGCCCCATGATCCAGAGTTTGAGGTTCGGCACCTGCCGCTTCGCGTAGTCAAACGCACGGATCAGCGTCTTGATGTCCTTGATGGGCGTGACACGCGCAACCGCACCCACATGAATCATATCGGACGGCATATTTTCCGGTCGGGAAAGCCCCTGAAACCTTCCCGTGTTCACCCCGTTTGGCGTAATCCGCAGCTTCTCCTCCGGGCAGCCCAGCTCTATCTGCAATTCCCTTGCATGCGCATAAAGGCTTGTCACGATGTCAGCCTCATTATACGCCAGCTGGGACATCTTGCGGAACTGGTCAATCCAGATATTTTTATAAATGCCTTCCACCCATGAAGCGCGGATCAGCTCCTCCTCGCGCTCTCTGGTGTAGATACCGTGCTCGGAGATCAGCAGATCACACCCGAACCGCCGCTTCGCCATACAGCCCAGAATGCCCGCATATCCCGTTGCCACACAGTGATAGACATCCGCCTCGGGCAGCTTTGTACGCAGCGTCAGAAACAGCGGCAGATACATGGAGCGCATCGTCCACAGGAAGTCGGAGAACACGATTTCCGAGTAATGCAGCCGGTAGCATTCCTGCACCGCATGCAGAAAGTCCACACCCATCAGCAGATCATTCAGCAGGAACTCCTTCTCTGCAAACATGGAAAAGAGAGTGTCCCAGTCAACCTGCTGGTTTACCAGAAGGCTTCTCAGCGCATCGTATTCCGTCCGGCTAAGCCTTAAGCGTTTTCTCCGCTGTGACCGCCTGCCCTTCCAGTCATAGTCCTGCAGATAAAGCTCCCGCACCTCGACAACATTCTCCGGCAGCTCGTAGACGAATTTTCCGCGCATGGAGCGGTTGGCGACGATCGCCAGAACGATAAACTGATAATCCGGAAAGGTCTTTATCATGCTGTGTATCCAGCTCGATACCCCTCCGACAACATACGGATAGCAGCCCTCTGCCACAATACAGATCTTCATGCCTCATCACCACTTTTCTTCTTTTTCTACCTGAATGGATATTTCCGGCTCTGCGGCGCGGATCAGATAGACATCCGTTTCCACTCCGGTCACGCTGCCACCCTCTATGTGCTTCACCTTTTCGCCGCCCAGCCGCAGCAGGAAATAGGCTTTACCGTCAAAATGTTCTATCGTCAGCTGAATCGTATCACCGTTTCTCTCCGAAGTATAATCCAATGTCAGAAAACGCCTGATCCTGTCGTCGCTCTGTGCAAGTGTCGTCTCCTCGAATGCATCGTAAGGCTTCCAGTAGGTCACAAGGTTCGCTGCAATCCTCTTAGACAGCGTGTGCCACGAATCCTCCTCGCTCTCCGGGTAGGTCACGCGCTCCAGATCCAGCACAATCGTGGAATAGCCCAGCGCCGTCTCGATACATCTGAGTCTGAAATCATCCATAAAGGTATGCGTCACGCCGTTCCCCGTGGCATACTGCACGGTCAGATTCTCCCCGATGTAGCCCACGACCGGGTATTCCCCGCTCTGATCCTGAACTGCCGTCGTCCGGATGGAATCCGGCAGTGCAGCTGCATCCTCCTCCGTCAGCTGACTGTTATTTTCCAGAACCATCGAGAGAAAGGTGTAGTCCGGCGCATACTCCTCCCAGAAGCCGGCATCCTCCCGCAGCTTATCGGCGATGGACAAAGCTGTACCGGACGCTGCCGAGAGACCTGCCTCGATGTCCTCCTCGTGAAACAGCTTTAAATAAAAGGAGACCTGTTCTCCGGAAAGCTCCTCCTCTTCCTCATACCGGAATCTCGGTGTCATCATGCAGGTCATCTTCGACCTTGTGCGGTTCGCCGTTGAGATGAGGGACGGCCACACGATGTCCTGATAGACTGCCGAGGGCGACTGGCTGTAGTACCGGCCCATCTCCTCGCTGTTCTCCTCCGAGAAGACCGGATAGCCTGCAATCACCAGATTCTGCGCATTGACAACCGGGTACAGCTCATACGCCGAACATTCCGCCAGAAACGCCGACAGAATACCGATTCCCGCCTGTTCGGTCAGGAAATCACCGTTGACGCAGAACACTCTTGACTCCGAAAAGCTCTTCCGCCAGAGAACAGCCGGGAGCACACTGTTCTTTGTCGACTCCTCATCCGTTCCGACTAAGAAGAATTTCTGGGCGATGCCGTCATCGACCGCCTCCTGATAAGCCTCGTCCGTCAGTGTACCGACCATATAGGTCTTCGTTCCCTTTCCCGTCACATACCATGGAAGTCCGATCGCCATGTCCTGCCGCTCCGAATCTCCCTCCGCCTGCACCTCATAGAGTGCCTCTCCGCCCAGCAGGAAGCCCGGGAACAGATGCATTCCCGACAGGACGACCTCCGGCCGGTACGCCTGATAGATGCCCAGCAGCTCCCGTAAACCAGTGCTGTCCGCGATGAAGTCATAGGCAGGAAGATGGGCGAAAATCAGGTTTGTCCCCTCCTCTGCAAGCGTCCGCAGCATCTCGACCTCGCTCTCCTCCGTCACACAGCTACCGTCAATCACCACGGTTTTCCCCTGCACCGGCAATCCATCCAGCTCCCCGACTCCTGCCACACAGTGCAGGTTCCTCTTGCTGTAGGTGCAGAAGGCTTCCACCACTTCGGTCACACGCGCGTCGCCACCGACACAGAACAGCTCCGCCCCGTCCTCCTGCGGCACAAAACAGTTCGCAGATGTCAGCGCCGTGCCTGTGGTTTTGGCATACGCATTGCTCTCATATTCATTTAACTGCTCCTTCATGATGCCTGAAAACTGGAACATAAAGAACAGGATCAGGAACATCATTGTTATCGCTATATAATTTCTGCGGGATACCATAAGCTTCCTTTCTGTCACCGCCGGTTACTGGAAGGTACGGATCAGCTCCAGTGTCTCTCTGTCGATCACAATATCCGAACTCTTTAATTCCCCTAGCTTCGCAAAGAACTCTTCCTTTTTGCCCTGTGTAAAATACAGCTTCAGATAGCAGGTGTAGGTTGACAGCTCCCTCGGGTAAAGCTCTCTGCTCTCATCGCACCAGCGCTTCATCCTCGTGTAATCCTTAAGATCCAGCAGCAGTCCGCAGAGCCACTCGATATACTGCGGTGTCAGCTCCTCGGCATTCCTGTCGCAGAGCAGTTCGCAGGCATCCTCAAACATATCGACAAAGTTTTTCTGCTCCGCTCTGTGGAAGACCTTCTGCGCCAGAATGCCATGCATATAATTAATCAGCTCCACCGCCGCCGGAACGGCATTTACCGCATCCTCCAGCATCCGGTTATACAGCTTCTGGGAATGCTCCCGGAAATCGTTCAGCGCATCTCTCAGCACTGTCGCCGCATAGTGCGCAGTCTCGGAATCCTCACTGTTCAACGCAAGTGCAATCGACGCAAGGGAATCCTGTACATCCCCTCTCACGACATTCATAATCAGGGTCCGCAGACTGTCCTTGTCGGAGACGGCAAGCGCCTCCTCGATCGGCACGACATTTCCCTCGTTCTCCGTATCGCCGCGCCGGTTCGTGCGGACACGCTCCTTGCTGAAAATGACGTCATCCAGATCAACTGACGTGCGGAACAACAGATGATATACACCCTCGCTCATGAGCAGGAACATCGGCCCTACAACCGGTGTGAGCAGCATGATGGCAGACCAGATTCTGCCCTTGACCTTCTGGCCTTCCCGCTCCTTCACCTGCGTTTCATTCCTGACCTCGTAACCGATCACAAACAGGGTATTCAGGACGAGGATTACCACAAAGCTCCATTCCAGTGCGCTCATAGGCTGACCTCCTCCGTGATCCGGCAGTTGAAGCCGCTGTCACGGAAACGCTGCAACACAACAGCCGCATCCTTCGGGCGGGTGTTTGCAAGCAGGGCATAGACCCTTCCGTCCTGCAGTTCTCCGAGGAAATCGCTCTGACGCATCTGCGCCCCGAGACGTTTTCCCGCCTCCTCCAGACTTACCTCTCCCAGCTCGACCTCGATCAGGGTACACTCGGTCAGCTGCTTTTCGCTGGCATTCAGATATGCCGTGACAAGGGAGCGGAACGCCTCCTTCTCCAGAATATTTGTGCCCGGAATATATCTCTGGTATTGCAGCGCCGACATATAGCGGTTTGCGCGCAGCACGGCGTTCTGGATCAGGTTTCCGATGACGGACAGCATATTTGCCTGCCCGAGGGTCATGCGCTCCCACGGAATGCCCCATACCATCAGGATCAGCTGCATCTCATCCTCAGAATAGATGGCATCCGCCATGAGCGGGTAGCGTTCATCCATGCTCTTATTTATGTAGACCTTATGCTCCGAAAGCGGTTCGTAGAGCTCCTTCATCTCCCGGTAATTGATGGAATTGCCGAGCTCTCTCGCTTTGCCGGAGGTCGCGGAAAACAGTCTTGCGTAGGAGCGGTTCGCCACCGTATAGATCGCAACGTCCTTGCTGCCCATCAGCTTCGCAAGCACCTCCGCCGCGTAGAACAGCACCTCGCTGGCTTCATACTTGTCAAGGCTCGTGGTGATCTCATAGAGTCTTCCGAAGCTGTCATTCTGGTTGAGGATCTGGCTGGAAAGGATCTCTTTTACCTTGACGTTGCTGGTATTGATATCTGAAATATCCTCGATCTGCTTTGAGAGATAGCTTGCCTCGTTCTTTTTCTCCTCCTCGACGACCTTCAGCCGGTCGCGCAGATAGCCGACCACCAGCCCGAGGATCAGCAGCTGGGCAATCCATATGTAGGTGTTAAAGTCCAGTATGACCTCAAAGCCGCTCCGGTGGTACATCTGGCGGAAGCAATAGCCCGCAACAGCGAGCAGACAGGAAAAGGTCGCCTGCTGCTGCCCATAGATAATAGCAAACAGAAGCACATATAATAGATAGAAATCGATATTCTGAAAATATTCCCTGCCGACCGCGCGGTTGTTCAGCATGAAAAAGGGGATAAAGCAAATCAGGTTTTCGGCAAAGGGCAAGAGTGCAGACACCATGTCCTTCGTCCGTGTTCCGAGCAATCTTAAGAAGCTCTTCTTCCTTGCATCCGTGCGCACAAAATCCGAGGCATGCCTGCTGATGTAAGCCGCCGCCTCACCGATGCCCACCTCGGGCTTCTGGTAGATGCGGATGCCGAATTCCTCCTCATACAAGGTATTTGACAGCACCGGCTCAAGCCGCTGCCGCTGCGGTGCATCGACCAGCTTCACATCCTTGAGCGCTCCGGCGATATACTCCGCGATCGTCCTCTGCGGAAGCGTCTCCCCCGGGGAGATCTGGTATAGCCCCTGTCTCGTCTCCTTTGCCGCAATGACATAATAGATAAATTCAACTGCGTCCTTATAATGCAGAAGCGCCATTCGCTGCGCGTCATCCACCTGAATCTCGCCGGTCTCCAGCCCCTCGATAATCATGCGGGCACACACATTCTTCGTCTCTCCCGCCTCCTTCGGCGTGCCGTAGAGATGATCCAGCCGCAGTACGACCGTGTCCTTCCCCATGCGCCGGTAGCTGCAGCAGATGTCCTCACCGGCAGCGATTGCCTGTGCCCTGTCGGTATGTACCATGCACGGCGTGTCGCAGGAAATCTCCTCCGCATATTCCCCCTGATAGACCTCCTCAGAGGAAAGATAAATAAACCTGCCCTTCCCGAGCGCAATGTGCGCCGTGAGCAGATTGAACAGACCTGCCGTGTAGGTGACCGGACGGCTCTGCCTCTTGTCCCAATGGTAATTCGTGTCAAATGCCCCCAGAAACACTGTCACGTCAGGCTGGATGCTGTCAACCACCTCGCGGATGCAGCTGTCGTCGTAGGAAAAATGATAGGTCTCAAATACCTTCCCCACAGATTTTGCAGTCTTCGGCTCCTCCGTCAGCCGGAACACGCGGTGCCCCTCTTTTTTTAATTTGTCGATCAAAAGCTTCGTAAAACGGCTGCTGCCGCCAACCAGTAAAATATTCATACGTTATACAATCCCCTGCACCTTTAATTGACCGATGAAATCTTTCACATCCGCCTCAGCCTCCGCCAGTTCAATTCCGTAGAACTGCCGAAGCGTCTCGGCAATTTCCCCTATCGCCTTTCCTGCCGAATACTCCTTCCAGATCAGCGCCCCGCACTGATTCAGCATAAGCGGCTTCTCGAAGGGCAAGCCCTTCTGTTCCATGTTGATCAGCCAGTAATCTCCGGCTGCCTCACGGAGTTGATAACCTGTCTGCCTTTTCTGATCCAAACTTTTTCTCCCTCTAACATAGCTTATTCGACAATGCCAAATGTATTACGCACATAATTAAAGATAATTATGAATAGTATATCATAATTTCGTCCCTCGAGCAACTCTACAAGCGCAATTTCAAAAAAAGCCCTGCAAGTCATTCCGACCTGCAAGGCTCATCTGTAATGTCATATTCATCCAGAAAATGATGCCGCACACCCTTTTGCTTATAGGCGACGACCGTATCCAGATTCACATTTTCCACACTCTTAAAAATATTGCTCTCGACAAAGGGATTCTTTTTCTTCATCTCCCGGATCAGTTCCTTGATCTCGACCCGCTTGGAGCGGTTCTCCTCGTTGTTGCAGGTGGTACAGGTGTCTGTAAATTTGCAGGCACACTGGATAAAGTGCAGATGGTTGTAATCCCGCCATGCCTTGATATCATCCTCCCGCACAAGGTAGAGCGGTCTGATCAGCTCCATCCCCTCGAAGTTTGTGCTGTGCAGCTTCGGCATCATGGTCTGTACCTGCGCCCCGTACAGCATTCCCATCAGGATTGTCTCGATGACATCATCGTAGTGATGCCCTAGGGCAATCTTGTTGCAGCCCAGCTGCTTCGCAAAGCTGTAGAGGTAGCCGCGCCGCATTCTCGCACACAGATAGCAGGGCGACTTCTCGATCTCGTACACGGATTCAAAAATATCGGATTCAAACACATGGATCGGAATCTTCAGCTTCCGGGCGTTCTCCTCGATCACCTGCCTGTTCTCGGGACTGTAACCGGGATCCATGACAAGAAATTTCACCTCAAACGGGAACTTATTGTGGAGCTTCAGCTCCTGAAAGAGCTTTGACATGAGCATCGAATCCTTGCCGCCCGAGATGCAGACCGCGATGCAGTCGCCCTCCTTCACCAGCTCATAGCGGTTGATTGCTTTGGTGAAATTGCACCAGATGCTCTTTCGGAATTTCTTCCGCAGACTCAGCTCCACATCATGGCAGACATCGTCCGCCTCCTGCCGCTTCATCTCCCGCATCAGCCACTCCATGTAGCCGCCACGCAGACTGTACGCCTCGTAGCCTGTCCGTTCCAGCTCCGCCGCAGTATCCAGACTGATCCGCCCCCTCGCACAGCAGAGCACAAGCTTTTTCTCCCTTCCGTCTGGCAGCCGCTCCGCCAGCGCCTCCCTCGTCAGCTCCCTCTCCGGTATGGCAACCGCCCCCGGAATGCTGCCGTAGGCAAGCTCCTGCTCATCCCGCATATCAATCAGCACATAACTGCCCGCGTCCCACTTTTCCAGTTCATCCAATGTTACTTCCATATATCCCCCTGCAGCGCCTCCTTCAGCGTCCTCCATCCCAGCACCGCACACTTCACCCGCGCGGGCATATGCGAAATATCCTGTAAAACGCCAGCCTCCTCAAGACTCTCAATCTCCTCCTGGGTCGCCGTTCCCTTAATCATGCGGAAGAAGCTCTCTCCCTTCTCCAACGCCTCCTTCACCGGCATGCCGATAATCATTCCGAGCATGATGTCCGTCGATGCCTGTGAGATGGCGCAGCCGTCACCCGTGAATGCGCCGTCTGTAATGATGCCGCCCTTCACCTTTAACTTCAGGAAAATATCGTCGCCACAGCTGGGATTCACACCCTCCAGCACAATGTCCGCATCCTCCAGCTCGTGCTTGAATTCCGGGTGGATATTGTGTTCTGTCAGAATTTCATTATAAAAGCGGTTATCTGCCATAGCCCATGCGCTCCCTTACCTTTGCTACACTCTCAAGAAGCCTGTCCGCCTCCTGCATTGTATTATAAAACATAAAGCTTGCTCTTGTCGTGGAATTTACGCCGAGAAATTTCAGCAGCGGCTGGGCGCAGTGATGCCCCGCCCTGACCGAAATGCCGTCGGCACAGAGGATCTCGCTCACATCATGCGGATGCACCTGATCGATGGTAAACGTGACAATACCCGTATGCTCCTCCGGTTTCTCCGAGCCGAGCACATGCACATGGGGAAGCTCCCTCATCCCCCTCATGACATGCTCCGTAAGTTTTCTCTCCTGTTCCTCCATCGCCGGATAACCTACCCGCCTGATGAAACGGATCGCCTCCGCAAGCCCCGCAGCACCGGCGGCATTCACCGTTCCTGCCTCGAACTTATGCGGAAGCTCCGCAAACGTGGCGCTCTCGCGCGTCACATATTCAATCATCTCTCCGCCGCTCAGGAAGGGAGGCATCTCCTCCAGAAGCTCCCGCCTGCCGTAAAGTACCCCGATCCCCATCGGCCCGAACAGCTTATGCCCGGAAAAGGCAAAGAAATCGACACCCAGCTCCTGCACATTGACCTCCATGTGCGGTGTGCTCTGCGCCCCGTCCACAAGGATGACCGCGCCCTTCTCATGCGCGAGCGCCGCAATCTCCTTCACGGGATTGACAATTCCGAGCACATTCGACACCTGCGTGACGGCGACGAGCTTTGTCCTCTCGGTGATCTGCTCTGCTATGCTTTCCAGATTCAGATGTCCGTCCGGCGCGCACTCTATAAATTTCAGTATAGCGCCGGTCTGTCTCGCCAGCATCTGCCACGGGAGAAGGTTGCTGTGATGCTCCATGATGGAGACAAGGATTTCATCCCCCGCCTTCAGCCGGTTCAGTCCGTAGCTGTAGGCGACCAGATTGATACCCTCCGTCGTATTCCTCGTGAAGATGATCTCCTCCGTCGTCTCCGCGTGTAAAAAGGCGCGGACGGTCTCTCTCGCCGCCTCATAGATCTCTGTCGCCTCGACGCTCAGCGGATAAAAACCCCGCAGGGGGTTCGCATTATGATTCAGATAAAAGTCGCGCTCCGCGTCGAGCACGCACTGCGGTCTCTGGGAGGTCGCAGCACTGTCCAGATAGACCGTTCTCTCCTGTGTCAACAGTGGAAATTCCTTTCGATAGTCAAGTACGTTCACGGTACTAAAGCACCTCCTCCAAACCCTTCTGAATCCAATTCTTTGCCGTTTCCTCGGGAATGAGATGGGCAAGCCGGTCAATGGCAGCCCTCGCCATCATATCCTCAGCCGCCTCTCTCCCGATACCTCGGCTCTCAAGGTAAAACAGCGTCTCCTCATCCAGCTGTCCGATCGTTGCCCCATGGCTTCCCGAAACCGTCTCCTCACTGCAAAGGATGACGGGAATTGTCCTGTTCCTGACATCCTCGCCCAGCATCAGCACGGTCTCTGTCTCCGCTCCGTCAGCTCCCGCCGAACCTCTCTTAAAGTCGATCGTTCCACGGAAGGTCTTCTGTGCTTCGTCGCGCAGCGCACCATCCGCCCGGATATTCGACACGGTCGCTTCCCCGTAGTGGTTCACGACCATGTTCAGGTCAAGCACCTGCCTGTTCTGTGCCAGATAGCCCAGCTGGGCATCAAAGCCCGCCTGCAGTTCCGCAAGATCAACCAGCGTCTCGGCGTAGGTGTCCCCTTCTCCCAGAAAGATCTGATACAGCTCCAGCCTTCCGTTCTCTGCGACCGTGCCCTTGATACGGTTCACGAGAACCGCGCTTTTGGGTGTGTGCAGCACCTGCACAAGTCTGATCTTCGCATCCTTTGCGACCTTCACCTCCGTCACTGTCTCCAGATGTGTGCCGGGCTGATAGGACATGCAGACCACTCTCTCCGTTCCCGGCTCCGTCTCTATTTTTATTTCCTTTTCCGCGTAGTCCTCGCCGGTCACTGTCAGAAACAGCGGTTCGTCCGCAGACGGCTCAAGGGTAACCGACTCCCTGCTTCCCTCCGCATTCCATGTCAGCACCGCCTCATTCAGATTCAGCCAGTACCATGTCTTTGACGGCAGGCTGTTGATTTTTCTCTCTATCTGTTTCATATGCTCCTCCCGGACATTATCCGATACTGCCCTTCATTTCCAGACGGATCAGGTTATTCATCTCAATGGCGTACTCCATCGGCAGCTCCTTGGAGACATTGTCCGCAAAGCCGCTGACGATCAGCGCCCGCGCCTCCTCCTCGCTCAAGCCCCGCGACATGAGATAGAACACCGCGTCGTCGCTGATACTGCCAATCCTCGCCTCATGGCCGATGGCGGCGTCCTTCGTCCTGACGTCCATCGCCGGAATCGTGTCCGACCGCGACTCTGAATCAAGCATCAGAGACTGGCAGGACACTGCCGATTTGGAACCCTTTGCATTCTTGTTCACAACAACGCTGCTGCGGAAGGTGCTGATACCACCGCCCTTGCTGATGGAACGGGTATTCATGTAGGAGCTGGTGTCAGGTGCCGCATGGACGACCTTCGCACCCGTGTCCAGATTCTGCCCCGCCGCCGCAAAGGTCACTCCGGTAAACTCCATCTTTGCTCCCTTTCCCCGCAGAATGCTCATCGGGTACAGGTAGCTGACATGGGAACCGAAGGAGCCGGACACCCACTCGATCACGCCGCCCTCGTCCACCAGAGCTCTCTTCGTGTTGAGGTTGTACATATTTTTCGACCAGTTCTCGATCGTCGAGTAGCGCAGCTTCGCGTTCTTCTTTACGAAAAGCTCCACGCACCCGGCATGCAGGTTCGCCACATTGTATTTCGGTGCGGAGCAGCCCTCGATGAAATGAAGGTTTGCTCCCTCATCCACAATAATCAGCGTATGCTCGAACTGCCCCGCTCCCTTGGCATTCAGCCGGAAGTAGGACTGCAGGGGAATGGAGACATCCACGCCCTTCGGCACATAGACGAAGGAGCCGCCCGACCAGACAGCGCCGTGCAGTGCCGCGAATTTATGATCCTTCGGCGTCACGAGCTTCATGAAATATTCCTTCACCATATCGGCATACTCGCCGTTCAATGCACTCTCCATATCGAGATAGACAACGCCCTGCGCTGCGACCTCATCCCTTACATTGTGGTATACCAGCTCCGAGTCATACTGTGCTCCGACGCCTGCGAGGGACTTTCGCTCCGCCTGCGGGATGCCCAGCCGCTCAAAGGTCTCCTTGATATCTGTCGGCACATTTTCCCAGTCGTTCTTCATCTCCGTGTGAGGGCGGACATAGGTTGCAATGTGATCGATGTCCAGTCCTTCTATCGAAGGCCCCCAGTCCGGCACCTGCATCTCTCTGTAGATTTGCAGGGATTGCTGTCTGAACTCGCGCATCCATTCCGGGTCGTGCTTCTCTCTCGAAATCTGTTCTACGATCTCGGGGGTCAGCCCCTCCTCAATACGGAACGCATCCTTCTCCTCATCCCTGATGTCATAGACGCTGCGGTCTATATCCTCCACATATGTTTTCTCACTCATATTGCTCTCCGTTTCTATGCATGGCGGTTCTTTTACGCTTCGACGATGTTTTCAAAACCTCTCTCGTTGACCGTATCTACCAGAGCGGCATCGCCCTCCCTGACGATGACTCCGTTCTCCATGATGTGCGTCACATCCACGTGAAGCGCCTCCAGGATCTTCGTGCTGTGGGTAATGATCAACAGGCTCCCCTTGCAACGCTCCTGATAAAGTCTGATCCCGTTGGAGACGGTTCTGACCGCATCCACATCCAGCCCGGAATCCGTCTCATCCAGTATTGCCAGTGACGGCTCCAGCATCAGAAGCTGTAAGATCTCCGCCTTTTTCTTCTCACCGCCGGAAAAGCCCACGTTCAGGTCTCTCTCCACATAGGACTCGTCCATCGCCAGAAGTTTCATCGTCTCAAGGAGCTTTTTCTGGTACTCAAACAGGCGCATCCTCTTTCCCGTCTTATATTCCAGCGCACTGCGGATAAACGCCGACAGGGTGACTCCCGGAACCTCAAGCGGATTCTGGAAGGAGAGGAAAATTCCTTTCTTCGCGCGCTCGTTGACTGCGAGCTCCGTGATATTCTCACCCTCAAAAATCAGTTCTCCCTCCGTCACCTCGTAGCGCGGATTTCCCGCGATCGCGTAGCCCAATGTGGACTTTCCGGTTCCGTTGGGGCCCATCAGTACATGAACCTCCCCGCGCCCGACCTCCAGATTGACTCCGTGCAGGATCTCCTTATCACCGACATTCACATGCAGATTTTTAACTGCCAACAGCTTATCATCCATCTCCGTTTACTCTCCTTCACTGATTTATCTCCGCCTTACAGCAGCACTGACCTTTTAAGGCTCCTTCTTCCACCAGATCTTCCAGCGTATGCTTGTCCAGATAGTCGTCAATGACCTCTCCGAGTCCGATCCAGAAGGGAAGCGTTGCACACTGCTCCGTCCGTGTGCATTTCGGTTCTGTAGCACAAATACAGGCGACAGGCGCAACGTCCCCCTCGACAGCCCGGAGAATATCCCCTGTCCGATACTCTCCGGGTTGTTTCACCAGCCGGTAGCCCCCGGCTTTCCCGGAGGAGCTGTCTACCAAGTGTGCTTTTGACAGTATTGCCATTATACTCTCCAGATATTTTCTGGATATCTCCTGCCGCTCCGCTATTTCCTTCAGCGAAACATATTCCCCGTTCCCGTGCTCCGCGAGGTCAAGCATAACGCGCAGCGCATATCTTCCTCTGGTCGATATCATCATAAGAATTTTCTTCGCCTCAGCTTTCTCCTATCTTTCAACTAGGAATTATATCCGCAAATTCCCACCGTGTCAATAGGAATTACATAAAAGTTCCTTCGATTGATCTGTCATCACGACAGGTCTCTCTTTTTGTAGATCAGTATGGCTGCGGCAAGGCCGCCTGCAATCAACACACCGGCAAGCAGAATGCTGAATACTTCCGGATGTTCTCCCGCAAAGATATCAGCAGCATTACAGTAGTAAAAAGGTGTCAACAGCTTCAATTTGTCCAATGCCGGAACCACATTTGCCATCAGATTCATCACATAGAAGAGCAGCGCTATACCGATCGCTGCACCGGTCAGTTTTTTCCTTGTAACCGCCGAAATCAGGAAGCAGATCGTTCCAATCTCTATGCTCATCAGCAGTGTCAGGGAATGATATTCTGCCAGTTTTCCAGGCTGTGGAATATCCTTCATAATCGCAAAACCGACCAAAATCAGAATTACATTAATCATATGGAATTGGATGATGGTCGCCAGCAGCGCGCCATATTTTTCCACAATAATGCGCAATCTGCCAAAAGGCAGCGTGTTAAGGAACTCGCTCGTGTGCCCTTCCTCCTCCTTGGAGACCATGGACACACCAAGCATTGCTGAAAACATAGCTGCACCGAGCGACAGAATGATCGATATTTCGATTGCGTAATATCCCTCCAGTGTTCCCATATTCATTTTATCCATGCCAAGTGCTACTGAGAAATCCCCCAGATTGGAATACATTTCCGCCATATCCGTCATGGACTCCTTTATACTGTCAAACAAAAGCAGACAACCCGAGCAGATCAATCCCACGCACATCCCCCAAATCCATGTCATCTTCTGCCCCAGCTTACATTCCTGTCCCAATAATACCATAATCATCACCATGCCTTTCCGTAATCTGCTTAAGGCCGCAGACACGCTATTCTTTCATTCCATGCTTCCCATGTTTTAATGGATCACATATAAAAATGCATAAACACATCTTCCAGCGACGGTTCCTCCAACAACATATCTTCCACCTTGAAGGAACGGAGCGTTTTCAACAGGAATGCAATTTCTCCCTGATAGGCAAAATGCATTTCTCTGCCCGAAAGTCTATAATCGGCAACTCCCTGCATATTTTTGATCGCATCCTCGCACATTTGAATTTCCTGTTCCGCGATAACCAGCCTGACCTGCCTGATATTTGTATGTATCAGATTATCGACAGTGTCTGAAGCAACCAATTTTCCTTCTCTGATAATCCCCACATGTTTACAATACTTTCTGACCTCTGGCAGGACATGGGAGGACAAGAAGCAGGTCACCCCTTCCCTATTTCTCTCCAGCAGCAATTCAAAAAAGACTTCCTGAATCAAAGGGTCCAGTCCCGAGGTCGGCTCGTCAAAAATCAAAAGCTCCGGGTTATGCTGAAGAGCGCACACAATGCTGATCTTCTTACGGTTTCCCAACGACAGCTCGGAGACTCTCTTATTCACATCTACCCCTAAGCGTGCAATCAGACCTTTTGCCTCCGCATCGCAGTCCATACCTCTCATTTTTGCCGCATAGCGTATGACCTCTCCTGCGCGCATAGAGGGATAAAACATCGTTTCCGACGGCATATATCCCGTTCTGCGCAGAATCTCCCTCTGCTCCTCACCTGTCTTTTTTCCAAGCACAAATGCCTCGCCTGACTTCGGATAAATCATTCCCAGCAGTGTGCGGATTGTTGTAGATTTTCCTGCACCGTTGGGTCCTAAGTAACCGAAAATATCTCCTTTTTCAACTTTGAGGTTCACCTCACGGACTCCTCTGTTTTTCCCATATGTTTTGGTCAGATTTCTTGTTTCGATTGCATATTCCATCTTAGCGCCCATACCTTCTTCCTATTTTGACTGAAACTCTTTCAACATATCATTGAGCTGTTCCGTGTCTACAGTACGCTTGATTTTATTAATCCATATCGCACCGGCATACATAAGCAGCACATACAGGGCAAACAAAAATGTCACGACCGGTTTTCTGTCAAACCAGGCAAAGAAATAGCTTACTCCTGTAAACAAAAGCATTCCGACAAGCATGCGCCCCCATACCCCGGCACTCAGCCGCTCCGCCTCATCAAAATTCCCCAGCAGGTACACCTGAATATAGCAGATTACATATGCTGAGGCTATCGTCTCGATCAGGCACAGGATACTCACTTCAAAACACCCCTGAATCCAGAGATAGCAGCATTGGAAAAACAGAAGGGCAAAGAAATACAGACAAGCCTTGTATTCTATTCCGATTTCTTTTCCTAAATATCCAATAAATTTCTTATTCTTCCAAAACATGTTCCTATCTCCTTCCCTTTTCCAGAGCTTCCCTGATATTTCCGGCATACTTTCTGGATATCAGTATCTGCTCCTGGTTATTCATCGTGGCAAGTAATTTTGCCCCCGGAATGCTTTGCAGAAAAGCTACCTTGTAGAGATTCATCAGCATGGTTCTTGAACATCTCACCAGCCCGAGCGCTCCATACTGTCCCGCAAGTTCTTCCAGCTTCTCCCGCAAACGGTATACCGCCTGTTCCAGATAGGCATAGGTAATCCCGTCCACGCTTTCAAAATATAAAACCTCCTCTGCCGAGAACACCACCATCTGCTCTCCCTTCTCAGAGAAGCCGGTTAATCTGGTATTTTGCAGGGACAGCTTATGTAGCAATTCCGAAAGCTCAGGTGTCATATTTTTATAATTTACAATAATCTCTTCTTCGCCGGTCTGAATTTTGTTTAGCGTGACTTTCATGCCGTTCTTGACTCCATTCTGTATCTCCATTGCCTGTTAAATCATTTCTCAGTACTGATTGACTTTATTGTATCAGACTTTACGATGATAGCAATGCCACAAGAGCCAGAATGCATCTGACCGCAGACAGAATACACCGTAGTATAGTCTGGGACTCGCCTACGGCTCCATCCGAACCGAATCCAATATCTGCATCGCCTGATCTCCGTACTCCTCCCACCAGTCATCCACGCAGTTAGTTGTTGCGACAACATTGTTATTCTTCCCCAGAAAGACAATGAAGGACCATCTGTCGGAGCCGTCGTAATAGCCTGCTCTTGCCATATCCTCCGCGAGTTCTATTTCGACCTCCTCCAGCCCTGTTCCGCATACGCCGAAGCCTGAGGTATAGAACAGCTCGACCGCCCCCTCCGTGACACTTTTCGGGTAAAAGGAAATGCTTCCCTCCGGATATAGGTCGTATGTCCAGCCGTCTGGTAGTTCCACGGACAGTTCACCGCCGGGGCTTTTTACCTCTGCTCTGGTTCCCCCCTGCTGTTCTGGCTTGCTCTCTCCGTCTATTATTCCTCCTGTTACATTCTCTCCAGTATCTGACGGTATGTCCTCCGGCACTTCCGGATAAATCGTCTCCGTGCTCTCCGCCGGAGCCTGTGCACCGCAGGCAGTCATCACTGACAGCATCAGTAGCACGATCATACAAAATATCTTTTTCATGATTTTCCACACTCCTTCCTTAAACTTATAGACGAATTATGTTCCTAGAAGTTGCTTTCAGTTTGCAAAAAAGCCACTACAAGCAATTTTGTAGTGACTTTTTCTCGTTTTATGCATTTATCTCATTCACAGTCTTTCAACCATCGTCTCAGAATGAACTGCCAGTCCATCCCATCCTGCATTACTCTTAAAACCGTTACTATCTTCTTCACATCATCAACAACATAAAAGAACAAATATGTACAATATGGTTTTAGATATATATCATATCCCCTATACCGAAACCCGACTGTATTAAATCCCGTTGGTAACGTTTTTAATCCTTCCGTAGCTTCCTTTATCTTTTTAGTAAAATTTTCTCCAAGCTCACGATATTTGAAAGTGTCTAAAATATATCTCTTCATCTTTCTCATATCATCTCTGCTACTAAAGGTATACTCGATTCTGTATTCATTTATTTTCATGATGCACCTACTTAAATTGCATCAAGCTCTGCCCACATTTCCTCTTCTGAAATGACTTTACCCTGCTCCATATCATCTATGGCCTCATCCAGCTTAGAAAACAAGACATTCATCGCATCATCTATGGTGTATGCGCTTTTTGTTACTTGAACTGCTTCCATAAATATCATCCTTTCTAATCGGATTGCCTCTTATATCTTATAGTATAACACAGTCAGGTTTATTCTACTATAATTATTTTAAAATTTCTTTTTAGAAGCCGGAGTCCTCTTTCTTTGACCGTTGCTCTGCCATAACGTCCATGCTATAATTCAAATTACAGGAGGCACTTCATATGAAATTAAAACGTTTAATCTAGCTCCATGCGGTTCTTGTATTGGCAATGCGTGTGGAGCGTAACTCATGTTGCCGCATTTCATTACTGAATAATACAGAATCCGCATTCTAACCAAAATTAGAATAAGGGAGTGTTCAGAATGAAATATGAAAATGCAGATAAAATTTTTCCCGAGAAATTGCTGCTTGAAATCAGACAATTCATGCCGGAAGGATATGTATATATCCCACCCCAGCGAAGCAGAAGGAAATGGGGTAAATTATGTTATATGAAAATATTTTAAACGGCATTACAGATCAGGCAAAAGAAATATTCGGTGAGGAACTTGTAGGCATATACCTGCATGGTTCTATGGCAATGGGTTGTTTTCAGCCGCAGAAAAGCGACATTGATCTGCTCATCGTAATCAGGAACAATATTTCAGACAGCCAGAAAACGGCGTTTATGGATCATGTGATTGAGTATAATAAAATTGCACCAAGCAAGGGAATTGAACTGAGCATTGTGAAGCTGGAATACTGCAGACATTTCCCCTATCCGACGCCGGAATTAATGAAGTATTTGCCGACGATATGCTGCCGGTGATAGAAAATCTTAGGGCGAATCCTCACTGATTCGCCCTCCAAAAAAACTGCTCTACACAATCCTTCCGTCTTGCATTCGCAGCACCCTGTCTGCGATCTGGAGCAGACTGTTTTCATGTGTTGTCATAATCAGCGTTCCCTTATAATTACTTAACAGTTCCGCACAGTATGATGCCATTCCTCCATCCAATGCCGCCATCGGTTCATCCATGACCAGAATTTCACCCGGAAACATCAGCGCCCTGAAATGGGAAAGCAGCTTCTGCTCTCCACCGGACGAGCAGCAGACGTCCTCCCGCCCCATCAGCGCCTTTAGCTTCTCATTGCTTTGTTCTATCTGCTGTTGTTCTCTCAGGTAAGAGACATTCTCCGCAAAGGTGCCCGGAAACAGTTGCGCATTCACCGGCGAATAGGCAGCCGTCTTCGTCAGGCATTCCCCCGTATCCGGCGTCACCAGCCCCAGAATCATTCTGAGCAGCGTTGTCTTTCCGCTTCCGTTTTCCCCGACAATCGCTATCTTCTCGCCCTCTCTGATCTCCAGATTGATTCCCCGCAATACCTTCTTCCCTTCAAATTCCAGTCCGGCGTCTTTTATGCGGCAGACAATCTCTCCGGTCGTCCCCACCTTCGGTTCCGGCACTGTCTCCATAATAGATTCAATTCTCTCCACCGCCTCGCTGTTCTGCCGTACACTTGATGCATATTCCTGAAAGCTCAGGAACTGGTTCCTAAAGGTTGCCTGCACCGTAAAGAACGGCAGGATAACCGCACCGTCAAAGCATCCGCTGCGATAAAAGACATACAGACACAACACCTTTGCCGCCAGATCCAGCCCCTGATCTGCGACCTCTGAAAAGAACTGCAGGACATTTTCCTGCACGGCGTAATGGAAATTTTGTTTCCGCTGTAAGCGCAGGCGTTCTGTCAGGATTTTTATGAATCTCTCCCCGCGGAGCAATTCCGCCTCGTTGTTCAGCGCCAGATGGTATTCCCTGACCAGTTCTCCGCCCTTCGTCGCACAATCCTTTACCAGCGCAATCCTATTATCTGCCATCGTCTTCAACACTACCGACAGAATGCACTGCGGGACAAATACCAGAAGCGCAACCGGGTACACACCGGCTCCCCATGCAAGCACCACTGCAAACGAGGTAAGCATCGCCGTCATGCCTACCACCCACAATACAATGTCCGTCATCGTCTGGGTATCCTGCGTCAGGCGCGCAACAACCGGCTCGAGTCCCTTGCTCCGATAGGCATTGTAGCCTCTGCCGAGATACCTTTCCAGCTGGTAGCGATACTGCTCCTCGTTAATCCGGTAATATGCCTTCAGATTGTAGCGGTTCCCGTAATAGTCGCACAGAGACGCCAGCACAGCAAAGCCAAACCACACCGCGATTCCGATATAAAAACTTCTCCCGAGTTCCAGATCTGAAAAAGCCCTGTTCGTAAAGAACGGGATGATAAACGACGACAGCCCTGACAAGATAATCTGTGCAAGGAAATAAACTGCAAGCATTGCGTACATCCCACGATTTTTTCCAAAGGCGCGAAAGCACCGCATAACCTTGTTACTCAAAGCCTTTTTCCCCATTAGTAGCCTCCTTTCGTCATGTTTTACACAAGTATGCCATCCGCAAGCTCCCATTTGCGGTCAAAGTTCTCGTCTGCAATCCGGTCATGCGTAATCATGACAACACCAATTCCGCCCGAGCAATATTTTCTGAGAAATGCAACCACACACTGCTTTGTATCTCCGTCCATGTTTGCCGTTATCTCGTCCAGAACCAGAAAAGAAGGTCTGTCTCCGTAGACAGCTCTGGCAAACGCTATCATCTGCCTTTCTCCCGCTGAAAATTTCTTCTGCGCGGAGTCCATGTTTTCCTGTAGTCTTCCTGCAAGGTTGCCGCAGACCCTTCCGCCAATTTCCTTCAAAAGCGCTGTGGTTTTCTCTGCGTCCCGCTCAATCCCTGCTATATTCTCCAGCACTGTTCCCGGAAAGAAGCCGCAGCTCTGCCCACAGTATCTGACCTGTCTCTGAAAGAAATCCCGATCCAGTTCCCACACCGGCAGATCGTCCGCGCAGATTCTTCCACCCTGAATTTCCAGCATTCCGCAGAATATTTTCCCCAGTGTGCTCTTCCCTGTGCCGTTCTGTCCGACGATCTTATAAAATTTTCCCGCCTCAAAGGTTGCGGAAAGCTCTCTTGTAACAGAGACTATCGTCTCCCCCGAATAGGAGAAGGACACCTTTTCAAACGTCAGCCTCTCTATCCGCTCCGGCTTCCTCTTTCCTTCCCACATTCCCTGATCGTCAAGGCCGCCGAGGAATTGTGCCGCTCCCTCCGCCCTTGTCCGGCTCTGGTACAGCTTCGGTAATTGTGCAATATAGGACATGATCGACTGGGATACACGGAAGATCGAATAGACGCCCCCGACATTGATTGTTCCCCTGATCACACCGAGAAGTCCGAAAGCAATGGCAACGAAACCTGTAATATGATAGGTACAGGTTCCGAGACTTGAATTCTTAAAAAAGGACTGCATTGCTCCCAGCCAGACATTGTTTACCTTCTCCAGCTTTCTTTCCGCATTCCGTGAAATCTTTTCCGGATTAAGCATTACTTGAACAATCTCTGAATTTTCAACCGACTTTCTCAGAAACGCATCTGATTCCGCCTCAAGCTCTTCGCCGGCAGTGTAATCAGCCGTACTCCCCTGACTGCTCCGATACTGGTAAAGTGTAATTCCTCCCGCAATCAGACAGACAAGGGCTGTAATGAGTGGATTGACCCACACACCATAAGCGATATAGACCACCAGTGCGAGCACCGTGCCGATCAGCTTCGGAACATCACCAACTATGTAATCAATAAGCTCTGGTATTGAACTGTTAAGCATCTGCAAACGATCCGTCGCGCCAACCTTTTCCCTGTCCCTGACAGCCCTGAGTCTCTCAAAGAACCATTCACTTTCTCTTTCTGTCAGCACACATTTATAGTTGCTTTTCCATATCTCCAGCAGTCTCTTCAAGCCGGCAGCAACGATGCCGAGAAGCAGTGCACAAACCAGATGCTGCCACCGAAAAAGCCTGTCCGCAATCAGCCGCTCCATCGCAATGCTGAATAAGCTGATGACTGCCAGTTCCGCAACTGCGATAATAAGCTCACACACGCCCATGAGTGCAATAATGGTTTTACAATATCCAGTATGGATAGCTGCTATCCTCTTTTTCAAAAATGAATCTCCTCCTTTTCACATAATATTTCAATAAAAATGTTATTTTCCATGAGTTTTTTTACACCTTCATCAAAGTCATCTTCTAAACGCTGCTCCGTGACTAATCCTTGCATTTTTTCAATCCATTCGTTTCTCGCGTCTCTGATATTTCTTTTTTCAATCAACAGATTAATTAACTCCCTTGAAGACTGATTTAATAAAACAACTTGTTCACACTCACCTTTTATAAGAATAGGTTGCCCATTGTAATCACCCAATCGATAGTCAGTATTCATTTTGATTTTACGCATATCCATACTTAATGCTCCTCTTCCATAATCTGTATTACCCGAATATCGTTTTCCTCGTCTTCATGTATCACTTTCGGAGTAAAATTGAGAAATGACTCTTTTTTAGCCATTTTCGTATATAATATATTCCAATATTTTTTCACCATGTCACAATTTGATTTTGCAGATTCTGTACAAAGCTCACCATTTTGATCCCTTGTAAAAACAATAGGGCATCCACCATTACAATAATGAAGAGCCATGCAATCAGTACATCCACCTAGTGATTTTTGACGTAATTCATCATGAAAAGTCCTTTGCGGATCATAGTATTTTAAATTTCCATTCTCATCTATGCGTCCCAAGCCATACATTTTCCGATCCATTTTTTCATTACAAGGCATAATATATCCTGCCGCATCAATCCATGGAGAAATTCCTAACCAAGCACCACATAGCGCCGGCTGTAAGGTATTAGGAAACAAAGAACATCCAATATGTTTTTTATAATTTTCTTGCACATAATTATTAGCTTTTAAATACTCCTTTAAAAACTCCTCCCTTGTATCCCTCTCCATTTTTTCTGCGCGCCCACTGTATGCAATAGGTTCAAAAGAAATTTGGTTCAATCCAATGTACTTGTCAAATAAATATTTACATATTTCCGTAATTCTGCATACATTTTCTGGCAAAACTGTTACACGAATTGTATAATTAAATCTTTTTTCAGACAAAAAATCAAGTGTCTCTTCTATAAGTTGATGATCTTCCTGTCTTCCGCACCGTTGATGTTTCTGTATCTCAGGTATTCCATCATACGACAACGTTAAATGGTTAATATTCTCTGCAATATACTTCCGTTGTTCCAATTCAAGTATTCCATTACATACAAGATTGACTTCCGTTTTTATATTTAATTTTTTCTCTCTGGAACGTATTTCATCGACAAAAAAAGTAAAATTATTCCAATATATAGTAGGCTCACCACCCCCTGATAACGTAATTGTTACCTTAGGTTCATCATGTGTCAAAAAGCTATTAGTTGTGAAGATCTGTATACTTGATTCAAGATACCCTGCATTTGTTTTTTCCCCAACACCTCAGGCTGTCTACATAAATTTTTATTATCTGAATCATAGTAACAATATTGACAGCTTAACTGACAAGCTGTTGTCAAAAAAACACCTATCTTATTTGTACAAAAATTATTTAATGCTTTTGTTTCTTTATACTTGTTTGGATCCGTTTTTTGTCTTTTAATTGTCCCTTTTCTTTCCGCTTCATTAATCCATTGTATTACATTAATCTCATCTTTTACATTTAACACTATATCATACTCTGGAACGCCAAACGTCCTATCCTCCAGTTTAAAAAATCTCATAAACAAATATCCCCCTACATCACGTCATTAAAAAGGGGAAGCTTACAGCTCCCCCGGAAATTACCTATTTCTGCATTGTGAAAACGGTGGTCCGCAGTGCGCCATAAAAGCACAAAAGCAATTTCTAATCTTTGCAATTTCTTCTTCATCAAAGAAAACAAATTCAGGTCTTTCGTACATTGTTTTTACCTCCTATTATTTTCTCGCTTGTTTTAGTGCTCTGACAAATATACTATACCAAGCAGCTCTTTAAAACGCCATGGCAAATTTGGAAAAATAATTTTCCAGTTTTGCCATGGTGTTTTATCAACATACTATTATGCTTTAAAATAAAACAAATGCTAAACTAAACAACCGGAAGAGAAAAATTACATGAAAAATAACATGAAAAAAAATATTTGCCTCCCTTGTATTTGTATACGCGATTTTAAATTCTACAAATTATATGTTCTTCAATAATAGTGGTCATTTTTCATTATGTATAGTAATAATGATTATCTTGAAGTCAAACCAAAATAATTTTCATTAATCTATTTCATGTTTCTTGCGCAAATTTTTGATTCTTTCTTTGCCTTTTTCATTGTGATATATTTCAAAAAACGCATAAGAGTATTCCAGCATTTCTTTGCACTCTGCATAATCTGCATCGCTCTTATGCTCTTTCTTTTCCAACACATTCCATGCATAGATATATGTCAGGCTGGACAGCCACCCAAGCGCATCCGTCTTTACCGACATTCGGATTCCACTCACCAAATCTCTATTGGCAGCTTCAACCAGTCCTTTTTCTCCCAGCAAATCTCCGCGCCCTAATGTATACATGATATAATTTGTATTGCGCTCATAGGTCAAAGGCTCTCCTTCTGCCGGTTTCAGCATGGAAAAATATTTTTCTGCTTCCTCATATTCCCCCCTTTTGCTGTGAAAACGGAACAACGTCTGAAATAATCCCCATTCATTTTCAAACAGTATAAGATCTTGTGCACAATTCTCCACAGGCAACGTCAGATTTAAGATCCGTAAAATCTCTTCCGCCGAATACTCATCTACAAACCTTGATCCCAACACTCTTACCATATATTGTTTACTGTTTATCAAATAGAGCTTATATTCATCTGTTATTTCATTTATTATTTCCTTCAATTCCCCATACTTTTCTATCGTTTGCAAATCCTTGAGTCGATTAATTTTCTTGAACACTTTGTAATCATAAGTGTCAACACTCGATATATACTTATCTCCCGACAATTTCAGCCGCTGTAGTAATTGAACTCTCAAGGTGTCATTCAGTTTGTGCCGCTTATTCTCAAGCCTCGATATGGTGGTAACGTCACAGATGCCTGCCGCCAGTTCCTCCTGTGTCATTCCAAGCACTATCCTTCTCTGACGTATCACCTCATTTACATTAACCGCATGGCCCTCTCTGTATCTCGGGAAAAACTTTTCCGCCCTCGTTACCCCATATCTTTGGTTCATCCGCTTTAAAGTCGCAAGCAACCCGTACTCTTCTGCCGAAGCTTCACCAAGCACTTCCCGGCACCTTATGATTCCTTCTTTTAATTCCGCAAGAAGCACAAGCAGATCGACTCCCACTGTCAGTTCATAGGTTCTCTCCCCGATTTCCATTGCCTTTTGATATTGACCGTTACCGATATAACAATTCATAAGCCAGTATCCGACATGTCGGTAAAGCAGATCCCTCTCTGATCTATCATACCGTTCCTTTTCAAGACAATTAATAATCTTATGATACAGTCTGATTGCCTTACTCTTTTCACCCCTCAACTCAAGATATCGCACATACTGCTGTGCCAGCAGCATCTCCATCCGGCTCAGATAATACTCCTCTATGTGTTCAATCTCAAAATCTGCAAATGTATAGCTGATACCCTCCATGAGCTTATACATACATTCGTTTATTTCTCTTCCTGTCTTATGCATAATCTCACATTCCGCAAGGCAGAGAAACTGCTTATGAATGTGATTTCTGGTATGTTTTTTATATCTGTCCAGTTCTCTTTGCGCTTCTTCATATTTTCCATCATCTATGCATTCATATATGTATAACCGCTTCCGCAACTGTTCATATTCATCAAAGTTTACGAGCACAGTAAATCTCCCACTGTACTTTCCAAGTCTTTCATAAAGACTGTCAAACAGGAGCTTCTCCGCGCTTCTGTCTCCGTTTTCAATTCTGGCAAGCTGCCCTATTGAGCATAAGCCCCTAGCAAGCGTTGTCAGCTTGATATTCTCAGCCGTTCTGATATTTCGAATAAGTTTTCCCGAATATAGCATTGAATCTCCTGTCAAATATTGCATTTTTCTGTCGCACTTTATTTATTATACATCAAAGCGCTTCTTTTTAAAACTATTATTTGTAATTTTATTTATTTTTGTGATGCTATGATGAATTTAGGTGTTTACATTGAGTTAGTTTCTTACCGGATTCGTACCTCCGCTCCAACACCATTAATAGAGGGGTGAAATATTTCTATATGTAGGATAGGGAAAATAGAATTCCTGCCTGAAAGAGAAAAAGTATAACTCAGGCAGGAAAATAGCAAGCTTATAAGAAAGACTTCCTGGCTAGGAAGAAGAAAGTGCATTCTGGGTAGGAATATCTATCGTCAGTCCCACCTTGAGCTGCTTCACCATATCTCCCAGCTCCTCCTTGAGGACTTCAAAGGACTTTGCGCCGGTGCAGTGTCCGGTGTAGACCTCCTTCACGCCTGTCTCGCGGATTCGCCTTGCGAGAGCGGTGACCTCCTCACGGCTCTTGCCGAATATGTGGAAGCCTCCGATCAGCATGGCAACCGGCTTGTCAAACGCGCGGGCTGCCTCGTTGATAATATTATCCGCACCGCCATGACAGCAGCTGTTAAACACCACCAGTCCCTTGTCTGTGTCAAAGACAAGGCTCTGCTCATGTGAAAAGTCATCCGGCGTCCATCTGTGCCCATTCTTCACATACATATTGTTTGCCTTGCCGACCTTTTCAAGTCCCGGCGTATCATGCGGTATCAGGTACACGCGGTCGCAGAGCTTGTATTTTCCTTCGACCTGAACGATCCTGTCCGGATAATCCTGAAGGATGTTTCTGGGGATTCCGATATATTTATGAATAAACCATTTCTTGAAATAACAATTCTCGCCGGACGGCTTTCTCAGATAAAATTTTGCCTTGGAATTATCCTCAAAAAAGGGACGCATTCCGTCTGCATGATCATAATGTGCATGGGACAGAACCGCATAATCCACATCTGCAAGCGCCAGCTTCATTTTCTCCGCATTCTGTACAAAGAGGGACGACGCTCCCGTGTCGAGCAGAATCTTCTTATCGTCCGTCTCAATATAAATGCTTAAGCCCCATTCTCCCTTCATGCTGTCAAAACCAATATTGTCTACTAAAACTCTTGCCTTCATATTCATCCTCTTTTTATGTAGATTTTTTGCAAAACATGCCTGCGGTGGTCTGTACATTCTGCGCAACGTCACTTACGCATGGGAAAATTCCGGGAACAGTAGCTTCTGCTCCGCAAAATCCTTCATACCATCTCCCATATAGTAGAGCGCATAATCCTCCCCGCCGTCGTAGGGAGTTACTGTGAACAGTTCCTTCTCATCCCCGCAAGGGGTGAATCCCAGCAGAACCTCCTCAAACGCAAAGGGCACCCGGCAAAGCACTTCTTTTACACTGACATGCTTTGCGCTGACAATGCTCTGCAGACGCAGCTTCGTTCCTTCCAGCTCCATGACAGCAAAGCTGTCCAGTTCGGCGCAGTAATACACGTTTTCCATTCCCGCCGTGTAAAAGGTCTGCAGGCCGAAGCGGTTCGTCTGATCCAATGCAGCGTTGACCGCCGCCGTGCGAAGCAGCTCCAGATATTTGTTTTTCAATGCGCTGTCCTGACCGTCCACGGGCTGAAAGGTCGCCGTCCTGTTATCGTCTGCCACCTTGCTTTCCCGCAGAAGCAGCGCCGTCTGTTCCTTCGTCAGAGAACACTGACATTCCATTGTCCTCTGAAAACCGAGCTTCTCATAGAAGCCGGTCGCCTCAAGATTTGCAAACAGATATATCGCATCCGCCTGATCCTTGTATTCTTCTATCACCTTCTGCATCAGCTGCGCAGCATAGCCTTTGCGGCGGTGCTCCTTTGCCGTCATGACTGTGCCGATCTGGATATAATGCTTTTTCTGTCCATTCTGTTCAAAGTACATCTGATTCACCGATACGTTCGCAACCAGCTTCCCGCCCTCCTCATAGGAATACGGAATATACTCGCCCGTGTAATATCCTCCTGTGACCCAGCTCTCGAAATCAATGTAAAAGGTTTCCTTCGCCAGGGTATTCAGCTCCCCTCTCAGAGCCGCATCGCTCATATAGTCCTTAACAAATCTCATTTCCTTGTCTGTCCCCCCTGCCGGAAGCCTTTTTGTCTCACGCTCCGCCTTCCTGCGACGTTTCTCCTCTTCCTTCAGCTGCCGCTGTTCCTCTTCCTGCTCCAGCTTCAGGCGCTTCTTTTCCTGCTTTTCCAATGACTTTTCCCGCTGCCGTACCTGCTTCGCTGCCGCCTTCTCAATCTCTGTAATATAACGATCTGCCTTCCTGCGATTCTTTCTGTCAACCCGATAAGGATCATACAAGAAATAGGAAACTGCGCCGAGCATCAGGATAACAACGCCTGCCACGGTACACACCGTCACCAGAAAATCAAATTCCTGAAAGCCCTGCTCATAGCAGGTGAAAATGGTAAGCATGACCGGAAACAGTAAAATATACAGACCCTTCGTCAGAACGTCTAACAGAGCAAGCTGCTTTCTGCCGTTGGAGAGCAGCGCCCCCTCTATCGCGGTATACAGCGCCATGAAAAGACTGATATTCGAGCCGAAGCCGTGAAGCACACCACAGATTGCGAACAGCACCAGTGACAGGAAAAACATTGCGAAGGCAATTCCCTGATACAATGCGTTCTTATATTCCCGCATTCCCTCCAGCTTGTCCTCACTGATCCCATGCATCTTGTATACATCCCCACGGATGCGTCGTTCCAGCTGCTCATTATACTGGCGTTCCTCTCTGGTTTCCCGGAGGGAATCCTCCACAGATAAGCTCATCCGGTCTATGTATTCCTGTTCCTGACGGACACGTTTTCCCCGCTGCTTTTCCAGCTCGCTTTGCCTCTCAGCTTCATTCTGCAGCTTCATAACCTTTCCCGCGCGGGGCGTTGCAACGCTGTCACTGCCCTGTTCTACGACTTCAATCTTCTTCCCTGCGTCTTCCATCTTCATTCCTCTTTTCTGTAGCCCGCATAGACAATTTGCAAAATTCACGAATTTCAAATATCCGCTGTGCATTGTGCGCAACGTCACTTGCAAAGGCGTATAAAAAGCTCCCGATGCGCCTCAAAAAACTCAAAGTACATCCTCGTATTCTCCAGTTCCCACCAGTTCCGAACCGTTGCGGGGCATGCATCCAGATCATAGATCCTCGCCCCTCTCATCGCCAGCAGGAACGGCGAATGCGTCGCAATGATAAACTGGCATTCCTCGGCATATGCCTTCTGTTCCAGAATTTTCACCAGCTCCAGCTGGAGCCTCGGCGACAGGCTGTTCTCCGGCTCGTCCAGACAGTACAGGGTGCGATCCCTGAACTTGGACTGAAAGTAAAGCAATGCCGTCTCTCCATTGCTGTTTCCCGCCATCTCCGTTCCCGCAAAGCGGTTGATGAACTGCCGTCTGGATTGGGTCTTTCTCCGAGCCTGCACCTGCATCCGCAGCTCTTCCATGTCGTCCATGCTGTTCACTTTCACCATACCCGGTGTAAACTTCAGCCGCATATATTCTTCCTTTGCCGCCACCCGGTTTTCGCTGATCTCATCGTTGTTCGTCCGCATTGTCAGCATATAGTCAAAGACATCATCACTGGTAATGATCCTGCTGCCGTTGGGAATGCGGAGCGGATCTCCCTCCTCATCGCTTCCCAGAAATGCCTGACACGCCTCCGTATACCGCGCAAAGGTCTCGCCTGTGTTGTACGGTGCGATCCGCTTTAGCTGTAACTTATTTGCTATGAGATTCAGCAGGGTGCTTTTCCCGGAGCCGTTGCCTCCATAAAAAATCGTCACAGTAGAGAAATCAATCTGTGTCAGCTTTTTCCGAGGAAATATACCACAGGGGTAGGGATTGTCCACATAGGCAAACTGTCCACCGTTTTCCATTCCCTGCTCCAGTAAAATACCCTCCTCCCGCACGGTATCCGGGATAAGGAAATTCGTCAGATACAGATTTAACCCGACGGAACAGCCCTCTGATTCAGAATTCTGCCTTGCTCCCTGTTTTGCTCCGAGCCTCGGATCACTTTCCTGCTCATTCTCCTGTACCGGATTTTCTCCAAAGTCCATATAAGGGCGATCCGCATATAACATCTGAAGCACCATGCCCTGTCTGGAAAGAATCTCCTCCTTATCACCGCTGGTCTTTAAAACAGACAGCATTTCCACCGCATATTCTTCCTGCAATTTTTCATTCATGGATGCCACCGGCTTTAAGACGGCTTCCACCGCCGCATTGTCAAGCATGCCATCCTTCCGGACTTTCTGTAGCAGCCCCACAAGCCGATGTAAGTTCTCTATCTCCATCACAGACCTCATTTCCTGCTTTCTCTGTTATATATAAATCAGCTGTTACCCATACTTAATATAACAAATTCATCGGCAATGTTCAATTACATTTTATACGCGGTTCACCGTATCTGTCAGCCCTTCGGAAAGCTTACTACAAAGGCTTCCCTATATTTTTCCCATACCGTTAAAAATTCTTCCTCTGTGATGTCTCTCACGTCGCCGTTCTCTTCCATATAGTAGGACTCATTCGCGTCTTCATCGTATTCCACATAAATAGCTTCCGCTGTTTTCATTTCTCCATTCTGCCAGTCAATTTCAAGGCGATGTATGCCATGCCCTCCCGCCTCGTAGATACCTGTTTTATCATATGCGATGGGATAAGCAGTTCCCGTGCTGGCGGCCAGCCCGATCTGCTTTATGACTCCATCAACCGGATAATACACATCACACCACAACGTTGCCCGCTCTCCCGAAATGTCATCGAAGGTCATATCTTCCGACGTGACAAGCAGCACCGGAAGCGGCGCATTTGTCTCTATAATTGCAAACAGCTCATTCTCCTTCAAATTTCTGATTGCTTCACCGTAAATATCTGCATACTCACTGCTTATGGCCTCACCCGCAGGTGCTATGTTTTCCTGATATTCTCTTGAGGGATTTGTCAGAAAGCAAACGGCAACAATAATGCAGACTACCATTGCCAGAACCGTAACTCCGAGTGCGGTTTTCTTATAATTCAACACCGATTTCACTCTCTCCCTGACACCGATCTCGCCGAATGCCAGAGGGCATGACAACACCAGACGTCTCTGGTTCGCACATGCCAACAGTACTCTGGAGTATTCCTTTTTATCATCAAAGCTCATGTCGCTGATTACTTTTTCATCACAGGCGAGCTCAATATCCTTACACAGCAGAACGTAGGCAACCCAACACAACGGATTGAACCAGTAAATGCACAAAAGCAGGTAACTGAAAGGTTTCCAGAGATGATCCAGCCTTTGCAGATGAGCGTTTTCATGTGCAAGTATGTACTCCTTCTCCTCTCCATTCAAGGATGAGGGAAGATAAATCCGCGGCCCGACGCTTCCCATGATAAAGGGAGATTTCACCCTGTCACAGAGATAGATATTGCCCTCATCCCGTACCGCCTCCCTTACCGTGAGGTGCAGCCTGACCATGCTTCCTACGGCAATCACAAGAAGAATTATCGTTCCACACAACCATATACTTCCCGCAATTTCCAGAGCAATCTGAAGCGGGGCTGCACTTTCCGAGCTCTCATAGGCGAAGGTATCTCTCAGAAGCGAATTGATAGTATCTCTCACGACCGGCAGATTACTGTCCACCGATGGCACATAGGGCAGGATTTCTCCCTCCATCATCGTATTGTATTTTATCGGCTCGGAACTTGGCTGTAAGCTGAACACGCTCTCGACGGAAAAGGGGATCATCAGCCGGATTGCCACCACACCCCACAATATACAATTCATCCACTTAGGCATCCTGCGAAACACAAAACGGATACATATCACCACCAGAATCAGCCATCCGGCTGTAATGCTTCTATTCAAAAGCCCCCCGAAAATCTCCCCCATACTCATTCTTCCTCCATATTCAAGGTTCCTCAGCCTGATCAATCATCCTGCGTATTTCTTCCGCCTCCGCCTGCGTCAGCTTCTTATTCTGCGTAAACGCTGCGATAAATGCCGGAAGAGAGCCCGCAAAGCTGTCCTCCACATACTGTCTGCTCTGTCTGGAATAAAATTCTTCCCTTGAAATGACCGCTGTTACCAGACCATTTTCATTCCGGAACAACCCCTTATCGATCAGCCTTCTCAGAACATTATGGGCTGTCGTTCGCTTCCAGTTAAATTCCACCGCAGTCATTTTTACCAGCTCCGAGGATGTCACAGGTTCATGCTCCCAGATCATATCTGCATATCTCGCCTCAATCACACCTAACTGAATTTCCATAATATTCCTCTTTTCTGCGCACATTCTTTGCGCATAGCGAGTTTGTGTCAAGTGCACGCAGACACAAATCTCGTGATCGAAAAATTATATTTTTCAATCTTAGTCCTCCTTATACGCAATAGACCACAAACAGTAGTCTTGTTTACAGTCTACTGCTTGTGGTCTCACTTGTCAAGGGCTTTCCGAAAGCCTGCTTGTTGTCTATGAAATTTTCTATTTACATTTTTGCAACTTTAAATTTCTGAATCAATCCGCGCAGATTCTCAGCTTCATTGCTCATTTCCTGGCTGGCAGCTGCACATTCCTCGGATGTTGCTGAGTTCGTCTGTACAACATCATTGATCTGCTCAATGCCCTGATTGATCTGATAGATTTCCGTAGTCTGTGTCTCCAGCGTATCCGCAATGTTGGCAACCTCTTCCGTGATGGTCTTAGAGCTTTGTGCCACCTCTTCCAGCTTGGCAGCCGTCTGGCCTGCGATCACCATACCTTTTTCCACCGCTTTAACCGAAGTCTCAATCAGCAAGGAAGACTCTTTTGCAGCCTGCGCGCTCTGATCAGCCAGAACATTTACCTGATTCGCTACAACTGCAAATCCTCTTCCTGCCTCACCCGCTCTTGCCGCCTCGATTGAAGCATTTAATGCCAACAGATTTGTCTGCGCCGCTATCTCATTAATCGTTGCAATGATCTTGTCGATCTCCTTCGATGCCACATTAATCTCATTCATGGAATCGACCATTTCACGCATCTTGCTATTGCTATCCAAAATTGAGTTGCCGAGTTCATCCACTCTTCCACTGATTTCTTTTGCAGTCTTGGAATTCTGCGCTACCTGTTCGGACACGTTTTCAACTGTCGCAGTAAGCTCCTCGACAACAGCCGCCTGATTAGTAGCTCCGTCTGCAAGGTCGCTTGAGCTTGATGCCACCTGCTCCGCTCCCTCGAAAACTTCGTCAGACACATGTTGGATTCCCTTAACCGTGTCTGCCATGCTTTTTTCAAATGCCATAAAGGAATTTAAAATACCAATGAAATCGCCCCTCCATTCCACTTCCGGCTGAACGTCAAAATTGCCCTCTGAGAACTGCTTCATTGCACGGTCAATGTCATCCACATAAGATCCCAGAATACGAATGGACTTGCGCATGCTGTGTGCCAGTCTTCCGATCTCATCGTCCGAATGGTATTCCAGAGTGCTGTGCAGATTGCCCTCCGTGAGTTCCTGCGCAACATCCTCGATCTGATGTAAGGGAACCAAAATCGTTTCCATCACTCTTCCGGCCGTTTTCCTTGCCAGAAGAACTGCTAAGATCAGACAGACAACAATAACACCAATTCCGGCAAACGCAAGAATTACCGTAATCCTGACCGCCCGGTTGCTTGCTTGATCTGTCACCTCATCCAGCTTCTTACCGATCTCTACCGTCTTATCCAACGCCGGAGTACATTCGTTTATAATTGCAACGGTTGCCTCATCTATCTTACCGCTCTTAATCTGTTCCATGATAGAATAGCCGACATTTCCCCATGCTGCCAGAGAATCCGAATATTCCTTATAAAGCTCAGCCGAAACGACTCCTGTTCCCTTCAACGCTTTCAATTCAGCATCGACCTCTGCGAGCTGGTCTTCTACATTCTGTTCATAGCTGTCATAGGTGGATGTGTCACTGTTCAGTGCCATTTCTCTGATATTTCTTGCAGCGGAATTGACATTCAATCTGCATATCTTCACCGCGGTATCTGCGCGCTGTACTCTTTCAACATAATTCAGCATGTTCGCAAACAGTACTCCGATAATCACCACAGAAAGCGCACCAGATATCAGCATCATGATGATAACCTTTCTGTAGCCATAGCTTATTCTTTCCTTCAAATGCATTTTTTCCAACGGCATATCTCATTTCCCCTTCTCTTATATTTGTAAAAATTGGAACTATTTTCTATATAGCAAAAAATTTGTTTGATGTCAATCGGGGTAATGTATAGAATACAAAATTTTTATATTTCCAGTCGCAAAACCTTCCGAACAGCTCAGCGCTTCAGTCAATTCAATGGACATACCAAGCTTCTGATGATATGTGGCATTTGCAAATGCTACATGTCACTCAAAATATTCGTCTATGTAATTGCGTAAGACTGATATATTAATCGGTGCTTCCGATGTCTCGTGTAGTATTAGTAGATTCTTGCCCAGCAAATACCCATTTTGCTCGTAGATGTCCAGTTTATTCAAACTTGAATTATAGTAATTTGTCTTATCCATCATTCCTAAGTGTTCTAACATGTACACTTGTCTGGTTCTTTTATTTAAAACCATAAAATCAGGTCTGAATATCCTCTGCTGTTTTCCCACAGTCAGTTCTATGGGATATTCATACCGATAGGGAATGTTATGTGCTGCTAATTCATCTGATATTATTTTTTCTGACTTGGAACGGACTTTTTCACCTTTGATTGTTGTAAAATATGGTTTACCATCCTCCCACCGTTCCGAAGCCTCGTATCTCACCGTCATCCACTCTTCCACAAACTCATCCAAGGGCTGTTGTATCGGAGTAACAATCTGCCTTCGTCCATAACATAGAT
>OIZA01000102.1_pt1 | contig 50764 bp, 51 predicted proteins | sample 1588381 | NCBI WGS metagenome assembly OIZA01 (sample SAMN03283277) | human gut metagenome | biome: human-associated habitat; material: feces | host: Homo sapiens | place: Peru | collected 2012 | reverse complement strand
GCTTACTATGACACCAAGATCTTCGAGAACGATCCGTTCGCTAAGCTGGATCAGACCGGTGTCGGCAAGCTGATGGAGATGGCTATCAAGCTTGGTAAGCCTGTAAATCCTAAGCTGCACGTTGGTATCTGTGGTGAGCACGGTGGAGATCCTTCTTCCGTAGAATTCTGCCACAAGATCGGTCTGGATTATGTATCCTGCTCACCTTTCCGTGTGCCTATCGCAAGACTGGCTGCTGCACAGGCTGCTATTGCTGAAAGATAGGCTAAAAGGTAATCATCTGCTTTACCTCTATGAGGTGAAGATAGATTACGAGAAGGCATTGCGTTATCGCAAGAATTATGGGGCATATCTCCGCAAAAGACAGTGGTACGATCTGACAGCGGAGATGTGGATAGTAGTATAAATATAGGGTAGAGGAACCTCATTACTGGTAGAAATATCGGTAATGGGGTTCTTTTCGGTTGTAAAGAAGAGAGTTGGCAAAAAGAAGCATCCCATGCCTGACGGCACAGAAGGGGCAGGGATGCTTTGAAATTTTTAGAACAGTGCAAATAAAAGAAGAATATATCAAAGGGCAAGCCGCCAGGAAGATGTAGAGCAATCTATTAACATCTTCTTGGCGGCTTTTGCATTTGTCAATGCCGGGAGAGACCATGAAGGAGGTAACGGCAATGAATATAGATGTTGTAGACGTGAGACTGGATGAAAGAAAGCTGCCGTATCTGGTCAGCGAGACGGTGGCTGAATACCGAGGGGGATATGTGGGAGAGCAACGGCTGAAAGTAAATTCCCCGGAGAAAGTGGTAAACGTGCTGAACAATGTTTTTCACATGAAAGACTTTTCGGAAGAAAAATTGTATGTGATGTTTTTGTCCGCTAGTCTTCATGTGATAGCCTATGCGGAAGTTGGTCATGGAGTAATTGATTCGGCAACCGTAGGAATCCGGGAAATAATGCAAAGAGCGTTTTTGACCAATGCGGCAGGAATCATTTTGGCACACAATCACCCCGGACTTGGAAGTACAGCAAATCCATCAACGCAGGACGTTGATGTGACACAGGGGTTGATGCGAGCCTGCGAAATTATGGGGATTAAATTATTCGACCACATTATTGTAGCAGGAGACGATTATTACAGTTTCAGAGAAAAGCACGCAGAACTTTACGTGAAGCGTGAGGAAAGCAGGAAAAAAGATGGAGGTAGAGAAGTATGTTAGCAGAAGTAGTAGATATGAAAGAAGCGGTAAAGGAAGAAATGGAAAGGCGATACCCGAACTGTAGAATACAGTTGGCAGAGGTGAGAAAGAACAACGGACTGTTACTTCACGGTATTTCTATATATGCTCCGGGAAGCATCATGGCACCGACCATCTATATTGATGGATACATTCAGAATGGCTACAGCGTAGAACAGATATGCGATGAAGTCACGGAAATCTACGAAGATAACGGAATGAAGGATATGCCGAAACCGGACTTTGAAGATTTCTCGAAAATCTGTGGGAAAATCTGTATGCAGCTTGTAAATGCAGAAAAGAACAGAGAGCTGTTAGAAAAGCTCCCCCACCGCATAGTACATGATATGGCTGTTATCTACTATATTCTTCTGGGCAGGGATGCACAGAGAACGGCAGTCGTAAAGATTACGAATGAGCTTGTGGCTTTGTGGGGCGTAGATGAAGAGGAATTAAACAGATATGCCAGACATAACACGAAAAGCCTGCTTCATGTTACCGTGACACCTTTGCAAAGAATCTTATTTGAGACGAAAGAAGACAGGGATGCAAGACGGCGGGCAGCGAGTACAGAGGAACTGATGATGGAGATTGTACAGGATCCAGACTGGCAGATGTATATAATGACCAATAAGCAGAATTACTACGGTGCGGTAAATATGCTCTATCAGGATGTACTGAAAATCGTAGCAGAAAAATTAAATGCGAACCTCTACATCCTTCCCAGTTCTGTCCATGAAGTTTTGATAGTTCCCGAAAGCAGAAGCACAAGTGCAGAAGAACTGTACCAGATGGTTTGTGAGGTCAACCGCACAGAAGTAAGTGCGGATGATTTCCTGACAGACAACGTGTATTACTATAATCGTGAGAAAAACACCCTGAATGCGTTTGTAGAAGCAGAGTAATAAAGACCACCTACAGTGATTGATTGCTGTAGGTGGTTGTTTTATATACTTAATTTCTTGACTATACTCAATAGATTGACTATAATATAGAAAGCTACAAAAAATCTTATTTATGAGGAGAAATAATAATGAAAAGAAAACTAATGATGGTAAGTATGATGGCGATTCTCTCTCTGAGTTTGTTTGCCTGCGGCAGCAAAGATACTACAAGCAGCAGTAATGGCAGCGCAAGAACAAACACAGAAAAAGAAGCTGACACAAAGAATGAAAACGTTGGCACATTTAGCCAGTTGTTTACAAACAATGAAGTAGGTGTCTGGTATTCCTGTGAGGCAATTGACAAGGAAGAAACGCCGAGCATTTATGTGATGTATGGGGATGGAACTTACCTTAATTTGGACACGAGAAAGAGCAAGACATTTGCAGAGTTATCGAAAATGACCGACGAAGAGATCATTTCATGGGTAGAGGAGGATTGGAACAACAGAAATGAAGTTTTGATGTATTATCATCAACATAAAGATGAACTTAGACAAGATGCAGAGAATTCCATATCCGATTCAACAGATAGTGATACAATTGCAATGATAGCACTTGATGATGCATATAGGGAAATTAGTGGAACTACATCAGAAGGTGGAGAGGAATTAGACCCAGATTACCTAAATAGTGTGCAGGATCAGGTAAATGCTGCAAAGGATTACATTATAAATGAAATAAATACGAAATTGGCAGAGCAGGGCGGTATTGCAAAACCTCGCTACGGTTTTTCTGTTTATACAGATGCATCGGGAAACAATGTGGATAAGGAAACATTGGCTTTAGAGAGGGAAAACTGGATAGAGATTTCCAGCACCAATAAGATTAAATCGGGCGATGTCTATGATTCACATTATAGCGGATTTATGGCAAATGATGGAAAATATTACTTGATGAGAATGAGTGATGACATGGCATTTGCATTTGATGAGATCGGTGCAGATGGCATTTCCGTAGATGAAGATGTAGTTTTCGAATGATTTTCATAAAACAAAAAAACGGCAGGGGCGTTAGCTCCTGTCGATTTTACTTTGTCTTATCATGTTCAATAATGTCAGAAACAGGACAATCGAGGATGTAGCAGAGCACATCGAGTGTCTTTGTAGTGATTGCTTCCCCCTTTTTCATGCGATGAATGGTATTGGCGGAAACACCGTGCTTAAAAATCAGCTCGTATTCTGTCATGTTCTTACGAAGTAGGGTGTCAAAAAAAGGTTTGTATGATATCATGTTGTTAGATTGAACCTCCTATCAAATATTATAAAAAGAGTATCATACTTAATTTCTTGACTATACCTAATATATTGACTATAATGTAAGAACGATAGAGAACGATCACGTGAAAAAAAGTTAATCGCTCGAAATAAATTCTCTCAACGAAAGCGAGGAAAACCAACTATGAAACACAGAACACACAAGCTCGCTGCGAAAGCCGTAGCGACAATCCTTTGCGCAGCACTGATGCTGACCGCATGTGGCAGCAAGGAAACAACCAGTAACGAAACTGCCAGCACAGAAACAACCTCTGTAGAAGCCGCCAAAGTAACGACCACAGAAGCAGCCGTAGCAGAACCCACGGCAGAACCAACTGTAGAGCCTGCTGAGACTCCCACGGAATCAGAAGCTGCTCCCACAGAGACTGCCCCTGCCGTAGAACCTACAGCAGAACCCGTCGTAGCAGAAACTACAACAGTTGCTGATGCAGGGTATACTTATTCGGAACTTAATCAGACCATGTACGCAAAATCTGCAGTAAATGTCAGAGACCTGCCCAGCACGGATGGTAAGAAGATTGGTGGCTTAAAAGCCAGCCAGGAAATCACCGTTACGGGTAAATGTGACCAGACAGGCTGGTATCGCTTTGAATTAAATAACACCACTGGTTATGTAAGTGATAAGTACATCGTATCCGAAAAACCTGTTGCGAATACCGTTGCAAACACTGGTAACAGCAACACTGCTGCAAATACACAGCAGAATACTGCAGCACCCGCTGCAACGCCTGCACCTGCACCTGCGCAGACAACCACAACAGGAAGTTCAGAACCTTACTTCGACCGTGCTATGGCAGAACAGGTATTTGCACTGGTCAATAACGACCGTGTAGCAAATGGTCTCAATGCACTTGCATGGAATGAAGATATGTACAACATTGCCGTACAGCGATGCTACGAAGGCACCGCAGGTGACATTCATGGTATGATGCGTAGTGGAACCAGCGAGAACAGAGTAGAAGGACCATTAGATGACTCTGGTGCACAGGGAATCTACCAGTCGTGGCATGACAGCCCCGCTCATCATAACAACTACCTGAACGCAACCTACACATCAGGTGCTGTAGCAATCTATGCGCTTCCCATACCTGGTGGCTGGGCATTACCCAATATCGTATCCTACGAAGTATTCACCTGGGATAACACCGCTGCAAACAGCTCTGTAACCATCAACGCTCCTGTACAGGACAACTCCGTCGCAGCAGCCCCTAAGACTGCCGACGATGGCACCAGCACTTCCAGCTCTAACGTAGGCTGGTCTATGACCCCGCCCACGCAGGAAGACGGCTTGAAGAAGTGGCAGGAGCAGAACCCTGATGCGGAAGTGTCGTTCGGAAATTAAATAACAAGTACCAAGGCGGACGCTGATGCGTCCGCTTTTTTTACACTTCTTGACAAAATATGATATAATACCATCAGCAAAGCAGAAAGAGAGGAACACACATGAGCGAATACCGTAAATTAGATTTAAACAAACTCCATTTTGCAAAAACTCCTGTATCATACGAAGAAGCCATAAAAAATGCCACTCCATGTACAATAACAGGAAATCAAATCCAGATAACAAAAATAGAAAAAGATTATATAAAAAGAACTATAAAACTAAAAATAGCACAATAGCAAAATCTCTCATTTACTTTTCCCGTAAAACCTGCTACAATCACAATAAGAACAGCAATGTTCTTCGTGGACAGGCACGTTAAGTTCAAGACAGGCAGAAGTCTTTCCAAACAAATATCTGCGTCGGACTACAGTACATTTACAGAATGTGCGTGGGTTGTAGAGCCATAAATCTATAGACAATCGAAAGTCTTATAAAATATTCGTATCGGAAATATATGTGCCTATACGGTACATGCGGGTGGAAACCACCATAAAACCTGTTTTTTTTTGTTACTCTTGCAAAAAAAGTGTGTATTGAAATGATGAGTCCTGTGACGGTTCTGACAGGACGGTAAACTAAAATGTGACCGAGTGCATGAGAGGTGTGACGGTTCCGACACCTCATAAAAAAATAAAAGTGACCGAGCGAAGACGGCGGACGCATCAGCGTCCGCTTTTTTTGTTTCTTTCTATTCCACATTCTTCATCATATCCCCACAGGTCTGTTGCACAGACCGGGTGATGATATAATTCGCAAAATCTTATCACTGCAAGAAAGGACAATGACCTTATGAAAATAAAATCTGCTGACAGCTCCGACTTATTAAAAAGATTAAACGAAATTGACGAAGAACTCCAGGACTTCCATATATCTGCACACAAATGTGATTTGCTATACAAAGAACAGGACGCCATAAAAACAATATTACACCGAAAACATATTATCGAAACACCTGCAACACCTGCTATGACAACAGGTATCCCACAGACAGGAAAAAGCAGGGATATAGGAACAGATGTAAAAGACTATCACAATAACAGCAAGAAAGGATGAACAAATATGTCAAAATATAAAAGAACAGTAGTATGCTTAAAAGATTACACAGAGAACGGAGTCCTTTACTGGTCTTCTGGTAAGGTATACGGACTGGGAGTATACAAACACAATACCTGGGATATAGAAACCAATCAGGGAGACAAGCACAAAGTCGGCGACGGCTGCCCGTTAGAAGATTTTTACACAGCTTTTGCACTTACGAACAAAATAACCCTCACAGATGCCGTAATACTGGCATTCAACAACGGCTACTTTACTGAAGAGAAAATTCGACAGGGAAATCTGCTGGATTTAGAAAATGCAGACCTTGATGACGAATCAGAATATGAATCCATCTGCGAGGACATAGAAGCCGAGATAGAAGACCTGATTACATCCGGAAGAGACCCCGAACGGGCAAAGAAATATTTAGAAGACATACTGCCAATCTGTGAGTATGACGGCTACAATGCATTCCTGCCAGTTCTTTCCGAGTGGATTGCAATAGCCACGAACAAAATGATTGAGAACGATAGGGAAAAAAGATAAAAAACATAAACATAACTGAATTTCTTTCATACAAAAACTTAGACCAAAAACAAGCAAATATGATACTGGAAATGACAGGACTTCATCGAATGGTACAAAGAAAGATTAGTAAATTACACATAAACTCACAATAGAAAGGAATAACACTATGAGTGATGAAATCAAAATAGAACTCATCAAAGACGACAGCACAAAAAATTGTATCCGTATCTCATGTAGAAATCTGATTGTAGTAGATAATTCTTTACATGCTGCAATAGAAAAATTCGATACAAAATTAGAACGTAGACTCCGACTCGGCTGGGACCAGGCAGAGAGAATAGAAAAGTCCATACAACAGGTCTATGAAAAGAACAACCAAAATGAAGAATTTGACAAATTCCTGCAGGAAAACCATGACAGAATAAATGCAATGGTTCCCCAAAACCCATCCATTGCAAAAGACGACGAAAGAAGTTTGATTGTGACAGATGATATGAAAAGGAGACGAACATGAACTACACAGAAAAATAGCTTGCCAGAATAGAAGCAAACAGCAAATTGATTGATGTTTGCTAGGGTATATTTTTTGAGAAATTTTACAAAAAACTATTTACTTTTTGACAAAAATGTGTATAATATAATTATAAGGTCAGTAATGACTTTCACTTTTTCGCTTATGTGAGGAAGTGCGTATTGAAAAGAAAAGTAGTAGTACTACAAAGTCACTCTTGCAAAAGAGTGTGTATTGAAACGATGAAATTAGCTTTAAGAGCTAACTAAAAGAGGCGAACGCCATAAGGCGTAAGCCTTTTTTAGTTTCAACCCAAGACTTTTACCATGTCCTTTTGGGTCTGCTGTACAGACCGGGTGCAATACGAAAAAGAAAGGCTGTCGTTAGACAGAATGGTAAAGAATTATGGATCGAGATATGGACTTATGGAATGCTCTACAGAAGCACATGGGGCATAATGTGAAAATCACGTTCGAGGGTGCGGAAGATAACCCCGAAAATATCTTACTGCAATGTGAGGACTGCCATTTCGATATTTTGAGTGCTGACATTGAGACCGTGTGTGCAAGGGAGGATTGTTGACAGAGGAATAAGGAAAAGCATACCGCAAAGAATAATAGCATACTCCATTGACTGCATAACAAAATTTGTGTATAATTTTACTATCACAGAAGGAGGTGCTTTTATGCCGACCATTAAATCAAGTGCTGACTTGCGGAACAATTATAATGAAATATCGACCTACTGTCATAACTACCCGGAACCTGTTTTTATTACGAAGAATGGAAAAGGTGACCTTGCTGTAATGAGCATTGAGGCATACGAAGAATTAACCAGCCGCTTTGAACTATATAGCCAGATTAAGGAAGGAATGGATGATATTGCCGCTGGCAATACCAGACCGTTCCAAGAAGCCATGGCTGATATTCGGAACCGTCGCAGAAGATGAATTATCAGGTACACATCACCAAAACTGCGGAGCATGACATTGCGAAAGCAGCAGATTACATCGAATTTGTCTTGAAGAACCCACAGGCAGCAGACCATCTGTTGGATGTTGCAACGGAAAAAATCGGTGAACTGACCCAGATGCCGGAGAAACTGCAGCTGGTGGATGACCCCGTTTTGGCTGGGTGGGGAATCCGATTTATTATGGTAAACAATTATCTTGCGTTTTATACCATAGACGAAGACAAGAAGGTGGTAATCATTGTACGTTTTCTTTATCAAAAAAGCAACTGGAACACCATTCTTCGACAAGGCTTTTCACTCATTTAAGGAACCTGCTTTTGCAGGTTCTTTTTTGCAGTCCGCCGGACTGCCGACAGGATGCTTGGAAGGAGTGTGGCAAATATGAGGAAGAGAATGCTTTCAGGTATCAGAGACTTATGGATTGTCCTGTTCTGTCTGATGGAGAGAACGTTATTACAGATTCTTCTTGCAGTACCCGTTCCGGTCAGAATGGTTCTTGCGGGAGTACTGGCAGCAAAGTATTTGGAGTGTCTGTTTTGCACAAGCCTTAGTATGACAATCCTTACCGTTGTGATGACGGTCTTTGTCGCAACAAATATCAAGAAGTGGAACGCAGAATTTCAGATCATATATGTGACAGCAAGACTCAGAAAGCGTTCACGGAAAAAGGTATATAATTTTATTTAGAATAAAGAATCTACGGGCAGCCGAAAGGCCGCCCATTTTTTTAGGCAGGTAATGTACCACCTTTGGGCGCAGAATGAGCCACGGATTGTACCAGGTCTGGGTTGAACTTTTCCGGGGCAGAGAATGTACCACTTTTGGGTTTATTTTGGTACATTTCCTGTACCAGAAGTGGAACAGAAAAACAGATACCCAAAAATGGAACAATGATGTACCAAAACAGTCCCAGACTTGGTACAATGATTGCACCAAGAAGGAAAGGACTGGCTTTTCCTATACTTGTGTACCAATATGCGCCCAAGATTGACCCAAATCTGGGCGGAAACTGGTACAGGGAATGGTTCACTTTTGAAAGAAAAAGGTATGGCACGATGCACAGAACGACTGGCAGCGGTCACATATTTTTAGAAGGTTCCCGTAAGGGAACTTATTTTTTAGGGCAAGCTGCGCAGAACCCTACGGTGCAGTCAAAGGTCTGCGCAAAGAACTTTCTTGTAAACATTGTTTACAAATTTTGCAAATAACGTCCCGTTTACACGTCGTCACAGACCCTTACGGCTTGTAAACAAGTTCACTTAAAAAATGCCCGTTTTACGGGCGTTCTGGCACTCTCGTTTACAGCTGTAAACAATGTTTACAGAAAAGTGCCAATATTCTGACGGCTCGTTTACAGGCTCAAACCCGTATAGTTACGGGGTTTTCGCAGAAATCTCATTGCTTTCTCCGCTAAAGGCTCCGGAAAGCAAAAAGGGCATAAGAGGTTGTGACGCAGCTTCGCTGCGGTCGGCATAGCCGACGCAACCTCTTACTGCGCTACACTTCGCGTAGCTTGCCCTTGAAACGTCCACCGGACGTTCCTACGGGTGCCCTGAAACGAGCATAGCTCGTCACGTCTCCGACGTAATTTAATGAAAAATGATTTTGAAAAGAGACCTAAAAAATAAGAGAAGCTGCACCTTACGGCAGATTTATTTTTCACAAAATCATTTTCCAAAAGATAATCAGTGAAGAAAGGATCGAAAAAACAGTTGTACCAACGAGTGGTTGTAGGAAGAATGTTTGACATCCTGTGTCGGAACATTCATAATAAACTACAGGATAAAAGTAAGGGAAAGCGAAAGGAGAAAGCAGCATGGAATTAGAGAAGTTTGAGGAAGTATATCAGGTACTGGAAGCACAGAAGGAAAAGGACGAGACTGCTGCAGAACTGTATGCAGATGTAAAAGAGTTTGCCTACAAGTATGCAACGATGCGGTATCGGTTCAGTGAAATGAGCAGAGAAGAGAAAGCCGAGAACGACAGCTACCGCACCAGTCAGCACAACCGGTTCATGGACAGCGTCCGTATCTATTTCCGTTATCTACAGAACAACGGGGTGAGCGTGCCGGACATCAGCAAGCTGGAAGCGGATCGGAAGATTTTTGGTAATTTTGCCTGCTACTATATTTTCCGCATTGAGTGTGAACAGGCATAAAGAAAAGCCTGTTCCCCCAAAACCGCCCATCCTCTTGACAAAACCGAAAAAGTGTGCTAATTTCTGAGTAGGTTGAGACATCAAGTTACTTGTGTCTCTTTTTTTGACTGATAATTCAGGAAAAAAAGAGATCAGGTTCAGATGTATGTTTCAGCTTTGGGAAAGTGCAAAAAGAAATTTAAACATACATCTGGGTTTGTTTTAGAAACAAGTCGGATGTATGTTTTTTTATGAAATCAGACGGCGGCGTGGACTATCAGAAAAAACGGATGCAAAGGAGAAAAACGGATGAGCGGCAACACGCAAAAAGAAGAAATCTACAGAACAGCAATGCAGATTTGCAGAATGTGGGGAGTGGCAGAAACTTTGGATAGCGGGATACCGCCTTATGAAACTCCAATATCTACACAGTCTGCGGAGAATGAAAAACTGGTTCTGCAATGGGCAGAAGAATATGTACAGCTACGTGAGAATGGCGAAGAACTCTGGAGATTCTTTGAAAAGAAGATAAAGAATCTACGCAAGCCGGAGCAGAACTAGCAGCATTATCATTTCTACAGGGGAATTATCATTTCCTTATCAGTTATTTATCATTATAATCTACAGTCAAAGGAGCAAAAAAACTCATATATGAATATTTTTTTGTGATATTATCAGTTTATCATTTTCTATCAGTAATTAAACATAATGTAGATAAGAACGGTCTATACTACAGTAAAAAAGTTTTTTACTGTAGGTGATAAACTGATAAAATGATAAAGCCATTGTTGACTGTAGATTTTGATAAATAATAGAAACATTCTTGCTCTTTTCTAGCATCTGCTGCGGGTCTTGAACCCGGCAACGTAGATTATCAAAATATCAGATTCTTTTGCAAATTTCTTCAAATCTATTGACAAATTGCCCTAAATATGGTATATTCTGTGTAGCTTGAAACAAAACGTGAAAAAGGTTTTTGTTTCTTTTTTTTTTGCTTTTTTTTAAAAGCAAGAAGAAAAGAAACAAGATGTATGTTTCAAGCTTTTACAATTACAAAAGCAAGATGCACCTGCCTTATCTGAATGAAAAGCAGTACGCATAGATACGGAACATACATCCGAATCTGTTCAAATGAACGGGTTCAAGATGGCTGTTCCGTTTTTTTATGCGACGGCAACAGCAAGAAACTATTAACCATTTTTTCAGAAAGGAAGGAAAACAATTATGGAAGACAAAGACATTACTCAAACAGATGTAACCGGTGCTCCGGGGAACACAGGAGCAAGTAACGAAAATGGGGGAGTTGATGTAGGGGATGTATATAGCGACGAGGATTCTTTCTGCTATACCGAAGAACAGTCATACGATGAAGAACCGCCATTTGAAGATTTTGACCCACCATATGCCGTGAATATACCCCGGCTAGAGTATATGACGGAAGAAGAAAAGAAGAAGACATTGTTAAATTTTGCAGGTAGAGGGCAAACAACTCTAGGTGATTTTATTGAATTTAAGACAGAGTATGCAATTGCATGTGCTAAGCAATTTCCTCTGCCACCTACAGCTGATGATGCAAAGGGATTGTCAGGAGCTCTTATGGAAGCAATAACGATTGAGATAATGATTGCTAATAACGGTCGTGAGAAAGGAATGAAAATGCCATGTATTCATGCTTTGCCAGAAATATCATTGTGTAAGATAGCAATAGAATTGGAATATGTCAGGCTATTAAAATTTTCAAAAACAGCAGAACGGAATGATTGTCGGTTGGGAATTTATTGCTTCGATGGAGTAAATAAAGGCATTTATGACCTGGATGAAAATGCAATCAGGAGTGTAATCAGAAAATATCGTTATGACATTACTGAAAGCGCAATGAATAATGTTTTCAAAATGTTAGTAGAGATGGCACCCGTAGTTGAAGTGGGAAAATATCGAAATCTAATCCCGGTCAACAATGGAATTTATGATTATGATGAGAAAACTCTGATGCCCTTTTCTCCAGACTATATTTTTACATCCAAGTGTAGGGTGAATTTTGATTATGTAGCTACCAATGTAGTTATTCATAACGATGACGATGGCACGGACTGGGATGTAGACAGCTGGGTACATGAACTTACGGATGACCCGCAGGTGGAAAAACTGATATGGCAGATAATAGGAGCGGTAATTCGTCCTAATGTACGGTGGGATAAAGTTGTTATGCCTTATTCCACAAAGGGAAATAACGGTAAAGGAACCCTGTGCAGGTTACTGCGGAATCTTTGTGGAGAAGGAAACTATACATCTATCGCTATCAATGACATGAGCAAGAACTTCCGCTTAGCACCCCTACTTAGTGCATCTGCGGTTATTGTGGATGAGAACAATGTAACGGGGTACTTGGATGATGCGTCCGCCTTTAAGGCACTGATTACAGGCGATAAAGTACAGATTGAAGCAAAATATAAAAATCCTGTAGATTTTCGGTTCTCAGGTTTAATGGTACAGTGCGTGAATTTTTTGCCACGGGTAAATGATAAAACCTCATCATTTTACCGAAGAATCCTGATGGTTCCGTTTGAAAAGTGTTTTACAGGGGCGGAGCGAAAGTACATAAAAGATGATTATTTGAACAGACAGGAAGTCTTGGAATATGTTCTCTGTAAAGTGCTGGAAAAGATTCCTTCCTACTATGAATTTGATGTGCCAGATGCCTGTACAAGACTTTTGGATGACTACAAGACCTTCAATGACCCTGTCAGACAGTTCGCAGAAGAAATGCTGCCGGAATTGAAATGGCAGCTGGTTCCTAATAAATTTTTATACGACCTTTTCAAGGCTTGGTATGAGGAAAATATTCCCTCTGGCAGGGTACAGGGGAAGAACTCATTTCTACAGGAATTTAAAGATGTCATTGCAGAACGTGACGACTGGAAAGCCACGGGCAGCAGCGTTCCGACACAGGGGTACAGCTTTGGCAGTGAGCCGCTAATCATTCGCTATAACCTCACAAAATGGATGAATGATGCCTACAGGGGAACCGATGCGGCTATGATATGCACCCCATCAATGGATACGATTAAGTCTTCCGTCAGCGGAATCATAAGGACAACGAGTGGTGTGGCAGTAGAAGAGGATGAGGACAAGCCTTTTTCAGATAAGGAGGAATCGGTATGATGCAGGAATGTTACATTAAGGTCGCAGGAGTATACAAGGGTCTGAAAGAACTGCAAAAAGAGCTTGGGGAGGATTACAGAATTGTTATCTTCGACGGCGAGAGAGTCATCTACAGGGATTTTGGCAACGGCTACGATATCGAAATATCCCGGATGAATACCAACAAAAAGAATGCCAAAGGTACTATCTACATCTGGGAGGATAGAAAACGCTATGTACGGGCATACAGACTGGTTCCAAGGGACCGTATGAAACAGACGCTTATGGAGATTGAAGCCATGATGCCGACATTTGTTAAGCCGTGCTGGACATTGGAAGAAGCCGTTATCTGTAGCGGACGTTCCAAGGAGCGGCTATTGGAACTTGCCAAGGAGCATCCCAGGGTGCTTGTGGATAGTGAAAGTATGATTTTTGATAAGGATGAATTATTATCCTATATCTTCTATTAAATAGGATTCCCTGCCTTGCATTGCTGCCCGTAGGGTCGCATCTTTCAAAAGCATAGTAAAACCTGCTTCGCACCGCTGTAAGCGGCGTTGGGTTTGACAATGCTTTTGGAAGGATGCGGGAGGGTAACCAAGCAATGCAATGAGGGGGTATGCGGATGACACAAAATAAAATGATGTTGGTGCACTATTTTTTTACAAAGGAACAGATAAGTCAAATCATAGGAAAAGGAGAAAAACAGATGAATGAAAGAACCGGAACGATAAGCATACAGCGCTCTTTACAATATGTCGGATTGGACATGGTGGCAGTAGAAAGTCTGAAAGACGGTTATGTCATAACCCGACAGCAATATGTGAAAGTCTGGCTGACACCGTACCACAAATTTTCCCAACATGACATGGCGCTTATGTTAATAGAAATTTTGCGTGAACGGAAGATGCTAAACGAAGCAACTTACAGAAAAATTCAGATGAAGTACGGAGGTAAAAAATGAGATGGATATGATGGTAAAAGAGAGACCACGTAGAGTATGTTTTTACGGAAGAGTTTCCACGGAGCATGAAGCACAGACCAATGCGTTGGAAAATCAGATGGAATGGTACAATGAACTACTGAAACGCCATGAAAACTGGACGTTGACGGGAAGTTATATTGACAAGGGCATTACAGGAACGCTGGCAAAGAAGCGGACACATTTTTTGAAAATGATTAAGGATGCCGAAAATGGTGATTTTGATCTGATCGTTACCAGAGAGGTCTGTAGATTCGCAAGAAATACGGTAGACACACTGGCATACACAAGACAGCTAAAGAAGTATGGCGTGGAAGTCTATTTCGTCAATGACAATATCTGGACATTTGACAATGACGGAGAATTGCGGCTTTCTATTATGGCTGCACTGGCACAGGAAGAGTCGAGGAAGGTTTCGGAACGTGTACTGGCAGGACAGGAAATCAGCAGAAAGAAGGGCGTATTATATGGCAACGGAAATATTCTCGGATACCGTCTGGTACGAAACATAAATGAAGACGGAAAATGGAACCCGGAAGAGAATACTTACAAGATAGAGCCGGAACAGGCGGAAACTGTGCAGATGATTTACGATATGTGTTGTGACGGCATGGGATATCTACAGATAAGTAAGGAACTGGAACGTAGGAAGAGAAAGGATGGTGCCGGAAATGTGAGTTGGTGTTCTTCCAAGATTGGAAGAATCCTGCATAACAAGACCTATGCCGGATACAAAGGCTATCGGAAGTCCTACACTACAGACTATCTTGACCATGACCGAGCCAAAAACCTGGACAGAGAAAGCTACCAGTATGTAAAAGGAAACTGGGAGCCGATTATATCAGAAGAGCAGTGGAACCGTGTACAGAAAATCTGTGCGGAAAAGACGAAGACAGTGGGAGACCATACGATGGGAAAGAAGCCGACAGACAATGTATGGCTGAACAAGTTACGGTGTTCCTGTGCCGCACATTCCAAATATCGAAAGAACAAATGGCGCACAAATAAAAACACAGGAGAAACAGTGTTTGGGTATCAGTGCTATAGCCAGCTGAACAAAGGTAGTTATAAGTTCCGAAAAGAGAACGGACTGCCTACGGAAGGCTACTGCAATATTTCCATGATTGGAGAATGGAAGTTAGAGCTTATGGCGAAGATATTGTTGCAAATGTTGTGGACTGACCGAACGGGAGCAATACAGGAAGCTGTCGATATGATTAGAGAGTGCTACACTGAAGACAACCAGACAGATAACAGGAAGGAACAACTGGCAGTACAATCACAGGTGGACAAGTACACGAAGCGTCTGGGGAATCTGTTGGAACTGCGTGTGGATGGTGAAATCAGCAAAGACGAATACCAGCGCATGAAAGCCGAGACGGAAGAAAAGATAGCAACTTATAAAATGCAACTCTTGCAATTTGACCAGGAGACCGATATACTACCAGATATAAGCTTTATAAAACGGATGTCAGGGAGTTCATCCTAGAAAACTATGTAGAGGAAAAAGAAGAGCAGATTTTATGTAATCGGTATGGTTCTTTCTTGAAATTGTTTGATCAGCTATCGGATAGAGATAAGGAAGATGTTGTATGGGTAATCAAGCAAAGAATTAATGGCACAATATAAATATATGCTAAAAGCATATACCAAAATGTGATAGAATAAGCATATGCATTACGCATATGCTTATTTGTTATATACGAGATTATATGCTGAGTGTATGCTTATATCAAGCAAGTGATATGGAGGTGTCTTTCGATGTATAGAATGTATAGAACAGAGGAAAGCAGCAAAATAGGTGAATATATTGGAAAGTTGATTGCCAGAAAGTATGGCGCGGATCGTCAGTTTGCAATTGAGTATATAAAGTTAAGAGATGGGATAGATGAAGAGCCGGCATCAGACGAAATTCAACGTGTAGCAAACAAAATATGTCAGATGAAAAAGATCGGAAAGGGAATACAGATTAATGACTTGCCAATTCTCTCAGAGTTATTGGAAGTATCTGTTGATAGTATTCTCAGTGCTGGAAAGGTAGCCAAGCCAGCTCCTACTAGGACGACAAATTATTCTGTAGCTTTTTCCAAAGATAAAAAGATTTGGAAGGAATATATTGAGAGACCGGATAAACTTATTCTAAATGAGGACGAATACGGAAAGACAGTTATTGATTATGCGATTGAGTTCGGGAATTATGGATTCCTAAAATACTTGATAGATAACGATTATATTTATTTGATTGATGAGGATCAGCAAAAATATTGGGGAACATTTGGATCAGGTACAACCATAGAGAGAAGACCGCCTTTTGAGTATGATTTGCTTGAATATAAGATGAAGCAAAATGATAGCCTTAGAACAAGTATTATAGCTTTGGCCTTAGAGAATAAAGATTATGAGATTCTTGATGAAGCAAAGGCGAGAGAAATACCTTCTCTATATGAAGCATCTTATTTCTATGGCACAGCTTTGGATGTTAAGAAGTATTACAATCAGCAGTTTATGGATCAGGTTGCCAGGGCATCAGATGAGGTGTTGGTGTACTTTTCATCAGAATTTGAGATAGAGACTAATAGGAAAGCTTTATGTAGATTGACTTTCCCTTATTTAGGAAAGCTGATTGATATGGCAATTAAGGCCGATAGAAAAGCTACAGCAACTATGTTAAAGAATGCTTTGGAGCATAACCAAGATGTGTTAAAGGAACTAAAAAAGATTGGCAAAGCTGCTGAAGATTCATTTTCTAGTATTCGACAGTATATGGATGAAAAATCTATTATGGAAGGAATAATGCAGGATTATCATTTTTACGAAGAGAATGATACAGTGTGCTTTCATTCGGGGATAAATTCAGCAGGAAACTTCCAGGGATTATTCTCGACTGTTGTACGAGTAAGTGCTTCATCTAAGGATGAATATATTAAATCTTTGATTGAAGATGTTAACCGTTCATATAACCAGGTTAAGAATTTTGTTTACAAGGAGGTTTGATTTATGTGTAAGAGCTTTATGGATATGGAAGACGGAGATCTTTGTTTTACTACATCTGACAACATAGCAATAGACTCTGAGGGGCATATGATGATGCGTATGGGTGATAACATGGCTATGGATATGGACTCAGGTGAATTACATATGGTTTCTTCATGGGATGACGATGATGATGAATAGGTGATTTCTTTTGCATTTTCGTTGACGTATACGGAATCCGTGTATATAATAAAGATAAGTATATACGAAATCCGTATACAGGAGGTGCAAGATGAAAGACTTAGAGTATATCGTAAACGGAATCATTGTTGAAGATGAGAATAAGGCAGAGCAAGATGAAGCCAGAAAGAAGAGAATGCTTGCATCTGCTTTTGTAATGGTAAGAAACAAGACCGGTATGAATCGCAAAGAGTTCGCGGCATGGCTAGGAATACCTTATCGAACAATGCAGGATTGGGAACTCGGCAACTCACAGGTCCCTGAATATGTTCTTAGACTCGTTGCCTATAAGGTAATGATTGAAAAGAAAAGGGGGAACATATAATGAGAATACTAAAAGCGATTTTGATGGCGCCAGTTAGAGTGATCGTATTTTTTATCCAGCTTGTATTAACGTTGGGTGTAGTTATATTTGGCGCAGCCGGTGGCATTGTTACAAAGGCTGGAGAAATAGTAGGAGGCCTTTTGATTTTAGGAAGTCTTCTTTGTGTTGCAACCGGACAGATTTCTGGAGATATCTTTTTAAAGATGTTCCTTGGTGGAGTTGCATTCGGAGCAATCCCTGCTGCTGTTACAAAGCTTGGTGAAGAGGGGATTTTTGCTATTAAAGGTATCATAGGAAGAATTTAGAAGAAAAGAGAATGCTTAGAGGCCAGTTCCATCAATTTGGAATTGGCCTTTTTCAATATTGTACTTTATTGAAAAAAGAGTTTGACAATAATGTACAATATTGTATAATGGTCTTAACCAATAATGTACATTATTGAAGGAGGTTGAAACAGATGCATAATTTAGCATTACATTTAACTGATGTCCAATATGGCGAATTATTTGTAAAATCGCAAATTGAGGGATTATCCATAGACGCTTATATAAAAAAGACACTTTTCGGAACCGATCCTGGAATATTCACTCCTAAAGAGGCTATCAGAAGAGCTATGGAAAAATATGACATAGGGGAATATTTTGAGCTTAGGGATCTATATTCAGATGAAGAATGGTCAAGTATGGAGCGCGGAGAAAGAATTGCTTTTGGACGAAACTTTTTTTCTTTTACCAGTGTTATTGAACCAGGAAAAGTAAAACTTGTTGAAGATACGGGAAATAATGGTAGAAGAGCAAAGTACGAACTATTAAAGAAGAAAATGTAGAGAGGAGCCTTTGTTATGAAAAAAGAGATAAGTGAGTCAAACTCGAAAAAAAAGATGACAAATACGAACAAGCCTGACAAGATTTCTAATACTAAGAGAGTGTTAACCTTGCTGGATGAACATCCTGAGGCGGGCGTTATAGCTGGCGGAGCATTAACAGCTAGTGGTATTAGCGCCATGGTTGTATATGGAATAAAATTAGCACGTGCATAGGAGGGGATGCTTCATGACAACAAGAGAATTGAAAGAAAAGCTTAAAAACTCAAACGAGACATATCCAGTATCAAGTGCATATGATGCAACTCATGGTCAAAGGAAAGGTGTTCATTGGAACAATCAAAAGGAACACCTTTTGCCGTGGCTTGATGCACAGGAGACTCATGGTTGTGGTGGGTTTACTAGATTAAATATCAATACGGATGCCGAAAGAATGTACAATCATCTGTCGTGTCCAGAATGTCTTTTATGGTTATGCGAAGCTGCTGGAGTGCCTTATGATGTTGTTAATGCGGCAGCTGAAAAAGCAAAGCTTCTTGAAAAAGTTGTTTCCAGAGCAGCTTCAATTCGTAGAGATATACCGTGGAGTGAGGTAGAGAATAGGCTTAATATCGAAAGCTAAGCCCAGGCAGGTAAGATAATCTGAGAGGGTATTGCGTAAGCAATCATTGGGGTATATGAGAATATGACAAGAACCTCATCACTGATAGAAATATCGGTAATGAGGTTCTTTTGCGTTGTATCATGCTTCTGTGCGGCGTGCCATAAAACGACCGAAGGAACAGAATCCGGTCGTTTTATTACATATTTGGGTCGATTCATGTATTATTTGTTCCGAAACGGTTTTTCTGGACTATAATAACGGAGAAAGAACCGGGAGACCGGAAACAGGGCGGAGAACTTATCTGCACCAAATACAGAAAGGATGAGAGCGTATGAAAACAAAATGGAAAGTGCTGTGGATGAGCCTTTGTGCAGCGTGCATCGTGCTGGTGGGCAATGGAGTGACAGTGCATGCAGAAGGACTTAGTGAAACGACTTTTGGGTATGCCTACGATGTACAAAGAGGACCTGCACCGGCAAAGAATGGAGAAATGATGCATCTGCGGGGGCTGACTGCGCCTTATAAGGCAGACGGAAGTAACACGGATTCTACCAGCGCAGGAAGCTGGACATTGACGGAAATTGGTGCTTACGGCAATGTGGATGAGGCACTGAAAACCGACGAAAATCTGGAATCTGTTGTTTCAACGGTCACCTATTATTATAGTGATTTGGACAAAAATGATGTGTGCATTCATGAGTTGAAGGATGGCGCACAGCATATTGCCTATGGTGTCATTGCAGCATCCGATGAAACCAGCAAACTTGTTTTTTTGGGAAATTCTCTGTATGGCGGAGCAGGCTATCTGCTGTCTACCGAAGAAATAACCAAGTCGGGCGGTGTCGATGTAGAAGGAGCACGGATCGCTCCTGATTATGCCAATGGGGCACAGAAAAAGGTGCTGGCATTGGATGTGACAGACAGCTACACTTTTGCTGAGGCCGAAGAAGGCTATGCTGCACCGGCGGCAAAAGAGGTAACGGTTACCAACATAAGCAGTGAGGAAAGCGGTGCACTGGTGATCGCTCTGGAAGGCAGTGATGCAGAAAGCTTTGAACTTGATAAAACGGCAATTACTGCCATAGCAGCAGGAGCCGGTGATACTTTTTCGGTAAAACCGAAGGAAGCTCTTAGCGCCGGAACCTATACTGCAACGGTTGCAGTAAAAGCCGCGTATGGCAATACAATGAATCCAAAGGCTGTAAGCTTTGTAGTTTCCTTTACGGTTACTGCGGGATCGACACCTGCCCCGGCAGCCCCTACGCCTGCCCCGGCAGATCCTACGCCTGCTCCTGTAAAGCCTGCCCCGGCTTTGAAAGACAACGACGATGATGATTCTTCCGAAGCTTCAGCTGCTTTACCGGAACTGAAAACAACGAATGTTGCAGGAGAACAGATTATTGGCTGGGATGCAATTACAACAGCACTTGCTACGCAGACAAAGGAGAAACTGCAGAGTGTATCCGGCGTCAATCAGGATCTCCTGCATGTGGATGCAGGCGGCTCTGACAAAATCATTCCTGCCGCAGCCGTAAAAGCAGCCTCTTCCTCTGCGCTGAGGGGCCTGCATGTATTTATCGGAGATTCCGATGCGGTTACCTTCTTTACAAAGAGTGATTTGTCCGGTTACAAAGAGACGAACTTTGCCCATACGGATACCGTGGCAGATCATGCCAGAACCATTGCGTTTACGAACAAACAGGCACTGGGTACCACTGTGGCGTTCCATACCACGGTACCGGTAAAATCCGCAACGGTGACCGTTTACAAAGTGGATGCCAACGGCAGAACCTGCATTGCAAAAACCGTATCCAATGCTGCCGGCCAGGTCTGCTTCCCGATGACCGAGACAGCAACGTATGTATTAGAATACTGATCGAAGGCACTCAGAGGCCGGACGGACAGGATGCCTTATATTTCACGGGAGAACTTCCGGTCAGCTTTTTGAATACCCTGGAAAAATAGTAAACATCATGAAAACCGCATTTAACAGCGACCTCGCTGCAGGTATAAAGTCCTGTGGCGAGGTATTTTTTTGCGTTTTCAATGCGGAGGTGGTTCAGGGTGGCAAAAATGGTATCGCCGGTGGCTTTTTTGAATACGCGGTTTAGGTGATCAAAATTACAGTGGAACATTTTCTCCAGAGAACTACTGCTGATCTCGGTGCCGTAGTGGATCGTCAGATACCGTTTCAGGGAGGGAACATAGCTTGCGGTGCCGGTGGCTGTTGTCAGGGCATGCAGGCGGTGTCGGCGGTACTGCATGGCCAGAAGGGCCAGAAGCTCACAGAGCAGGCTTCCCCGCAGGTAGGATTGGAGCGGGTCGCCCTCCGTGCAGGACAGAAGCCTCGACAGTCCGGTGTTGAAGTCTTCGGCGAGATCTTCCGCGTCGAGGTGTCCGTATTTGGGAAAACAGACCGGCGCGGCGGAATCTTCCGAAAAGGCAGATTCCCGGGCGGTGGATTCGAAGGAACCGGTCATGCGGATTCCGTCCATGGAAAAATGCACGTAGGTGAAATCACAGGCAGTGGAGCGCAGTCCCTCATGCTCGCAGGATGGATCCAGAAGGATGTAATGCCCTCCGGTCAGCAGATATTCCCGGTCATCCTCTCTTATGGCCAGTTCACCAGAATGGATATAGTACAGAATATATTCCGGAGCCTTCCGCCGGAAATGGATATAGGGAGGGCGGATATGGGCGGTGTCACACAGGGAGATCCGGGGTGCGGCAAAACCGCTAATCGTGTAGCAGAGATCTTTGTTCATAATGTCTCCTTGAAAAAAGAAAAGCGTTTAATTACATCAATAGCATACGCATATTCTGTAGAAAATACAATAGAAAGTCACTAAAATACAAAAATATAGTCACTATAATATATTCCCATGAGGAGCGCGGGGCAGTAGAATGAGTGAGGTTCCAAAAAAAGCAGAGAAGAAAAGACAGCCGAGGCGGAGGAACCGGACAGAACAGGAAAAAGAGGACAGTTACATGAAAGATATGACGCAGGGAAAACCGTTAAAACTGATCATTGGCTTCGCTATCCCCATGTTGATCGGGAATATCTTCCAACAGGTATATAATGTGGCGGATACGGTGATCGTAGGAAGATTTCTGGGGGAGAGTGCACTGGCGGGAGTGGGCAGTACGGGAACACTGACTTATTTTCTGCTGGCGCTGGTCAGCGGCATGTGCAATGGTGCCGGACTGGTGGTGGCACAGTGCTTTGGCTGCGGAAATAAGGAGAGACTGGCGAAGACAGTGACGGCACTGGTCTGGGTGGCAGGAGTGCTGACCTGCATCATGTCGCTGATCGGAATCTTCGGTGTGGAATTTTTCCTGCGGCTCTTGAGCGTACCGGAGAATGTTATCGGCTATTCTGCAGAGTATCTGCATATCATCTATACCTTTGTCTTCGGCAGTGTGGTCTACAACGGCTGCGCGGCGATCCTGAACAGTGTGGGAGATTCCAATACACCGCTGTGGGCGGTGATCGCTTCTTCAGTGGTGAATATTGCGTTTGATCTGTTCTTTATCATTGTCTGCAAGATGGGAGTAGCGGGAGCAGCGTATGCGACGATCCTGGCACAGTGCACTTCGGCGGTGATCTGTTTTGTAAAAGTGTTCAAGGTGAGAGAAGAGATTGGATTATCCCTAATGAAGTGGAAACCGGAAGCCGGTTATATTCATCTGGTGGTGAAGACCGGATTCCCGGCGGCATTCCAGTCCTGCATGATCGCCCTGGGCGGTATGAGTGTCCAGCGGCTGGTGAATTCCTTCGGCTCCTCCACCATGGCAGCCTACGTGGCGGCGAACAGGGTGGACAGTGTGGCCATTCAGGTCATCGTCTCCATCGGAACGGCGTTGTCGGTATTCACGGGACAGAACATTGCGAAAAATCAATATAACAGGATTAAAGAGGCCCTCTATAAGACACTGGCGGTCATGGTGGGCGCCAGCATTTTTATCGCTGCCATGGTACTCATTTTCCGGGTACAGTTAATGACCCTGTTCCTGGATGCCAATGAATCGGGAGAAGCCATCGGTATCGGCTGTACCTATCTGACCATCATCGGCGTGGCCTATGTGATCGCCGGGGTGATGCAGAGTTACCAGAATGTGATCCGGGGAGCCGGGGACGTCAATACCTGCATGGTGGCGGGACTGACGGAACTGTCCGGCAGGATCGTATTCGCTTACCTGTTGTCCGGGACCCTGGGAGTCACGGGAATCTGGATCGCCACACCGCTGTCCTGGAGCTGCGGCTGCGTCATACCTGTGATCCGGTATTATTCCGGCAAATGGAAGCACAAGCGGCTGGCTTAAATCCGGCGCGGCTATTCCGGACGCATCCATCCGGCGAATTCCAGAATGGACTGGTTCTCCGCCTTTTTCTCGCTCTGCTGCATCTGCTTGCGGTATTCCCGGGGCGACATCTGCATCAGCTTGATGAAATAGCGGTTGAAGCTGGATACGGAATGGAAGCCCACCATTTCGGAAATGTCGAGAATGGAATGCTCTGTACTGCGCAACAGGATGCAGGATTTCAGGATCCGGGTATTATTCACGTAGTCTAACGGGGAAGTACCCATAATATCATGGAAGACCCGGCGGAAATGGGTGGGGCTCCAATGACACAGTTCTGCCAGATACTCGATGGTAAACTGCTGCATGTAATTTTTCTCAATATATTCCAGAGCGGGTGAGATCACCAGAGAATTTTCGGCGATCTCACCTTCTTTTTTGCGGTCCTGCAGGGCGAGGATCTCGGGGGAGCCCGGTTTCGCAGTGTCAGGGTTGGCGCCGCCGAGGCTTTCAATCCGGTACAGTTCTATATAGAGAGAGCACAACAGACTTCTGGCGCTGATCTGGTAACAGGGATTCTGTTCTTCCAGTTCGTGGATGATATGGGATACCAGATAGTTGATGTGGGGAAAAGCTTCCTTACTGAAAATATAGCGGAACCCCGGAAAACCGTCTGTGGACAGATCGTAATTCTTCCAGGAGGCGGGGAGGAGATTGCGGAACAACTCCTTCGGATCCAGAAAGAGATAGGACCAGTGGCTCTTCGTACCGGGAGTACTGTAAGTGGTATGCGGAACGTTACGGGGCAGTACGGTGACATCACCGGCATGGAAGCATTGCTTCTCCCCGTTGATCTCCAGAGTACCGCTGTCGGAATGACAGATCCCGATCTCCAGACAATTATGGAAGTGAAGGCTTCCGCTGGGGATATCCGAGATCTTCCAATAATCACCGGACAGAAGCAGTACGGGAAACTGCATGGGCAGATAGTAGCTTCTGTATTCTGTAACGACGCGTTTCGACTTGGCCATTTCCTACCTCCTGTGAACGGTACGCAAAATTATTGTGCATCCTGTATGATACTGCCCGGAAATACCCGGACAGCGTGGAAATAATGACTATACATTATTTATAACAATTAAACTGGACAAAATCAACCATTATGTTGTATAAATAACAGGTACGCTTTAGGCATCGTTTCCGAAATGACGTCTAAAAATGGCTAAAAAACTTGAATAACACGGCGCTTTTTCGGAAAATACACGTCATGCCATCAAAATACAAACGAAATAAGAAAACTTACGAAAAACGACCATGATTTATAATGGTTGTTTTTGCATAGTTTTCTATAACGTTTGATTAGAAAAATATGACAACATGTATGATAATATGCTTACAAGGTTACAAAAAGTGTACAAAGTGACGATAAAATATGACTGACACTTGAGGAGGTTCGATATGGCAAAAAAGAATGCGGCCAACGTGGTGGGAGTGAAAACGAAAATCACTTGGAAACAAGCTTTTAAAAGAGACTGGCAATTATATCTGCTGTTGCTGTTTCCACTGATCATGGTATTTGTATTCAGCTACGGTGCATACCCGGGACTGCGGATGGCCTTCATGGATTACAAGCCGGCGAAGGGATATGCAGGCAGCGAATGGGTGGGAATGAAGACATTCATTAAGATATTTAAGGATGCCGATTTCATCCGGGCGCTTCGTAATTCCGTAGTATTTAACCTGGCGGATCTGATCGTTGGATTCCCGATGCCGATCATCCTGGCACTGATCCTCAATGAATTAAGATATCCCAGATTCAAGAAAGTATCCCAGACGATCCTGTATCTGCCCCACTTCCTTTCCTGGGCTATCATCGGAAGTGTAGCCATGACGATGTTCCGCCCCAACTCCGGTCTGGTAAACATCCTGTTAACCAACCTGGGAGTGATCTCCGAAGGAATTCCTTTCCTGAATGAGAAATGGCACTGGGCAGTAACTTATCTGCTGATCGGCGTATGGCAGACCATGGGATGGGGCACGATCCTCTACCTGGCAGCAATCACCGGTATCAACGGAGAACTGTACGAAGCAGCCATGATCGACGGAGCAAACCGCTGGAAGAGAATGTGGCACATCACACTTCCCGGTATCAAGAGCACAGTCGTAACACTGCTGATCCTGAACCTCGGACGTGTCATGGGAAGTAACCTGGAGCGACTGACCGCGTTAGAGAATTCACAGGTCAAGGACTTCCAGTATCAGCTGGCTGTCTACATATATAATAAAGGTATCGGAGCCGGAAAGTTCAGTGCGGCAACGGCGGTTGGCCTGTTCCAGTCACTGATCGGACTGATCCTGGTTCTGTTATCTGATAAATTTGCCAAGAAGCTTGGCGAAGACGGATTACTGTAGGAGGTGAGTGAGATGAAGAAAAAAGAAGTGAATATCAATGAAGAATCTACCTCCGCAGGCGGAGCTCATGCGGTCAACAAATTCCGCATCAGCGATTTCGTCATGATGGCAGTGATCGTCATCCTCTGCGCCAGCTGTGTATTACCTTTCCTGCATGTGGCAGTGAAATCCATTTCCGGCAATACGGCAGTAATGTCCAAAAGCGTTTACTTCTGGCCCAAGGACATCACCTTCGATGCTTACAAGAAAGTATTCGCAGATGATTCCATGACCTACTCCATGATCTTCTCGGTAATTGTTACCCTGATCTTCACGGTTCTGGGAATGTTGGTATGTACCTGTGCCGCTTATCCTCTTTCCAAGAAGAGATTAAAGGGCAAAAAGTTACTGACTTTCCTGCTAATGGTACCGATGTACTTTAGCGCCGGCATCATCCCCAGCTACCTGTTATATCAGAAGCTGCATGTGCTGGATACCATGTGGGTATTGATCTTACCTCTGATCTATTCCCCCTACAACATGCTGATCATGAAGAACTACTTCCAGAGTACGATTCCCGACAGCCTGGAGGAATCCGCGTTCCTGGATGGCGCAACCAATTTCCAGATCTTAAGCAAGATCGTATTACCGCTGTCCAAACCGATTCTGGCAACATTGTCTCTGTTCTATGCTGTAGGACGTTGGAATGCTTATTCAGACAACATGTACTACACCAAGAGTGCGAACCTGAAGCTGATCCAGTATAAGCTGTACCAGTTGGTAGCATCCGCAGCAGAAGCACAGACTTCCTCCCTGGCAGATACCGGCAGCGCGATCCAGTCCACTCCCGAAGTACTGCAGGCAGCCAGCATTATGTTTGTAACTATTCCTATCATCATTATTTACCCGTTCCTGCAGAAGTACTTTGTACAGGGTACCATGATCGGAGCAGTTAAGGGTTAAATAAAACCGCAACTGATAACCATGTTAGTTTTCCCCGGGACCGGGGGTACACATAAAACTATGTATTTTAATTAAGGAGGATTGATTTATGAAGAAGAATACTCTTCACAAGGTAATGGCAACAGCACTGGTTGGTGCTATGGCTATGAGCACGCTGACCGGATGCGGCAGCAACGCTGACACAAACGCAAATGCAGATGCCGGAACAAAGGAGTCTGTAGCAGAGAGCTCCGCAGCAACAGGCACAGATGCAGGAACTTCCACTGCAGTAGCAGGTATTGACGGATGGGAGCCTTTTGCAAGCAATGTAACTTTACAGATTCCCGTATACGATCGTGGTTCTTCCGGAAACGGATGCTCCGATGTAGAGAACAACTACTGGACCAACTGGGTACAGGAGAACTTCGGTGACAAGTACAACATCACTGTAGAATATGTAGGAATTACCCGTAGCGACGTTATGACCGATTACGCTATGCTGGCAGCAAGCCAGAGCCTTCCTACCATCTGTATGGAATATGACTATGATAAGCTGGCAAGCTGGCAGGCAGACGGCTATCTGCAGACCTACGATGTAGAAGAGTTCAAGCAGATCGCTCCTACCTACTGGGAGACCATGGTAGAGCACGGCAACGATGCTTACACCAAGCTGGATGACGAAGATTATCTGGTACTTGGCTACAGACCTTACGGTAACACCACTTATACCTGGTGTACCTTCTATCGTCAGGACTGGCTGGAGGAGGCAGGCTTCTCTGAGTATCCTACAGGCGACAATACCAAGCTGTTAGAGCTGTATGCGAAACTGGTAGAGAACGGTCACAAGTATCCTTTAAGCGGTAAGAAAGTAAGCGGCGCAGGTATCGACCAGAACTATGGTTACAGAGATTATCCTCAGGATGAGACCACATGGGCAACCACCGGTGACTACCAGATCCCCGCACTGTCCACCGAGGCTCAGAAGAGATTCTTAAAATGGGAAAACGAACTGTACAACGACGGTTACTACAATCCTGAGTACTATTTGAGAGACGCTTCCGAGGCAGAGGCAGACTTCATCAACGGTGAAGCATTTACCTGGACCGGATATGTATCTTCCAGCATGAACGTACTGAATTCCTTCTATGAGGCTAACCCCGATGCCAAGCTGGCAATCGCCGTTACTCCTTCCACCTGGACACAGGATGAGACCTGGGGATCTTCCGCTTCTTACAGACCCGGAACCAACTTCGGTATGATGGTCGGCTTCGCTAACGATGCTACCGAGGATGAAGTAAAGGCAGCTATGATGTACCTTGAGTGGCTGAACCAGCCCGAGAACCTGTTCACCATGCAGTGGGGTGTCGAAGGCGTGAACTTCAACTATGATGACAACGGCGATCCCGTAGCAGTAGCAGATCAGACCGGTCTGGCTGAGCAGCAGGGACACAACAACAACGTAGACTACTGGTGTGCAGTAACCGCAGTTAAGACCCTTGGCTCTATCGAGAAGGACATCAAGGCAATCACCCCTCAGGGCGTTCCTCAGGACTTCTACGATCAGATCCTGGCTAACTACAACGGACAGGTTGCTATCTACGATGCAGGCAAGGCTAACTCTGACTGTCTGTTCGCAACCTCTATCGATGCAGTAACCGAGTACAACCAGACTCTGTATGATCTGTATACCGAGTATCGTGATAAGCTGACCATGTGCCCTAAGGACCAGTTCGATGCTCTGTATGAAGAACTGAGCCAGAAGTATCTGGATGCAGGTTATCAGGAAGTTATCGATGAGAGACAGGCTGCTCTGGATGCAGGTAACACCACCAGACTTCAGTAAGTCACATTGAAATCATTACAGTAAGCAAATACAGCCCCCAGGCGCAACTGGCTTGGGGGCTATATTAAAAAATGATTGTTTTATGTTCTTTTCCGACGGATTGTTTTATCATAAAAACAGCTGTGGGAAAAGAATATAAAGAGCCGGAAGGCAGAAACGGAGGAATTATGTTAAAACTGGAATATGATAAGAAAGAAATAGAGGAAGTCATTGATAAGATCGTGAAAAAGACCATGAATATGGATCTTACCTGGGATTGGCCCTGTGGTGTGGCTTATTACGGAATCAGTGATGCTTACGAGAAAACAGGCAAGAAGGAATATCTGGATCTGTTAAAGGATCGTATCGATGAGCTGATCGATCTGGGACTGCCCAAGGTATGGACGGTGAATGCCTGTGCCATGGGACATTGCCTGATCACCTTATATCAGGCTACCGGAGAGCAGCAGTATCACGATATCCTTATGAGCAAGATTGCATATCTGAGAAAAGATGCCCTGCGTTTCGGCGATCACGTATTGCAGCATACCGTGTCTGCCAACAACGATTTTCCCGAGCAGTGCTGGTGTGACACACTGTTCATGGCAGCATTTCTGATGCTGCGTGTGGGCGTAATGGAACACGACGATGAACTGATCGATGATGCCCTGAATCAATATTACTGGCATATCAAATATTTACAGAATCCCAGCAGCGGACTCTGGTATCACGGCTATGACAATATTGCCGGAGATCACATGTCCGGAATCTATTGGGGAAGAGCCAATGCCTGGGCGGCATTTACTATGTCACAGGTGGGAGGCATTCTGCCCCAGTGCTATCTGTATCCCAAGTACATTGATGTGGCCGGCTCTTTAAATGAGCAGCTGGCAGCCCTGAAAGTATACCAGACGGAGAACGGACTGTGGAGAACCGTAGTGGATGATCCGGAGTCTTACGAGGAGATCTCCGCATCCGCAGGAATTGCCGCAGCCATGCTGACCAGAGGCAATCCTTTACATAGCAAATACATCAACAAGTCCATCAAGGGGCTGCTTGCCAATGTAAGTGTCGATGGCAAGGTGATGAATGTCTCCGGCGGAACCGCTGTCATGAGAGACAAGGAAGGCTACAGAGGAATCCCCAAGGCCTATATCCAGGGATGGGGACAGGGACTGGCATTATCATTTTTTGCAACTTTACTGGTATCCGATGAGATCGAGAAGGATGGTGCATTATAAATGTTTCGCAGAAATTTCCTGTTCGGGAGGGACGGAGGAACGGCCAATCTGATCGATGTGGGCAGTGGCGACCTCTACCAGCCGGGCAAAGGTTACGGTTTCGTAACAGAAAAAAACAGAAGAGAGCAGGAACTGCTGCAGATCCGGGAACTGAATTCGTCCTTTTTGCCAATGTACTGGTATAAGGATCAGGATCTGACGTTTCTGAAGGAAGACGAGAACGGCTGCTATCTGAATTCTGCGGAAGAAGTAGCAGCGCTGGAGAAGCAGTCGAAAGAACCGATGCCGGGATCCCCCAGACGGATCCCCTTGATCTTCAAGGTGGATGTGCCCAGACAGGGCAATTATAAGATCACTCTGACCATCCGTTCCGAAGAGGAGCTTGGAGAAGTACTGATCTTTACCGGCAGAAGACGCCTTGCTTTTCGCGGAAAAGTGGGAGCAGGTGAATTTACATATACGATGGCAGCCAATGTCTGCGATATCGTACCTTCGGGGCATTCACAGATCTTTGCGGATAAGACGGTGGACATTGCGGTGCTGGCAGACAGACCCCGGATCAGCAGTCTCTTGATCGAAGAGATGAACTGTCCCACCATCTATCTGGCAGGAGATTCCACGGTGACGGACCAGCCCGGAGATTATCCCTATTATCCCGGTACGTGTTACTGCGGCTGGGGACAGATGCTTCCGGCTTATCTGGATGCAAGGCTGGCAGTGTCGAATCATTCCCACTCGGGTCTGACCACCGATACCTTCCGCAAGGAAGGACATTATGCGGTGATCGATCAGTACAGCAGACCCGGCGATTATGTGTTCTACCAGTTCGGCCACAATGACCAGAAGCTTCCGGAATTGCAGGCGAAGGGCGGGTATCAGGCGAACCTGCAGCGCTATATCAAGGAGAATCAGGCCAGAGGCGTCTATCCTGTACTGGTGACTCCCATTGCGAGAAATACTTGGAGACTGCGGGATCAGACCTATCTGGATCTGTTGGAAGAATTCGCGGAGGTGTGTCTGGAACTGGGCGAACAGTATAAGATCCCCGTTCTGGATCTTCATGCCCACAGCAAGAAATATGTACTGGAAAAGGGATTACAGGATGCCAAACCCATCTTTTTCCCGGGAGATTATACCCATACCAATGATTTTGGTGCCTACCAGATGGCCGGTTATGTGGCGGAGGAGATCCGGGAGAAATGTACGGGCCATGCAGAGAGGGCTTACGCTTATCTGGCAGAGTGCGTGACGGAGGGTTTCGGTGCATGGGAGCCGGCAGGACAGATAAAAGTGCCGAAGAAACCGGAAATCTACAAGGATATTCCGGATCCTGCGGGAAATCAGGTGCTGTTGTCTGAGGCAGAGCAGCTGGAACGTGTGGTAAGGCTGTGTCTGAAGGAAGAACTTCTGTAAACGGGAACAACCAATCCCGGAGCATCCGGACGGACAGCAATGCAATGGCAGGGAAACGGCCGAAAAAAGTAAGAAAATAAGAATGAACTGGAAATAAGTAAGAATAAGTTAGAATAAGCAAGAATATGAGGAGGAACTCAGAATGGGAAAAGGTGGTTTTACCTTACCGGGAGAATCGGGATATGAAGAACTGACCTTGAAGATGGCGGAGAAGTGGGGCGCGGATGTGATCCGCGACAGTGACGGCACTGTACTTTCCGATGAGATCACCCATGCCGGCTACGGCATCTATTCCACCATCTGTATCATCAGAGATCATAATGCCTGGGCAAAGGAGAATCAGGACAAATTACAGCAGACCTTCCTGTGTACACCTCCTCAGGTGGCAGAGACTGATACGGTGGCCATCGGACTGATGGACAGCTTTTTTGCGGAGCAGTTACGGATCAATGACAGTGCGGAAAGCCTGGAATATTGGGAAGTATACGACAGAACAATCAACCGTAAGATCGACAATGCGAACTGGAGCTATGACAAAGAGAAGGGAAGTGTGACCCTGTGCGGCATCATTCCTTTTCATAAGTATACGGTGAGCTTCTTAGCCTATCGTATCTGGGAAGAGATCTCCATGTACAATCATACCACGAACCATTGGGACAAAGAGCATCTGATGCAGATTGATCCCAGATATCCCGAGACCCAGGAATATCTGCTGGGATGGATGAAGAACTGGTGTGAGACCCATCCGGATACCACGGTGGTACGTTTTACTTCCATGTTCTATAATTTCGTATGGATCTGGGGAAGCAGCGAGCGGAACCGGAATCTGTTCTCCGACTGGGGCTCTTATGATTTCACCGTGAGTGTTCCGGCCTTACAGGAATTCGAGAAACAGTACGGCTACCGCATGTTGGCAGAGGATTTCATCAATAAGGGACAGCTGCATGTGACACATATGCCCGGCAATGCGAAAAAAGCGGACTGGATGGCATTTATCAATGATTTCGTCATTTCCTTCGGTAAGAAGCTGATCGATATGGTGCATGCCTACGGCAAAAAGGCATATGTGTTCTACGATGACAGCTGGGTTGGCGTAGAGCCTTACAATGGAAGATTTCAGGAGTTTGGCTTTGACGGACTGATCAAATGTGTCTTCTCCGGTTACGAAGCGAGACTGTGCGCAGGCGTGGATGTGCCCGTGCATGAGCTGCGCCTGCATCCGTATCTGTTCCCTGTGGGACTGGGCGGAGCACCGACCTTTATGGAGGGTGGAGATCCTACCCTGGATGCGAAAAAATACTGGAACAGTGTGCGCCGTGCACTTCTGCGTGCGAAGATCGACAGGATCGGGCTGGGCGGATATCTTCATCTGGTGGAGGATTTTCCCGACTTCTGTGATTATATTGAAAAAGTGGCAGACGAATTCCGTCTGATCCGCAGCTTCCACGATGCAGGAGAACCTTACCGGATCAAGACCCGTGTAGCAGTGCTGCATTCCTGGGGTGCCCTTCGTTCCTGGACGTTATCCGGACATTTCCATGAGACTTATATGCATGACCTGATCCATATAAACGAAGCCCTGTCCGGACTTCCCGTGGATGTGAAATTTATCTCCTTCGAGGATGTAAAAAATGGTATACTGAAGGATGTAGATGTCGTGATCAATGCAGGCAGAGACGGAAGCGCCTGGAGCGGCGGGGATGCCTGGAAGGATGAAGAGCTTGTCACTGAACTTACGAAGTGGGTATACGAGGGCGGCTGTTTCATTGGTGTGAACGAACCTTCCGCAGTAGAAGGATACGATACTTATTTCCGTATGGCACATGTGCTGGGAATCGATGAGGATACCGGTGCAAGAGTATGTCATGGCAAGTGGACATTCGAGGCAGAAGATCCGGAGCATCTGATCCCGGAGGGAGCAGGCGTGGAAGCGAAGGAGAACCGGTATCTGACGGATGGTAAGGCACAGGTGCTTCTGGCAGACGGTGAGAAGCCACTGATTACATTAAATCATTTTGGTAAGGGACTGGGAATCTATCTGTCTTCTTTCCAGATAAATCTGTGGAATACCAGAATGCTGTACCAGTTGATCCGCTATGCCGGCGGAGAAGGTACTTCCGGCAATTATATGACAGATAATCTGTATACGGAATGTGCTTATTATCCGGAGAGTAAAAAGCTGGTTGTCATCAATAACAGTGACACCGGACAGACCACCACGATCCCCACGGAAGCGGGCGAATGCACAGTGACCGTTGCACCTTATGACACTACCTTCGTGGAGATCGGGTAACCGGTCCTTACGATCAGGTTCGAAAATCCTGTGTCCGCTTCTTAGGAGAGCGGAGCGCAAAGGAGACGGAGAATGGATAACGAGGAAGTAAGACAGACAGAATATTTTCCCGACGGAACCCCTATAGACGACTGGTTCTATGAGACGAAGATCCCGGAACTTTCCGAACTTGGAAAACAATATGTTCTGACGGAGTACGGGATCTGGGATGACGGGAAAATCTATACAAAAGAGATCCAGAAGGTCATTGATCTGGCGGCGGAAGAGGGCGGCGGTGTCCTGGTGGTACCGCCGGGAACCTATCTGACGGGTTCCCTCTATTTCAAACAGGGAGTAAATCTTTATGTTTCCGCCGGAGCGACGTTAAAGGGCAGCAACGATATCTCGGATTATGATCTGACCGAGACCCGGATCGAAGGAGAGACCTGTCTTTATTATGCAGCGCTGATCAATGCGGACGGCATAGACGGTTTCACCATGTGCGGTCCCGGCACCATCGACGGCAACGGCTTCAGAGCCTGGAGAGCCTGCTGGCTTCGCTGGAAATGGGGAGGCGGCGGAAACAAGGAGGAACAGAGACCACGTCTGGTTTATCTGTCCAACTGTAAAAACGTCCGGATCGCCGGACTGAATTTGCAGAATTCCCATTTCTGGACCACACATATTTATAAATGCGATCATGTAAAATACTTAAACTGCCGAATCTATTCTCCGGCAGGACCGGTTCCCGCACCCAGTACGGATGCCATTGACATCGATGTCTGTACGGATGTGCTGGTGAAGGGCTGCTATATGGAAGTCAACGATGATTCCGTGGTATTGAAGGGCGGCAAGGGTCCTTGGGCGGATACCCAGCCGGAGAACGGCACCAATGAGCGGATCCTGGTGGAGGACTGTGTCTACGGCTTCTGCCACGGGTGTCTCACCTGTGGTTCGGAATCGGTACATAACCGGAACATTATCATGCGCAGAATTAAGATCAAAGGCGCGGCAAGACTGTTATGGCTGAAAATGCGGCCGGACACCCCGCAGCGCTACGAATACATTACGGTGGAGCAGATCGAGGGCCGGGTAAAGGAATTCCTCAAGATTTATCCTTGGACCCAGTTTTTTGACCTGAAGGACAGAAAGGACAGACCGCTGTCCTATGCCGATCATATCACTTTGCGGGACTGTGATTGTGTCTGCGATACCTTTTTTGATGTGATAGCGGATGAGGAACAGTATCTTCTGACGGATTTTACCTTAAAAGATCTGCGGATCCGGGCAAGAGTGGATAACTTCTCGGAAGATAAGCTAAGAAGTGTAAGATATGAAAACGTACAGGTGGAAGAGAGCACGGAGCCTGCGGAAAGCTGGCATGAAGTGAAGGGCTTCCAGTGACATATTTTACGGAAAAAGCCACAGCGGCAGCAGCGACAGGCCGCGGAAAGGATCAATATGGCAAAGCTGTATATTAACGAAAAAAATAAAAAGGGACATATCAATCCGGAACTTTACGGTAACTTCTCCGAGCATCTGGGCAGATGTATCTATGAGGGACTGTATGTAGGAGAGGATTCCGAGATCCCCAATACCAAAGGTATGCGTAATGATGTGGTAGCAGCGCTTAAGGAGATGAAACTTCCGGTATTGCGTTGGCCTGGCGGATGTTTCGCGGACGAGTACCACTGGAAGGACGGCATCGGCCCGAAGGAGAACCGCAAGAAGATGATCAACACCCACTGGGGTGGTGTGACGGAGGACAACAGCTTTGGTACCCATGAGTTCTTCGAACTGTGTGAGCAGATCGGCTGTAAGACCTACATCAACGGCAATGTGGGCAGCGGCACTGTACAGGAGATGTCCGAGTGGGTGGAGTATATGACCTTTGACGGCGTATCCCCCATGGCGGATCTGCGCCGGAAAAACGGCAGAGAAAAAGCCTGGAAGGTGGATTACTTCGGTGTCGGCAACGAGAACTGGGGATGCGGCGGCAATATGACTCCGTCCTATTACGGCAATCTGTACCGCAGATACCAGACCTATGTGAGAAATTATGATCCCAAGCAGCCCATTTTCAAGGTATGCTGCGGTCCCAATGCCGGAGATACCTACTGGACGGAAGAGGTATTGAAGACCTGTTTTGAGAATGCACCGGAATGGCTGCACGGCTTTATGGACGGACTTTCCCTGCATTATTACACGCTGCCGGAGGATGACTGGTCCCACAAGGGAAGCGCACTGGATTTCGATGATGCGGCATGGTACAAGACTCTGGCCAAAGCGTTCAAGTTGGATGAACTCATCGGAAAGCATTCCACGATCATGGATAAATACGATCCTGAGAAGAAGATCGGCCTGATCTGTGACGAGTGGGGCACCTGGTACGATGTGGAACCCGGTACCAATCCCGGATTTTTATACCAGCAGAGCACCATGCGGGATGCTCTGGTGGCCGGACTTTCCTTAAATATCTTCAACAAGCATTGTGACCGTGTGAAGATGGCGAACATCGCACAGCTTATCAATGTACTGCAGGCAGTGATCCTGACCGAGGGACCGAAGATGCTGCGGACTCCGACCTACCATGTATTCCATATGTACAAATACCATCAGGATGCGGATCTGGTGGAGAGCTACATCGATGGTGTGGATCAGATCGGGGAGGACGAAAAGTTCAAGGTTCCCCATTTGCAGGAATCCGCTTCCGTGGACAAAGATGGCGTGGTGACCATTACCCTGAATAATCTGTCCATTGACCGGGCGGAGGAAGTGGAGATCGCTTTCGCAGAGTGCGATCCGAAGCAGGTGAGCGCAGCGATCCTGACCAATGACATGCATGCTTACAATACCTTTGAGGATCCCGACAAGGTACACGAAGAAGTATTTACGGAGTATAAGATCGCGGACGGCAGGATCACCTTCACCATGCCGGCATCCAGCGTTGTAATGTTCCGGGTAAAATAATCACCGGCGATATGAATAGTATGGAAGAAAAAGAAACAACAGAAACCATAGAATTAAAACAAAAATATCCCTGTCGAAAATGTCTCCTGCGGGAAATGGATAAAAATGCCTATATGGAAAATCTGTATGCCTACATAGACAGGATCGAAGCGGATGTGAAAGCAGATAAGGCGGCCTACGAGGACCGCCTTGCTGTATGTAAGGAATGTAATTATCTGAATGAGGGCATGTGCGGCGCCTGCGGCTGCTTTGTGGAATTACGGGCAGTGATCGCAAAGAATGTATGTCCCTATCTAAAGTGGTAGGGGCATATCGAATTGTGGCCGTTCTCCCTACAAAATCGAAAAAATCCCCCTCCCTCCCCCTCCCCTCCCCCTCAGGTGGGCAGGGGCGATTCATGACATATTTGGGGCGATTCATGCAAATATCCTCCTTTATTTGAGAAAAATGTTATAATTTATCTTAAGCTTAGAAGCATAAAGACAGAAGAAAGAGAGGATAAATCTTATGAACAGAACAAAGTTTTTCAGAAGGATACTAAGCCTGGCACTTGCTGTTGTTATAGCAGTCAATATGGTGCCGGCGATCCGTACAAAAGCAGCTTCATCGGGTTGGATAAAGGTGACAAGCAAGAATAAAGACACCATGGACGAAAATTTATCGGATGTGAGCGCTCTGATTGACAATGGAAAAGAAGAATATATTAAGGCATTTAAGATTGCTTATAAGAATACACAGAGTGGGGAACGTTACATAATAGGAAAAAAAGGAACCGATTATGTATATTATGACGACTGGAATAGGAATCTTTTGTGTGTTACAGGCGATGAAATAGACCAGGATACCTATCATACGTATTATTATCATCCACAATATACAGTTACTTTTGATCTCAACGGAGGAAATTTAGCAGTCACCACTGACAAGACGGCGGGTGGATTGCTTACAAGTATGCCTACGCCTACAAAGGAAGGGTATATTTTTACCGGGTGGTTTTCTACTTTGCAAGGTACAGAGGGTTTGAGTCTATATAAAGAGTATAATGCACCAACAACCATTTATGCACACTGGCATAAGTGGACGGGAAATGAAACCTGGGTAAGAGCAACTACGATAAGTGATTTGGAAAACGCTGATTTGCCGATTTTTACCAGTAGCGTGGGAGAACAGTTTTTAAATACATACTATACTGCGGATTCACTTCCGGAAGATGCGTATGAAGTTATTATAGGAAAATTTTACAGCTACGGAGTAAACTATTGGACGACCTCGAAAGAAACAGATGCATCCGGTAAACTGAGTACAAGATTCTATCTTTCCAATGATACGTTAGCGGAGAATATGAGGAATAAGATAGTTTATGTCTTAAAGGATCCAAATGCTGTGGCACCTGCGACTCCGGAACCTGCGACCCCGGCACCCGGAACTCCGGAACCTGCGACCCCGGCACCCGGAACCCCGGAACCTGGAACCCCGGCACCTGCGACTCCGGAACCCGGAACCCCGGCACCTGCGACCCCAGCACCTGGAACCCCGGCGCCGACTCCCGGAGACTCCGGTGATAATACTTCCGAATCTGAATCACAGGCTTCCTCCCCGGTATTGAAGACAACGAATATTGTAGGAGAGCAGATTTCCGGATGGGAGGCTATTACCAAAGCCATTTCTACGCAGACAAAAGAAAAACAGCAAAGTGTATCCGGCATAAATCAGGATCTCCTTCATGTAGATGCCAGCGGTTTTGACAAAACAATTCCTGCCGCAACCATAAAAGAGGTATCCGCATCAGCACTTAGAGGATTACATGTATTTGTGGGTGACTCCGATGCGGTAACATTTCTTGCAAAGAATGATTTATCCGGTTACAAAGAAACTAACTTTGAGCATAAGGATACTATCACGGATCATTCAAGAACCATTGATTTCACCCATAAACAGGCATTGGGAGCAACGGTTGTATTCCATACTACCGTACCCGTAAAATTGCATGAGGTGACTATCTACCAAGTGGATGCTGACAACAAGAGAACCCTGATTGCCAGAACCGTTTCTAATGCAAACGGACAGGTTTGCTTCCAGATCACGGGAACAGCAATCTATGTATTAGAATACTGATAATTTATAAAAACATTAAAATCGTAACAGCTGAAAGGACACGAGATTCTTCGGAAAGATGAAGATAATGTCAAAGGCTGTTACGATTTTTTGTTTTGCGGATTTGTCGAAAAAACTATAGTATTTCTCCCGGAGAATACCGGGAGAGAAACCGAAGCTTGATTATTTCCCAGTAAAGAGGTAAGATATCAGATGCAAATGAAAATAGTTACAAAGGATCTATAAGAAACAGGAGAACTAAGATAATGAGTGAAAATAAAAAGAAGATCCAGAATGGTTTTTATACGGGAGAGAGACCTCTGTTCCATGAGGGGCATCTGGAGATCGAGGATACGATCTTCGGAGAAGGCGAATCTCCGTTAAAGGAAAGCAATGATATTACTTTGAAGAACTGCATGTTCCAGTGGAAATATCCCCTGTGGTACAGTAAAAATGTGGTGGCCGAGGACTGCACTTGGGCAGAGATGGCGAGAGCCGGTGTCTGGTATACGGACAACTTACAGGTGAAAAATGCCATGATCGAGGCACCGAAGAATTTCCGCAGATGTAAGGAGCTGACGCTGGATCATGTATTTCTGCCCCATGCGGAGGAGACCTTATGGCACTGTCAGAACGTTACCATGAAAAAGGTCAGTGCAAAGGGAGATTATTTTGCCATGAATTGCAGTGATATGCAGCTCTCCGATTTTGAACTGGTGGGGAACTATTCCTTTGACGGGGTGAAAAATGTGGAGATCCATCATGCGAAGATGCTGTCCAAGGATGCCTTCTGGAATTCTGAGAATGTGACAGTGTATGATTCCTTTATTTCCGGGGAATATCTGGGATGGAACGCGAAGAATCTGACCCTGATCAACTGCACCATTGAAAGCTTACAGGGCATGTGTTATATCGAAAATCTGGTGATGAAGAACTGCAAGCTTCTGAATACGACGCTGGCCTTTGAGTATTCTACCATTGACGCGGAGATCACCAGCGGGATTACCAGTGTGCTGAATCCGGCCTCCGGCATTCTGCGGGCGGAAGGCATCGATACCCTGATCCTGGATCCGGCGAAGATCGACCCGGCGAAGACACAGATCGTGTGCGGCAAGATTGGATGCAGACTGGACAAGAATCCGGAGGAGCACTAACCATGAGCAGCATTTTTGATAAAAAAGCCAATCGCCGGGGGACCGGCAGTATGAAATGGAATGTTGGGGCGGAGGAGCTTCCCATGTGGGTGGCGGATATGGATTTCGAGACTGCCCCTGCAGTGACGAAGGTTATTATGGACCGGGCAGCACAGGGAATCTATGGTTATACGGAAGTCTCTGAGGAGTGGTACAGAGCCTATCAGAACTGGTGGCAGGACAGACATCATTTTCCCATGGAAAAAGACTGGCTGATCTTCTGCACCGGCGTGGTGCCGGCCATTTCCAGCATTGTGCGGAAGATGACCACCGTGGCGGAAAAGATCGTGGTCATGACCCCTTGTTACAATATCTTTTTCAATTCCATCGTGAACAACGGAAGATTTGTACTGGAGAGCAGACTGCGCTATGAAGACGGAACCTACAGCATTGATTACGAGGATCTGGAAGAGAAGCTGGCGGATCCCCAGACCAGTATGCTGATCCTCTGCAATCCTCACAATCCCATAGGAAAGATCTGGGACAGAGAGACCCTGGAGCGCATCGGAGAACTGTGCTTTAAGCATCATGTACTGGTGTTGTCGGACGAGATCCATTGTGATATTACGAGACCCGGGACGGAGTATATCCCTTTTGCTTCCGTATCGGAGCATTGCAAATATAACAGCATTACCTGTGTGGCGCCTACGAAGACCTTTAATCTGGCAGGGCTCCAGACGGCAGCAGTGATCGTGCCGGATGAGACGCTGCGGCATCGGGTGAACCGGGGACTGAATACGGATGAGGTGGCGGAGCCCAATGTGTTCGCGGCCATTGCACCTATTGCAGCGTTTGAACAGGGCGGAGAATGGCTGGAGGAACTGCGGGCCTATCTGTGGGAGAACCGTAAGACGGCGGAGGAATTTATCTGTACAGAACTTCCGGAACTTACCACGGTGTCTGCGGATGCCACCTATCTGCTGTGGATCGACTGCAATGCCCTGCCGGGAGATCTGTCGGAACTGGAAGCGTTTATTCGCCGGGAGAGCGGACTGTTTGTCTGTGACGGCAGAGAATATGGCAACGGCTACGGGTTCCTGCGCATGAATCTGGCCTGCAGACGGGAACTGGTTGGAGAAGGACTGGAACGGCTGAAGAGAAGTATCACTGCCTGGCGGAAGCAGAAGGCAGAAAAATAGGTTTTGACATGATCAAATGACAGCAAATAAATGCAAAAACTGTCAGAATATGTTATACTGTATCTATTGTGCAGTCGCGCACAAAGAGAACAAATGATAGAAGAACATAGGAAATTATTATGGAAAATTATCAGGAACGGTATAAACAGGAATTGCATCAGCAGGAGATCAACTCCAACCTGCGGACACTGAAGGGATTCTTCTGGATCTTTGTGACGATCATGGTCCTCTGGCTGTTGACTTTGATGAGGATCTTTATCGTGGACGCGGGGATTTTTTCGATTGCCGTGGGGCTGTCGGTAGTCATAGGGATTCCTGTTTTGTATATTTATAAAAAAGTGGACCTGTCCAAACATTGGGTGAAGTATGTATTTCTGACGCTGATCTGTGTGATCTCGGCGGTCATTGCGGCATTTTTATCCTTTCATGCGGTGTTTATTTATGTGCTGCCGCTGCTTTTAGCGGTGCAGTACCGGGAGAAAATGACACTGTGGATTACATATGCCGTCAACGATGTGACCATGGCCATCAGTATGGTGGCGGGATTTTATCACGGGATCTGTGATCTGAATCTGCTTCTGGGAAGCAATCACACCAGAGCGTGGTATGTGGAACAATGGATGGTGGGGACGTTACAGTTTGGCATTGAGCCGGATCCTATATTCGTGATATTGTTCTACGGAGCGCTGCCCCGGGCGGTGATCCTTCTGATATTCACCATCATTCTGCGTTATATCAGTATCAGCGGCCACGAGGATGCACAGCGGATCGCCGATCTGACGTACCGCAAGGAGACCGATCTGGGTACTCACGTATATAATAAGAATAAATACGAGGAAATGATCGAAAGCTATTATCCCGAGGTGCGCAGGCTGGCGGCCATTTTCTGGGATGTGAACAATTTAAAATATGTCAACGACAAATACGGTCATGCCGCCGGAGACATCTTGATCCAGACATTGTCTGCGGCCTTGTATGAACTTTCCACGGACAGACGTAAGGTCTATCGTGTGGGCGGCGATGAGTTCGTTATGCTGATAGAGAATCCGGTGGAATCCGAGATACAGTCCATGGTAGAGTCGGTGAAGGCGGCGCTGCTGGAGCGGAACAACCAGGGAGGAATGCCGATCTCCAGTGCTGTAGGCTGGGCGGAAGGCTGCGGAACCGATGTCCGCAAGATCGTCAATGAGGCGGATGCGAAGATGTATGAGAATAAAAATCGTGGAAAGGAAGGCAGAAAATAGATGGCAAACTGGGTAAGTGCAGGCTGCGGTGTTATAGCAAATGAGCTGGCACAGGCTATGGAAAAAAGAGAACAGAAGCTGTACGGTGTCGTGAACCGGACGCAGGAAAAGGCAGTGGCCTTTGCGGAAAAATACGGCGTGCAGAAGGTATTTACAAGCTTTGAGGATGTATGTGCGGATCCGGCGGTGGATATTATTTATATTTCCACCCCTCATAATACCCATATTCAGTTCCTGCGGAAGGCTCTGGCAGCAGGCAAGCATGTGCTGTGTGAGAAATCCATTACCCTTAATTCCGAAGAACTGGAAGAGGCAGTACAGCTGGCGAAAGAGCACGGTGTGGTGCTGGCGGAAGCCATGACCATCTATCATATGCCCATTTACAGGAAACTGAAAAAACGCGTGGATGCCGGAGACTTCGGAGAACTGCGTGTGATACAGATGAACTTCGGAAGTTATAAAGAATATGATATGAAGAACCGGTTCTTCAACCGGAATCTGGCAGGTGGAGCATTGTTGGATATCGGTGTGTATGCCCTGTCTTTTGTCAGAATGATCTTAAGTTCCTGTCCGGATCAGATCACTTCCCAGGTGAAGCTGGCGCCTACCGGTGTGGACGAGCAGGCGGGGATCCTTCTGATGAACCGGGAACAGGAGATGGCTACGGTGACATTATCCCTCCATGCCAAGCAGCCCAAGCGGGGCATGATCTCTTTTGACAAGGCTTATGTGGAAATGTATGAGTATCCCAGAGGACAGAAAGCGGTGATCACCTATACCGAAGACGGTCATACCGAGGAAATCACAGCGGGAGCCACGGCGGATGCGCTGGTATACGAGGTGGAGGACATGGAACAGGCCATTGTAGGACACCCGGAGCTCATGAAGCTGGAATTTACCGAAGATGTTATGAAAATGATGACCCGGATCCGGAAGGACTGGGGACTGACCTATCCAGAGGAAGAGTAGACCATGGGAAAAAATCTGACCACAGGAAGCGTCTGGAAGACGATCTTTTATTTTTCCCTGCCCTATTTTTTCTCGTATTTTTTGCAGACCCTGTATGGCATGGCGGATCTGTTCATCATCGGACGGTTCAATGGCGTGGACAGCACCACGGTCACTTTATTCGTGACGGTATCTCTGGTGCTGATGGTGGGACTTCTGCTGGCAGCAGGCGGCATCGTAAGCGTGATGTACACACCGAAGGAAGCAGTGGCCGGTACGAGACAGTATCTGATGATCTGTTTTGCGGGAATTCCTTTTATCACGGCCTATAACATTATCAGTTCCGTGTTCCGGGGCATGGGAGACTCGAAAAGCCCCATGTACTTTATCATCGTAGCCTGTATCTGTAATATTGCGCTGGATTATGTATTTATTGGAGCGTTGTCCATGGGGGCTTCCGGAGCGGCGCTGGGAACGACCCTGTCCCAGGTGATCAGTGTGATCATTGCCCTGACGGTTATTTTACATAAAAAAATGATTCCCGGCTTCCGGAAATCAGATCTGAAGCCTCAGAAGGAGATGCTGGGGAAGATTTTAAAGGTAGGCGTGCCGGTATGTTTACAGGATGGATTTATCCAGATCTCATTTCTGGTCATCACGATCTTCGCTAATCTGCGGGGCATCAATGATGCGGCAGCGGTGGGAATCGTGGAGAAGCTGATCGGTATTCTGTTCCTGGTGCCTTCTTCCATGCTGTCTACAGTATCCGCTCTCTGTGCCCAGAATATGGGAGCCGGGAAGCATGACCGGTCGTTAAAAACCCTGCAGTATGCGGCAACCATTGCCGTGGGATTCGGCCTGGTGGCGGCATCCCTGATGCAGTTTCTGGCAGGCCCCGCAGTGGGGCTGTTTACCAAAGATGCGGAAGTGATACGGCTGGGCGGACAGTACATGCGCAGCTATGTATGGGACTGTGTGTTTGCAGGGGTGCATTTCTGTTTCAGCGGGTATTTCTGTGCTTATGGATTGTCGGGAATCTCCTTTATCCACAATGTGGCATCCATTTTGTTTGCGAGAATTCCGCTGGCGTACTGGGCATCCACGCAATTTGCCGATACCCTGTATCCCATGGGATGGGCGGCTCCGGCAGGCTCCATGATCTCTGTGGTGATCTGCGTGGCAGCCTTTGTATGGATGAAAAAACACCCGGAGAAACTGACTTCCGGGTGATTCACCTTACCTCCGCTAAGCTAAGAAGAAGCTTCTGCAGAGCATAGGAGTCGCCATCCATGACAGCAAAGCGGGCTTCCTTCGGCGGTTCGTCCGCGGAGCCGGAAGAGGTGGCGGTGTGCAGATAACAGCAGTCGATCCCGGCGGCCACAGCACCTGCCAGATCACTGGTGCGTTCGTTGCCGGTCATCAGACAGCGGGCAGGATCTAATCCATAGCGGTCAAACAGGATCTGGAAGAAAGCAGGATCCGGTTTGCAGCAGCCCTCGTCCGAGGAGATGAGGATACCGTCGAATAGCTCCCAGAGCCCCAGCGAGCGCAATTCGTATTCAGTGAAGATCCGCTGGGCGTTGGATAAGAGATAGACCCCACAGCCTTTTGCACGGAGCTGTTGCAGGGTGTCGATCGTAGCGGGATAGCATTGCAAAGTATTCAGGGATTCGATCCGGAAGAACTGACCGGTAGCGGTCAGAAGGGCTTCGGTGGGGTGGATCCCTTTTTCTGTATACAGAATCCGGAAAAGGTCCGCAGCGCAGATCTCCGGATAAGCGTAGGGAGAAGGTGCGGTGCGGGCGGTCGTCTCCAGCTGCCGATACCTGCGCCGCAGTTCCTGCCCGGTATAGGCAGCCCCCTGAAAGGAATAGAATAGGGCCAGCTTTTTCCAGAGGGAAGGCTTGTTTTCATTGGTGTGGATGTCTACTAAGGTGCCGTAGAGATCGAAGATAAAATTGTGATACATGGGAGACCTCATTTCCTGCGGGTTTATGGTTTGCTCTTTTCTCTCAGGGAGACAGAGCCGATAGATATAGTGTAGCATTTCTTGCATTTTTCATCTATTAAAAATATAATGGAACTATTCAGAACCATGAAATAGCAGGAACCGCGATTGGGAGAATATGAAGTTTTTGTACCGCCTGATGAGGGGAACGGGATGGTTCGGCGGTAATACAGGGAGAATACCAATGATACGAAATATAAGTCCGGGGAGGAGACTTCTGGCAGCGGGGATCGTGCTTGTACTTGGCATGACCGGCTGCGGAACAGGACAGGAGATAGCTCTGACAGGGACAGAAGCGACAGGAATAGAAGAAATAGGAATAGAAGCGACGGCAGCGGTGGATTCTGGTTCCGCGGAGACGGCTGTCACCGGAGAAAATGTGCCGGGAGGTACTGTGGAGTCTGCAACCACCGGAGATGCGGGGCAGGCAGGAATCACAGAGGAGACGGATGCAGCATCCGGGCCGGAAGGAACACAGGGACAAAAGCCGGGGGCCACTGCAGCGCCCTGGCAGGAGCAGACCACGGCGGACCGCATGGCGGGACGGACGAAAGTGAAAGGCATCTATGTCACCGGACCGAAGGCGGGCAGTGCCGGAATGGAAGATCTGATCCGGCTGGTGGAGGAGACGGAACTGAACGCCATGGTCATCGACGTGAAAAATGACGAGGGAAATGTGACGTTCCGGCTGAACAATGAAGAGATCACGCAGGACATTCCCGTGTTGGACCGGATAGCAGAGATGCAGGCCGGAGTGCGTTACATCCGGGATATTCAGGCGCTGATGCAGGAGTTGAAAGATCATAATATTTATACCATTGCGCGGATCGTGTGTTTCAAGGATCCCATTCTGGCGGCGGCACAGCCGGAACTGGCACTGACGAAACCGGACGGTAAGCCGGTGACAGATGCCAACGGACTGGCCTGGGTGAATCCCTACCGGCAGGAGGTCTGGGAGTATCTGACGGAGCTTGCGGAGATGGCGGCGGATCTGGGATTCGATGAGATCCAGTACGACTATGTGAGATTCCCGGTGGGGTCGGATGCCGATGCAGCGGACTACGGTGTGGATATGGAAGCTTATCCGAAGCGGCAGGCCATACAGGATTTCCTTTCCTATGCGGGGGACCGGCTTCATGAAAAGGGCTGTGTGGTCACGGCGGATGTCTTCGGTACGATCATCGGCAGCGAGACGGACGTGCAGACCGTAGGACAGGATTATACGGCACTGGGACAGACGGTGGATGCCATCAGCCCCATGGTATATCCCTCTCATTATGCCAATGGAGTGTTCGGCCTGAAAGTGCCGGATGCCAACCCTTATGAAACGGTATCGGCCGCCATGCAGGGCTCGGTAGAAGAACTGCAGGAGATCCCGGAGGCGGAGCGGGCTGTGGTACGGCCCTGGTTACAGGCGTTTACCGCTACCTGGGTGCCGGGACATATTTCCTATAACGGAACACAGATCAGAGAACAGATCCAGGCAGTCTATGATGCAGGATATGAGGAATGGATCCTGTGGAATGCGACGAACCGCTATTCGTCGGACGGATTACTGGACAGCGGGGAAGAGCAGTAATAGGGAAAGAAAAAAGTTTCCGAAGAAATCCGGGCAGCGCTGCAAGGCAGGAAGCCCGGTCTGATAGGAGCATAAAGATGAAGATAGTCAATAAGATCATGATAGGAATTGCGGTGATCTGCCTGCTGTTGTGCGGCGGATTGCTGGTGTTTGCATTGAATCCGGATATGACAAATTCCCTGGCACAGAAACTGTATGGCAATGCGACGGATGCAGCGACCGGGACGGAAGAGACCGGAGGCGGACAGGATACGGGAAATGGCAGCAATATCAGCGTGACTCTGCCCAACGGTATGCCCGGGGAAATGAACGGCTACGTGGCTCCGGCACTGGATCAGATGCAGATTCCGGAGGATGTGGGCGGCAAGACCGGTTTCCAGCCGATCCAGCCGGAGGAACAGCAGATCCCGGATCAGGAAGCACAGACGCTGGAGGAGACATTAGGCTCCGGAGAGACGGGAGAAGGCTTATCTTTTTCCGCAGAGGAATATCCTTATTATCAGATGCTGGCGGAGAATCAACAGTCCGTTTACAGGCAGATCTATGCCAATGCCCAGAATCTGACGGAAAAATTTGCTCCGGAGAAGACGGTGTCCGCCAGTGATGTGAAGATGGCTTTCGAGGCGGTCATAGGGGATCATCCGGAGCTGTTCTGGATGGAGACCGGATATTCCAGCAAGTATCTGGCCAACGGACAGTGTGTGGAGATCGATTTAAAATATAACAGCACGGCAGGTGACCTGGAGAGTGCAAAGCAGAGATTTGAGGAGGCGGCACAGAGCCTGCTCGCCGGGGCAGCTTCTCTTGGCAGCGATTATGAAAAGGAGAAGTATGTGCACGATGCACTGGCAGCGGCGGTGACCTATGATCTGACGTCGGATATGAACCAGAGTGCCTACAGTGCACTGGTAAACGGGAAGAGTGTGTGCGCCGGCTATGCCAGAGTCTACCAGTATCTGTTACAGCAGCTGGGAATTCCCTGCTATTACTGCACCGGGTATTCCGGCGGAGATCATGCATGGAACATCGTGAAACTGGATGACGGTTATTACAATGTGGATGTGACCTGGGATGACGCAAGTACTCTCCGGTATGACTATTTTAACAAGACGGATGCGGATTTTGCCTCCACCCATGTGAGACAGAATCTGTCGGTTTATCTGCCGGCCTGCAATGGGACAGCCTATCGACAGGTGGACACGACAACGACGGGGGTGGCTGATGCCGGACAGCCGGGAGACGGAAGCACAGATGCGGAGCAGCCTGGCAATTCTCTGAGCAATTATATCAATCCGGATCCCCAGGAGCCCCTGCGGTATCCTTCCGGCAATACGGACAGCTCCGACAGCAATACTGTGACAGCTACACCGGAGCCAAGAAGCGATGCCCTGACGGATCTGAGTTCCTATTACACGGATTGTAAGAATCAGCTGACTGCACTGGGAAGCGGAGACCAGCATTTTGACAATGTGGTGTCCAAGAGCCTGTGGAGCAGCATTGAGCAGTCCTATAACACTGGGGCATACGAGCAGGGCTATGTGGTGGATGTGTTGAAAAATCTCGGTATGGATTATTTTGCGATTCAGTTACAGCTGGTGGATTTAGGAGACGGATATTACAGAATCTATCATAATGTCGTGACATATTAAGAAATGTAAGGAAACATTGATATCGCAATGATATTGGTGTTTCTTTTTATTTGTAAAATAAAAATAAGAATCATTACCAATATTATTGAAAGATAATTTCGTATATATTATCTGACTATAGTAATAAATAATAAAGGAAAAGAAATGCAGGACAAATAAAACATAACAGGCAAGAGATACTAAAAAGAGAAAGAAACAGGCCACAGGAGAAAAGGAGAACTCATATGGACAAAAAGGCAATGTACAAATTAAGTTATGGATTATATATCGTAACCACGAGGGATGAGGAGAAAGCAAACGGCTGTATCGTCAATACGGCGATCCAGGCGGCATCTTCCCCGAATCAGGTATGTGTCTGCATCAATAAGGCAAATTATACCCATGATATGTTGTTAAAGACCGGTGTATTCAATATATCGGTGCTCAGCAGGGCGGCAGAATTCCCTCTGTATCAGCGGTTTGGTTTCCAGTCCGGCAGAGAGGTGGACAAATTTGCGGACTATACAGCGTATAAAAATGCAGAGAACGGCGTGCCCTATATCACGGAAGGCACCAATGCTTATCTGGCGGTGAAGGTCAGCCAGACTGTGGATCTGGGATCCCACACCATGTTCATCGGCGAGGTGACGGAGATGGAAGTCTTAAGTGAGGAGCCTTCCGCAAACTATGAGTATTATCAGGAAAAGGTAAAACCTAAGCCGGAGGATTTTATCTGCCCGTTGTGCAAGCATCCGGCTTCCGATTTTGAAAAGGTGATCAAAAACTAATCCATTGGCTTTAATAAGGTGAAATGACTGCGCTGTGTCTTAAGAACGCCAAGCTTTGTGAGCTTCCCCAGTTCTGCGGACATGGCGCTTCTTTCTACTCCGAGATAGTCGGCCAGTTCCTGACGGTTGAAAGGGATGGTGAAATCATTGGAACCTTTCATTTTTGCCTGATCGGTCAGGTACGCCATCAGTTTTTCCCGGGTGGTCTTGCGGGAGGTATATTTGATCTTCTGGTTCAGATACATATTGTTCTGGGCCACGATTCCCAGAAGGTTACGGACCAGCGTATGGTGGAATTTACAGCCGTTGTCACAGGTGTTTAACAGTGTTTTCCCATTTAGGAACATTAAGGTACAGTCTTCCGCTGCCACGATGTCCACGGGAAGATAGGGAATCCCCGCACAGGCGAAAGCCTCTCCGAACAGGGAGCCCCGGGAGATGGAGGCCGTGATATTCCGGTTACCGTAGTAGTCATCCTGCAGGATGTGGATGGAGCCGGATTCGACGATACCGATGAAATCCGCGGTATCTCCGGCATGCTTGATGTATTCTTCCTTCTGGTAGGATTTCGTGTAGGCATTCAGGCGTTTCAGCATAACGGGGATATCTTCGGGTAAAATATTCTGAAAGAGAGGATTGTCCATGATAAATTCTCCTTTTGTTGGAAAACCAACATACTTGATGGAATGATTCTAGTATAATCACCTCAGAAAATCAAGAAAAACTCCGAGGGGAGCGTCAGACTATGCGCAGAGACAGCCAGACAGTGACGGAAGGCAGGATAATGCAGCTTTGTAAATGACGTGCCGGGGAATGTAAAACGATACAGGAAGAAAGGATGGATAACGATGTATAAAAATATCGACAAGCAGACCAAATTAAATCTGAAGGATCTGGTGGAATACCAGGAGGGACAGGTAGTCAGCAAGACTCTGGTACAGAACGACTATGTGAGCATGACGATCTTTTCCTTTGATAAGGGCGAGGAGATCTCTACCCACGCGGCAGGCGGCGACGCCATGGTGACTGTTCTGGAAGGCAAGGGCAGATTCACCGTAGGCGGAGAGGTATTCTATGTGGAAGCGGGCGAGACCCTGATCATGCCCAAGGATATCCCTCACGCAGTATACGGCGAAGAGAGATTCAAGATGCAGCTGACCGTATCCTTCTAGGTTATTCTGGGTTATAGGAAGATTAGGAGAAAGGTACTGCCTGACTGGAGCTAATAATCCATACAGGCGATAATCGGCAAAATAGAGTACCGGTTACCGATGCAGACAGGGAATTGCGGGCGCCTGAATAAATGTGATTTCTGTATGCGAAGAAAATTATGATTTTGTTGGAAAAACAACACAACGACCTGCTTAAATTTGCTATAGTAGGAAAAGAGACAAAGAGAACAGGCAATTAAGGAGGCAACATGATTCGGAAAATCATTCACATTGATGAAGAAAAATGCAATGGCTGCGGTATTTGTGCCACCGCATGTCATGAAGGCGCCATAGATATTATTGACGGCAAGGCGAAGCTGGTCAGAGAGTATTTCTGCGATGGGTTCGGTGACTGCCTGCCCGGCTGCCCTACGGGAGCCATCACCTTCGAAGAGCGGGAGGCACCGGCTTATGATGAGGCAGCAGTGAAACAGGCACAGCAGCTGAAACAGCAGGAAAAGATGC